>Ga0209227_1000547_pt1 | contig 32451 bp, 27 predicted proteins | sample YNPBryantNP2012_FD_185815 | JGI IMG/M metagenome (GOLD analysis project Ga0209227, IMG submission 185815) | Anoxygenic and chlorotrophic microbial mat microbial communities from Yellowstone National Park, USA - YNP Bryant NP 2012 (SPAdes)... ...
TGAACGATGAGACAAACATGCAATCCGCCGGCGACCGGTTTAGTCCTTGAGATCGGGAGCGGCGACAATCCGCACCCCCGCGCCAATGTGTTGCTCGACCGCTATCCTGGCGCAGATAATCGCGAGCGCGGCGGCGACCTGGTGGTTGATCGCCCGTTCGTTGTTGCAGATGCCCATTACCTGCCGTTCAAGGATGGGGCGTTCGCCTACACCATCTGCTCGCATATCCTGGAACATATGGACGACCCGCTGCAATTCGCCGCCGAACTGCGGCGCGTCAGCGCTGCCGGGTACATCCAAAGCCCTTCCGAAATCGCCGAGCGTTTGTTTCACTGGTCGTTCCATCGCTGGTATGTAAATCTGGAGAACGGTACGCTGGTGCTCCACCCGCGTGAACCGCACGAGCCGTTTGGTGAGTTGTTCGATTATTTGTATGCCTTTAATCCCGCGTACTATTTCTTCCAGCGCAGTATGCCCGATCTTTTCTGGGTCGAGCGTGAATGGCGGGGTGATGATCTGAAAATCGAAGTGCGCGCATCATCGCCGCTGCGCCTGCGCGACCCTGCGACGCTGCGCGAGATGGTGCGTCCACGTATGTCGCTGCTGCGCCTGATCGGTTTGTTTTTCGCATCGCTGATTGCGCGATCCCTGGATGCCGGTGTGCGGCAGCGGATTCGTCGCCTGCTGCGACGCAGTTATCTGTGAGAACGTTGCTGATGCAGGGCTCAGGCGAGACGCTGGTTGCATCAGAAGTCCCGCGTCTGCCGTTTGTGTAGCGCTATGTCATCGCCACGCTCGATTACGGTCAAACTCGTCAAACCGGAAAAGAACCAGGTGGTGACCTACTGCGCCGGGGTGATCTGCGCAACGCCGGAGTATGCGCTGGTGCGCGCTGTGTGGGATCATCCGCGACTCAACCTGGGATATGTGACATTCGAGCCGGGGGACGTCTTCTTCGAGCACTTCTATGCTGATCGCTGGTACAATGTGTTCGAACTGCGCAGCGCGACCGGTATGCTCAAAGGATGGTACTGCAACGTCACGCGCCCGGCGATCATCAGCAGTGAGACGATCATTTCCGAAGACCTCGATCTCGATCTGTTCGTGTCGGCGGAGCGTGATCGTGTGATGCGACTCGATGTGGAAGAGTTCGAGGCGCGCGGACTGGCGCAGCGCGACCCGCACGTCTATGCTGCTGCATGCGCCGCGCTGGAAGAACTGGAGCGACTTGCCGGCGCAGGCGCGCCCCCCTTTTGCGTATGACCGCAACGATTGGCATCGGATTGGTTGGTTATGGCGGGATCGGGCGCATGCATGCGCTCTGTTACCGGATGCTGCCGCTGGTCTACCCCGATCTGGGAATCCGCGTGCGCCTGACGGGGATCGTCACTGCCAGCGCTGCCTCGGCGGAGCGGGCACGGCGCGAACCTGGCGATGTGCTGACAACCACAAACCTCGATGAATTGCTGGCGCATCCTTCTGTCACCGTCATCGATTGCTGCGCGCCAACCGGCGATCATGCGCGCATCGCGGAAGCGGCGCTTGCTGCCGGGAAAGCGCTCTTCTGCGAAAAACCGCTTGGCGCAACACCGGAAGAAGCCGAACGCATCGTTGACCTGGCGCAGGCACGAAGATTGCCGGGCGGTATGAACTTTCACCTGCGCTTCGTACCGGCCCTTCAGGAAGCACAGCGACGTATCGACAACGGATTGATCGGCGATGTGCGCAGTTTCCACCTGCGCTACTATCGCAGCAGCAATCTGCGTCGTGATCGCGCGATCTCCTGGCGCTTCAGCGGACCAGGGAGCGGCGTGCTTGCCGACCTGGGATCGCATCTGATCGATCTGACCCACTATCTGTTCGGACCGATACATGCCGTGTCGGCGCGCACCGCCATCGTCATCGGCGAGCGACCCGGCGCTGATGGCGCGCCTGTTCTGGTCGAAGGCGACGATGTCGCCTGGCTTTCGCTCGAACTCGCCAGTGGCGGCTATGGAACTATCGAGGTCTCGAAAGTCGTTCCCGGTGCAGGCGACGACATCCGTATCGAAGCGTATGGGAGCGCCGGCGCGCTGATATTCGACACCCGCGACCCCAATGGATTGGAAATCGTCGAGGGAACAGAGGGCATTGGCGGAAGACGCATTGCAACCCTGAGTCGGATTGCTCCTGCCGCAGCGTTGCCCGCGCCTGAAACACCGGTTGGAACGCTCCAGTGGCATCTGGCGTCGGTGGCTGCATTCATCAGCGCCCTGATCCACGGCGCCGCTCCCTCTCCGGCTTTGAGCGATGGTCTGGCGGCGGATCGCGTGATTGGCGCCGCGCGGCAGAGCGCTGTCGCCGGTGGCGCCTGGATTCGGCTTGAACGGCGTTGATGCAGAGCAACGCACCATGAGCGAACGATCCCCTTCTGATGCGCTGCGCGTCGCTATGCTGGCGCGCGTCGTCTTTCCGCTGCACGGATTTGGCGGCATTGAACGCCATGTCTTCCACCTGACGACCCATCTGGCGCGGCTTGGCGTGCGGGTGACGCTGTATGTGCAGACGCCGGGCATACCATCGCACAACCACGTCCCTGATCGCGCCAATCCGTATGCCGATGCGCTGCCGGGTATCGAGCGCGTGATCACGCTGCGGTACGACTACACATCGCCGCTGCTGCGCCCGAACTCTATTCCAGGACGACAGATCAACTATCCCTGGTATTCCTGGCGATTGGGGCGAATGGTCGCCGCTGCCGCCCGACGCGGCGCATACGATGTGGTTCATGCCCAGGGATTATGCGCGTTCGGCTACGGATGGATCCGCGTCCGCGACCCGCTGTTGCATCGCCTGCCGTTCATCGCCAACCCGCATGGACTGGAAGAGTATCGCACACCCGATTGGCGCAAGTGGCTGGCATATGCGCCCTTTCGCGCGCTCTACTCCTACGGCGCACGTTGTGCCGACCGCGCCATCGCCACCGATGCCTGTACACAGGACGATCTGCCACGCTATCTGGGCGTCGATCCGGAGCGGGTTGTGGTTATTCCCAGCGCCATCGACGCCGACGAATGCCTGGCGCCGGTCAACGACGTCGTGCGTGCGCGGTTGCGCGAACAGCTGCACCTCGATGACGCCGACCTGACCATCCTCAGCGTTGGGCGACTGGAGCGTAACAAAGGGTATCACGTCCTGATCGAGGCGCTCACCCAGGTACGCGCTTATCTTCCACCGCACTGGCGCTGGTTGCTGGTGGGCGAAGGGAAAGAACGACCCGCGCTGGAACAACAGGCGCGACAGGCTGGCATTGCCGGGAATATCACCTTCGTCGGGCGCCTCAACGACACCGAATTGCACAACCTCTACGAGGAGGTCGATCTGGTGGTGCATCCAACCCTCTATGAAGGCTCATCGCTGGTAACCCTGGAAGCCATGATCCACCGCCGCCCCATCGTTGCATCGGCGGCAGGCGGCATTCCCGACAAAGTGTTCAACGGACGCAACGGCTATCTGACACGTCCGGGCGATGCCGCCGATCTGGCGGCAAAGCTGCGCCTCGCCCTCGAACAGCGCGACCGATGGGCAGCATGGGGCGAAACGAGCGTCCGTCTGGTGCGTGAAACATTCGACTGGCCCATCGTCGCACGTCGGACGAAGCAGGAGTATGAGCATCTGGTTGCAGGTTGAACCGGGCGGAAGGACGACCCTCACCCCCCTTCCTCCTCGCGCCGCCGAGGACGCTTTTGGGACGCTTCATCCCTATCATGGAAGGTGAGTCTCGAAAAACGAGAGAGACCAGTTCAATGTATGCAAAGAGGAGAATTCCATGTCAAGGGTGCATTTGACGTTCGCCCTATTGATCCTGGCGCTGGCTCTGCCGGCCTGTTCGTCCGAGAGCGGGGCGCCTGCCCAGGAGAGCAAACCGACTCCCGCCAGTGTCGCTCCGCCCACGACTCAGATCAACCCCGCCGGGCTGAGTAGTGATGCACGTTGCACCATCGTGCCACAGGAGGTGCTCACCGCTTTGCTCGGCAATTCAATCAACGACATGTACGTTCTGCCGACCGATGTAGCCGAAATTGGTTGCAATTACGAATTTGCCGGCGGAAAGAGCCTCAAGCTGCGCGTCGAACTGGCTCGGTCTGGCCAACAGGCATTTAGCGACATCATGCAGTATCAGGAAGTCTCTCAGGGTTCAGAGGATGTGTCGCTGGGCGACGTTGCTCGTATCCAGGAGACGCAACAGGATATACGTCTCTACGCTGTGCTCAACGGCTGGTATGTCACCGTCGAGGCCTACGGCGGCTTCACGCGCGAGCAGGTGTTGGCGCTGGGGCAGTGGCTATCCGCCCGCTTCGTTCCCTATCCGCAGACGGCCAGTCCGACCGCTGCGCCCCCAACCGGCGCCATGAGTGACATGCGGGTCACCATCGAACGTCCCGCCCAGTTCGCCAGCGTGACCACGCTGCAAGACCTCGAAGGGACGGGATTTTTGTACGAAGCGATCTGCAGCGATCCCGGCAAAATCTTGTTCCGTGTCTCCTTTGCCAGCATGCCTGGGAAGTTACCGACGCCGGTGAGCTTGTTTGTGATAAGCGCCGGGCAAAACGCACCGGTGGGAACGCCGCTGCCGGTTGACATCACTATCGGCACGGGTGATGCGAGCGATGCTGACAAAACCTTCACCTGGAAGGGGCGCGCCACATACACAGGGGATGGCCTGTCCGGCGTCTTTGAGTCGGATGACGGTCAGGTCAAAGGGTCGTGGTCGTGCGCGTTTCAACGCTGAAGGGACAAGCCACAAAGACAAGCCGGCTTGCTTTGGTTTCGGTGAAATGTACGTTTGCAGGAGACTCATGCTATGATACTGCATGAGCAGCAGACCCTTGCAGCGAAAGATCATGCCAGCAGCAGCGGACAGCGCCGCCTCTCCTATCATCGTTCATATTGCCATTGGTCCCTGCGACGAGTCGGGGTATTGTCCGACTCGCGCCAGCGGGAACGGGCGTGAAGTTGCGTCAGCGTTGTTTCTCTCCGAAGCGCTGATCGATCTGGGAAGGCGTGCGTTGCACGCCGGTGCGCAGCATATCGACGATGTTCAGGACACCGGTCTGGCGCTGGGACGGGCGCTGTTTACCGCGCCGATCCGCGCGCTGATTCTGGAAGCCGCGCACACCGCTGCGGCAAAGGGCGCTCGCGTGCAGGTGCGTCTCCAGATCAATGCCCCGGAACTCGCAGCGCTCCCCTGGGAGTATCTCACGCTGGGAAGCGTTAATGTCTGGCAACCGGCATTACGCGCAGACTATACGCTGGTGCGCGTCGGGAGGCGCATCACGCCGCCACCGCCCCTGCCGCTACGTCCACCGCTGTGCGTGCTGGCAGTTGCATCACCCGGCAACCACCACCATCTGGATGACCTCAATCGTGCGCTGGCGCCGCACATCCGCACTGGCGTCCTTACGCTACGGATACTGCCCGATGCCACGCCAGCAACCCTCAGTCAGGCGCTGGCAGACGAAGCGCCGCATGTGCTTCACCTTATTGCGCGCACCACGCTGACGCCGGATCAGCGCCTGGAACTGGACATCGGCAACCGGTTCGACGCCGGTGATCTGATCGATCTGCTGGCGGACGCCACCGATCTGCGATTGGTTACGCTGACCGGCGGAGAAGGACATGGCAGCACATTGAACATTGCGCCTGTCGTATGTGCGGCGTTGCTGATCGATGCACATCTGCCAGCGACCATCGGGTTCAGCATGCCGCTGCCATCGGATGCTGCTGCACGTTTTGCGGCGATCTGTTATCACCACCTGGCGCTGGGAGCGTCGGTCGATCTGGCGGTGACCATCGGGCGCGCGGCGCTGGCGCGTACAGGTGCAATGTGGGGCGCGCCAGCCCTGCGGATCGCCCCCGATACCGGCGTTCTGTTCCAACCGCTGCCGCGCCGCGCCGCGCGCCCGCGTTCTATGAACCGACCACTCCCCTTCATCGCAGCAGCAGTTGTGTGCGCTGCGTTGATCGTCGGTGGGCGACTCTTCGGTACGTCAGCACGTTCACCATTCAATCAGCTGACTTCAGATCAGGTTGCGCCGCCAACAGCGCGCGTTCAGGAAGCGCCGGTCGCTCAACATCCTGTGCTTCTCCCGCTGAGTCTGCCGTTCATCGAGCCATCGGCAACGCTGACCGCTGTGCCGACCCCTTCTCCCACGCCGTTGCCTGCCCTGATCGGGTATACCGTTCACCAGGTCGCAGCTGGCGAAACGCTCGATGGCATTGCGGCGCGGTTGGGCAGTGATGCCGCATCCATCGCAACCCTGAACGCCATCGATATCGAAGCGCCGCTGCGCCCCGAACGGGCGCTGGTGATACCATTGTTCCGTGCCGGGGAACCGGCTTATGGCCTGACCGAACCGGTGCGCCACGGCAATCCAGCATCCGGCAAGGTGGCGCTCACATTCGACATCGAAATCGATGATACGACGTTGTATGCTATCCTGGATGCGCTGCGGCAGCGCAGGGTCAAAGGGACGTTCTTTGTGACCGGTCGATGGGTCAAACGTTTCCCCGACGCTGCGCGCGCGATTGTCGCCAATGGACACGAGATCGGCAACCATTCGTTGACCCATCCCTTTTTCTCGCGGATCGGTCTCGACGGTATGGCGAATGAACTCCGCGAGACTGAGCGTATCGTGCAGGAGACCACGGGTCGCAGCACGCGACCGTACTTTCGCTTCCCTTACGGAGATTACACCACGCAGGCGGTCGTCGCAGTCACGGCAGAAGGGTATATACCGTACCACTGGAGCGCAGATGATCGCGGCATACCGGCATGGCTCGACCGCGCTGTCGCCGATCCCGCATGGGCGTCCGGCGGCATCCTCCTGCTCCACGGGCGTCCGGCGACTGCTGGCGCACTCCCTGGTATTATTGATCGGCTGCGTGCTGCCGGTCTGGAACCGACAACATTGGGTGAGACGTTGCGATAATGGTGAGGCACACATATGAAAGACGTTCTTCCTGCAATTGAGCAATGGCGCGCGCGCGGCGAGCGCGTGGCGATTGCCACTGTGGTGAAGACGCTTGGCTCTGCACCACGTGGCGTTGGAGCAAAGATGGCAGTTTCGTCGAGCGGCGCAATGGTCGGCTCGGTCAGCGGCGGCTGTATCGAGGGCGCTGTGTTCGACGCCTGTCAGGAAGCGATCAGAACCGGCAAGGCGCAATTGCTCCACTTCGGCGTTGCAGACGATGAGGCATGGGATGTCGGGCTGGCATGCGGCGGGATCATCGACGTGTTCGTTGAGCCGCTGGAGTGGTAAGCGGGCGCCTGACGCCACTGCAACTTTTGCTGCTGTTGCTGCGTCCAAGAGCGATGGTGCGACGCCAGGGCGAGTGTTCTGTTTTTCGCGCGTTCCTGTGATCCACGCGCTTTAATGGCATACCACCTGTGAGATACACAAAAACTTTTCGTTCCTGTGGGGAAAATCATGGCTACGCTATATGAGACACTCAAGGCCTGTCTCGATGCAGAGCAACCTGTTGCCGTGGCAACTATCGTCGATGGAGCGGGACAGATCGGAACAAAAGCGCTGGTGCGCCCCGACGAAGCGTTGCTCGGCACGCTGGGCGAACCTGCGCTCAATGAAGCGGTTGAACGCGATGCGCTGGCAATGCTGTTGCGCGCTGAGAGCGGGATTCGCACATATGCAACTTCTGAAGGAGAAGTGCAGGTCTTTATCGAGACCTTTCCTCCTCCCCCAACGATGTTTATCGTTGGGGCGGTGCATATCGCCATCCCGCTCGTCACCTTCGCCAAAACGCTTGGGTTTCGCACCGTTGTTATCGATGCGCGCGGCGCCTTTGCAACCCCGGAACGCTTCGCCCACGCCGATGAACTGATCCACGCCTGGCCCGATGAAGTGTTGCCGGGACGGTTGACGAGCAACAGTTTTGTGGTGCTGCTGACCCACGATCCGAAACTCGACGACCCGGCGCTCAAGGTTGCGCTGCCTTCGCCAGCGCGCTACGTCGGTGCGTTGGGGAGTCCCAAGACGCACGCCAGACGCCTCGAACGGTTGCGCGCCGATGGCGTGCCGGAAGAACAGCTGGCGCGCCTGCACGCGCCAATCGGGCTGAAGATCGGGTCCGACTCGCCGGAAGAGATCGCCGTGAGTATCATCGCCGAAGTTGTTGCAGCACGCCACGGGTTGACCGGCAGGTAACCCGGCACGCCTATGATGTTCGATGTTCGACTCTTCCTGGCAATCACAGCCGGTCAATCAGCCGGCATTGCCAGTCGCATGTTGCGGCGCGGCGGCGGCACGACGCTTCCGGGTCTCGTCGCCCGGCGGATCGATCCGCACACACTGCGGAAACTGACGGCGCGGCTGCCCCAGGGAGTGGCGCTGCTCTCTGGCACCAACGGCAAAACCACCACCACCCGCATGATTGCGGCGACACTGGCGGCAGATGGACGCGCACTGCTTCATAACCGCGCTGGCGCCAATCTGGTGAGCGGCGTCACGACAACGGCGCTGACAGGCGCATCGCCCGACGGACGCCTCAGGGCGCAGATTGCCCTCTTCGAGACGGATGAGGCAGCGTTCCCCGATGTGGCAGCCGAAACCAGTCCGCGCCTGGTGGTGCTGCATAATCTGTTCCGCGATCAACTCGACCGTTACGGCGAAGTGGATACGGTTGCAGCAGGGTGGCGGGCGGCGCTCGAACGTCTCCCCGCCACCACCACGGTTCTGCTCAACGCCGATGATCCGGCAGTGGCGGCGCTGGGTGAAGGGCTGACGGCGCAGGTGCGCTACTACGGTCTCAACGATGTCCGGCATGCGGCAGGATCAGCGGCGCAGATCGGCGATGCCCGGTTTTGCCGTCGCTGCGGTGCGCCCTACCGCTATACTGCGCTCTTCTACGCCCACGTCGGGCATTACCGGTGCGAGGCATGCGGCGCTGCACGCCCGATCCCTGTGTATGCGCTGGAACGCCTGGATCTCCACAGTGCAGACCATGCGACACTCTGCCTGACGTTTCCGGGGGGCGCGATGGAGGTGCATCTGCCGCTCCCCGGACTGTACAATGCCATCAACGCGCTCGCCGCAACTGCGGCGTGCCTGGAACTCGGCGTTGCTGCTGCGTGTATCCGCGCTTCACTCGAACGCTTCGACGCTGCCTTCGGACGTATCGAACGGATCGACGCCAGTGGACGACCGTTGCTCATCGCTCTGATCAAAAATCCGGTCGGTGCAACTGAAACCGTTCGCATGCTGACCGACGCGCGGAAGTTCCACACGTCCACCCCATCCGAAGTCACTCCTTCCTCACACCACGACCCACGCCGCGTTGCACCAGACACCCGCCATTCCCCCCTCAACCTGCACCTCCTGATTCTGATCAACGACCGTCACGCCGACGGCACGGATGTCTCATGGCTGTGGGATGCGGAATTCGAGCGTCTGGCAGGGTGCGTGGCGCATGTGACGGTGAGCGGGACACGCGCGGCTGATATGGCGGTGCGCTTGAAGTATGCCGGAGTTGAGCCGGAGCGGATGACTATCGAGGATAACCCGTCGCACGCGCTCGATGCTGCGCTGAACCGACTGCCGCCCGGCGCGACGCTCTACGTGCTGCCGACGTACACTGCGATGCTCGATCTGCGCGCCGAACTGGTGCGACGAGGATGGGCGCGACCGTTTTGGGAACACTGAGGAGTAGACGTATGATCCCCTGTTTTACTCGCGTTGGTAACGCGCACGGTCTCAACACTCTGGATATCAATCCGTGTACGCTGCTCGATTTCAACCGATTGATCCTTGCCGATGGCGCCAGGTTCGACGGAGCGACCGGTGAACGTGAGGCGCTGCTTGTTCTTTTCGGTGGGCGCTGCACGGTGCAGATCGCCGGAAAGACCTTCGCCCGGATTGGTGAGCGTCCCAATCCTTTCGCAGGCAAACCCTTTGCGGTCTACCTGCCTGCAGGCAGTTCCTACACCATCACGGCGCACAGCACGCTGGACGCCGGAATCTGTCTGGCGCCTTCAGACCTGCGTACCGAACCGTACCTCATCACTCCCGATATGGTGGTGCGGGTCGATGCTGGCGCCGCGAACTTCAGTCGCACGCTGTACAACATCCTGACAACCAGCAGTCAACCCGAATTGCCAGCGGCGAAGTTGCTGGTCGGCGAAACATTTGTGCCTTCGGGCAACTGGAGCACCTACCCGCCACACAGGCACGAGGTGGATAATCTTCCCCACGAAGCCAGTCACGAGGAGATGTACTACTTTCGTGTCAATCCGCCGGAAGGGTTCGGACTGTGCCGGCATTACAGCCCTGAACGCGGTTATGATCAGACATATACCATCACCGACTCGACGATTTTTATGGCGCCCCACGGCTACCATACGACGTGCAGCGCTCCAGGGTACACCAACTACTTCCTCTGGTTCCTCGCCGGAACAGGACGCACGCAGGCGGTCGCGTTCGATCCGGCGCTTGCGTGGGTGCAGAAAGCGGCGCCGTTGATCAAACAGGTGGAGCGATCGTGAGGTCTGCCATGCTGGAACTCTTTCGCCTCGATGGACGGGTTGCGCTGGTCACCGGCGGCGACAAGGGGTTGGGTCAGGGAATCGCCCTGGCGCTTGCGCACGCTGGAGCGGATGTGGCGGTTGTCTCCCGCTCCGGCGATGCCGTTGCCACCCTTTCTGCCGTTGCTGCTGCAGGACGGCGCGGAATTGCGCTGACCGCCGATCTGAGCAGTACCGCACCGATTGAAGGGCTTATCAACGATACTGTCGCTCAACTCGGTCGGCTCGACATTCTGGTGAACAATGCCGGGATTATCCGGCGCGCACCGGCGACTGAGTACGGCTGGAACGACTGGCGGGCTGTGCTCGATGTGAACCTCGACGCGGTGTGGGCGCTCTGTCAATTCGCCGGACGCCTGATGATCGCGCAGGGACGCGGCAAGATCATCAATGTAGCTTCTGTGCTCGCCTTCCAGGGCGGTTTGCGCGTGCCCGCATACGCCGCTGCCAAACATGCGGTCGCCGGTCTGACGAAGGCGCTCGCCAATGAATGGGCACGATTGGGCGTGAATGTCAATGCAATTGCGCCCGGATATATGGTCACCGACAATACCCGGGCGCTGCGCGACGATCCAGAACGTTCCCGGCAGATCCTCGAACGCATTCCAGCCGGACGCTGGGGCGTCCCCGAAGACCTGGCGGGCGCTGCGATTTTTCTGGCGTCGTCCGCCAGCGACTACGTGCATGGTCATGTACTTGTCGTTGATGGTGGATGGCTGGCACGGTGATGCATGCGGCTGCAAGCCGTTTTCGGGAGTATGGTATAATTCGCCCCCGTCCGGTTGAAACAGAGGAGAGCCACGAGGCTTCATGCACCGTGTTGTCCCGCGCCTGTTAAGGGGCGTCGTCGCGTTTGCACTACTCATCGTGTGCCTTCTGGCGCTGCCCGTCCATGCCGCACCGCACCCCGCCGGCGTCGCCGATGGCATCGTTGTTGCGCCCGATGGCAGCATGACGCTCGCGCGAGACGCATTTCCGGCGCCAGCCGCATTTGGCGGCGCCGGTCGTTTCGGCGTCTTCGTCAGTGATGCCATTGCCTATGCGGTTGAGTTCGATACCCTGCGCGTCGCGTATACGGCGCTGATTCCCCACGGCGCCCAGGCGGCAGTTGACGTGCGCGCCAGCGTCGATGGCGTCAACTGGACGCCGTGGGTCGTCGATCTGACGCCACAGGCGCGCACGCACTTCGATCACCCGGCACGCTTTGCACAGTACCGCATTCGTATGCGGGCAACCGGATCATCGCCAACGATCCGTACCCTGCGCCTGATCCCGGAACGCGCCACACCGTCATTCAGCGCATTTGAGCAAGAGCAACCGCCAATCGCGCCCACGTTCACCGTCCATGCCACGCGCCTGGGGCTGGTGGGCAGACGCACCGCCAACGGTCATCGAATTGTCGAGCGCGACCGCTTTGTTGCGCTCCCGTGCGTCTGTGTTCTCTCCAGTCGCGGCGGCGATGAATACAAGGTGCGGATCACCTACCAGGGGCGCAGCGTCGTCGCCCCGGTGTACGATGTCGGTCCGTGGAACACGCGTGACAACTACTGGGATCCCCAGGATCAACGGTACTTCAGCGACCTGCGCCAGGGTTGGCCCCAGGATCACGCCGCTTTCTTCGATGGGCACAATAATGGTCGTGCACAGCACGGACGGGTGCGTTTCCCCACCGCCATCGACATTGCCGATGGCATCTGGTGGGACGACTTCGGCATCAAAGGCGACCGCGCGGTGGTCGAAGTGACATTCCTCTGGATGGGACGCGATCCGCTGGCAGAGCCGGTTGAGGCGCCCCCTGACAACGCACCGCCCCCCGACAACGCACCGCCTCCGGCAGACATACCGCCTCCGGCAGATGAACCCTCCTCGAACGAAGATCAGAATGCAGGGGATTGACAAACCCACGACCCGCCCCGCGCTCTCCAGTGATGATTCGCACACGCGCTGCTGATGAGTTTCGCAAGGTATGTGCTATACTGGTAGAGTTGCGTCGCGGGTAGGCTGCCGGCGACGCTTTGGCGTCTTTACGACCTGTGCAGCCAGCAAGGGAGAGAATGGTCGTGGTTCAATTCCGTCATCTCTGGCCCTTTGTACGGCGTTATCGGCATCGCCTGGCAATCGGTGCGCTGTGCGCCCTGGCAGCGACTGCTGTCGCCGCCATGATTCCGCAGATTGTGCGTTTTGCCGTCGATGATCTGAACACACGCGGCGTTCTGCTTGATCGCCTGATCACCTACGGCGGATTGCTGTTGCTCGCTGCCGCCGTTGAAGGCGTGTTGCGCTACGGTCAGCGAACCCAGATCATCGGCACCTCGCATTTGATCGATTTCGACATACGCGAAGCGCTGTTCGCCCGGCTGCTCACCCTGGATCAGGGTTTTTTCAACGCAATGCATACCGGCGACCTGATGACGCGCGTGACGAATGATCTCTCAGCGGTGCGCATGTTCCTCGGTCCCGGCATAAGCAACCTGCTCGGTTCGACCCTGCTGCTTCTCACTGCAGCAACGCTCATGTTCCTTACGAATCCGCTGCTTGCGGCGATTGTTATCCTGCTGTTGCCCATGGTTGCTGTGCTGTTCGTCGTGATTGGTGAACGGATGCGGGTTATTTTTCGGAAGGTGCAGGATCAGTTCGGCGAAATTTCGACCCGCGCCCAGGAAAACTTCAGCGGCATCCGAACCATCAAGGCGTATGCACAGGAAGAAGCGGAGATCCGTGTGTTTCGCGCTGCGAACGAACGCTACCGCGCGCTCAACCTGCGCTATGTGCTGCTCAGCGGTATGCTCTGGCCCATCATCGGGTTGATGCTGGGAACGATTGGCGCTTTTGTGCTGCTCATCGGCGGGCGCATGGTTGCCTCAGGCGACATGACCGTCGGTGAACTGGTGTTGTTCAATGCGTACCTGACGCAACTCGCGTGGCCCGTCATTGCACTTGGCTGGACGGTCGATCTCTACCAGCAAGGTGCAGCATCGCTGATCCGCATTGGCGAAGTGCTGCAACGTCGTCCTGCGATCGCTTCACCGCCCGACGCCCCGCGCGACTTCGTGGTGCAGGGTGAGGTCGAGTTCCGCAACGTCGGGCTGCGGTTCGACCATCACCTCCAGACGAATGGTCACGGATCTCCCTCCAATTCTGCCGCCCGCACGACATCCGGCGCGCCAGAATGGGTGTTACGCCATATTTCGTTCCACGTTCCGCAGGGCAGTTCACTGGCAATCGTTGGCGCCACCGGCGCCGGCAAGACGACCCTGGTCAACCTGCTGGCGCGGGTGCGCGACCCGGACGAAGGACAGGTGCTGATCGACGGGTATGATGTGCGCACCCTGCCACTCGATGCATTGCGCCGCGGGATCGGCTACGTTCCTCAGGATACCTTCCTGTTCAGCGTTCCGATCCGCGAGAATGTTGCATTCGGCAGACCGGACGCGACTGATGAACAGATGATGCAGGCTCTCACCGTATCGCGCCTGATCAACGATATCGAGCAGTTCCCCGAGGGTATCGACACGCTGATCGGCGAACGCGGCGTGACCCTTTCCGGTGGACAAAAGCAGCGCACCGCGATTGCCCGCGCCATCCTGCGCGACCCTGCCATTCTGGTGCTCGATGACGCCCTCTCCAGCGTCGATACGCACACGGCGGCTGAAATCCTTGCCGGTTTGCGCACGCTGATGAAAGGGCGCACCAGCATCATTATTGCGCAGCGCATTGCAACAGTGAAAGATGCCGACCAGATCATTGTGCTGCACGATGGTATGATTGTCGAACGCGGCGCCCATCGGGAACTGCTCGAACGTGGCGGGCGGTACGCCGATATGTACCGTCGGGAACTGCTCCAGGCGGAACTTGAGGAGGAGTAGGCGGTAGAGGCGCTTCCAGAGGAGATGGTTCCGCCACTGCGTTTCCATCTTCCGTTGCGGGCGTCACAACGCCACAACCTCGCTGGATGGAGAGGGATGAGAAGCGAACAGTCACCGGAACAATGTGGCATCCGGTGTCAGGAGATGCGACATGGCTGGCGCACAGTTCGATGATGATGAAATTCTTGGAAAGGCATACGACGCGACCCTGGTGCGCCGTCTGGGCGCCTTTGTTGCGCCGTACTGGCGTCGACTCGCACTGGCAACGGCGCTGATGTTTGGTGGCGCAGCAGTAGAACTCGTTCCGCCATTCCTGGTCAAACAGGCTATCGACGGTCCGATTGCGGCGCGCGACCCATCCGGCGTGTTGCCAATCTTCGGGGTGTACATCGCGACGCTGCTGACTGCATTCGGCTTCCGCTACGGTCAGACCTACATCGTCCAATCGGTCGGGCAGCAGGTGATGGTGGACATCCGTACCCGGATTTTCAGTCACATCCAGCGTATGAGCCTGGCATTCTTCGACCGTAATCCGGTAGGACGACTGATCACCCGTCTGACAAACGATGTCGATGCGCTCAACGAGTTTATCACGCAGGGAACGGTGGCGCTCCTGGGCGATCTGGTGCGACTGCTGTTCATTATTCTCACCATGCTGGCGCTAAACTGGCGTCTCGCCCTGATCAGTTTCCTCATGTTTCCGGCGGTGATGCTGGCATCCAGTGTGTTTCAACGGATCATGCGCGGGGTCTACCGGCGCGTCCGGCAACGTATTGCGCGGATCAATGCCTTTCTGAACGAACAGATCAGTGGGGTGCTGATCACGCAACTGTTCAACCGCGAGGAACAGAGTCGCATTCGTTTTGCGGAACTGAGCCGTGATTACCTGGCGGCGCAGTTGCAGTCAAACCGCACCTTCGCAGTCTTTTTCCCGCTCATTAATTTCCTCTCGGTGACGGCAATGGCGCTGCTCCTCTATTTTGGCGGGCAGGCGGTGCTGGCAGACGTGGCGACGCTCGGTATGCTGGTTGCGTTCATTCAGTATACCGACCAGGCATTCCAGCCGATCCGCCAGATCGCTGAACGCTACAATACATTTCAGTCGGCGATGGCGTCGGCGGAACGGATATTCCGCGTGCTCGATACGCCTGCCACGGTCGTTGATCCGGAACATCCGCGTGTGTTGCCGACGCCAGTACGTGGCGAGATTGCATTTGAGAATGTATGGTTCACTTACGATGCCGATGCCGCCGGACCCGATGGATCCGGGTTGACGGATACCGATGAGCGCTGGGTGCTGCGCGGCATTTCATTCACCATCCCGGCTGGTCAGGCAGTAGCGGTGGTGGGGGCGACCGGCGCCGGCAAAACATCGCTCGTCAGTCTGATGGCGCGCTTTTATGACATTCAGCGCGGTTCGATCACACTTGACGGGATCGATATCCGCGAACTGCGCCAGACCGACCTGCGCCGGCATGTCAGCGCGGTGCCGCAAGACCCGGTGTGCTTCAGCGGTTCCATCGCCTCGAATATCCGCCTGCACGATGAGAGCATCAGTGATGAGCAGGTTCGTCGCGCTGCGGAGATCGCGCGCGCAGCGCCGTTCATTGAGCGGTTGCCAGGCGGCTATGATTACGAAGTGCGCGAACGCGGCAGCAATCTGTCGGTTGGTCAGCGTCAGTTGCTGGCGTTTGCCCGCGCAATTGCGTTCAACCCCGAAGTGCTGCTCATCCTCGACGAAGCCACATCGAGCGTCGATACCGAAACAGAAGGGTTGATCCAGGAAGCGCTGGAGCGTATGATCAAGGGGCGAACCAGCATCGTCATTGCGCATCGCCTCTCGACGATCCGCCATGTGGATCGGATTCTGGTGCTGCACAAGGGGCGCCTGGTAGAAGACGGTTCACACGACGAACTGCTGGCAAAGCGCGGCTATTACTATCGCCTGTATCAGCTCCAGTTCGCCGGGGAAATGAAAAAGAATTAAGCGGGCAATCGGTTTGCCATTGAACCGGGAAAGACGCCGACGCTTACCCGATCAACCACACGGCGGACACTCTTTCCGCGCCCATAGTGCGCCTTCGGGTTCCCCGCCACGATAATAGACGCGCCCAATTTTGGCACTCTTTCCGCGCCCATAGTGCACCTTCGGGTGTGCCCTTCCTGGTGCGCTAATAAAGAATTTATAGCAGTTCTCATAGAGGTTGAACCTATTGGACAAGGTTGCGCACTCATAGGAATGGTGCGCCCCACGTGATGACCGAAATAATGATCCTTAAGAATTACAGCATTTCTCAGATACGTTGACCATTGTTCAAGTCTGTTGTGTCGCACGAGACGTCCGCTTCCGGCGGAGTGTAGACCGAAATTCATTTCGGTCACCGCGTGCGGTGCACGATATTGGTTGCGGTTATCGGTGGAATGTTCAACATTTGTGAGAACTGCTATAATTCCTAAAGATCATAAGCCCTCGCTGAGCGCCTGGAACCTGGGAGCGCGGGCGTCTCGCCCGCCTGCCAAGCGCCTGGGAGCGCGGGCGTCCCGCCCGCATGCAGAGACTGCGGGCTGATGGAGATTGAGCACTTAATCCGGTATGCGCCTCTTGCCGTCGGGCTGATGAAGATTGAGAATTTATAGCGACGTGCAGAATTATTGAACCACGTACGTGCCAGATGTGCAGGCACCACTCCCTCATATACGCACAAATTCCCACTCTCAGTTCCTGGTTCTCAGTTCTCAGTTCCTGGTTCCTGGTTCTTGGTTCTTAGTTCTTGGTTCCTGGTTCCTGGTTCCCGGTTCTCAGTTCTCAGTTCCTGGTTCTCAACACTTCTCCCCCGCACTCCGTGCTTCGACGTACAATCATGCTGGCAACCAGGAAAGGAGATTGCGATGCGTCGCTTTCTGCTCACTCTCATAGTCTCCTGTACGCTGACGCTCAGTCTGTCGGTTGCATTCGCCGCCGCAACAGTGCGCGCAGTGCTGTTCTACTCTCCACGCTGCGGTCATTGCCACATGGTTATCAGCGAGCACCTGCCGCCACTCCAACAGCGATACGGCGATCAGTTGCAGATCCTGATGATCGATGTCGATCAGGCGCAGGGCGCGGCGCTCTACCGTGAGGCAATCGCTGTCTACGCTATTCCCGAAGCGCGCCGCGGCGTTCCGACCATGATCATCGGCGATACGGTGCTGGTCGGTTCTGTCGAGATTCCGGAGCGCCTGCCGGGTCTGATCGAAACGCTCCTGGCACGCGGCGGCAGCGACTGGCCCCCGATCCCCGGTCTGGCAGACCTGCTCGCCGCTGTGCCGACGAGCGCCCCGGCGCCGCCGACGCTCCCACCCGCCACTGCCGAAACCCCACCCTTCCTGCGTGACCTGCCAGCCAATGCGCTTGCCGTTGTCGTGCTGGCCGGCATGCTGCTCACTGTGATGTGGGCTGGAATCACATGGTCACGCCCGGCTCAACCGCCCACCCGCTGGCGCGACCGATCAATCCCACTGCTGGCGATTGGCGGCGTGGTAGTGGCGGGGTATCTGACGTTCATCGAAACAACCGGCGCTCCGGCGATATGCGGACCGGTGGGCGACTGTCAGACGGTGCAGCAGAGTGAATTCGCGCGGCTCTCTGGCATTATTCCTGTGGGCGCCGTCGGAATCGCCGGGTACGGCGCCATCCTGGCGGTATGGGTAGCTGCGCACAGCAAAGCTGGCGCGCGGATGGCGCCGGTGTTACCCGTTCTGGCGTTGATCGGCGTTCTTGTGTCGATCTATCTTACCTTCCTTGAACCGTTCGTTATCGGGGCGACCTGTCTGTGGTGTCTGACGTCGGCGATCATTATGACAGGGCTGTTATGGCTCAGTATGCCGTACCGCCAGCGTTCGACGTCCCGCGGGTATGCCCGGAGGTGAAGCATGCCCTCCTCGATGCGCACCTGCCCATACTGTGACGCGCTCCTGTCGCCGGAAGCGCGCTTTTGCCGGTCATGCGGCAGATTATTGCCAGAAGAGTCATTCTTCGGGGAACGCCTCACTCCAACGCCTGTACAGCCGCTATCATTTCAGGCTTCGCCAGAAATCCGCGCCTATGCCCAATCGTTCAGGCAGCCCTACGCCGGAACGTCCCTGACTCTGGGGGCGCTGGCAGCATTGTGCATTGTTGTCGGAACAGGCGCCGCTGCCCTAAGCGGCGAGACCACCTATCTCTTTGCATCGGGCATGATCGGCATAACCTTTCTGTTCACGGCGCTGTTCTTCTGGGTCGGAGGGTGGAACAATCGGCGTCAGGGGTCGGAGTTTCTGCAAAGCGATCGTGTGCTCGTGGCGTGGGTGTATACACCGGAGGAATGGCAACAGGTGCGCCAGTATTTCTATGAACGCGTGCGCAGCGACTCTCCGCCCTACGGGTGTCTGCCCATCCTGTTCGGCGGGATCGGGTTTCTCGTCGGCGTGATGGCAGGAATGACCGATAGCAGGGATGTGGTCGAAGCGGCAGCGAGTGTCCTGGTTGGAACCCTCGCTGGCGCCCTCGCAGGTGGTGTGCTGATTCTGCCGGTCTATCTGATCAACTGGTTCTCCATCGAACATATGCGCCGTCCATCCCCGCCGGCATGCGTCGCGTTGGGAAGAAACGAACTGTTCTATGAGCGTGTGTATCTGGACGCACGCTGGCATCCTATCGACGCAATCTTCCTGAAGCAGAGACCGCTGCCGCATCTCGAAGTTGTCCGTCACCAGGCAGGCAGGCTCACAAGACGTTTGAGCGTCTACCTCTTTCCGTCCATCATTCTGATCCCGCCACGCATGATCCCCGCCGTTGAAGAGGCGATCCCGCAGATCGCCGCGTATGGACAGGCATCTGATAGCGATGAGGAGTCCTATGACTGAACCATCACCACCGCGCCCCTGGCAGCGCACTGCAGAGATTGTCGCCATCACATCGCCGTGGGTGCGGATGGTCGCCGAGCGCTGGATCGACGATCACGGCAGAGAACTGGACTACTGGCGCGTCGAGCGTGTGCCATCGGTGATCGTGATCCCGATCTGGCGCGCGCAGGTATTGCTGCCACATCCACAGTTTCGTCCCGGCGTGGCCCGGATGACGCTCGACCTGCCAGGCGGACGGGTTCCGACGGGGGCGACGCCGCTCGACAGCGCACCGCCGATCATCCGGCGCGAACTCGGCATTCCCCCAGACGCGATTATGACCCTGGAACCGCTCAACGAACAGGGGTGGATCATCAACAGTTCGTTCTCGAACCAGTTGCTGTTCGGCGTCATTGCCACAATCAACGATGACGCAACCATCGATCATGCGCTGATCTCTCGTTCTGTCGCCTGCACTGCGCATGAGATCGCAGCGCTGATCAACGACCTGGAGTGCCTGCAATGCCGTGCTGTGCTCCAGGAATGGATGCTGCGCCAGATCATGGCGGGTGTATGAACAATCAGGTGAGACAATGTGCAATTTTTGCTTCGACCATCGTTTATGCCTGTGGAAAGGAACACCATACCAGTCCAAAGGAAGGAACGATGAAGACCAGCATTTCGAAACCGACCATTCTCTTCGGCGCATTCATGATGGTTCTGTTCATCATGGCATGCAGCATCAGCGCCAGCACTGCCAACATCGCAGACGCCTGGATGGCCACCGATGAAACTGGCCGCACCCGGGTCACGACGTACAGCCCATTCGATATGTTTTATGCTATCGTCGATCTGCGAAACGCACCGGATACCACGAACATCAAAGCCGTCTGGACGGCGGTCAATGTCGAGGGCATCACACCAAACGAGGTTCTCAACGAAACTACCCTCACCACACCGAGCGGTCTCCTGAACTTCCGCCTGAGCCTTACGGAGCCCTGGCCCCCCGGAGAATACAAAGTCGATATCTACCTGAACGACAAACTCGACAAGACGCTCAAATTTGAGGTACGGTAGCGTCGGGTATCGATGAAGGCGCGTCGTCGGGTGTGCAGCAACGGCGACGCGCTGCCGGAACCGGCGTTTCCCGGCTTGCGTCCTGATGCGCTCTATGCTACAATAGGCAGCGTTGAGAACATGCCGGTGTAGCTCAGCGGTAGAGCAGCTGTTTCGTAAACAGCAGGCCGTCGGTTCGAATCCGACCATCGGCTCCAGAGAAAGGTATCAAAGCGCGGACCTCAATAATGGGTTCCGCGCTTTCGTTTTGCCCACGTCATCACGCCCTGGGACTGAGGCGCTTGTTCGGGGGAGGCGGAGGGACGATGCGCTGCGTATAATGTCGCAACGCACCAATGAGCAGAGTGGCGACATACTGTAGTTCGTCACAGTACAGGAACAGGTTGGACGTCGTCGTCACGACCTGCACGGCGCGGTCGGCATGCAACTGGATATGGCGAATATCGCGCCAGTACGTTGCGTTGCCGCCCTGCGGCGCCAGCGTCATAACTCGCTTGCACGTCACTGCCAGGTAGCCGACGCCCGAGTGACGTGCGGCTGCGCTGGCTTCGATGAACGAAATCTCGCGGTAATCGTGACATACTTCGCCGTCTGGCAGGTCGATAGGCGCCGCAATAACCGGCAGTATGCCAGCCATCAATCGGGCATATGTGTGCTGCTGTTGCAAAAGGTGCTGAAGGCGCTCCTGGCGGTCCTTCGGGAGATGATACGCGCCAATCTGCTCTATCAGGCGCTGGACGACTTCTTCCTCGCTCAGATATGCAGCGCGCTGGACCAGCAGATGCTCGATTTTGCGCTCGACCAGATCGTACAGGCGCGCCATCGGTTCGACATCCTCCGGTAATCCCAGACGCCGCCGCAGACGGTGCAGGTTCTGCATTTCTTCCGGCGCAATAACGCCGTCGTTCACGCTACGCTGGATGACACTCTGGAGGAATGCCGTCGCCTCTGGCACAACATATGCCCGGGCTTGCGCCCAATCCAGTCCGACTTTCTGACACCACTGGTACAGTCGCTGCTGTCGATGCGGCGGATACGCGCCGTCGGAGATCAGGAACAGAAAATTGGTGCGAAAAGCCTTCAGCAAGCGCCCGGTGCGGTCTGGACGATTGAAAAGGCGCATACGCACTCCTTTATAGCAGTTCTCACAGAGGTTGAACCTGGCAGACGGGGTTGAACACTCCCGGAATCGCACTCCCCACGAGGCGACCGAAATGAATTTCGGTCTACACTCCACCGGCAGCGAGGGCCTCGCGCGACACGGCGAATAGGAACAATGGTCAATGTATCTGAGAAATGCTATAAATTGTTCCAACGTCGGGCACGGATGCGAATGTGCAGCGGTGCGTGTAGAACCCTCCTGGCGCCTGCCTGCCCCTGGTAAAGGTCACACAGTCGCTGCCAGCAGCGCCCTGTGGATGTGGCGCGCCTAAATGACCGTCACTTTCGTCACCGGGGGCAGGTGAAGGCATATCATCGCGGCGCTTCCTACAACCCCGCTGCGCGCCGTAGCGCCTCGGCGCGGTCAGTCTGCTCCCAGGGCGCATCGATGTCGTCGCGCCCGAAATGCCCGTATGCCGCCGTCGGGCGATAGATCGGGCGGCGCAGGCGCAGGTCGCGGATGATCGCACCGGGGCGCAGGTCAAAATGCTCGTTGATCAGCCTGAGAATGGTCTCTTCGGAGACCTTGTTGGTGCCGAAGCATTCGACACTGATCGACAACGGATGCGCCACGCCAATAGCGTATGCTACCTGGATCTCGAAACGATCCGCGAGACCGGCAGCCACCACGTTTTTGGCGACCCAGCGACACGCATAGGCGGCGGAACGATCAACCTTGGTCGGATCTTTGCCCGAAAATGCGCCGCCGCCGTGACGCGCCATCCCGCCATAGGTATCGACGATGATCTTGCGACCGGTAAGACCGCTATCGCCCATCGGTCCACCCACCACAAAACGTCCGGTCGGGTTGACGTAGTACTTTGTCTTCTCGTCGATCAATTCCGACGGAACGACAGCGTGGATCACCTGGTGAATAATATCGTGGCGAATCTGATCCTGCGTCACATCGGGCGCATGCTGATTACTGACCAGCACCGTATCGACACGCACCGGACGTCCGTATGAATACTCGACCGTCACCTGGCTCTTGCCATCGGGGCGCAGATACGGCAACACGCCTTCCTTGCGCAACCGGGCAAGGCGGCGACCGATGCGGTGCGCCAGCGCTATCGGCAGGGGCATCAACTCAGGGGTTTCGTTGCACGCAAACCCAAACATCATCCCCTGGTCGCCCGCACCAATCGTTGCGACTTCCTCATCGGTCACAAACCCATCGCCGCGCACTTCGAGCGCCCGATCAACCCCCTGGGCAATATCGGGCGACTGACCGTGAATGGCGACCATGACGCCACAGGTATCGGCATCGAAGCCATACGACGCATCGGTATACCCGATCTCTTTGACCGTTGTGCGAACGATTTCTTCGATCGGGATGTACCCCTGCTCGTAGGTCACCTCGCCGATGACCACAATCAGACCGGTAGTGGTTGCCGTTTCGCAGGCGACACGCGCACGCGGGTCGTGCGTCAGGAAAGCGTCGAGCACCGCGTCCGACACCTGATCGCAGATTTTGTCTGGATGCCCCTCCGTCACCGACTCTGAGGTGAAGAAGAGGCGCGGCGATTTCATGAATGATGTTGACATAGGTTCCTCGTTTACGTTCCTTCCTCCCAGGAAGCCAGGTACTTCGCCTGTTCGGGGGTCAATGTATCGATGGCAATACCCATTGACGCAAGTTTGAGCGACGCAATCTCACGATCGACTTCCTTCGGCAGCGCATGCACACCGTTCGGCAACTTCCCTTTGTGCGTCAACAGATACTCGCTCGCCAGCGCCTGATTGGCGAACGACATATCCATGACGGCGCTGGGATGCCCTTCGGCGCTCGCCAGATTGATCAACCGTCCCTCGCCAAGCAGGTTGATCCGCCGACCATCCTTGAGGATGTACTGATCGACAAATGCGCGCGGTTGGCGCTTCTCGACTGCCAGCGCTTCCAGATCGGGGATGTTGATCTCGACGTTGAAATGCCCTGAGTTGGCGACGATGCACCCATCCTTCATGACCTCGAAGTCTTCCGCGTCGAGCACATTCTTATTCCCGGTTGCGGTGACCACGAAATCGGCGATTTTCACCGCTTCGCGCATCGGCATAACCCGGTAGCCGTCCATGGCGGCTTCCAGCGCTCTGATCGGATTGACTTCAGTTACAATCACATTCGCGCCCATTCCCCGCGCACGTTCTGCGATACCGCGCGAACAGTAGCCATACCCGCCAACGACGAAGGTTTTACCCGCCAGCAGCACATTGGTCGCGCGCAGAATACCGTCCAGGGTGCTCTGACCGGTGCCGTAGCGATTGTCGAACAGATGCTTGGTATCACTGTCGTTCACCGCAATGACCGGGAACTTCAGCACGCCATCGGCAGCCATCGCTTTAAGCCTGATGACGCCGGTTGTCGTCTCTTCAGTGCTGCCCAGCATCGCGGGGATCAGGTCGGGGCGTTGTTTGAGCACGCCGGTCACCAGATCGGCGCCATCGTCCATCGTTATATGCGGATTATGATCGAGCGCAGCGGTGATATGACGGTAGTACGTTTCGTGGTCCTCGCCTTTGATGGCGTAGACCGGAATCTCATCGTGGACCACAAGCGACGCAGCGACGTCGTCCTGTGTCGAGAGGGGATTGGAAGCGCAGAGCACCACATCGGCGCCGCCAGCCGCCAGGGTGCGCATCAGGTTTGCGGTTTCCGCCGTGACGTGGAGACAGGCGGACAGGCGCACCCCTTTCAGGGGTTGCTCACGGGCGAAGCGCTCGCGGATCCGGCGCAGCACCGGCATTTCGGCTTCAGCCCAGTCGATGCGGCGGCGTCCGTAGTCTGCCAGGTTGACATCTTTGATATCGAAGTTCTTTCCCATGGTATCGATACTACTCCTGTTCCTTATTGTCATTTCGACGACTCTGCGCATGGTATACGACAGAAGTGAACCTGATATGACGGCAGCGCCACTTCGTGTGAGCGTTGTGTCACCGCACCGTCGCTATCATGCTGAGACGCGCAAGTTCTGGCGCGCGTCCAAATACGCGCTCATAGCGCGCCACAAACTCGTCCGGCGTGTAGGAATGCTCCTGACAGCCCCGCTGTTCGATGGCATACGAGGCTGCCAGCGCCGCCACACGACCGGCGACCGGCAATGGCATCTCGCGCGCCAGTCCGAAAACAAAGCCGCCGAGATACGCATCTCCTGCGCCGGTCGGATCGACGACCTTTTCGACTGGCGCGGATGGTACGTCGTGAACTTCATCCCGCTGCCAGTCATAGATGGTCGAACCGTGTTCCCCGCGCGTCACCACCGTCAGCGGCGCGGCTCGCAGCAGTTCTTCAACCGGGCGCCCGGTTGCCTGTGCCATCATAGCAAACTCATAGTCATTCCCGACCAGCACGGTTGCGCCGTGCATCCCCGCCAGAATCTGGTCGCCGCTCAGTCGTGGCGTCTGTTTGCCGGGATCGAAGACGAATTGCGCGCCCATGCGGCGACACTCGGCGGCGTGACGCACCATTGCATCCGGATCGGTCGGCGAGATGATGACGATATCGTCCGGTCCCAGATTCAACTGTTCCAGCGACAGGTGGCGCGAATAACTTGCCGCGCCTGGATAGAATGCAACGATCTGATTATTGTTGCGATCAGTGTTGATGAAGCACGACGCAGTGAAGTCTTCAGCAACTTCGACGATGCCGCTGGTATCGATCCCTCGCCGCTCCATCCAGGTGCGATACTCGCCAAAATCCTGACCCGCGCTTGCCAGCACCAGCGGACGTTCGCCAAGCAACGCGAGCGTGTAGGCGATGTTTCCCGCCACTCCGCCGCGCATGCGACGCATGGAATCCACCAGAAAACTGACCGTCAACTTGTGCAGCATTTCCGGTACGATATGGTCCTGGAACGAGCCGGGAAACGCCATGATGTAATCATAGGCAAGCGAGCCGGTGACAACGATACGACGCATAGGCACACCTGTCAGGTCAATGCAAACTCTTCACGGATTCGCCGCGATACCCCGGCGAGCAATTGTAGCGCACGTTCGGCGCTGGCAATATCAAGAACGCCAAGCGACTGCTCCGGTGTTATCAATGCCTGGTGCAGGAATCGATCACGCGCGACCCCCTGTGACTCAAGAACTCCCAGAAATGCGCCAAACTCATCGAAGAGCGACTCGACCGACGCCTGAGCCAGTTGTTCGGCAGTGGCAGGGACGATCCCGACCCCGACCATGCCGCCGCGATCAAGGAACGCTATCAATTCTTCGCCATCGGATTCGCTCAGACGCCAGTATGCGGCGCTCTCGGCGATCAGCAATTCAACCGAGGTTTGCATCAACCGGCGCAGATCGACCGTGCCACAGGTATAGAGTGCGCGGCATCCGTTGATCCCCGCCAGCACCTCTTCGATCTGTCCGACAACACGGTCCCAGTCGTGCGGGAAGAACGGCAACGTCGTCGCTTCGAGCAACGGTTCATCGATGCACATGATCGTCGTCGGCGCGATCTCGCTAAGCCGCAATTCCTGCCAGGCCACGCGCAGGCGCAGCATCTGCGCAATTGCGTCGAACAACATATCGTCATAGATTAACGGTTGCTCGTGCTCATCGGTCAGTTGCAGCGCCACACTGATCGGTCCAAGGATCTGCCCTTTGACGGCGCGCAGATCACGTCCGCCGCCGACGCGCACCATTTCGGCGAGGCCGGCGGCATCATCGGCGCCGAGCGCAGCGTACTCGACCGTGTGTTCCAGGTACGCCAGTAAGAGCGTGTCGATCTGGCGCTCCGCCTCGTTGCGATCAACATAGACTCGATGTGCCGCCGCATCGACGACCAATCCAGGAAACCCGATCATGCTCTGCACCAGGCACTGTTCACGAAAACTGCGCTGCGGCAGTTGGGGCCATGCCAGCAGCACCCCGGCGTGCCGCCGCGATACATCGAGCGCCTGCGCTGCGCTGCGGTGGGGCAAAGCGCCAAGCAGCAACGGTAAACAAGCCGGTTGAAAGGGCAGCGGCATACGCTAATGGCGTTCCGGTCCTGAGCACTGCAACGCGCCTGCGAACGGCGGATAGATCACACCGCACTCGGTAATGATCGCCGTCACCAGATCGGCAGGTGTGACATCAAACGCCGGATGCGCGGCGATCACGCCTTCCGGCGCAATCCTTCGCCCGAATAACATCGTGACTTCATCAGAACTGCGCTCCTCGATAGGGATTGCATCACCATCCGGCAGGGAGCAATCGATGGTCGATGACGGCGCTGCTACATAGAATGGAATATGATGCGCGCGCGCCAGCACTGCCAGGCTGTAGGTGCCGATCTTGTTGGCGACGTCGCCGTTGGCAACGATCCGGTCGGCGCCGACGATCACACAATCGATATCGCCGCGCTTCATAAAGTATCCTGCCATGTTATCGGTGATCAGCGTCAATGGGATACGCTCCTGGAGCAATTCCCATGCGGTCAGGCGCGCACCTTGCAGAAAAGGACGGGTTTCATCGACATACACATGGATCGGGCGCCCCTGTTCTTGTGCAGTGCGGACAGGCGCCAGCGCCGTGCCGTACCCGGCAGTCGCCAGCCCGCCAGCGTTGCAGTGCGTCAGCACGTGACCACGCGGCGGGATCAACGCGACGCCATGACGACCGATCGCATGGCACATCGCCAGATCCTCCGCCAGGATGGCATGCGCTTCCTCGAGCACACGCTGTGCGATTTGATCGGGCGAAAGAGCGTTCAGGCTTTGAGCGCGCTCCAGGATGCGTCGTGTCGCCCAACTGAGATTGACCGCTGTTGGACGCTGTGCATCGAGCAGCGCTTTCGCTTCCGCCAGGCGTGCATAGATGCGCGCACCATCACCGGCAGCATCGGGTGTAGAACTGTATGCAGCGAGCGCCATACCATACGCAGCCGCACATCCAATCGCAGGTGCGCCGCGGATCTGCATTGTGCGGATGGCGTGGGCGACATCTTCGACGGCGGCGCAGCGCACAATCCTGGTTTCATTCGGCAGCACACGCTGATCGATCAGGCAGACCTGACCCGCTTCCCACCAGACTGTACGAAATGCACTGCTCATGGTTGATCACAAGACTGTCTTCGTACCACAATGCGTGAGTATAGCATGCATACGACATACGTGCAAAGGAGGAGACATCGTTGCCCTTAGCGTCGCTCTCTGGTAAAATAGCGGTAAATACAGACGTGCATGGATATGAAATAGCCGCTCATGAACCAGACGCTCGCACTTGATATTGGCGGTGCAGATATCATTCAACGACTCTGCGTTGATCTGTCTCAGGCAACGAATCTTGAGGCGGGCATTCTGAGCGTTGTCACCACTATCGAGCGAAGCCTGGCGCCACGCAACTGTCAGGTCACGCTTCTGCTGGCAGGCGAGCCGCGTCTGTTGCACGGCGTCGGACCGGTGCGCACACCTGATGATACGCAACGCGCCGCGCTGCGTGAAGGAGAGATTATCGTTGTACCGCAGGGCGAAGCGGGCATGATCTGTTTTGCGCCACTGCGCGCGCGCCGCGCCCTGATTGGCTGGATCTGCCTGATTGACCCGACATGGTCACCGGAACACGAATCGTTGTTGCGGATGATTGCCGGGCAGTCAGGTCCTGCCCTTGCGCTGCTGGGCAATATCGGTCGGCGCGACGATCAGGCGGCGCAGTTGCAAACGCTGAACGAGATCGGGCGGTTGATCAGCAGCGCCTTCGATCTTACCCAATTGTTCGCTGCCATCCACGCCGTGGTGCAGCGTGTCGTCGAAGCTCCGACCTTTCTGATTGCGCTGTACGATGCGCAGACCGAGGAACTTGAACCGGTTTATTTGATCCATGAAGGTCATCCGCGCCCCACAGGGGAACGGTGGTCAAAAGATGTCGGGCTTGCAGGGGTGGTGGTTCAGGAGCGACAACCACTCTGTGTCAGCGATTACGCGAAAGAGTGCGAACGGCGCGGCGTGCAACCGCAGATGCTGGACGGTCGGATCCCCGGTCCAGCGTGGGTTGGTGTGCCCCTCATTGCGCACGACCGGTTGATCGGTATTATTGTGCTGGCGAGTTCGCGCGAAGGGTACGTCTATCGCCAGGAACACGTGAACCTGCTGATGACGATAGCATCGCACGCTGCCGTTGCGCTCGACCGCGCCTGGCTGTATGAGCGCGCGGAGCGTCAGGCGCAGCAACTGCTGGTGCTGAACCGTATCGGTCGCATCATTACATCGTCGATCGACCCGCAGCAGGTGCCGGATATTATTCTGCGGCAGGTGACCGAACTGCTGAATGCCGAGGAGAGTTCGTTGCTCCTGACCGACGATCATACTGGCGAAATGGTGTTTGCCTATACGACCGGTCAGGTGGGGAAACGCATTCTGGGGCAACGCCTGCCGCGCGGCGTCGGTATTGCCGGGTATGTTGCCGCCACCGGGCAATCGGTGATCGTGAATGATGTGCAGTCAGATAAGCGCTTCTACCGGTCGATGGACCTTTCGACCGGGTATACGACCCGTGCGCTGCTGGCAGTACCGCTGCGCGGCGTTGGGGGGGTGGAAGGGGTCATTGAAGTGCTCAACCGGCGCGATCTGCGACCGTTTACGGTCGAGGATCAGCGTCTGCTTGAGGCGCTGGCGGATTACGCCGTTATTGCGCTGGAAAACGCCCGCCAGTTCCAGAAGATCGATCAGGCGCTGGCGCGACGCGCTCAGGAACTCGCGCGCACTAACGAGCAACTGCAACAGCACCTGCGCAGCCTGACGGCGCTCAATGCGTTCGGTATGGCGATCAACACGACGCTGCGCAGCCCACACGAGATATTGAGTATGACGGCGCGCGGCATCGCCGAGATGACCGGCGCCATCGGCGCAATGGCGCTGCTTCCCGATGGCGAGATCATGCGGCCGGTTGTATCCATTGGCTTGCGCATGCCGCTCGATGATCGCCTGCTGAACGTCGTTCACCGGGTTATCTCCACAGGTCGTCCTGATACGCTGCCGCCCGATCCGGAAGCGCCAGGGCGCGCGCCGCGTTGTGTTGTGCTGATCGTCCCATTGCGCGCGACGCAGCGCACCCTCGGATGTGTCTGCGTGGCCTACACCAATGCCCTGCCTGAACCTTCTGACCGTGAAACGGTGATCCTGTTCGCCTCCCAGGCAGCGGTCGCTATCGAAAGCATCGACCTCTTCATGGCGGTACGCACAGCGCGTGACCAGATGGCGTCGATCCTGGCATCGACACGCGAAGGTATTCTGTTGATCGATACCGATGGCACAGTCGCCGTCGCCAATGCCGCCCTCTCCGATCTGACAACACTCGATGCCAGCATCATCCACGGATTGCCGATTGATACGTTCCTGTCACGCTGGTTCGAGGCAGCGGCATATGCAACCGAAGAATGTGCGGCGCTTCAACGCGGTATTGACGATGTGCTGACCGGTACCGCGCAGTTCGTTGCTGGCGAATTGAGTGGCAGCTCCGGTCAATTGCGTCACCTGGAATGGTCGGTGCTTCGCGCACAGAGCAGCGGCGACAGCCACGGCGGCGTGCTGCTCGTCTTGCGCGACATTACTGCCACAAAAGAAGCAGAACGCATGCGCCATGATCTGACCCACATGATCGTCCATGATCTGCGCAGCCCGCTCTCTGGCGTTATGGCCTCGATCGAACTGATGATGCGCGGCGTGCCGGGCAAACTGAACGATCAGCAGCGGCATGTGTTGCAGATCGCCAGCACCAGTGCAGCAAATATGCTGGATATGATTAACACGCTGCTCGATATCAGTCGACTCGAAGCGGGGCGGATGCCGCTCGAGCGCCGTATCGGCAACATACGCGAAATTATTCACGACTCCGTTCAACGTCTGGCTTCACTGGCCCTGGATCGCGCGATCACCATCCGCACTGAGGTCGAGGAAGACGTTCCTGACGTTTATGCCGATATCGGATTGATAGGTCGCATCATCCAGAATCTGGTCAGTAATGCGATCAAGTTCAGTCATCGTGGCGGGTTGGTCACCGTGCGAGCAGCGGTAGAAGCAGCCGATGATGGTCAATCAAAAGTCATTGTCTCGGTCAGCGATCAGGGAGTTGGTATTGCACCTGGCGATCGTGAGCGCATCTTCGCCAAGTTCAGTCAGGTGGGCGAGCGACGCGGCGGTACCGGGCTTGGGCTTGCCTTCTGCCGTCAGGCCATCGAGGCGCACGGTGAGCGCATCTGGGTCAATAGCGAACTGGGGCGCGGTTCGACGTTCTTTTTCACCATTCCTGTCGCGTCGTAATCGCTATCAGCCACTGCCTGGCTCGTGATCTGGCACAGAATGACGTCGTTTCCGGCAAGGGTCGCCACCACCAGGGCCGGGCGCTTCTTCGCCGCGCGCAAGTCCGAAAACGGAAATGGGGTTACTACCACATCGCACTTTACAAATGCGCCCATGCAGCATCTTCCTCCGGTCGATCCCAATCACGACTGATACCATATCTGTGAAATCCGCCGCAGCCTGTGCCTGGTCTGCTTTACGCCCAAGACCGACACAGTACAGCCGGGCGGATACTCAAACAGTGCTGAAACCGGGCGCTTGTGTCAATAGCCGCCGCCGAACAGGCGCTGATGGCGGTACCGCGTCGTCCGGCGACCGCCGGGTGCTCAAAACCCGACGTTGATGATCGTTCGCCCGGTGCGATCCTGGAAGAAACCCACGCCATCCTGGATCAGGCCGACATAAAACCCCATCTTCGTCTCAGGCTGACGAATGCGGATCCGTCCAACGATCTCCGCCTCCTCGCCGGGCATCAGCAGGTCTTCCTCGAACGGAACACGCCACTGTTCCGGCGGTCGCGGCGATAGCGCCCAGCGGTAGGGGTAGCGTTTGGCAGCGTCGCCGCTGTTGGCATCCCAGTCGACGCCAACCCGCCAGAATCCACCGGAACGTGAAACATACGCGCCATCTTCAACCGACGAGAAAACCTGATTGGTGTCGTACTCGTATCCCGATGGCGGTCCATAGGTGCGGATCGGAACCTTGCCGGTATTGCGGACACGCACCGTCACCGTGATCACGTCGCCGAGCATCACAGACTGTGGCGCCATGTAACTGTAGGTGATCAATGCCTCGGGTTGACCGCCGCCGGAGATGGTGATCGGATTGCGCCGTTCGACCAGATTGCCGAAGCGATCCCGGGCGCGAATGATGAGGGTGTACACACCATCGGGCAGCAACGTGCCATCAACTGTGCGCCCGTTCCAGACATGTTTCTGCAATGCCGGTTCTTCTTCCGCAGCCGTGACGAACGGATAGGTTTCTCTGCCATCAGGCGATACGATCACAATATCCACCGTCGCCGTCGTCGGCAACTGGTAGGTTATTTCAGCCACGTCATCGATGGCATCGGCGTTCGGAGAAATTGTGTCGGGATAAATGACCAGATTCTCGATCAGTGGGAGTGGCGCCTCCTGTCCGATGATCGTCAGCGGCTGTTCCGCCGTCTGGCGAACGCCATCGTCACCAACCGCTTCAACTATCACTGCATATGTGCCACCTGGAAGCATCCGTCGTAGCAGCACGGGATCATTGGTCGGCGCCGTGCCATCGAAACGCAGCACATACGGCTCATCGGAAGGGAGACGTGGCTCATTGCGGCGGAGCACATAGCGCTGCCCCTGATCATCGACCAGCGCCACCGTCACCTGCGCCGGGCGCCCAATGGCATAGGCGATGGTTACCATCTCGCCCGCACCGGTTGGTCGCAACTCGGACGCCGACAGACGCACATCGCTGAGGAGCGGACGGTTGGCGCACGAGGAGAGGAGCAAAAGCGCTGTGAGCGTGAGAAGAAGGGCGATAATCCGTTGCATATGGAGAACCAAGAACCAAGAACCAAGAACCGAGAACCGAGAACCAAGAACCGAGAACTGAGAACTGAGAACTAAGAACTAAGAACTGAGAACTAAGAACT
>Ga0209227_1000550_pt1 | contig 32264 bp, 21 predicted proteins | sample YNPBryantNP2012_FD_185815 | JGI IMG/M metagenome (GOLD analysis project Ga0209227, IMG submission 185815) | Anoxygenic and chlorotrophic microbial mat microbial communities from Yellowstone National Park, USA - YNP Bryant NP 2012 (SPAdes)... ...
CCCCGCCACAATTTCTGCGCCAGGGTTAACATCCCCAAGGACAACGACCGGCCCCTCGTGGACGATTTTCGTACCGGAGCGGAGAGGCCCCCGCACCCACTTCGCTGCTTCGGCGGGGATTTTTTCGCTCGTCTCCGGAACCTGGGGAGGGCGCGGCTTCGACAGGCGGGTTGCCAGCCCGAGGTTTTGGGCCGTGGTCTCGGTCAGGGGCGATTCGCTGAGAACTGCCCACAGAGAAATGCCCCGCTCCGAGAGTTGGTCGCGTAAAGCAGCAAGTTCCTGGACGTGCAACGCGCAACTCCCTACGTCCAGAGCGAGGCGCGCTCCGCGAAAAAAGTCCGGTTGGCGCTCGATGCGTGCCAGCAGAGCAGTCAACAGGTCGGGCCACGGGGCCTGCCCGAGCGTTACCAGCAAGCCGTCACGAATGCCTTTGATCTGAACCAGTGGCGAGTCTTCCATGGTGGCAAAATTATACTGCCTTTCGAGCAATCAAGGGGTTGTACTCACCTGCTGGGCAGTGTCAATCGCTTTGAGAGCAAAATAAGCATCCATGACATCCCGGACAATGGGCGCAGCGACACGTCCGCCTTCCCCCGCATTGTAGAGAAAGACGACCACAGCGATTTCCGGGTTGTCAAAGGGGGCGTATGCCACCGTCCAACCATGGGAAGGCCACTCTCCCCGTTTACAAAGGCCCTTACGGTTGGCCACGTCGTCGCAATATTCGGCTGTGCCGGTCTTACCGGCCACAGCAATCGGGTAATTGCGAAAAGAGAAGTCGTGGTTGAGCGTACCACGGGGATCGGTGGTTGCCAGAAGCATGCCAGTCTGCACCTGCTGGACAGCAGAGAGAGAAACGGTTTTCATCTTTCCGGTAAACTCGCAGCGGCCGTTTTCATCACAGGCGTAGTCGCGGATCACCGGATCGCGGGTAATATCCCAGCGCAAATGGGGTTCAAACGGTTGGATCACATTGCCCAGGTTATCCTGAATCTCACGAATAATGGTCGGCTGCATAAATTTGCCATCGTTGGCCAGAATAGCCGCCGAGACCAGCACCTGCAAAGGCGTTGCCAGCACATAGCCCTGCCCAACGCTGGCCAGATAGGTGTCGCCAGTGGACCAGTTTTCGCCCTTGAAAATGCGTTTCCAGGTCGGATCAGGAATGAGGCCGGTATATTCCGCCGGCAACTCGATGCCCGTTTGCTGGTCATAGCCCAGGGCGCGGGCATATTCCTGTAATCGCCAGATGCCTAAGCCTCCACCCGGGATTTCAGGGAGATAGCCGCCCCCTACTTTGTAGAAACAAGAGTCACTCGACAGGGCAATGCATTTCAGAAACGGCAATTTCCCCAGGCCGCTTGTTTCGCCGTAAAAGGTGAAAGTCCAGTCATAATACTCTTCATAGCGGCCTTCTTCAGTCGGGGAATAAATGTTCAAGACGCGAATAATGGCGGGAGCATCAATCACCGAATCAGGTGTGACCACACCCTCGTTGAGAGCCCCTAGCGCAGTGGTGAGTTTAAAGGTCGAGCCAGGAGGAAACTCGGCAGTGATGGCATAATTGAGCAGCGGATGGGCCGGGTCTTGCTCTAACTGGCGATAATAGTAAGCGGGGATAAAACGCGCCATGCGGTTGTTTTCGTAGGTCGGCGTTTGGGCCATCGCCAGGATTTCACCGGTTTGGGGATTCATGGCAATGACCACCCCACTGGAGATACGGTAGTAGCCATAATAGACGTTGTTGAAGTAATCAATGGTGGTGGTGAGAGCCGCCTCAGCAGCCTGCTGGAGGCGCAAATCAATTGTCAAAACAACGTTGCTCCCCGCCACAGGTGCTACGGGCGGTTCGAGGTTGCGCAACACCTGTCCGGCCACGTCCACTTCCACCACGCGTCGGCCCGGGGTGCCAATCAGCAGATCATTCAGGGCGAGTTCAATGCCAGCATAACCGATCTTGTCGCGATTGGCGAGGAACCCCCGATCGCGATATTCCTGTTCGAGGGCAGCAGGAATGGGGCCTAAAAAGCCGATGATGTTGGCGGTAAGAGAACCAGTGGGGTAATCACGCAAGGGTTCCACGAGAACGTCCACCCCTGGCCAATCGGTAGCGCGCTCAGCCACAATGCGGGCAATTTTCTCATCCACATTGCATTGGATTTTGACCGGCTCGTAAGGCGCATTGGATTCTCCCAGGGCTACCAGGTCAGAAATGCTCGGACCAGGCACACAAGGCGCAAAAAATTTAGCAGCATTCAGCGTTTCTTCAGTCACCGGACCACCAACCGGAACACCGGTTAATTTAGACAGTTCTGCGTAAATTTGCTGCACGTTGCCTGCATCATCCGGCAATTCGGCTGGCGTAATGGTGATGGTATAAGAGGGCACATTGCGCGCCAGCACAATGCCATGGCGGTCATAAATTAAGCCACGAGCAGGGGGATCGCTGATTATTTTGGTGCGATTCTCTTCGGTTTGCGCCAAATACTCGGCGCCATGGATGATTTGGAGCGAGAACAAGCGAGCGACAAAGATCGCTCCCACCAGCAGAACGACCGCATAGACCACGAAGAAACGCCATTGTGTAAATTGAGCCGGACGCGTGGTAACAGCCATGTTTATACCTCTAAAGGATACAGTCTCTCGATCAGATCACGCAGAAGGGGGTACAACACAATCGCAATCAACAAATTGAGCAACAAACTGGGCAAAATGACCTGCGAGAAGACTTCTGTAAAAGAAAGGGCGGTCTCAAACAAGACACGGTAGACAAAAGTCAGGCCGTGCAACAGGAAAACGCCGACCAGGGTGACGCTGAGAAGCGCCAGGAGAGGCGCCTGCCACACCCGGCGCGCCAGCAGACGGGCTATCGCCGTTCCTAAAAGGTAGGCGCCGACAAAAATATACCAGGGCGTTGCCGAAATGTTTCCCATCAACCAGCCGAGGCCGATACTCCACCACAGCATCGAGCGAGCGCGTTCCTGGAGGCTGACCGCCGCCAGGATGACAAACACCAGGTCCGCATTCCCGCTCAGCAATTGAATGCGGCTGATGACCGACAGTTGCAGGGAAATCGCCGCAGCAAAAAGAATCAACAGGGTAAAAAATGTGCGCATCTTACGGACCTGGCGTGGGAATAAGAGGCGCAATATCTACCGGCTTGAAATCGGTAATGATCAGCACAAACTGCAGGCGAGAAAAATCAACATTGGGCTGAACGGAGGCCTGTTGGAACAACTCGTATTCCAACTTACGCACGCTGACCACCTGTCCCACCAGCAGATTGGGCGGGTAAACGCCCCCCAGGCCAGAGGTCAGGATAATATCGCCCGGCTGGACGGTCGCATCCTGGGGAATCATGTCCAGGGACAGGTCGCCGGTCACGGAACCGAGGAGCATCGCTTCGGTGTTCGAGGCTTGTAAGCGTACGTTCACCGCCGAGGCCGAATCGGTGATCAGTTGCACACGAGCAGCCTCTGCAATGACCGCGTCTACCCGACCGACGAGGCCGCGATTGGTGACCACTGGCATCCCCGGCAAAATGCCGTTGTTCGAGCCGACATCCACGATGACGTAGCGGTAAAACGGACTCGGGTCACGACCGATGACCGTTGCGCCGGTATAAGAGTACTGGGGATTGGCCCGGGCGAATTCGAGCAAAGCCGAAAGGATTTCTACATCAGCAACTTTTTGCTGAAGCGTAATCACTTCTGTCTGAAGTTGAGCAACTTCCGCCTCCAGTTCAGCATTCCGTTGCCTGAGCGAGACTACATCTCGTGGCACCGTCAAAAAATCCACCAGCGCCAGGTAACGGTTGGAAAACCACGTCTGAATATCTACTGTCAGGCGCTGAAACAATGTGTTGACAGGCTGAAAGTAACCACCCAGAGCCAGGGCAATCAAGCCAATGACTACCAGGCTAATCACAATGCGTTGCAAGGAACGGGGAGAATTAATTTTCATAAGTTACCGCGCTAACGGCGCGGCCACGCGATTACGAATGACGCGTGCTACCGCGCTCTAAGCCAACCAGATAGCGGCTCAAATTAGAGAAGTCTTCCAGGACCATGCCTGTTCCGCGGCAGACACAGGTCAGCGGGTCTTCAGCCGCCCAAACACGCAGGTTGAGTTCGTCCGAGAGGCGTTCAGGCAGCCCCTGCAAGAGCGCACCGCCACCCGCCAGACAGATTCCGGCATCCATCAAGTCGGCAATAATCTCCGGAGGGGCTTCGTCAATGGCATCTTTGATTGTTTCAACGATGACCTGAACAGAGGAGGATAACGCCTCACGAATTTCCACCGAAGAGACTTCAATCGACTCTGGCAAGCCGGTAATGAGATTCCGACCGCGTACTTCGGCCGTTTTTTCCACCGGCAGCGGAAAAGCCGAACCGATTTGCCACTTGACCTGTTCCGCAATCCGTTCGCCGATGAGGACATTGTACTTGTTGCGCACGTACTGCACAATATCTTGATCCATCTCATCCCCCGCAACGCGCAGAGAACGAGAAACCACTACCCCACCCATCGAGAGGATCGCCACCTCTGTCGTGCCACCGCCAATATCCACAATCATCGAGCCGCGCGCTTCGTGCAGTGGCAAACCGGCGCCCAGGGCGGCCGCCGTTGGCTCTTCAATCAAGTAGGCTTCACGCGCCCCTGCTGCAATGGCTGCATCATAGACGGCGCGTTTTTCCACCTCGGTTACGCCACAAGGAATACCAATCACCACCCGCGGACGAGGTAAAGGTACCACACTTTGTTCGTGGACCTTGCCGATAAAGTATTCCAACATCGCCTCGGTAATGTCAAATTCTGCAATGACCCCATCACGCAAGGGCCGAATCACATTGATATTGGCCGAACTCCGTCCCACCATTTCCTTCGCCCGCAAACCAATCGCCAGCGGTTGACGGGTACGCTTATCAATGGCTACCCACGATGGTTCGTTGATGACAATACCCTTACCACGAACATGAACGAGGGTGTTCGCTGTCCCCAAGTCAATGCCAATATCAAGGGAAAACAGTCCCAACAGCCAGTTGAGAGGATTGAAAGCCAAAGTGCAATGCTCCTTTGCGTGTGGTGGAAATAATTATACCATGAGGCATTTTACCTGATTGATGGTGTTCTTTTAATGGCGAGAATAGTCAAATCATCTGAAGGCGGCAAAGACTCCATAAACGCATCCACTTTTTCTTGCAGAATGCGCAACAAGTCGTTGACCCCAACTGCAGCCGCCGATCGAACAACTTCTTCCAGACGTTCATCGCCAAAGAGTTCATCTTGAGGAGAAAAAGCCTCCGTCACACCATCGGTGTAGAGCAGGAACAGATCGCCATTTTCCAGGCGAATACTTTGCTCCTGGATTTCAGGGTTTTCGATAATGCCCAGAGCAGGAGCGGTGCGATGTAAACGTTCCAGTTTGCCACTCGCCGGGCAAAACCAGATAGGAGGATTGTGCCCCGCATTGACAAAGGTCAATGCTCCCGTATCAAGGGATAAAACAGCATAGACTGCCGTCACGAACATGCCTTGATGATTGTCGGGAATGATTAATTCGTTGACACGCCGCATTACCGCCGCCGGAGAGGGATCATCTATCACCGCTGAACGAACCAGGGTGCGGGTCAGGGCCATGAATAAAGCAGCCGGGATACCTTTGTCGGATACATCGGCGATAAACAAGCCCAGGCGTCGGTTGGGAAGTTCGAAGACATCGTAGAAATCGCCCCCCACCTGGCGGGCAGTGCGCCATACGGCTGCCAGTTCCCAGTCTGAAAAATGAGGCAGGCTTTGGGGCAAAAAGGTGCGTTGAATCTGCCGCGCCAGTTGCACTTCATGCTCCAGGCGTTCGCGCGCCACCATTTCACGCTGCAGTTGCTCGTTTTGCACACTCAAAGCGACCTGTTGGGCAATGCTATTGGCAATTTCAATTCGCTTCTGGCGAAAGCGTCGCGAATCACCAGATTCCTCCACCAGCATCACGCCATAGAAAGCGTTCTTGATGAGCAGCGGGAATCCTATCAAGAGATGCTCTGCGGTTTGAAGCAGGTAGTATTCTTCCTGTTCATTACGGGCCAGGACAGGGTCGAGCCAATTTTGGGGCATATCCTGTGGGAGCACACTGACTGACATGCGATTGGTCTGCAACACGGCTTGAAGGAGAGGGTGCTCCTGCGCAGCCAAATCTTTGTTGCACAATAATTCTCGCACCGGTTGCGAGAATCCATAGTCTCCGGCCGGGCGAAACGCGCCATTCTCCCAGAGATAAACCGCACAGGCCTTTACCCCCACCAAAATCGGCATGATGCGGACAATCGCTTGAACGGCTTGTTTCAGGTTCTCAGCCTGCGAGATGGCTTGAGCCACCTGTAACAGCGCGGCCGAAGCATAGGCTTGTTCCTGGGCAGAATCATAGAGACGGGCATTTTCAATCGCAACCGAGGCATAACTGGCAAAGGTTGCTGTAATCGCCTGGGCTTCGTGCCCATACCGTCCTGGCGTGTGGTGAGAGAGCACAAGCACCCCCAGAGGGCGATCAGCAACGCGCAATGCCACGCCTATCGAAGAATAATCCGCCGAAAAGCCGAGTGCTAACCCTAACGGGCCAAAAGGATCGGTCGGCTTGCGGATAATTGGCTCGTCCGTATCCATGATTTCCAACAGAGTCTGAACTACCTCAGGCCACCGCAACATTGCCGCTTGAACGTCGATCACATCGGCACCGTGAATATGGGCCGGGTAGAGCGAATCGCCATCCATCAGCCATACGCCGGATGCGTCACAAGGCAAGTTACGCTCCAGTTCGCGCAGGACGCTATCGAGGACGTCATCTACGCTGACCTGCGCCGAAAGCCGGCCCGCGACCTCGCGCAGGCTGTCTGCTACCTGGCGGCGCCAGCGTTCAGTTCGGAACAAGTCAGCGTTATGGATGGCAACGGCGATATTCGCTGCCAGGGCCTCCAGCACAAAGCGGTCTTCTTCACTGAACGCATTCCGCCGGTTGCTTTGTAAGTCCAGAACGCCGACCGGTTTATTGTCATAAAGCAGGGGAATTGTCAATTCGGAACGGGTATCGTCGGGAGGAAAGGGAGAGGGTCGATAACGCGGTTCAAGGCGGACATCATTGGCTAAAATCGTTTCGCCAGTGCGCGCGGCCCACGGAATCATCCCCTCGACGCTGTCGAGGCTGATCGTGTAACCTTTGAGAAATTCTGTGCGAGCGCCGCTCCCTGCCTGATAAATGATCTGCCGACGATTGGGGTGAACGGTAAACAAGTAAACATAAGGATAGCCAAGCCGCTCATGAATCAAGGTAGCGACTTTGTTGAACAACTCGTCCAGGTCCAAGACGGAGGCAATGCTCTCGCTGACCGTAGCAATCATGGCCAACTGCTCGATGCGGCGTTGTAAATCACTGTAGAGACGCGTCCGGTTAATCGCAGTGGCAATCACATCGGCCAATGAGCGCAACACCAGCAAATCATTTGGGTGAAAAGCATCTTCCTGGTCGCTTTGAATATCCAGCACACCCAAGAGACGGGACTCAATTTTCAGCGGGAGCACGACTTCAGAACGAGTGCCCGGCAAGGAGGTAAGGTAACGGTAACGGGGTTCTTCGGCGACATTGTTGGCTATGATTTCCTCGCCTGTCTGGGCAACCGCTCCGATCAACCCCTGGCCAGGTTTAATGCGCGTCAAACGCAATCTGGGCTGACCAGGCCCCCCTGCACTGGATTGAAACTGCAAATAGGGCTTATTTTCTTCCAGGGTAAAGATAGCGACGTAGTAATACTTGAAGGTATCGCAGATGAGACGAGTGACACGTTGCGTCAAAACAGATAAATCCAGGACATTAGCCAGTTGGGCGCTGACCGTGCGGACAAGGGTCAATTGCTCGAGGCGCCACTTCTCTATCGCAAAACGGTGAGAGGAGATCAGAGCCAGCGCCGTGTGAGCGGCTAACCCCTGGAATAATTCGTATTCAGGGGAGGTAAAAGGCGGGCCATCAGGCCGCCGGACCAGCAAAACGCCCAAAAGCGTCTGTTGAGAAGAAAGGGGAAGCACAAGTACGTTCTCAGATTCTGGACAATTCTCAGGATTCTCAAGGACTCGCTGCATCGAAACATCATCTGGCCAATCCGGGAAAAGGTGAACCCGATTAAGACCTGGCAACCGAAAAAGACGCTCATCCAACCAGAGAGATGCTTCTGCATTCAACAAGGAAGAAGCCGCCGTCACGATGAGATCGCGCTGTCCGTCCAATTGAGGGGTAGCCAGCAACTTTTCGCCCAATGCAGCGATTTGTGACCAGGCAGACGAAAACGAGGATAAGCCAGACATCACTCAGCTGATTTCAAATATTTGATCAGAGTAAGGACATTCCCCATGTCCCCCAGATTTTCATACCGGACCACGTCCATCAACTGACGCATCAAGTAAATGCCCAAACCGCCCACTTTGCGTTTTTTCAGGCTGGCCTTTAAATCCGGTTCAGGAACCTGTAGAATGTCGAAGGGCCGGCCGCGGTCGCGCAAAATCACCGTAAAAGAAGTCGCATCACTCTCACACGTACATTCAATCTGTCCATTGCTGATGCCGCGATAAGCATGCTCAATGATGTTGGAGCAGGCTTCATCTACAGCCATCTCCACAGCGCACAGGCCTTTTTCGTCCAGGCCAGCATCGGCAGCAGCCTGAACAGCAAAGCGACGGATGGCATCCAGTTGGTCAAAGCGGGCAGGGATAATGAGGGTTCGCATAAGAGGGATACAAAGGCCGCCTCACCCAAGAGAGACGGCCCTGTTCGCTTTCTCTAAACGGTGGCCACCTGCTAAAAATAGCCGACTGCAGCCGTGACATCATCAAAGATTTTAAAGAGCGGCGTAAAGCCGGTCAGTTCCAGCGCTTCCATGATCTTCTTCGGAACGCGAGCCAAGACAATTTCACCACGATTGTAGCGTTTGCAATTCCGCTGCCCAACAAGTAAAGCGCGGAACCCGGCACTCGACATATACTCCAGTTCGGCCATGTCAATCACAATCTTAAAGCGGCCGTCGTTATTGATCTTTTCGATGGCATCGCTCAGTTCGGGCGCTGTATAACTGTCGACCTTGCCTTTTATGGCAAGCAAGTCACAGTGCTTATATCGCTGCATTTTAATTTCCATGTCGCCTCCAGAAAACTTAAAGTTTGTGAAATTATAACATGCTACGCGTCAAATCTGCGAAAAGATGTGACCCCAAATTTACCAATTGCTTCGCCCGTGGTGACGCTTTGCAGCCTCCGCACTGACCGCCACGAATTAGGGTTTGATTAGAAAGAAACAAACCTATTGACTTTGGCTTTGAAATTATTGTATAGTATTCACGGTCTATTTCTTGTCCCGGCACTGGTGCTTTTGAGCAGCTGTGCCGTTTTGTACGTCTATTCCCTTTTCAAGGAGACCACATGATTCGAGCAAAAGGTTTGACGAAAGACTATAACACTCGAAGAGCCATTGAAAATCTCACCTTCGAGGCCAGGCAAGGCGAAGTCGTGGGCTTCCTTGGCCCCAACGGCGCCGGCAAGACGACCACCATGCGCATTCTGACCGGTTACATGCCGCCGACCTATGGTTCGGCTGAAATTGCCGGTTTTGACGTGGTGGAAGAATCCCTGGAAGTGCGCCGCCGTGTAGGGTATTTACCCGAAACCGTGCCGCTCTACACGGATATGACCGTCTTCGACTACCTGATGTTCATGGCGGAACTGCGTCACTTGCCCAACGCCGAAGACATGGTGGATGACGCCCTTGAAATGGTCCACTTGACCGATCGCGCCAACGGATACATTGGCAACCTTTCCAAAGGCATGCGGCAACGCGTTGGGCTTGCCCAGGCCCTGCTGCATCAGCCAGAAGTTCTTATCCTTGATGAACCGACAATCGGTCTCGATCCCGCCCAAGTCGTTGAGGTTCGCAACCTCATCCGCGAGGTAGGCAAAGAGCGTACCGTTTTGCTCTCCACACACATCTTGAGTGAAGCCCAACAACTTTGCGATCGGGTACTGATTATCAATAAGGGACGTATCGTCGCCGAAGACACCCCGGAAAACCTGCAGGCTCGCCTGATGGGCGCCGAGCGGTCACTCTTGCGGGTCAAAGGAGATTCCGATGGCCTTGTACCGCTCATCTCCCAAATCAAAGGCGTTCAAGCGGTAGTATCTCGCCCCGATGGCGCAATTGAATTTCAATACACATCTGACCTGGACGTTCGCTCAGAAGTTGCCCGGGCAACTGTCAATGCCGGATACGACCTGCTCGAACTGGCTCCTATTCACCTGAGCCTGGAGGAAATTTTCCTGGAACTCACCCGCGAAGAAACCGGCAAGAAAGGAACACGCCATGCGTAACATCTGGATCATTGCCCGCCGGGAATACCGGCATTACTTCATCAGCCCCATTGCTTATATCGTGGCGCTGCTCATCCTGCTTGTGATGGGCATTTACTTCTTGCTTGTTCTTTATCAAAGTTCTCTGATGGCGTTTTACGGTGGTGCGACTCCACCCGATACGAGCGACCTGCTCGGATTAATGCCGTTCATGTTGCTCTTCGCCGCTCCGGCGCTGACCATGCGCCTGCTGGCCGATGAGCATCGCACCGGCACCCTCGAACTGCTCCTCACGGCACCCATTCGCGACGCGGAATTAATTATCGGCAAATGGCTTGGCGCCTTTCTCTTCATGCTGACCATCATCGCTATCACTCTCATTTTCCCCATCATTTTGCACTTCTGGCTGGTGGACCCTGGTATTGACCAGCAATTGATGCTTTCGAACTATCTCGGCATTATCCTGGTAACAGGCGTCTTTCTGTCGATCGGGACCGCTATTTCGGCCATTTTCAAGAATCAATTTGCAGCCCTCTTCGCCACTCTCGTTGCCCTCTTCTTTATGTGGTACCTGATCGGCTGGCCTGCTTACGTCATGCAAGGGGGGGGAGAAATCTTTCGCTACCTCAGCCTTAGCGATCACTACTTCAACGGTTTTGCAACTGGCTCGGTAGATATTGCTGACATTGTCTATTACATCAGCCTCATTATTCTCAACATTTTCATTGGGACAACCGCAATTGAAATGAGAAGGTGGCAATAATGTCAAAGAAGACCTCTTTCAAAAAACAATCCCAGCGTTACGCTCCGGCCGGCCTCTGGCTTTCTGGCCTTGCCGTTTTGACCGGAATCGTCGTCCTGGCGATTAAACTGCTCATCTTCATGGGCATTTATGCTCCAACCGATCAAGCCAAAGACATCGTCAACGGCTTTGGCATTGGCGCCCTCGCTGCGTTTGTCACTGGGCTTGCACTCTTTGCTTTGCTTGATCCAAAACGCGTCCGCACCTTTCTCACCGGGCGCCAGGCAAAACATGGCAGCAATGCTTTAATCACCCTCCTGGCCATTGCCGGCATCTTGTTTGTCCTCAACCTGATCGCCTATCAAAACCCCAAGCCGATGGACTGGACCGAAGACAAGACTCACACGCTTGCTCCCGAAACCCTGGCCACCATCGAAAAGTTGCCTCAGCCTGTCGAAGCCATCGGCTTCTTCACCGCAAACTACCCAAGTGATAACGCTCAAGAATTGCTCACCGACTACAAAAATAACAGCAACGGCAAATTCGACTACCGGATTGTCAACCCCGATACGAACCCATCCCTCGCCCAAAAATACAACGTCACACGCGATGGCACAATTGTCCTCGTCATGGGCGAGAGACAAGAATCCATCAATTACGCCTCTGAGCAAAACATCACCAATGCGCTGGTACGGCTGATCAACCCGGAAAGCCGCGTCATTTACTTCATCACCGGACATGGCGAAAATGACATTGAAAATCCTGCCGAAAACTCCTACACGCGCGTCAAAAACCTGTTAACTGCCAAAAACTACACCATCAACTCCCTGAATCTGCGCGCCGAAAACGCTATTCCCGAGGACGCCGTTGCCCTCGTGATTGCCGGGCCGCAGGGTCCCATCAGCGAACAAGAAACCGCCCTCATCCAAACCTACATTGAAAATGGCGGTTCCGTCGTCATTCTCGAAGACCCGACCGTCCTCACCACCAAAGGTGATGTGCCGGATTCGTTCGAGACCTATCTGCAAACGACCTGGGGCATCACATTCAACAACGACATCGTCATTGACCCGTCTTCTAATCCACTGACCTTCGCCATTTCTTACTCCTACGGCGACCATCCGATTACAAGCCAGATTCTGCAAAGCATGATCACGTTCTTCCCGGTCGCCCGCAGCCTCACCGTCACCCCGCCCAGCACTGACATTCAGTCCAGTGGATTGGTCTATACGATCGATCGCGCCTGGGGTGAAACCAACTTCGCATCGCTCGAAGATAACACCTTTGACTACCAGGCCGAGGAGGACACCCCCGGTCCCATCCTCCTGGCTGCCGCCCTCGAAAATACCGCGACGCAAGCGCGCCTGGTGGCCTTTGGCAATTCCAGTTTTGCCAACAACACTTACATCGATCAATATGGCAACACTGACCTCATCATCAACGCCATTGACTGGGCTGCCAGGAATGATGAACTGATTAACCTGACAACTAAAACGCCAACAGCGCGCACCCTTATGCCGATTACCACCCTCGGCTGGCTGATGCTTGGCCTGCTATTCATTCTCATCCTTCCCGGCATGATCATCGCGGGTGGAATTGTCTCCTGGATCATCCGGCGCGCAAAAGGGTAAGCCTATGAAGCGTTCCAACTGGATTCTGCTCATCTTGCTGGCACTGACAATCGGCGTATACTTCCTTCTTCAGGAGCGTTCCGAAAAGAACGCCGTTGAGGAAACACCCGTCGCACCCTCAGATCTGCTGATTGAAACCAACGGCGATGTCTTGAAAAGCATCCGCATCTACGACCACGACTATCACATTGTCGAACTGGTTCGCGACCAAAGCGGTGCCTGGGCTGTCAGCCTGCCAAACGCCGCCGCAGCCGACCAATCGCTGGCCGGAGCAGCAGAAAGCCAGGTCAATGCCCTGGGCATTGTCACCCAAATCGGAACGGTTGCCAATTTCGGCGATTTTGGCCTGGATGCCCCCGCCTACACCATCAAACTCTCTTACTACAGCGGCGCCCAGCACAAAATCGAGGTAGGCGACCTGACACCAACCAGTTCTGGTTACTACGTTCAACTGGATGACGGCGATGTTTACGTTGTCAGCCAGTATAGCCTGGACGCAGTGCTTGAACTCGTGAACAATCCGCCTTATCTGCCAACGCCTACCCCAACGCTGGACGTAACGCCCACTCCCTGAAACTATTGATTTTCGCTACAAAAAAGAGTATCCTGATTTATATCAGCCATCAAAAGGAACAGAAAGTAATTTATGGAAAATCCCTTACTGATTGAAGAAGAGGAAGAAGAATACTCAGCCATTGCCCGCCTGATTGAACTCGGTCGGCAAAAATCTTATGTCACCATTGATGACATTTTGCACTTCTTCCCAGAAGCGGAACAAGACGTCGAGCAACTGGAAGAAGCGTTTGCCGCCCTTTTAAGCGCTGGAGTAGCCTTCATCGAAGACACCACCACTACAGAACCTCCAGAAGATGAACTGGCGGCAGTTGAAGAAAAAGAGACAGAAATTGAACCCAATGTCTTCCTGGATGACTACCTGGCCAACATTGACACGGATGACACCATCGGTCTCTATCTCAAGGAAGTCAGTCGCGTTCCGCTCTTGACTGCAGAGGAAGAAGTAGAACTCGCCCAACGGATTGAGCGGGGTCGCATGGCTCGCGAAGAACTCGCTCGCGGCAACGTCAGCCCTCGTCGCCGTATGGAATTGCGCAAACTCATCGAAGACGGCTGGGCCGCGCGCGAGCACCTTATTACCGCCAACTCCCGCCTGGTCATCTCCGTTGCCAAAAAATACATGGGGCGCGGTGTTCCCTTCCTTGACCTGATTCAAGAGGGAAACATTGGACTCATTCGCGCCACCAAAAAATTCGACTATCGCCGCGGGCACAAATTCAGCACCTATGCCACCTGGTGGATTCGGCAAGCCGTCACCCGCGCCATCGCTGACCAGGGACGCACAATCCGCGTTCCGGTCCACATGGGTGACCAGATCAACAAACTCCTGCGCGTCCAGCACCAGTTGACCCAGCGCCTTGGCCGTGAGCCAACCGTCGAAGAACTGGCCGACGCCCTGGAAGTACATCCCAAAAAAGTCGAGAACATGATTCAGGTGGCACGCCGCCCGCTCTCTCTCGAAACGCCCACAGACGACGAAGAAGACTCGGTGCTTGGAGACTTTATTGAAGACGACGAAGCCGCCCCACCCGATGAAACAGCCACCTATAACCTGCTCAAAGAACACCTCAACGAGGTGCTGAATGGTTTGCCGCCCCGCGAAGTCCGTATCCTGCAGTTGCGCTACGGCTTGCTCGACGGTCAGGCCTACACCCTCGAAGAAGTTGGACGAAAAATGGGCGTCACCCGTGAGCGCGTCCGTCAAATTGAAGCCCAGGCGCTTAGTCGCTTGCGCCATCCTTCCATCCGGCGCAAACTGCGCGATTACCTGGGAGAATAGCCCCAAAAAACAAAACACAGCCTCACCGGCTGTGTTTTGTTTTATCCCAGGGAGCAAATGCTATCTCCTGGACAATAATTCAAGCGAACTCTTTACGACGTTTTCCACCGTCAAACCCAAATGGCGGTAGATCGTCTGATAAGGCGCCGAAGCCCCAAAGCGATCCACCCCAAGCACGACACCTCTTTCCCCCACCCAACGTTCCCACCCCATTGTCACGCCTGCCTCGACTGCCACGCGTCGATGAATAAACGACGGCAAGACCGATTCGCGATATTCCTGAGGCTGCGCAGCAAACAACTCCCACGAAGGGAACGAGACCATGCGCACCCTCACCGCTTCTGCTGCCAGACGCATTCCCGCCTCTACAACCAGACTGACCTCTGAACCAGAAGCCATGAGAATGATCTCAGGATCTTCCTCTCCCAAATCGGCCAGAACATAGGCGCCGCGGGCTAACCCGTCTGCAGGCGCGAACAGAGTCCGGTCGAGGGTGGGGACATTCTGGCGGGTCAGGATCAGGACCGTCGGTCCGGAGCGCCGCTCGATGGCAACTTTCCAGGCCGCGGCCGTTTCGTTGGCATCCGCCGGACGGATGACCACCAGCCCCGGCACGGCGCGCAGACTGGCGAGATGCTCAACCGGCTGATGCGTGGGGCCATCCTCCCCTACCCCAATGCTGTCGTGGGTAAATACCCAAATGCTGGGATACCCCGAAAGCGCTGAAAGGCGTATGGGAGCACGCATGTAATCCGCAAATGTCAGAAAAGTGGCGCCATAAGGAATTACGCCGCCGTAGACCGCCATCCCATTGACGATTGCCCCCATGGCGTGTTCGCGCACGCCAAAGTGGAAATTCCGTCCCTGGGGCGTCTTGGCCTGAAAAGCAGGGAAACCATCCAGCCAGGTCTTGGTCGAGGGGGCAAGGTCAGCAGAACCACCGAATAGTTCAGGAATTTTGGTCGCCAGTGCATTGAGAACTTTGCCCGAGGCGACGCGCGTTGCCATTCCCTTGTCGTCCGCCGGGAAAACTGGCAAAGCAGATTGCCAGTCTTTGGGAAGTTGCTTCGAGAGACGCCGCTCAAGTTCGGCAGCCAGATCGGGATAGGCCTGTCGGTAGGCTTCGAGGCGGGCATTCCACGCCGATTCCTGTTCGTGGCCTTTTGCAAGCGCCTGACGAAAATGCGCCAGCACATCGTCGGGGATGTAAAAGCGAGGCTCCACTGGCCAGCCCAGGGCACGCTTGGCTGCGGCAAGTTCTTCATCACCGAGTGGCTCTCCGTGCGCTTTGCTGGTCCCCTGACGGGTGGGGGCACCGTAGCCAATTGTTGTGCGACAGATAATCAGCGACGGACGCGGGTCCGCCTTTGCGGTGGTAATGGCTGCGTCAATCGCTTCTACATCATTGCCATCTGCCACATGCAACACTTGCCAGCCATAACTTTCAAAGCGGGCAGCCCGATCTTCGGTAAACGCCAGGTCAGTAGAACCATCAATGGAAATACGGTTGTCGTCATAAAGGTAGATTAAGCGGCCCAACTTCAAGTGACCGGCCAGCGAAGCGGCCTCGGCTGTTACGCCTTCCATCAAGTCGCCATCAGTGACGATGGCGTAGATGTAATGATCAAAAAGAGGAAAATCTGGGCGATTGAATTCACTGGCCAGGTGGGCCAAAGCGATCGCCATGCCCACGCCATTCGCAAAGCCCTGCCCCAAAGGGCCAGTCGTCACTTCGACGCCAGGAGTATGTCCATACTCCGGGTGGCCAGGCGTTAGACTGTTCCATTGCCGAAATCGTTTGAGTTCGTCGAGGGGAAGGTCGTAGCCAGTGAGGTGGAGAAGAGAGTACAATAAAGCACAACCATGGCCGCCGGAGAGAATAAAGTGGTCACGCCCAGGCCAGGATGGATTGCGAGGGTTGTGGCGCAGGTGTCGGGTCCAGATTGTGTAGGCAATGGCGGCGCAGCCCATCGGCAGACCTGGGTGCCCGGAATTGGCCTGTTGGACCATATCCGCCGACAAAAAACGCAAAGTATTGATCGAAGCAGATTGGATGAAATCAGTAGGTGCCATTTTGATCTCCTGTGAGCAAATTGTACCAGAGAGATTGCAAGGTTGCTGTTATGCGAGATTTTTTTTGCCAATGCTAAAATAATTACGCTTGGAGGCAATTTTTGGAATGACCACAATTTTATACATAGAAGACAATTCCGATAACCGGCTGCTGGTGCGCCGCGTTCTGGCCGCCGAGGGATATGAGGTGGTGGAGGCTGAACGTGCAAATACGGCCCTGGAATGGTTGAAGAGCAATCGGCCAGATTTGATTTTAATGGATATCAACATGCCCGACATAGACGGCTACACGTTAACTGCCAAGATTCGCTCTCTCGGGGGGTTTGAGAATATCCCCATCGTCGCCTTGACAGCCAACGTGATGCGCGGCGACCGCGAAAGGTCTCTCGAGGCTGGCTGCGACGGGTACATCCAAAAGCCGGTGGATGTGGATTTGCTCCCCGATCAAATTCTTCGCTACCTGAGGAAAAAATGAGTCCATTTGCTTCTACTCCCGCTGAAAGCAATTCCATTTCTGATACACAAGCCACGCGTAAGGGTGCGATTCCCAAAGATTGTACCGTCCTTGTAGTCGAAGACAATGTGTCAAACTTTGTTCTGATTGCCCGGATGTTAGGCTATCTTGGCATCCACTGTGAGTGGAAGACATCCGGATACGAGGTAGTTGAGTTTGCCGATACATTGCCCCGCATTGACCTGGTATTAATGGATATCCGTCTGCCTTACGAGGATGGCTATGGTGCCATGAAAAAAATTCGGGCGTCAGAGCGGCTAAAATCCATTCCAATCATTGCAGTCACTGCAGAAGCCAGCGTCGAGCAGATGAACAAGGCAAGAGCAGCTGGCTTTGATGGATTTTTAGGGAAACCTCTTGACCCCGATCGATTTCCGGATCAAATCCGGCGTATTCTGGCGGGTGAATCAGTCTGGGAAATGAATTGATTTCTACAAAAGAGCAGGTAGTCAATGCGAAATTGGATAGAGAACTCAATTGAATGGCTTCTTTTCACAAAACCATCTTCTTCAAAAAGAGAAAGATGGCGAGGAGGTTTATTGGCGAGCATCTTGGTGCTGAGCGCCGCCTTAATGACGGTATTTGTGCTGATTGATTTGAGATCTATACTCACTGATGGCCATTCAAGTGCAAGAGAATATTCTTTTTTAAGGGACGTGATTAGCCTCATTGCAATCATTGGGCTGTGGTTACTTAACCGACAGGGTTTGCAAATTTGGGCAGGAGCAGCGCTGATTATTTTTTTGATCGCCTTGCCAGCACTAGCATTCATACCAGAAGAAGTTGACCGGCTTTTCATTGCCTATGCTATTCCAGTGGTTCTGGCCGGGTTTGTCCTCCATCCCCTTGCATCGTTAGCAGCGATGCTTCTTTCCATCGGATCATACAGTTATATTTTCTATCTTACCGGCACAGGAGAAAGTTATAACTACCTGAGTGGTGGAGTTCTGCTCTTTGTCAGTATTATTTCCAGTATCATTGCCTCGTTTCTCAGCAATTCGATCAATCGATCCGAGGAAAATGAGAGTGCTCAACGAGAGGTAAATGCTCACCTGCAGGCATTGCAAAAATCACTGCAACAGCAAATTGAAGAAAATAGACGTCAGATTCGTGCAGCAGCCCAAACATCCCAAACAATCACCACTGCGATGACTGTTTCAGAAGTTCTAAACAAAACGGCTAAACTGATTCGAGAGCAATTTGGGTATTACCATGTAGGAATTTATAGTCTGGAAGGGGGGAGTAACAATGCAAAACTGGTCGCAACAGCCAGCGAAGAAGTTGCGCAAATTCCTCAAACTTTGCCAATCAATGAGAATAATCCCGTTGGTTGGGTTGCACTCTATCGAGCTTCCAAAATTATCAAAGAGGAAGATGGTACTCCCTATTTGCCACACCCTTTGTTTCCTGCCACTCGTGTGGAGGCAGTGGTGCCCATTATGGCGCGACAACAACTTTTGGGGGTGTTAGACGTTCACAGTGATAAAGTTGATGCTGTAGATGAAATTAGTCTGCTCACCCTGGAAATTGCAGCCAGTCAGGCCGCAACGACAATCCAAAATCTGCAACTTATAGATGCTACCGGCATAGACCTGTCCAGTATCAGCAATGTGTACAGGTATGGTCACATGATTGCACAGGCAAATAGTGAATTCGATATTTTTGAAGCAGCGCGGCAGGCACTATCCGAGTCGGTGTACAGAGCCATCTTATTCATCGTGGAAGAAACTGGTTTGCGAAACGTTGTCACCACGGTGGGAGAAAGCCTTCCTGAATGGATGGACATTAACCCCATTGTTTTAGAAGAGTTTTTCGCAACAGGTAGCATGATTGGCAACATTCAACAGATTTCTTCGCTACCGACGCCTCTGCTGAGCATTATTTCCAGGGCTAAATTACAAAATGTTGCTCTCTTGCCTGTAAAACGAAATGAACGATTGCGTGCACTTTTGGTCATGGGCTCACAAAACGACCAGCCGATCTTGCCGACTGCAATCCAGCCATATGCAAGCATGGCTGAACTGGTTGTCTCATCCGTGGAGCGAATTCGCACTGAATTGAAAGTGGAAAGCCGGCTCAATGAACTGGAAGCAATCACCGTCACAAGTCAGGCGCTGGCGTCGGCAAACAACCTGGAGACGCTCTTTTCTGTGCTGCACGAACACATTAGAAAAAATATGGGGGATATCACATTTATCGTTGCTTTATATGATGCAAGCACGAATTCGATTCACATTCCCTATTTGTACGAAAATGTACCTGGAAGTGAAAAGGCCACCATTGAGACTTTTCCTCTTGGGGAAGGGTTGACCTCAATTTTGATTCGGACCAAACAGCCACTGATGCTGGTAGAAGACACCGAGCGAAGAGCACTGGCCTTGGGAGCAAAAATAAGCGGTAAACCAGCAAAATCATGGCTAGGCACCCCCCTCATCGTTTCAAACGATGTGATTGGCGCCCTGATTGTGCAAGACCTGGATCGGGAAAATGCGTTTGACGAGAGTAATTTACGTTTCTTGACCACCCTTTCTGCCCAAGTAGCAGGAGCCATTTACAACATTCGCTTGCTGGAAGAGACAAGCAAGCGCGCCATCCAACTGCAAACCGCGGCCGAAATTGCACGGGATATTTCCGGCTCCCTAAACGTCAGCGAGATCCTGAATCGCGCTGTAATGTTAATTCGCGAGCGCTTCAATTTCTACCATGCGGCAGTATTTCTGGTTGATTCTTCAGGCACCTATGCGGTCATTCGCGAGGCGACCGGCGAGGCCGGAGCGCAAATGAAACGGAATGGGCATAAACTCAAAGTGGGATCTACGTCAATTGTTGGATATGTCACCGGCAGCGGTGAGCATCTTGTCGTCAATGACACGAGTCGAGATGCGACCTACTATCCAAACCCCTTATTACCCGAAACAAAGTCGGAAGTTGCTATTCCTCTCAAAGTAGGCACGCGCGTTCTGGGCGCCTTAGATGTACAAAGCGATAAGACCTACGCATTTAGCACAGAAGATGTCAACGTGCTGCGCATTCTCGCCGATCAACTTGCGATTGCAGTCATTAACTCAGAACTGTTTGCAGAAACCCAAGAACATTTATCTCAGCATCGGTTATTGCATCACGTGACGACCGCTGCTGCCTCGGGCACAACGCTAGAAGAGGCTCTCAACAGTGCGGTCCAAGGTCTTCAGGTGACCTTAGGTGGCGACCGGGTTGCCATCCTCCTTGCCGATCGAGAGAAAAAAGTCCTGAAGGTTGAAGCCGTGGCAGGTTTTTCAGAAGAAGTGCGCAAATTGCAAATTCCATTTGGGGAAGGGATTACCGGCTGGGTCGCAATTCATCAGAAACCCCTACGCGTCAATGACGTTCATGCAGACCCCCGTTACAAAGAGGTCAGTTCTAACACCCGCTCAGAAATAGCTATTCCCCTTTCTTATCGAGGCGAACTACTGGGTGTCTTAAACGCAGAAAGCGACCAACCTGGAGCATACAGCGAAAATGATGAGGAATTGCTTGGAACACTGGGAGGCAGTCTGGCAGCAATTATGGCCAACGCCCGTTTGCTTGAGCAGATTCGTCGTCAAGCAGAACGTGAACGTCTGCTGTATGAGATCACAAGTAAAATTCGCCGCTCCACCGATATGCAAACGATTCTCGCAACCACAGCAAGTGAGTTAAGCAAAGCGTTAGGAGCGCGTTGGGCTAAAATCTCACTCTATATTGACCGAGAAACCGCTAGAGAGAAGGACGAGTCATGAATACCAACCGGCGTGGAATTTCTTTTTTTGAATCTCTTCTTCAGCACACAAAGGAATATTACCCCACTGTCGTTTTGGCCCTAGCCCAAGTGGTTGTAACACCATTAGGACTTGCTCTTGCCGGGTTAATACTTTTATTTAACGCCGAATTCACTCTTGCTGAAGTATTAAGACTTTGGTCATTTGATATGATGATCTTTGTGCCTCGCAACCTTGTCTTGTTGCTCGGTTTTTATTATGGGAACCGCGCCATGATCAGCAAGTTGAGGAAATGGAGCCAAAAGGGTAAATACTACGAATCTGACCCTGAAGAAGAACGAAAGGCTTGGCATCAAGTTACTAATTTTGCATGGCGTTATATCGTGATTGCTTTTGGGCTACTACTAACAGTAATTCTGCCTTTGACTCTCTATTACACCCGCGTTCATCTGGGAGCAAACTTCGACCAGCAAATCTACACCTTGATTGCTGGGATTGTTGGTGGACTGGGATTTGCCATTCTTGAAGTTCTTCTGATCGAGTCCTGGATGATTCCAGCGCAAAAAGTTCTTGTTCCAAAACAATTTGAAACACAATTAACCGCGTTTGCTGGAGTTGGTCTGTTATGGAAATTAATTGTGGTGCTTTTCTCCATCATTTTGCTTAGTTCATTACTGATTGCCCCGATTGGTTACCGCCAGGCCACGCGCATCCTTTACGAAGAAATCGGTTCGTTCCAAGTTTTGAGCGATTTGCAAATTCAAAGTATTGTCGTGACAGGATTTGTGTTGCTGTTTGGCCTGGGATTAGCAATCCTTCTCGCAAGACTCATCTTACAACCTGTACGACTGATGATCGAAGCGTTTAATAAGATTCAAAACGGAGACTTAAGCCAGAGAATCGCCATCACCGCCACAGATGAAATGGGGAAACTCGGCATCTACTTCAACCAGATGATTGGGCAATTGGCAGAACTGCAGGCTGCACTAGAAAAACGCGTCCAAGAACGCACAGAACAATTGCGCTCAACAATTGAGGTAGGTCAAGCCGCGAGCCGCATCCTTGAACCAAACGAGTTGATTACAAAAGTGGTCAATCTGATTACAGAAAGATTTGGTTATTACTATGCAGCAATCTTTCTGATTGACTCAACTGGTCGTTGGGCTGAGCTCAAAGATGCCACTGGCACAGCCGGTCAAATTCTTAAGAGTAAAGGTCACCGTTTGGAAATTGGCGGGAAAAGCATGGTAAGCGCTGCAATTGTAAAACGAGAAGCCCAAATTGCGCTTGATGTGGGAGCAGAGCCAGTACGCTTCGAGAACCCCCTGCTCCCCCAAACCCGCTCAGAAATTGCCCTTCCCTTGATGGTGGGGGACCGTATCCTCGGCGCCCTGGATGTACAATCTACGCAGGAAGCCGCCTTTGACGAAGACGATATTCAAACATTACAGGGTATGGCCAACCAGGTGGCCGTGGCGCTCGAAAATGCGCGTCTCTTTCAAGAAATTCAACACAGCCTGGAAGAATTACGCGCCGCGCACAAATTGTATATCGCAGAAGCCTGGTCCAGGATAAGTAAAGAGACGTTGGAATATGAATACGGAGAAGCAGCTGAGAGTTCGTCGCAAAAGACCGAGAAGAAACTAGATATTCCCTTAACTTTACGCGATGAACCAATTGGCACTTTGTCTATTGAAGGTGATCCCAACTGGGGCGCAGACGAAAAAGCCCTGATCGAAGCCGTCGCCACACAGGCTGCACTGGCACTAGAAAATGCCCGCTTGCTAGAACAAAGTCAACAAGCAGCCCTACAAGAACGTCTCGCCGCTGAAATTATCAGCAAAATTTGGGCCTCTCCTAACATGGATAGTATTCTGCACACGACAATCAAAGAAGTGGGCCGAGCATTGCGTGCAGATGAGGCGACAATCGAATTAGAGATCGAATAAAGCGGAGAGATAGCGTGGATAGAAAACTGCCTTTACAACCAATCTACCAAAAACTCCTGCAACATTGGGGAGGCGCTTATCTCATTCGGATGGCCTCCATTACTCAGTTAATTTCCTTTGCTGCAGCATTGCTGGGAATCTATTACATCCTGACTCAGGCCAACTTAAGTCGCATTCAGATCATTGAGTTATTTGCTAGTGTTTTAACCTTTGTTGCGCTCGCCAACATTCTTTTCCCTGTTTACACAGCAATGGCGACCAGACACGCCCGTCTACGCCTGGATGAATTGTTCAAAGGCAAAACCTCTTCCCAGGATATTCTGCATGAGGAGCTAGAGTTTCGAGCCTGGCAAGAAATCAACAATTTTGTTCCGCGGTACATGCTTCTAGAAGCCATCACTGCTTATTTTCTTGTTGTGTTGCCAGCCGTTTTATTCATGCGCTGGATCGGTGAAGTCAGCACCATCCAGGCTATCTATATTGCAATTGGGGGAGTAGTGTCAGCGACTGCTGTCGTCATACAGAATTTCTTATTTCTTGACCAGGCCCTGTGGCCGGTTCGTAATGCCCTTTTTGATCAAAAATTTGCCCAAACGTCAAACGTAAACAAATTCGGATTTCGAGCACGCTTGCAAATCATTTTTATTTCTCTCGTTCTGATGAGTGTGGCGTTTGCAGGGAGTGAAAAGTTTCTGCAAAAGGAAACAAACTTTTATCTCTTGGTCTCTCTTCTCTTGCTTTCGGTAATTTACTTAATTTACTCCCTGGAACGTTCTATCACAACCCCCTATCAAGAAATTATTCTCGCATTAAAAAAGTTCCAGACAGGCGATCTCTCTTCGCGCGTGCCAATCTCAACCTCTGATGAAATTCAGCAACTTGCTATTCAGTTAAATCAATTGCTTGAATATCTACAAGTTTCCCAAACTTCACTGGAAACTGAGGTAGAGCAACGCACACGAGACCTAAACATCAAAACTATGCGCCTGCAAGCTGCCTCCCAAATTTCCAAACAGGCGGCTGCAGAGCGCGACATAAAAACATTGCTCAATCGAACAGTCAGGCTCATCTCAGAACAACTTGGTTACTATCACGCTGGAATCTTTCTAATTGATGCAGCAGGCGAGTATGCTGTTCTGCAAGCGGCTTCTTCAGAAGGCGGACAGCGTATTTTGGAGCGTGGTCACCGGCTTCTAGTCGGAGAACAAGGCCTGGTTGGAATGGCCGCGTCCCAGAACCGACCTCGGGTAGCCACGGACGTCGGGCAAGATAGCGTCTATTTTAAAAATCCTGATCTCCCCCTCACCAAATCAGAAGTCGCTATTCCCCTGAGCGCCCATGGCAAAGTTATTGGCGTTCTCGATATCCAATCTACAGAAGTGGCCGCATTTTCACAAGACGATATCGAATTGCTCCAAACCCTGGCTGATCAGATCGCTTTGGCAATCAACAACGCGCAGTTGATTGAAGAAAGTCAAGCAGCTCTCTCCCAACTCCAGGCATTGCTTAAGGAAAATACCCGACAAATTTGGATGAGGCAAATTTCCCTGAAGAAAAAAGGCTATCGCTATACCTCTACAGGCATAACCCCAATTTTATTCAGCGATACATTTCAACCACCTTCCACTGCTTTCCTGGACAGTAAAAAGATGCAAATCCCTATCCTGCTGCGCGGCCAGGTGATTGGACGAATTACCCTAACCCGCAAGGCAGAAGCAAATTGGAGCGAGGCTGAGCGGGCCTTGCTTGAACAAGTCGCCACACAGGCCGGCCTTGCCCTTGAAAACTCCCGCTTGTTAGCCGAAACACAACAACGTGCGCGCCAGGAACAATTACTGAGTGAACTGGCATCCCAACTCAGCCGGTATACCGACTCAGATGCCCTGTTGCAAGCAGCAGCCCGTCAATTGCACGAAATCCCCAGCGTAGACGAAGTGGTAGTCTACCTATCCCCGGACTCCCAGACTGCTGAAAACCAAAACGCCAGGTCCGATACCGGAGAAGCATAAAATGAATATCGGAATTCCATCAGTTCAAGAAAGACAGCAGAAGCGTTTTTTGACCGCCATCACCTCATCGGCGACAATTTTTGCTGCACTAACTTCCATCGCTAACCTCGTCCTGTTTTTGACCTTCGGCAAAACGCCCCTGTTGCTGATAGCCGCTGGCTCCATCCTTTGCGCTATCGCATTTTGGGCAATACGCCGACTTGTGTTGCACAACCGCGTACTTCTAGCCGGTGTGCTGGCAGAGGGGATTTGGGGCATATACTTTGTGATTCACGCAGCGATCTGGGACAATGTGACAATCAGCATCCTGCTAGTACTATGGACTTTAGCATTATTGATCATTCAAAGGATGCCCACAGCATTTCATCGTCTACTCATAGCAGCAGTAGCAGTTGTAATGTCAGTAATCATTTTTTGGCTCGACCATGCAGTTATTCCTTACCAATTGCAATCCAATAATCTATCTTTCATGCGCGCTGTTATTCCCACCTATGTAACAGTATTTGGGTTATTTATATTGCAAGTATCCCTGAGCATATCTCATAATCAAAAACTTTTCGCAAGAATTCTCAGGACGCTCGTCATATTGGTTTTTATTCCGATTGCTGTCTTATCAATTATTTCTTACTACAACTCTCTGATCAACGATACTCAGTCTGCCAACCAGTTATTGAGCCAGATACTCAGTGAGAAGAATAAAAGAATCCAGAATTGGAGCACTAATCAATCTGTTATTCTAAAACGTCCCCTTCAACAAGCCAAAACTTTTTCCAAAATTTTAGAGGTTCTCTTCCTCAGTAACAATGGACTGCCGCTGTCGCAGGAACGCGTCGATCCCCTTGCAACGGAATTAAATTCAATCCTGGCTGACAGCGATTTTCAAGAAATTCTGATTATGGACAAGCAAGGCAATGTGATAGTTGGGACACGTCCCGATTTAGTGGGAAGAAACTTCCGCTACATGGAATTTTTCTGGAGAGCCAAGATACAGTACACGGTACTTCCTCCAAGATATTATTCTGAGGCAGATCAGACTTCTGTCTTTTTCTCTTATCCGATACGTGACTATTCCGGTCAAGTTATTGGCGTTTTAAGCGGACGGACCACAATTGACCCAATATTAGCCATTATCCAGGAGCCTTTTTATAATATTTATCCTTCCACACAAATCTACCTGGTCAACCCTAACAGGGTTGTATTAAAGTCCAGTCAGGGTAAACCGACTGAGATTTTGACCGCCGCTGGTGCTCTTCAAATGCTCAACACGGCCTTTAGCGGAGGAAGTTATACGAACGCAAAAGGCGTACCAGTCATCGGCACGTCTCTGCTGAATAATGAGTTCAAAATCAACCTGATTGCTGAAGCGAATGCGGCAGAAGTCTTTGCAAAAATTCCCGCCGTTATTAGTACCAACATCACAATTGCAATGACTGCTTTTCTCTTTGCTATCATTGCATCCTGGGCAATCGGGCGTTCGATTACCTCTCCAATTAACACACTATTGCAAACATCTCAGGAAATTATCAAAGGTGATCTGAGCATTCGGGCTGAAATTGAAAGCAACGATGAAATTGGTGCTCTGGCCCACGCATTTAATGAGATGACCGAAAAACTGGAATCCTTCGTAGCCAACCTGGAAGCCATGGTAGATGACCGCACAATTAGTCTCCAGCAACGGACCCTGGAACTTCAAACAGTTGCACAAATCGCTCGCGATATCTCGCTATCTTCCAATGTGGAAGATCTGTTGAACAAAACAGTTCGATTAATACGCGAACGTTTTGGTTTCTACCATGTAGGCATATTTTTGAATGATTCCAATAACGAATATGCCGTTTTGCGCGCTGCAGCCGGAGACGCCGGGAAAGTAATGCTTGCCAACAAATACAAAATGCCAATTGGCGAAGTCGGGATTGTCGGCTACGTAGCCAAATGGGGCGAGGCGCGCATAGCACTCGATGTTGGGGAAGATGCTGTCCATTTTCGGAATCCTCTCCTGCCTTATACACGTTCTGAAATGGCTCTTCCCATTAAGATCGGTACAAAAATTTTGGGTGTGCTTGATGTACAAAGTGAAAAAGCAAACGCTTTCGACCAAAATGACATTACTACCATGGGAATCTTAACCGATCAGATCGCAATTGCAGTTGAACGAACCAGATTACTCCAAGAGTCTCAGGAAAATGCGCAGGCTCTGGAGCAAGCCTTACGAGGACAAACCGCACGTGCTTGGCGAACATATCTCGAACAACTCAACAAGCCCCGCGGATACCGCTATGAAGGCACTCAAATTGAGCCTCTGGAGGAGGATCAAATCCAGGAGCTCAAACAAATGACCGGCACAAAACCGGTTATTCTCAACGATTCCACAAAGAAACGAGAGAGGATAGTCTTGGTTCCCATTCGCCTACGTGGACAAACGCTGGGTGGCTTACGCGTGCGCTTTGAGAGCAATATCATTTCCCAAAACACGATACGTATTCTCGAAAATGCAGCCGACCGCTTATCTCTGGCGCTGGAAAACAGTCGCCTGCTCCATGAAGCACAACGCGTTGCCTCTCAAGAACAGCAAATTAATCTCATTTCTTCGCAAATTCAACAATCAACCGACCTGGAAATCATTCTGCAAAGAACGGTGCAAGAACTCGGACGCTCTCTGGGTGTACCGACAGCATTTATTCAGGTGGGCCTATTGCCTTCCGAAACAGTAGAAAAAACAGAATGAGGCGTGATATGCTTTCCAGATTCAAAAAATTTTTAGAACCGCCCACATTTGACGACGACCCGGAAAAAACACGGCAAGCAAAAAACCTGAGCACAATCTTGAAGTCTCTGGTAATAGTGGTCTTGCTGTGGGCATGGTATCCGATTTTTATCCAGGGAGGAATTCAAATTGCAGTCGCACTGACCGTCATCGGCCTCGTGGCCGCCATGTACGCGCTACTTCAACGAGGGCACGTTAAACTGGTAAGCAATTTCCTCGCCCTGGCTTTATGGGTAATGATGATGGTCACCATGGGCGTCTTTGGCGGAGTTAAAAACTCCGGCTTCTCAATTGTGGCTATTATTATTATCGTGGCCAGTTTAACCATTAATGCCAGAGCCGGTTTGTTTTATGCGATTGTGAGCGTTCTTGGGGGAATCTTGTTGGTCATCGCCGAAAACAGGGGCCTTTTACCGCCCTATGCTGAGGAACCTAACACCACCGTTTTAACAACCTACAGCATGCTATTTATCGCAGTAGGATTGCTACTGATGCTTGCTATCCAAAATGTCAACCAAGCCATCCAAGAAGCCGAGCAAGAATCTAAAAAAACAAAAGAAGCCCTTAAGATGCTCGAAAAAAACAGCGCCAAACTACAAACACGTACCACTTTGCTCGAGCGGCAAAACATCTCACTTCAACTCTTCGCTGAAGTAGCACGACTTTCTGCCCAAATCAAGGATCAGGAAGATCTTCTAAACGAAGCAATTCAACTCATTTGCACCCGCCTCAAGATTGACCATGCTGCCATTTTTCTTGCGGATGAAGCAAACCGTTATCTCCACCTAGTAGCAACAAATAGTCCAGAAGGAAAAGCTCTCAAAGAGCAAGGATATAAACTTCCCATTTTCTCCAATACTTTTGGGCTTGTAACATTCGATAGCGAACAAATTGTCTTGCAAATTGGGAAACAATTCTACATGACTTCCGTCCCCCTTCCCGTGAAGAGTGTCAACCTCAATATTTCTTACCCCATAGAGAGCACATCACAACTAATTGGTTTACTCAATCTGCAAAGCATATCGCCAGAACCTCCGCCAATTGATTCAGATACTTTTCGCGTGATCTTAACTCAAATTGCACTTTCGCTAGAGAATCTCCGCCTAGTTAAGCGGCTACAAACTCAGATTCAGGCAATGAGACAACTTGTTGGGGAAACCACCACCAGCGCCTGGCAAGCCTTGGAAAAGCAAAAAAGTCTTGGGTATGCCTACAATCAAGTGCAAGTTATGCCCATCCAGGAAACTTTCCCAGCGGATGTCTATGAGTCACTCAAAAATGGAGAATGTGTCGCTTACAAAATTGACGCTCCTCGTCCGCGAGCGCGTCTAGTCGCGCCGATCATCCTGCGCGAGAACATTATTGGTGTACTTGGCTATGAAGACGAGAATCTCGATCATCCCTGGCACGAGAGCGAAATAGCTCTCTTGCAAGCAATTGCCGGACGCGTAAGTTTAGCGCTCGAAAACAGCCGTCTCGTTGCAGAAGCGCGCCAGCGCGCTGAACAAGAACAAGCTCTCAGCAAAATCGCATCCAGAATTCGCGAAACGCTTGATCTTGAAACCATCATCCAAACTGCAGTTGCAGAAATTCAAAGGTCTTACAATTTGGAAGAAGCAGAAATCAGGCTACAGCCGCTGCCCGGCGAACAATAATTTACTGAAACGAACTGCAAAGAAAGAGCCTATTGATTATGGAAACAGAACAAAGATCTGCCAAAAAAGATATTGATTGGACTAGTCTGCGAGTAAGGTTGATCGCAAGTTATATGCTTATTAACCTTATCTCTTTTTTCGTCATGGGAGTTGTTCTTTATCACTCCCAGAAAAATAGCACGTCCCTTGCCAACGAAGTTGATAAAAATGTCTCTCAACAGGCAAAAAACAACCTGGAATTTGCCAGCCAACTCCAGACGGTTCAACTTAACAATTTCTTTGCTGAAATTGAAAAAAACATCACCCAAATTGGCAAAACACTCGAAAACATCCTCTCTAACGAAACTTCACTTGGACAAGATCAATACTGGAATGCTACCGCCAGCCTGCAACGCCTTTCGACCGGTAGTTGGGACAACCCAAATGATGAAGCAGCAGCGATTTTCATTCCCGCTCAGATCGAATTGACCAACAATCTTGTCACCGAACTTAACGCAGTCCGCAAACTCGATTTCCTGGCTGTATCTTTTCTGGAGACCAATCCTGACATTGTAGCGTTCTATTTTGGCGGGACACGAGGAGAAACCATTTATTATCCTAACATAGATCTAGCTGCCATTGTCCCTAACGATTTCGATGTGACAAAAAGACCCTGGTATATGGCAGCCATCCCTGCACAAAACCCGCAAAAGCAAGTTGTCTGGTCGGCTCCCTATCTTGATGCCGCATTGAACGGTCTCGTCGTAACAGCCAGTCTTCCCATCTATGACCAACAAGGGACTTTTCGCGGTATAGTCGCAGCAGATATTCAGTTAAGTCGAATTTCCACTATCATCTCTCAAATACAAATTGGGGAAACGGGGTACGCGTTTTTATTGGACAAGCATAAGCATTTGATCGCTATGTCCGAATCGGCTTACTCAGACCTGGGTGCCGACAGATCGTCTCTGCCTTTGGGAGAAATCCTGGAGCCCCAAAAACTAAACGCCGACATCTCAGATGAATTTTGGGACGTTGTCAATAGCATGGCCAGTGGTAAAAGCGGCCTCCAGCTGGTGAGCATCAACGGCATCGAGCGTTTTGTCGTCTACAGACCTGTCACAGTAATAGATTACAGCCTCGCCATCATCGTTCCTGCGCAGGAATTGCTCGCCAATGCAATCACCGCCAACGAAGAAATTAAGCGCAACACCCGTACTGCAGGGCTTACAGGGATTTTTGTAGCGGTTGGCGCTTTGGCCTTTACCTTGTTAGCAACTCAGCAAATTAGCAATCGCCTGACCAAACCGCTCCTTGCGCTAACCAAAGTTGCCAAAGAAATCGAACAAGGGAACCTTAATGCGCATGTCGATATTGGAGAACGCGGTGAAATTGGCGATCTTGCTCGCTCCTTCCAGTCCATGACTGCTCAATTGCGTGACATCATTACCGATCTAGAAAAGCGCGTTGCAGAACAAACCCGCGCTCTTGAACAGCGCAGTGAAAAAATGCGCGCGGCCCTCGAAGTAGGAAGCGCAGCCCTATCAGTGCGAGATCCTGAAATCCTGTTGCCGCACATTGCGCATCTCATTTCGCAGCGATTTGGCATTTACCACGTAGGCATCTTTCTCCTGGATGAACGCCAGGAATACGCCGTACTGCGCGCATCGAATAGCCGCGGCGGGCAAGCGATGCTCGCTCGGGGACACAAATTACGTGTTGGACAAGAAGGTATCGTGGGTTACGTAACCGCAACGGGAGAAGCACGTATTACCCTCAACGTTGGCGAAGACAGAGTCTACTTCCAAAACCCAGACTTGCCTGAAACACGTTCCGAAGCGACTATCCCTTTGGTTGCCAGCGGTCAGGTTATTGGTGCTCTGGATGTCCAAAGCACCAAAGAAGATGCTTTCGAAGAAGCCGATCTCGTAATTCTACGGGTTCTGGCGGACCAGATTGCGATTGCACTCGAAAACGCCCGCCTGCTCACACAAACTCAACACGCTCTCGAAGCCGTTCAACGCGCTTATGGCGAAACCAGCCACATGGCCTGGCAAGCCTTATATGCACAAACAAATCGCCCTCTAGGATATCTGGCCAACTCTCGTGGAGAGGTGATTGCTCTCCCTGATGCCTCTCTCGCCGCAGAACACAAACAAGCCATGAAAACAGGGCAGCCTGTGCTCAGTGAAGACAAAAAACTGCTCTACGTCCCCATTCGCGTTTTAGGATACCCCGTGGGCGTCCTTCGACTGAAACAAAATAAGGGTGCCATGTGGACACCTCAAGACATTAATGCAATCAACTCAATAGCCGCCCAAATGGGTACCGCTCTTGAGAGCGCTCGCCTCTACAAACAAATTCGCGAGCAGGCTCAGCGTGAAAGCATCATTGCCACAATCACTTCCCAAATTGGATCGTCTATTGAAATCGAGACCATTTTACAAACAACCGCCCAAGAAATTGGTCTATTGTTTGAAAATGCCGAAATTCTATTGCAATTAAAAGCGCCCGAAACTTTGTCCGAATCCTCTCCTGAGGAGAACTGACGTGAACTCACCTGCCCAACCCTTGCGCCGAACGCTTACTCTAAAAACCCGCATTGTAATTGGTTTTGTTATACTCAGCACCATTACACTGGCTGCTGCTTTTGGCATTTCATACTTCAATTTGCGCCGAGAATTGCGCAATGCGCTTAAACAACGCCTGATCAATATCGCCACGCTTGCAGCGATGCAGCAAGACGGCGATGCATTTACCCGTATTCAATCTGCCAGCGACCCTGAATTCATTGAGTCTTACACCCAGAACACAGCCATTCTCAACTCCGAACCCGATTTAGCCTACCTTTACACCATGCGATATGACGAGCAAGGCATTTATTTTGTGGTCGATGCCGGTGATCCCAATGACCCAGGACATGCAGATTATGGAGAGAGGTATCAGGAACCAGGTCCGGCACTCGCTGCAAGCTACCGCAAC
>Ga0209227_1000551_pt1 | contig 32171 bp, 19 predicted proteins | sample YNPBryantNP2012_FD_185815 | JGI IMG/M metagenome (GOLD analysis project Ga0209227, IMG submission 185815) | Anoxygenic and chlorotrophic microbial mat microbial communities from Yellowstone National Park, USA - YNP Bryant NP 2012 (SPAdes)... ...
GGCGGCGTGGCGCGGGTGCAGCGGCAGGAGAACGTGAACACCGGCAGCCCATCGACAGGCAACGGTTCGTCGCCGGGTAGCGGGCGGCGCATGATCAGTTATGGCAGCCAGGGAAAGGACGTGGTCGATGCACAGCAATTGCTCAACCAGCATGGCGCTGCGCCGCCACTGGTGATCGATGGCATCTTCGGTCCAAAGACCCGTCAGGCGACCATCGAGTTCCAGAAGACTCACGGTCTTGTCCCCGACGGAATTATCGGACCGCTGACCTGGGGCGCGCTGGAGTCTGGTGCGCCGGGACCGCAACCGCCGGGACCACAACCGCCGGGACCACAACCGACGCCAGTCGAACGCTGGACAAACGAAGATCGGGCGATGATCGCCGCGCACATCCAGCCCGGCGTGCTGACGGCATACCAGGCATTGCGGATCGAACCGGCGGTGATGGCGCTCTCTGATGCGGAATATGCCAGTTTTCGCGCCCTGCTCCAGAATGCCGGTTCCGCTATGGAACGCGCCTTTCTGTGCAAGGCGCTGGCGGCAGGGCGTTCATTGAGCGACATTGCCGCATTTGCTGACACGATCCGGGGTATGAGCGACAACTGGTTGCTGCGTAATCTGAATGTTGTGGACCTGAACGAGGCGGATGGCGTCGAGCGCGGCATTATTCAGCAGTACGGCAACAGTTGTGGACCCACATCGGTACAGGTCATCCGCGCCTCCGCCGACCCGATCTATGCGCTGGCGCTGCGTTCCGCCGGTCCGATCGAACAGGCTTCGGAGCATGCGGTCAGTGCACCCGACACCATTCCAAACCAGATGCTCGCCGGGGAGCAGCGCGCCATTCTCGATACCCACGCTGCGGCAGGAACCGGTAACCCGGCAACCGACCGCACTCAACCAACCGGTGGCGCCTGGGTTGAAGGGGAAATGAATGCACTTGCCAGCGCCACCGGGGTGACCTATCAGACACGGATCGTCGGAACGCAGATCACGCTTGATGCGGCACTCGATGTGCTGCGGACCAATCTGACCGCCGGTATTTTCGTGCCGATTGTCGTTGGCGGCAGTGTCGGCGACACAGCGCACTATGTGATGGCGATGGCAATCAGCGGCAACCGTATCCAGATCCACGATGTCGCCACCGGCGATACCATCTGGCGTACTGTCCAGGAGTTCAAGGACAGCACGCTCAATCTGCCGAGCGGACATACGATGCTGACTGCCATCGATGTGCCGACGGCGGCGCCGGCAGCGCAACCGCAACCTGCAACGCCGTGATCGCACCTGTAGAAGGGGAACAGCAATGCCAATCGATCCGCACCGTGACTACACGCGCCAGGAGCAACTCGACCTCGATCTGAGCGAACTGTTTGCCGAAGGATTGCGCGATGAGAATGGACAATTGCCGCTGACGCTCCAGGGGATCGGCAGTGCAGCGATGGCGGTGCAAACCGAACAGGCAGGCGTTCCGCTGCCCATGTTCAATCGCATGCTGACGACTGCGAATGAGATCAGCCTGCAACGCGCCAGGGCGATGCCGGAAGAACTGGTCGAGGAGTTGGAGAAGCGTGGTTTCCCGCAGATCGCGCGGATCATTCGTGCCGGTATCGACGCATGCCGTGACGACGCCGATTACCGGAATTTCGTGCGCTGGTTGATCCAGGTGCGCAACCTGATTGTGTTTCGTGCGCAGACCGGCGGCGCTGCATCTCAGAAGTGACGTGCCATGATTGCGGATCTCCATCCTGCCATTCGCCACCTCCTCTTCAGTCGCGGGCTGATCCCGTCTGATGAAGTGGATGTGCGCTTCGAGCGCCCGACGAAGGAGTGGCTGGATTCGCTGGTGCGCCCGACGATCAATCTGTATCTGTTCGATATCGAAGAGAACACCGACCTGCGTCAGACGAACATGCCGGTGATGCGCGGCAGCGGCGGCGCGACCTACCGCATGCCGCCGCGCCGGTTCGACCTGCGCTATATGGTGACTGCATTCACCACTGTCGCCGACGATGAGTACCTGCTGATCTACCGCGCGCTCGCCACGCTGTTGCGCTACCCGACCCTGCCGCCATCGGCGCTGGCGGCGGCAATGGCGGTCATCGCCGGGCGTGAGGGGAGCGGGGCGGAACAGGCGCGATTTGCGGCGCTTGCCGATGCTGGCGAGCGAACAACATCACGCGACCTGCGCAGCGCCGTGGCATCGGCGGAACTCGGATCGGCAACGCGCGCCGCAATGCTCGCCCTGCTCGACGAACCGCCCATAACCGCCAGGATCGCAACCGGGGATGAGGGTCCGCGTTTGCTCGAGGTGTGGAATACCCTCGAACAGGCGCCACGCCCATCATTGCTCTACATCGTCACGATCCCGGTCGATCTCGACCTGGCAATCGACACGCCGCTGGTGCTCACACGCATGCTGCGCATCCGGCAGCGCACCGAAGCAGGCGTCGCTGCCGGGCATCTTCGGATTGGCGGCGTCGTTCGCGATCGGGAAGGGATGCCGCTTGCAGGAATAACGGTTGGCATCGAAGGAGGTGCAATCGAAACGGTGACAAACAACGAAGGACGCTATGCGCTGAGTCATGTTCCTGTCGGGAAGGTGACGCTGCGGGTGACGCGCCCTGATGGGAGCGTTCGCATCATACCGGTCGAAACGCCGTCGGACACATACGACATCTCACTGGATTGAAAGGAGCGGTTCATGCCTGAGTATCTCTCGCCTGGCGTCTACATTGAGGAGGTCAGCAGCGGTCCCCGCCCGATCGAAGGCGTCGGCACGGCAATGGCGGCATTCGTCGGGTTTGCTGCCGCAGGTCCCGTCAATCAACCGGTGCTGGTCACCAGCTGGACGCAGTATGTTGAGAAGTTTGGTCGGCTCGACGAGAGCGGACGGCGGAATCCGCATATGGATGGCGCCTATCTGTCGCATGCCGTGTACGGCTACTTCCTCAACGGCGGCGGTCGCTGCTATGTGACCCGCATTCCGCAGCAGTCGGACGGCAAAGCGCCGTCTCCGCCGCGCCTCGAACTTCCCACGCGCGCGTCGAAAGCATTGACATCGCTGATCGTGACGCCCAAGAGCGAAACCGCTGGCGACATTCAGGTGGAGATCGGTCCGCCGGTTGGCGAAAATCCGCCGCCTGAGGCGTTCACGGTCAAAATCAGCATGGGGGAGATCAAAGAGGTCTACGAGAACGTTTCGTTCAACAAACGACCCAAAGATGGCACGTCCTACGTCGTTGAGAAGATCAACAGTTCCAGCACGCTGGTGCAGGTTGCCGAAGGTCCGGCAACCGGTTCGCTGGCGGATCGCGTGCCGGAGTTTGGCATGTCGGTCATCAAGCCGCCGGCGCCAATGGTTCCGGCGCGGGTCGACGCCACCTCATTCGTCGGCAGCGCCGCCGAGCGCAGCGGTGTCGAAGGTCTGGAGATCGCCGAGGATGTGACGATGATCTGCGCGCCAGACCTGATGGCAGCCTATCAGTCGGGCGCGATCACGAAGGAAGGCGTCAAAGCGGTGCAACTGGCGATGATCGCCCATGCCGAGCGCATGCAGGATCGCATGGTCATTCTCGATCCGCTTCCCGGTCTGACGCCGCAGCAGGTCAAGCAGTGGCGTGAGCGCGACACGAACTACGACTCGAAGTTCGCCGTGCTCTACTACCCGTGGATAAGGATTATGGGACCTGATGGCAAGACCGAGATGGAAATTCCGCCATGCGGTCATATTGCGGGCATCTGGGCGCGCAACGATACCACGCGCGGCGTCCACAAGGCGCCGGCGAACGAAGTGGTGCAGGGCGCGTTGGGTCCGGCAATCGCCATCACCAAGGGCGAGCAGGATGTGCTCAACCCGATCGGCGTCAACTGCATCCGCTCATTCACCGGCATGGGGTTGCGGGTCTGGGGTGCGCGCACCCTTTCGAGCGACGCCGCCTGGCGCTATGTCAATGTGCGTCGCCTGTTCAACTACGTCGAGAAGTCAATCGAACGCGGCACGCAGTGGGTGGTCTTCGAGCCGAACGATCCGAACCTGTGGGCGCGGGTCAAGCGTGATGTCGAGGCATTCCTGACCGTCTGCTGGCGGGATGGCATGCTGTTCGGTCTGACGCCGCGCGAAGCGTTCTACGTCAAGTGCGACGAAGAACTGAATCCGCCCGAAGTGCGCGATCAGGGCAAACTGATCATCGAAGTCGGGCTGGCGCCGGTCAAGCCCGCCGAGTTCGTGATCTTCCGCTTCAGCCAGTTCGCCGGCGGCGGAGCATAAGGTGCAGCATATCCTCTGCCATGCGCAGAGGACGATCATCCTCATAAGTTTCAATGGAGGACATGATGACCGACAAAGACCCTCTGATTTCAGCATGGTTCGGCGTTGATTTCGGTGATGGCGTGGTGGGCGCCTTCCGTGAATGCACGGGCCTCGGCAGCGAGAACGAAGTCGTCGAGAGCAAAGCCAGCGGACCGGACGGGAAATACATCATCAAGAAAATCCCTGGTCGTATGAAGTGGAACAATATCACCCTCAAGCGCGGCATTACCGACGCCATGGATATGTGGAAGTGGCGCAAGATGGTTGAGGAGGGTGATATTCAGGGCGCGCGTCGCAATGGCACGATTACCATGTTCAACACCAGAGGAGAACCGGTCGCGCGCTGGAAGTTCATCAACGCCTGGCCCAGCAAACTGACCGGTCCCGACGCGAATGCGACGAACAACGAGGTGGCGATCGAGACCCTGGAGATCGTTCACGAGGGGTACGAGCGCGTTCAGTAAGGAGCGGCGCGAACATCATAAGGTAGCGGGGGCGCGGCATGCCGCGCCCCGCCGGAATGAACCATGCTCCAGACCGAATTTTCATTTGTGCTGCCCTGCGGCTATGTCGATGAACAGGGAAACCTGCATCGCGAAGGTTCGATGCGGCGCGCAATGGCGATCGATGAAATCGAGCCGCTCGAGGATCCGCGGGTGCAGCGCAACGAGGCGTATCTCAGCATTCTGCTGTTGAGCCGGGTGGTGACACGCCTGGGAACCATCGGCGTCATTACGCCGGCAATCGTCGAGCGACTGTTTGCGACCGATTTTCTCTATCTGCAGGACCTCTACATCCAGATCAATGCTGCTGCTCCGCACCTGGTCGAAACCCAGTGCCCGACGTGCGGGGCGCGTTTCGCCATCGATGTCGGGGTCGGCGACATGACAGGATAACGGGGATGAGTGAACCAGAACCGCCACGCAGGTCTGCTCCCGCAGCGCCTGATGCGTCGTCTGCGGATCAGCGCGAACAATCGGAGCACGCCATCGATATCGAGGCGCTGGCGGAGCGCGTGTATCGGTTGATGCGCGAAGAGGCGCGCCTGGAGCGCGCCCGGGGCGTGACGGTCGGCAGCAAGCGACGGAAGAGGTGACAGCGTGCCAACGACCGAAGAAGCCTATCCATCCTATCGTTTCTACGTCGAGATTGCAGGTGTGCCGCAGGCAGTGTTTACCGAGGTCAGCGGGTTGCAGATCGAAACCGAGATCACGGAGTACGAAGAGGGCGGCAATAACGACTTCGTTCACCGGCTGCCGGGGCGCACGAAGATTGGCAACATCACCCTCAAGCGCGGGATGACCAGTTCGAATGAACTGTTACAGTGGTTTCTCAAGATTGCGCGCGGTTCGATCGATCGCCGGAATGTGACGGTCATTATGTACGACTCGGCGGGCAAGGAACTGTTTCGCTGGAACTTCATCGAGGCATACCCTGTCAAATGGACAGGTCCGCAGTTCACCGCCGCATCGACGGAAGCAGCGGTGGAAACGCTCGAACTGACGCACAACGGGATGACGATCGGGTGATGTGATGATCCGTCGGACGCTGATTGCACGGTGTCGCCGCCATACGCGCCTCGCGCGCGCGCTCGCCGGGCGCTCGCCGCTTGCGGTGCGCCAGGTTGTGGATCAACCGCTTTTGTGGGCGGTTGGTCGCGCCGATACGCTCCCCCGGCGAGCGCGCGCGCCGGGTTTGATCCGGTTTGCACTGGATTCTCTTGCGTTGCCTGACACGTATGCTGTGCTGCCGCCAGTTGCGCCAGAAGCGCCGCTGGTTGCCGATCTGCCACGCATTCCGTTCGATGAGCAGGAGTTGCCGGAGGTTGCCGGCGAAGCGCAGGCGGCGCCGGTCGAAACTGTGTCCACTGCGCCTGGCGCACCTGCAGCCGAGACAGACGTATCCCCGGCGGCGATCATCGATGCAGCGCGCGCCTGGGTTGCGCAACAGTTGCGTGATCGAACAACGGTTCAATCCGTGGACCGATCCGTTGCGCAACCTGAACCGGCGCCGGATAGTCGTCCGACGCCAGCGCCAGCGCCGTCGCCGCCCGCTGAGGTGCGCGTCGCCCGTCCGCCGCGTTTCGTTGAGCGCACACCTCCCCGCGGTGAAACATCGCCGCCGCAACCCGCTGCGCCGCCGGACAGCAGTGCCGCACCATCGTTCGACCGCTCGCCGGCTGCGTGGATGGAGCGCCTGCGCGCCGATGCCCGCCATCGGTCGGAGGCGGCGACGCAGGCGGCGTCCGCAGTGCCTGAGGAAGGAACGCCGCCGGAAATTGTTGCGTCGCCGCTTCAGGGACAGGCAGAACAGGCTCGCAATGACGGGGAGCGCGATGCCGGGACGCCGGGTTCCATCCTCGCCCCTGATGCCGCTCCTGCTCAGCGTGATGCCGGGCAGGAAGTTCCGGCGCAGCAATCATCCCTCCCGCCTGCTGACAAGCCTGCCTATGCACCTGCGGCGGTTCCGCCATCGGCGCCACCTGCACTCGCAGATGACACCGCGCCAGCATTCGCTCCCCTGCCCACACCTGCGCCAGCATCGCCGGGCACGCCGGAGCCGGAAGCGCCTTCACCGCCAGAAGGTGGCGCTATGCCAGCATTCGCTCCTCCGCCTGAGGTTGCACCAGAATTGTCAGACACGCCGGAGACGGGTGCGCCTTTGCTGCCGGAAAGCAGTGCTGCGTCAGCATCGCCGGACATGTCGGAGACGGGTGCGCCTTTGCTGCCGGAAAGCAGTGCTGCGTCAGTATCGCCGGACATGTCGGGGACGGGTGCGCCTTCGCTGTCGGAAAGCAGCGCTGCGCCAGCAGTCGCCCACCCCTCTGCAGCCATCCAGGGATCGCCGCGTGTGCCGGAGGGAAGCCAACCTTCCCCGGCGAAACCAGTTGCATCGCTGGAACGTGGCAGCGCTCCCGTGTTCGACCGCTCGCCAGCAGCCTGGGTAGAACGCCTGCGCGCCGATGCCCGCCGTCGGTCGGTGACGGCATCACAGTCGGCGCCGCAGGTGTCGGGGGAGGGTGCAACACCTTTGACGCCGGAATCTGGGGTGCAGCCAGTTCAGCGCCAGATCGAACGTTGGGGCGATGCGGATCACGAGCGTGTCGCCGCCGCGCAGGGTGATGCGGATGTTCCGGTGCAACAATCAACCCATCTCGACACGCCAGCGCGCGCTTCAGAAGCGGTTGCGATGAAGACGGACGACAATGCGCCGGAGTTCGACCGCTCGCCAGCGGCGTGGATGGAACGGCTGCGCGCCGATGCCCGTCGCCGTCAGCAGCAGGACTCTGAAGCCCGACCGTCGCCGTCTGCGCCGGATAGAACCGGCACAGTGTCAGCAACACCTCCGGTTCGCTTTGCGCCGCCGCTCGCTCGCACACAGGCGCGCCCGGCGTTCCCGTCAGGATCACCGGTGAGCGGCAGAACACAACCGACTCCCGTCGCCGCTTCCGCCCTGGTGGTGTCCGAAGCGAATCGGCGTTTCCTGCGCGCTGCGGTCGGCGTCGATCCGGCGACGGTGCGCCTGTCGCGCGGGCAGGATGCCGGTCGCCTGACGTCGGCATACCGCGCCGATGCCGTCACATTTGGCGACGATGTGGCGCTGGCGCCCGGCAGGGGCGATGATACCGCCGAAGGTCTCGGTCTGCTGGCGCACGAACTGACCCACGTGGCGCGTCGGCGCGATCCAACCGCCATTCCGCCCATCGCCCGACCTTCCGAACGGCGTCCCGGATTCCGTCCGGCGTCTCCGGGACCTGCGATGGATGAAGAAGCGCTGGCGCGCACCGTCGAAGTGCAGACCGTTCGCGCTGCGCGGATGCGCTTTGCGCCGCCCATCACGCCCGGCAGCGCCGGGTCGGCGGCGGCGCGACCGATCGATAAACCGGATGGCGCACAGGCTGCCTCGCCGGTTGAAGAAACGCCGGTCGCTCCAGATCGGGGACGTTGGGGGAACCTGCCGGCGCCCTGGGAGCCGCTTCCCGCCTGGCTTGCGCCTTCGAGATCGGTGGAAGCGCCGCCGCTACCGGTAGTGACCGTCGCGCCTGCACCGCCAGCGTTCACAACACCGCCCCAACCAGGCGCGCCCGTTGTGCATGCGGCGGAGACAGCGCGCACCCTGCCCGCGCCTCAGCAACGAGAAACGCCAGCGCAGGAGCGGACGCAAACCCCTGCGCCCGATATCGACGCCCTCGCGCGTCAGGTCTATGCCGTCCTGAAACGCCGCCTGGCGGCTGAGCGTCGCCGCAGCGGATGGGAGTGAGGAGTAGCCCGTATGCCTGACACAAGCCTGGTCAAAGCGAAAATCATTAACCTCGACGATCCCTCGCAGGAGGTCGAGTGCCTGTTCAACCCGAAGGAGTACACCTTCACCAAACAGAACAGTTGGAGTCGCGGCGAAACGCCAAGCACGAATGTGCCACAACTTGAATTTAGCGGCGGGCAACCGGCAACCCTGTCGATGCACCTGCTGTTCGACACCTACACCAGCGCGCGACCAGGGTCGAAGCCGAGGGATGTGCGGAAAGTCTATACCGACAAACTCTGGTCGTTCATGATGATCGATCCGAACCTGCAAGACCCCAAAAGCACGCGTGGACGCCCGCCCAAAGTGCGCTTCCAGTGGGGAACCTCCTGGTCGTTCAAAGCGGTCATCACCAACATCACGCAGAAATTCACGCTGTTTCTGGTCGATGGAACACCGGTGCGCGCCGAACTCGACGTAACATTCCAGCAGATCGAGGATACGGCAAACCTGCAACCGCAGAACCCGACGTCGGGCGGCGTCGGCGGTGAGCGGGTCTGGCGGGTGCGCGACGGTGACACGCTGGCATGGATTGCGTACAAGTCGTATGGCGACTCAACGCGCTGGCGCCCGATCGCCGAAGCGAACGGACTGGAGCGGGTGCGCGAGTTGACGCCGGGAACCGTGCTGGTGATCCCCAATGAGTGATAATCGTCATGTTGCCGATCTCTACCTGAAACTCGGCGGCGCCGATGCACCACGCGAGTTGGTCGGGGATGTGCTGGAAATCACCGTCGAAAGCAGTCTGCACCTTCCCGATGTTGCAACTGTTGTACTCAATGATCGGCGGTTGAAATGGGTTGATGATAGCCGCCTGGCGCCAGGCGGCTTGATCGAAGTCAGCGCCAGACATGGTCGGACGACCGAGTCGATCTTCGAGGGCGAGATTGTTGAGATCGAACCGCAGTTCGAGGCGGAGGGTCTCAAGGTAACGGTGCGGGCGTTCGACCGTCTGCACCGTCTGGGGCGCGGCAGACATACGCGCACATTTCTTAATGTGACCGACAGCGATGTGATTACTCAGATTGCTCGCGAGGCCGGTTTGCAGGTGCAGATCGACGCCACGACGCAGGTGCATCCATACCTGGTTCAGTGGAACCAGACGAACCTTGAGTTTCTCCGCGAGCGGGCGGCTGCGCTGGGGTATCTGATGTATGTCCGGCGGAAAACACTGCACTGCACGCGGCTTCCGTCTCCCGGCGCGCCGGTTGAACTTACGTGGGGAACCGATCTGGTTGCCTTTCGCCCGCGCCTGAGCACCATCGATCAGGTGAATGAAGTCACCGTGCGGGGCTGGAATCCGCTCGAAAAAAAGGCAGTCGTCGGCAAGGCGGAGTCGGCGTCGGTTGCGCCCCGAATAGGCGCGCCCGAAACGGGCGGTAAGCTCGCCCAAAAAGCGTTTGCCATCAAAGCAGAGGATGCGCTGGAGTCGGCTGCACGTATTCAGCCGGAAGCCGAGCAGATTGCAAAGGCAATCCTGGCGCACCATGAGAGTCGGGGCGTCGAGGCGGAGGGAACCGCTGCCGGAAATCCAAAAATTGTGGCAGGGACGGCAGTGAAGATTACGAATGTCGGTACCCGGTTTAGTGGCACGTATGTGGTAACCAGTGCGACGCACCGCTACGATGCCAGCGGGTATGTGACCGACTTTTCGGTTTCCGGGATGAACCCGGCTACCCTGCTCAGTCTGGTGCAACCGGAAACGCCGCGCCTGAATTTCGAGGGACTGGTGATTGGGGTTGTGACCGATACGAACGATCCGGACAAAAGGGGGCGGGTGAAGGTCAAATTTCCGACCCTCGCCGATCAGCAGAGCGACTGGGCGCGTGTGGTCAGCGTCGGCGCAGGCAATGGGCGCGGCATCGAATTCCTGCCGGAAGTGAACGATGAGGTGCTGGTAGGATTCGAGCATGGCGATGTGCGCGCTGCATATGTCATCGGTGGTCTCTGGAATGGGAAGGATCAGCCGCCAAAAGCGCCTGCGGAGATCGTCAAGAACGGGAAAATCGAGCAACGGGTGATCAAGTCGCGATCCGGTCATATCATCACGCTGGACGACAGTGATAGCGCGCCATCGATCACTATCGAGGATAAGAGCGGCAATGTCATTAAACTCGACAGCAAGAAGAACGAACTGACGATCAATGTCAAAGGCGACGGCACGATCAGCGCTGATGGCAATCTGACGATTCAGGCGAAGGGGAAGGTGAATATCAGGTCGCAGCAGGCGCTGGCGATTGAGGGTTCAACCGGTCTCGATCTGAAATCGAACGCCAGCGCCTCGCTGCAGGCGAACGCGAATCTTGATCTGAAAGCCAGTGCTGCGGCGACGCTCCAGGCGAACGCGACGCTGGATGTCAAATCATCGGCAATCCTGACCATTCAGGGGACGCTGGTCAAAATCAACTGAAAGGAAGAAGCGCATGCCTCCTGCTGCGCGAGTCGGCGATATGCACACATGTCCGCTGTCCGATGGTCCCAAACCGCACGTTGGCGGTCCGATCATGCCGCCCGGCGTGCCGACAGTGCTGATCGGCGGATTGCCAGCTGCCGTCGTTGGCGGCCTGGCGACGTGCGTCGGTCCGCCCGATACGATCATCAAAGGGAGTGCGACGGTGATGATCGGCGGGATGCCGGCTGCGCGCATGGGAGATCAGACGGCGCACGGCGGGGTCATCGTGGCGGGATTTCCGCAGGTCGATATTGGCGGGTGACAGGCTATGAGCGATTTTCTTGGCGTCGGATGGGCGTTTCCGGTCGGATTGGACGCGCGCGGTCGCGTTGCGCTGGCGCGTCAGGAGGTCGATATCGAGCAGGCGATCATCATGATCCTGCTCACGCCGAAGGGACAACGGTTGATGCGACCGACGTTTGGCTGCCAGATTCACGATCTGATCTTTGCGCCGAACGATGCCGCAACTGCGGGGCTTGCCGTCTACTATATCGAAGAGGCGCTGGCGATGTGGGAGCCGCGTATCGATGTGCTCAATGTCGAGATCGACACCGATCCGAAAACGCCAGAGCGGATGTTGATCACGATTGAGTATCGCATCAAAGCTACCCATGATCGTCGTTCGCTGGTCTTTCCGTTTTATCGTATTCCGGGTGAATAGGATGAGGATTGCATGCCGCTTCCAACTCCCAACCTTGACGATCGCCATTTTCAGGACATCGTCGATGAAGCCAAACGTCTGATTCCGCGCTTCTGCCCGGAATGGACTGATCATAACGTCAGCGATCCGGGCGTGGCGCTGATCGAGTTGTTCGCCTGGATGACCGATCTGCTGCTCTATCGGGTCAATCAGGTGCCCGATAAGGTGTATATCACGCTGCTCAACCTGATCGGCATTCAACTGGAACCGCCGCAGTCGGCGGTCGCCCCGGTGACGTTCTATCTGTCGGCGCCGCAGGAGACGGCGATCACGATTCCTGCGGATACCGAGGTGGCGACGGTGCGTACTGAAACCAGCCCGGCGGTGATTTTCACCACCGAGACCGATCTGACGATCCATCCGGCGATGGTGGTTGACGATAAGGTATATACGCGTCAGGTGGAGCGCCCGAATATGCCCGCAAGCTGGCGCGCAAATGAACTGCGTCAGTTGCTGCTGCCCAACGGACGCATCGCCATGTTTGCGCCCAACCCGCTGCCGCACGACGCTTTCTACATTCCGCTGCGCCATAACCACGGCAACCACGTCCTGGCGCTGGTGGTCGATTGTGATGTGGCGCGCGGGGCAGGCGTCGATCCGACCAATCCGCCGCTGGTGTGGGAAGTGTGGCAGGGTGGAGTGGCGCGCTGGTCGCCGTGTGAGGTGGAGTTCGATGGGACAGGCGGGTTCAACATGCCCGGCGAAATTGTGCTGCACCTGCCGCCAATGGCGCCCGACACCATTCAGGGGGTGACAGCCCACTGGTTGCGTTGCCGCCTGACCGATGCGCAGGCGGATACGCCCGAAAATCGACATAATCGCTACAAGGTATCGCCTGAACTGCTGGCGCTCCGGGTCGAGTCGCGCGGTGGAACGGTCAATGCCCGCCATGCGGTGACGGTGCGCAATGAGGTGATCGGGCGCAGCGACGGCACGCCTGGTCAGGAGTTTCAGTTGCTCAACAGACCTGTGCTGTCGCGTGATCCGCAGCGTGATATCCTGATCGTCGATCCGCCGCTGCCGGGGCGCCTGCGGGAGTGGGTCGAAGTTCCCGACTTCGCTGCGTCTGGTCCTGATGATCAGCATTATACGCTCGATAGTCTGAGTGGCAGGATCAGTTTTGGTCCGGCGCTGCTTCAACCCGACGGGGCGGTGCGCAACTTTGGCAGTGTGCCGCCGCACGGGAGCGTCATCACAATGACGCGCTATCAGTATGGCGGCGGTGTGGTCGGCAATGTGCAGGCGAATACACTGACGACACTCAAGACCTCGATCCCGTATGTGTCGCGGGTGACCAACCGCCGCGCTGCCGAGGGCGGGCGTGATCCGCAGGGTCTCGATGATGCGCGCGTCCGCGCACCGCAGATTCTCCGCACCCGTACCCGTGCGGTGACCGCCGATGATTACGAGCATCTGGCGCGAGAGGTGGTCGGTGTGGCGCGGGCGTGCTGTATCGCTCCCGGCGCGCAACCCGGCGGTCCGGCGGATCCGCGCCCCGGGCAGGTGCTGGTGTGCATCCTGCCGCAGACCGATAATCCCATCGGGCGTATTCCGCCCGAAGCGCTCACCCTCTCCGCCGAACTGCGCGCCCGGGTGCTCGAGTATCTGGATCGGCGCCGCCCGCTCGGAATCGCGCTCGATGTCCGTCCAGTCCAGTATCTCTGGGTGAGTGTCGAGGTGCGGTTGCGCGTGCCTGCCCGGAGCGATCAGGCGTTGATCCGCGCTGTGCAGCAGGATGCGGAGGAGACGCTCTACCGGTATCTCAATCCGTATGTTGGCGGACCGCAGGGGGATGGTTGGCCCTTTGGTCGTGATCTGCACGTGTCGGAGATCTACGCCCTGATGCAACGCCTGCCACAGATCGAGTTTGTTGAAGAAGTGCAGATTGGTCTGACCGAACCGGGCAGCACCGCCAAACCGCAGGTGGTATCGCCACGCCTCGATGTGCCACGCCATGCGTTGATCTGCTCCTGGCAGCATCGCGTGTCGGTCAGCGCGTCGTAAGGTATGGGACTGGCAAGAGGTCTGAACGGAAACGAACGGTTGCCAGCGGAGCAGCGCTCCTCCTGACGAAGGTCGCTTTCTGGCAGGTTGAACACCTGTGGAGCGCTCTTCAGGAGGGGGCGCTGCGGCGCATGTCGGAGATGATGTTGAGAACCTGGAGCACGATGTGGAACCCGATTTTGGCAGACTGATCATTCGCTCCGCCGATGGCGAACGTGTTCTGACGCTGCGCCAGCCGCAGTACACGATCGGGCGCAACCCGGCGCGCGATCTGCACCTCGACTCGCCGGTGGTATCGAGTATGCACGCCCGGATCGAGGCGGGACCGCAGGGCGCTCAATTGATCGACCTGGGCAGCACCAATGGCACCTTCGTCGGTGAGCGTCGCCTGCCGCCGAACCAACCGTACCCGCTGGTCCCAGGCGAGGAGGTGCGGATCGGGCCGTTTTTTCTGATCTATGTTCCGCCTGGCGTGACGTATCCGCCTGAAGAAGGTGCGCTCCCGCTTGCGGAAGCGCCTGAGCCGCCGCCCATCGTTGCGGAACGATTGCCCGTCGCCGAGATGCAATCTGGTGAAGCGACAGCGGACGAGGAAGGCGCTGGCGGCGAATCTGCGGCAGCAGCGGCGACGCCTGAAACGCCAGCAGCAGTGGAGACACCCGAAGCGCCAGTTGCGCCAGCGGCGTCACTGCCGCCCGAAGCGCCGGTGATCGTTGCGCACGACTTTCCTGAGCGCCTGCCGGTACGCTACACCGCGCCGCCAAGCGGTCTGGACAGTCGCTACCTGCGCTACCTGCCGTCCATCTTTCAGGAGAACGAATTCCTGGGTCGTTACCTGCGGATCTTCGAGACGATCTGGGAGCCGCTGGAGTGGCGACAGAACCATATCAACCTGTATTTTGACCCGCGCACCTGTCCGCCGTCGTTTCTGCCCTGGCTGGCGGGGTGGCTCGATCTGGAGGTCAATCCATACTGGCCCGAAGCGCGTGTTCGCCGCCTGATTGCCGAAGCGGCCGATCTCTACCGCTGGCGTGGCACTGCCTATGGTCTCAAACGACTGATCGAGGTTGTGACCGGTCTGATGCCGACGATTACGGAACATCCTGCGCAGCCGTTCGTCTTTCATGTATCGCTCGTTATTCCACCGGGAAGTGAGGTCGATGCGACCCTGATCGATGATCTGGTGCGCACCCACAAACCGGCGCACGCCGGGTATATCCTGGATATTCGCCATGGATGACATCACCGCTATGCTCAGGCGCAGTTACGATGAAGCGCCGTACCCCGGACGCGCCTATGCGCATACCCATCCCGACTACATGGCGGTGCTGGCGACGCTGCTCGGTCTGAACCCGCCGCCGGTCGCGCGTTGCCGTGTGCTGGAGATCGGATGCGCCGCCGGCAGTAACCTGATCCCCATGGCGCTGAGTCTGCCGGAGGCGACGTTTGTCGGCATCGATCTCTCGCCGCGCCAGATCGCCGATGGACGTCGGATCGTCGAGGACCTTGGACTGACCAATGTGACCCTGCTGGTGCGCGATGTACGGGAGGTCGGCGATGAATTGGGGCAGTTCGACTATATCATTGCGCACGGGGTCTACTCCTGGGTTCCGGCGCCGGTGCGCGACCGGCTCATGGCGTTGACCAAACGCGCTCTTGCGCCACATGGAATCGCATATATCAGTTACAATACCTATCCGGGCTGGCATATCCTGGGAGCACTGCGGGATCTGATGATCTATGCCGCCAGGGGGGTCGAGGATCCGCACGAACGCGCACGTATTGCCCTGGCGCTCCTCGATATGCTGGCGGAGAGCGACTCGGAGAACGCGAATGCGTTTCATAGTTTTATTGCCGCCTATGCCGGGCAGTTCCGATCAGTGCTGAGTCGTCTGGGTTCGCTCAGCCACGCATTTCTGATCCACGACGCGCTCGAGGTGGTGAACGAACCAGTCTCCTTCGCGCAATTCGCCGCTCACGCCGCGCAGCACGGGTTGCAGTACCTGTCCGAAACCGAATTTCCGATGGTCTTGCCGCTGGGATTGAAACCGGAAACGGTCGATGCTCTCCGTTCTTTTTCACGAAGCGGCATTGATCTGGAGCAGTACATGGATTTTCTCCGCGGTCGACAGTTTCGTCAGACGCTCCTCTGCCACAATGATGTGACCGTGCGACGAACGTTGCGTCCAGAGCGGTTGATGGGGATGTCGGTCGCTGCGCTGATGCATCCGGAGACGCAACCGCTCGATCTTGCCGGGAGCGAGTGGGTGGTGTTCCGCAATCTGCATGGTGTGGCGTTCAGCGTCTCTGCGCCGATCACCAAAGCGGCGCTGATCTGCCTGGCTGAGGCGTCGCCGCGTGCGGTTGCATTTGAGGATCTGGTCGTCGCAGCGCAGCGTCGAGCAGTGGCTGCGGGAGCATCGCTGGAGGACTCGGAACCGTCAGCGCTGGCGCGTCGGTTGGGCGGCGATCTGCTGCGCGCGTTTGCCACAGCGACCTCGCTCGTGTCGTTCCATCTGCATCCGCCAGCGGTGGCGACGCAACCCGGCGAACGTCCAAAGGTGACGCCCCTGACGCGCCTGGAGGCGCAGCACGGTGAAGAGGTGACGAATCTGTACCACGATGTGATCTCCCTCGAGCCGTTCGACCGTCGCCTGGTGCAGTTGCTCGATGGGCGCCACGACCGCAGGGCGCTGGAGGAGATGATGGCTGCCGCAGTGACCGCCGGTGAGGTTCCGTATGCCGGGGATGATGGACGGGCAGCGTCGCTGGCAGGGCTTGCCGCCGACATTGAGCAACGGTTGAACTGGTTTGCGCAGGTTGCGCTGCTGGTTGAGTGATGGGTTAGTGCGCCTGGACGCCAGAGGTACAACCCAAATGTTTGAGACATTCTGGATCAGGGAAGTTTGACTTCGCTGCAGAAACGCACCGCCGAGACGCCGAGAGTGCAGAGAACTTCAAAAACGAAAGGTGTGCGCGGCGAAGCATGATGCATTGGAGCGACTCGTTATGGCATCTTCCTCTGCGAACGCTGCGCCGCTGCGGTGATATGCCCTTTTTGCAGTGGACTCAAGTTTGCTTTATTCGCCCCCGGACGACAGGCGCTCAGGAGTGGTTCTATGACAGAGTTCATCGGTCAGACGATCGGTAATTATCGGGTTGAAGCAGTGCTCGGCGCCGGGGGCATGGGGCAGGTGTTTCGTGCGCGACATATTCACCTTGATCGCCCGGTTGCGTTAAAGGTGATGCACGCCAATCTGTCGCACGATCCCGGCTTTCAGGCGCGCTTTCGCCAGGAAGCCCGCGCGATCGCCGCGCTTCAGCATCCGAATATCGTCGAAGTGTACGATTTCGGTGAGCAGAATGGCTTGATGTATCTGGTGATGGAACTGTTGAGCGATGGGTCGCTGCGCGGGTTGATGCAGAAACACGCCCGCGAGGGCAAGCCATGGCCCCTGCTGCTGGCAATCGATCTGGTGCGGCAGGCGGCTGAGGGGCTGGCGTATGCCCACAGTCAGGGGATGATCCACCGCGACATCAAGCCCGACAATATGCTGCTGCGCGCGGGTTCCGGCGCGCCGGGGCGCTATACCCTCAAAATTACCGATTTTGGACTGGCGCGCATGGCGGAAGGATCGTTGATGACGGCGACCGGCACAGCGATGGGCACGCCTGCCTACATGTCGCCGGAACAGTGCCAGGGAGCGCACGTCGATCTCCGCAGTGATATTTATGCGCTGGGAGTGGTGCTGTACGAGGTGACGACCGGGTATCTGCCGTTTACGGCAGCCACACTGAGTGAGGCGGCGTACAAGCATGTGTTTGTGCCGCCGACGCCGCCACGTCAGGTGCGGGCCGATCTGCCGCCGGAGTTGGAGGAGATTGTGCTGCGCTGCCTGGCGAAACGACCTGAGGAACGGTTTGCCAGTGCAACCGGGATTGCTGACGGTCTGCGCGCGTTGCTGACGCGCGCCGATCCAACGCTGACCCATGCGACGGTTATGGCGCATCCCAATGAACCCCCGCCCGTCTCGCCGCAGGGGGTTGCGCCAACCCCGCCTCCGCCTGCGGTTGCACCGCCGCAACCAACGGCAGTGGCGCCGTCGAGCGGGACGCTGCCGCCAGCAATGCCGTCGCTGCCGGGCGCTGCGCATCTGCCGCGCATCCAGGTGCGCGACAGCGGCGGCAATCTGCTGCGCGTCGTCGAACTGACGAGTGATGGCGTCACGGTGGGACGGCAATCGACGAATACCCTGGTGCTCGAATCGGAAGGGGTCTCGCGTTCGCACCTGCGGGTGGACTGGGATGGGCGGCAGGTGACGGTGACCGATCTGGGGTCGAGCAATGGAACGTTGCTGGGTGCAACGCGCCTTCCGGCGCGGGCGCCACACCTGTGGGGTTGGCGCGAGATTGTGCGGGTTGGTCCGTTCTGGTTGCGGTTGGAGCCGCCTGCGCAGAGCGCTGAGCCGGGTGGCGCATTGCTTCAACAGTTGCTCGATGCGCAACCGACCGCCACTCCTCCGCCGGTTGCCGCGACACGTGCGATGCCGACCGGTATGGCGACTGCCAGTATCAGCACCGGGCGCATCGGTGCGGTGCTGGAAGATAAAACCCTGACCCTCACTCCGGGGCAACCGGCGCCGCTGCGTCTGACGCTGGCAAATCTGGGAACGGTCGTCGATCATTTCAGCATCGAGGTGGAAGGGGCGCCGGCGGAATGGGTGCGCCAGCCTGCCGATGCACTTCAGTTGATGCCGGGTGTGCAGATGCCGGTGGTGCTGACCGTGACCGCTCCACGGTCACCGGCGAGTCGCGCCGGTGATTACCAGGTGACGCTGCGGGTGCGTTCACGCGAAAACCCGACAGAGGTGGGTGTGGCGCATGGCCAGTGGACGGTGCTGCCCTTCGCGGCGCCGGCGCTGTCGCTCGCGCCGAAGCGAGCAACCGGGCGCGGACAGGCGCGCTTTACGACGACCCTGCGCAACAACGGCAATGCTCCGATCCAGTGCACGCTGCGCGCGGAAGATGATGAACACGCGCTGCGCTACCGTTTCGAGCCGCCGGAGGTGACGCTGGCGCCAGGCGCCGACGTGGAGATTCCTACGATCGTCTCCGGTCGGCAACGCTGGTTTGGGCGCGAACAGACGCGCAATTTCACGGTCGGGGCTGTTGTGGCGGGCGGCGAAGGACCGCCTGTGGCAACCGGGCAATTCGTGCAGATGCCGATCATTCCGGCGTGGGCGGTCACGCTGTTGCTTCTGCTCATTCCGCTGTGTCTGGGAGGGGTGTTCTTTGGCAATGAAATGCTGATTGTGCGTCCGGCGGCAGCGACGGCGACTGCGGCGACCGCAGAAGCAGCCGGTGTGATCGCAGCGGCGAATACCGCGACTGCGATTGTCGTCAACACGGCGGTTCAGGCGACAATCGAAGCCAAAGAGACGATAGCGCTTGTGCAGCAGCAGACGATTGCCGCCGCGCCGATCGAGACCCAGATCGCGTTCCAGTCGGAGCAGAACACACAGATCGCCCAGGCGCAACAGACCCAACAGGCGCAGCAGGCGCAGCAGGCGGCCGCGCAACAGACGCAACAGGCGCAGCAGCAACAGCAGCAAGCGGCGCAGCAGACGCAACAGGCGCAGCAGGCGATCCAGCAGGCGACGCAACAGGCGGCCGCACAACAGACTGCCGCTGCAGCCGCACAGCAGGCAACACAGGCAGTGCTGGACGCGCAGGCGACGCAGCAGGCGCTCGATGCACAGGCGACCATGGCGGCGGCAGCGAATGCAGAGACGGCCAGTGCGGTCGCCGCGCAGCAGACCACACTGGCGCAGACGGCAGCGGTCGTTGCTGCGCAGCAAACATCGGTCGCTGCAACGGCAACGACGCAGGCAGCGGCGTTCAATGCCTTCCTCGGCAACTGGGTCAATGTCGATACCGCCACGAGCGGCATGACTCGCCTGGTGATCGAAAAGCAGACCGAGACGAACTATACGTTCCGCGGCTATGGCAAATGTACGCCGAGCGACTGCGACTGGGGCGTGATCCAGGTGCCGTATACGCCGGGGCAACTGGTCGGGGTGTATGATTTTGGTTTCAAGACGACGCGCATCACCGTTCGTTTGCAGGGCGACGATCTGCTGGCGGAAGTCTTCGATGATTACCGTCCTTCCGATCCCCGTCCTGATCGAACGACGAACTATGTGCTGCGCCGGCAATGGGTCTTGCGACCAGATATTATTATTCGACCCGACGTCCTTTATCTGGTTACGCCTACGCCGACGCCGTGATCGGGCTGCGCCGCGCAACACAGACGACGCAGCTTCATTCCCATCACACAGGAGCCGCAGACCATGACTGAGTTCATCGGCAAAACGATCGGCAACTATCGCATCGAAGCGCTGCTCGGCGCGGGCGGCATGGGACAGGTCTTTCGCGCGCGCCACATCCTGCTGGATCGTCCGGCGGCGCTGAAGTTGCTGCACGGCAATCTGGCGCAGGATCCGATGTTTCAGACCCGCTTCCGCCAGGAGGCGCAGGCGGCGGCGAAACTGCGCCATCCGCATATCGTCGAGGTGTTTGACTTCGACGAATTCGAGGGGATGGCGTATCTGGTGATGGAACTGGTGACCGGCGGCTCGATGCGCGGCTGGTTGCGGTCTGCGGCGTCGCAGACCGCCGGGAGTCTCGTGCAGGGGCTGGAACTGGTGCGCCAGGCGGCCGACGCGCTGGCGTATGCGCACGCGATGGGCATGGTGCACCGCGACATCAAGCCGGATAACCTGTTGCTGCAGCCTGGCTTCGCCGGACGCGGTCCGACGATGAAGGTGGCGGACTTCGGGCTGGCGCGGATGACCGAGGGCAGCCACCTGACGGCGACAGGGATGGCGATGGGGACGCCAGCCTATATGTCGCCGGAGCAGTGCCAGGGGAAGCCGCTGGATGGGCGCAGCGATATCTATGCGCTGGGGGTGGTGCTGTACGAAGTGGCGACCGGTACGCTGCCGTTCGTGGTCAAAACCGTCAGCGAGGCGGTGTTCAAACACGTGTATGTGCCCGCGCCGTCGCCGCGCCAGGTGCGTCCGGAGTTGCCTGACATCGTCGAGGCGATTGTGCTGCGCTGTCTGGCGAAACTGCCGGAGGAACGGTTTGCAACTGCGGCCGATCTGGCGGCGGCGTTATCCGAGGCGCTCGGCGCCATTGCGCCCGATCTGGCGATTGGGGAGGATGAGGGTGGCGCGATGTTGACCGACATCGCCGCGCGCACCCGCATCCAGACGCCGCGTGGCGGTCCGGCGCCGGTGGCGCTGACGCTTATGGGTGGCGGGTCGTTGCCGCGGGTGCAGGTGCTGGACGATGCGGGCACGCTGCTCCAGGTGGTGGCGGTGCGTCCCGGCGGACTGACGGTGGGGCGGGTGGAGCGCAATGACGTGGTGCTGACGGGGGAGGGGGTGTCACGCCACCATCTGCGCCTGGAATGGGACGGAATCCAGGTGCTGGCGACCGATCTGGGGTCGAGCAACGGCACCCTGCTGGAAGAACGACCGCTGCCGCCGCAGGAAGCGGTGGTCTGGCCCTGGCGCACCATGCTGCGTGTGGGGTCGTACTGGTTGCGCCTCGATCCGCCGGAGCGCGCCGAGAGCGGTCAGGTCGCCACGCCGTCTGGAGGTGCGCTGACGACGCCAGGCGGTGGGGTGATGACGACGCCGCAAACGGTGGCAACGCCAGGCGGCGGGGTGATGACGGTGCCGCCATTGTCAGGCGGGGGTGCGCCGCTCCCCTATTCCCAGGCGTTTGTGACGACCGGACTGGTGGGGATGACGCTCGAACCGGAGACGCTGGCAGTGACGCCGGGACAGACCGCGACCGTGGCAGTGACGCTGGCGAACCTGAGCGATCAGGTGGATCATCTGACCGTCGGGGTGAGTGGCGTGCCGCCGGAGTGGGTGACGTTGCCCCCCGCGGCGCAGATGCCGCCGCGCGGACAGACGACGGTGATGCTGACGGTGCGCCCGCCGGCGGAACCGGATGCGCGCGCCGGGGAGTATCCGGTGGAGGTTACGGCGCGGTCGCGCGCGCGCCCGACGGAGGGCGGGTCGGTGCTGGCGCGCTGGACGGTGCGCCCATATGTGAAAGACGAGTTGACCCTCACGCCAACGCGAGTGCGGGGACGGCGGCGGGGGGTGATGAAGGCGACGGTGCGCAATCTGGGGAATGCGGCGGTGCGCTATCGGTTGCGGGGGGAGGCAGACGAAGCGGGGGTGCAGGTCGCGCTGGCGCCGGAGGAACTGACGATCGAGGCCGGGGCGAGCGGCAGTGCCATGGTCACGGTCGAAGGGGGGGTCAAACCGTTTGGGAGTGCGACATCCTGGGGGATGACAGTCACGGCGGCGGCGGATCACGGCGGGACGCTGCGCGCAACCGGCACGTGGGTCCAGGAGGCGCTGCTGCCAGCGTGGAGCCTGATCGCCGCGCTGGTGCTGCTGGGGTTGGGACTGGCGCACGGTTTTGGCGGCTTGCCAGCGTCGCTGGCGGGGGGACTGCCGGGGTATGCCGTGCTGCGCGCCGGTGCGGGCAATGATATCGATATCGCGGGTGAAGCGGGTCTGGAGGAGACGACGACGGCAGCGGTCGCAGCGACGCCGCTGGCGGAGGCAAGTCCGACCGCATTGCCGGAAGCGACGCCAGTGGCAGTCGATGTGACGGCAACCGGCGCTGCGGGAACGGACGCCGGGGCAGACGCCACGGCGACTGCTGCTGCGCAGGCAGCGGGTGGGGGTGATGCCGGCGATAGCGGCGGATCGGGTGGAACCGGCGGCGGGAGTGGTGAGTCCGGCAGCGGGGGCGCCGGGGGAGGCGGTAATGCGGGCAGCGGGGGCGGAACCGGCAACACGCCCACCTCGATGGCGTCGGCAACGCGCACCCCAACCCCGACGGCAACCCCCACGCCGGTTGCGACCGCGGCGCCGACTGCGACGCCGGAGCCGACTGCGACGCCGGAGCCGACTGCGACGCCGGAGCCGACCAGCACTGCCACAGCATTGCCAACGAATACGCCAACTCTCGCGCCCTCGAATACGCCAACGCCGACAGAAACGCCGATTCCGCCAACACCCACGAATACGTCAACACCTACGAATACACCAACACCCACGAATACGCCAACACCCACGGTCACGCCAACACCTACGAACACGCCAATACCCACTGTGGCAGTACCGCTTCATCGCGCTCCGCCGAACGGCGCCGTGTTCTACCATTTCCCACGTGATACCATTCTGCAGTGGGCACAGGTTTCAGGCGCGGTGTCCTACCGGGTTGAAATTGATTGTTTTCACTGTTGTGGCTGGGGTGTGTGGTGCACAGATGTCGGGCGAACATGGCGGGTCGAAAGTGTTCCCCATATCGATGGAGCTTCATTCAATGAGTTCCGTTTTTCCTGGGTTGGCGCTCAGCCAGGGCGCTGGCGTCTGTCGGCAATCGGCGCCGATGGTCGCGAAGGTCCGCGCCATGAGTGGTGGTACTTTGAGTTTCGACAGTGAGCAATGAACGAGTTGCTGGGACAGATTATCGGCAACTGTCGCATTGAGGCGTTGCTTGGCGCGGGCGGCATGGGGCAGGTGTACCGCGCGCGTCATGTCCATCTTGATCGCTTGCAGGCGCTCAAGGTCATGCACGCGCATCTTGCGAGCGATCCCGGTTTTCAGGCGCGTTTTCGCCAGGAGGCGCAGGCGATTGCCGCGCTTGAGCATCCGCACATTGTGCGCATCTTCGGCTTCGATGAACAGCAGGGGCGGTACTACATCACCATGGAGTACCTGCCGGAGGGTTCGCTGCGCACGCTGCTCGACCGTCGCGCCCGCGATGGGACGGCGTGGCCGCTCCACTTCGGGCTGGACCTGGTGCGGCAGGCGGCAGAGGCGCTCGACTTCGCCCATAGCCGGGGTATTGTGCATCGTGACATTAAACCGGACAACATTCTGATCGAGCGTCATGCCGGTCCTGGTGGACGCTCACTCTATGTCGTCAAGTTGACCGATTTTGGTCTGGCGCGTATGGTCGAGGGCGGCGGCGGCATCACCGCCAGTGGCGTGGTCGTCGGTACACCGGCGTACATGTCGCCGGAGCAGTGTCAGGGTTTGCCGATCGATGGACGCAGTGACATTTACTCGCTCGGCATTGTCCTGTACGAGGTGGTGACCGGGTATCTGCCGTTTACGGTCAGCCGGATCAGCGAGGCGGTCGAGAAGCACGTCTACGCTCAACCGCCGTCGCCGCGCACAGTCGCTCCCGATCTGCCGGTGGCGGTGGAGGCGATCATTCTGCGCTGTCTGGCGAAGAAACCGGAGGAGCGTTTTGCGACCGGCGCCGAACTTGCCCAGGCGCTGCGTCGGGTCATGCAGATGCCGGAACCTGCTCCGCTGCCGGCGCCGGAAGGATTGACGGTGCGAGTGCTGGGGTCTGGAGGCCAGGTGGTGCAGGAGGCGCCGCTCACCGACCAGGGGTTGACCGTCGGTCGCCGCGCTGGCAATCAGATTGTCCTCGATGATCCGGCGGTGTCGCGCAATCACCTCCATATCGAATGGAGCGGGCGGCGGGTGCGGGTCAAAGACCTGGGTTCACGCGGCGGGACGCTGCTCGACGGTGCGCACATAAAGCCGCACGAGCCACATACCTGGAACATCGGACAGTCTCTGGGGGTGGGTCCGTTTACGCTGGAACTGGTTCAGCGCCGTGACGATCAGTTCGGCATCGCTCTGGCGCCGGGACAGGAGTCGCTGGAGATCGTCGCCGGTCAGCCGGTGACCGTTGATGTGACGCTGGTGAATCGCGGCGCTGCCGATACCCTGACGCTGGCAGTTGAAGGATGGCCCGCAGCGTGGGTTCATCTGCCGGATCAACCGGTACGGGTCGATGGCAGCGCACAGCTGGCGGTGCGCCTGACGCTTCAGACGCCAGTAACGGCGGGAGTACGGTTCGGTGCGTATCAGGTGCGGGTGCATGCGCGTTCGACGACGCAGCCGCAGATCGGAGCGTCGATTGAGGCAACCTGGACGGTCATCGCGCCGCCATCGTTGACGGTGCAGGTGTCGCCCGCAACGGCGCGTGGACGGGATCGGGCGCGCTACACGGTTCGCCTGACCAATCAGGGCGGAACGGTTGCGCATGTGGTGTTGATGGCGGAAGATTCGGGTCAGGCGCTGGCGTACAACTTTGGACGTCACGAAGTGCACCTGGCTGCCGGCGAGACGGTCGATGTGCCGCTTGAAGTGCGCTGCGACCGCCGTATCTTTGGCGGCGTTCAGACGCATCATTTTGTGGTGACTGCTGCCGTGCTCGGCGTCGGTTCGACGCAGGCGACAGCGATGTTCGTGCAGACGGCGCTCCTTTCGATCTAGCGCTCGTTTGCGTATTTCCTGACTCAAGGGTTATAGCACGGGGGGCTTTGCATGGCGCCGAATGATCCGTCTGTGCCGGATATGCCGCCCAATCCGTATGCCACACGCGCTGTTTCCGCTTCAGAGAGCGGTAATGCTGCGTTCGTCGCCCTGCTCGATGCGCGGGGCCAACCGGCGCAGTATGCTGAAGTCTCTTCCGATGGCGTCACGATCGGGCGTCTCAGGAGCAGCGATCTGGTGCTCGACGATCCCACCATCTCGCGCAATCACGCGCGGGTGGAGTGGGATGGTCGTCACGCCAGGGTGACCGATCTCGGGTCGAAACTGGGCACGTTCCTCGGCGCTGTGCGTCTGATGCCACAAACAGCCTATGAGTGGTCACCTGAACAACCGCTGCGCATCGGTCGCCATGTATTCCGGCTGTATCCCGGCGCCCTCCCCCCGGCGGCAGGAGCTGCGCCGCCCGCCTCTCCCGTCGCCGGGTCAGGTCGCCCCGAATCGATGGCAGGCGTTGCTTCCGCCGTGGCCGCTGCGGCGCCGACCGGTCGCCTGCCGCCGCCTGAGCCATTGCAGGGTGAGGCTGAACCGGCGCCTGCCCCGATTGCGCTTTCGATTGCGCCGGAGCAGGTTGCGCTGACGCTCGTGCCGGGGGAACGCGCCAGCGTCAATGTGCGCGTCAAGAACAACACCACGCTGCCGCTCACGATTTCACTGACTATCGATGGTCTTCCATCGGAGTGGGTCGATGGCATGCCCACGCTCCTGGTTGCACCCGGAGCGCAGGCGTCGGCGACCCTGACAGTCAATGTGCCAGCGGCCAGCGCAAGTCTCGCGGGCGCGCGTCCGGTTTCGATTCAGGCATTTGCTGCCGAACTGCCGACGCTCATGTTCGAGGCGCCGCTCGAATGGCATATCGCCCCCTTTCTGGCTGGTGAACTGGCAATCACGCCGAAGCGCGCCTCTGGTCGTGATCAGGCGGTGTATACCATTCAGGTGCGGAACAATGGCAATGTCCATGCTGCGTATGTGCTGAGCGCCGCTGGCGAACCGCAGGAACTGGAATACTCCTTCGCGCAGGAGCGCATGAGCGCTGCGCCCGGCGCAATCGCCGAAACGTCGCTGACCGTGATCGCTCGACGTCGCATGTTCGGCGCCGATCGACGCCATACCTTTACCGTCCAGGCGGTCGAGACCGATGTGCAGCAATCGATGCGCGAGATGCTGAGCGCCCAGGCGCTGTTTGTTCAGACGGCGACATTCCCGCTCTGGTTTGTGCCATTGATCATCGGGTTGCTCCTCTTCGGAACGCTGTGCGGTTTCGCAGTCCTCCCGGCATCACTTGCCAGCGCGTTGCCGGGGTACGGCATCTTTGCCGCTCCCACCGAACCGCTCCCCGATACCCGTGGGACCGCCATAGCACAGGCAACGGCAACGGCGCAGCAGTTGCAACTCGCGGAGCAGCAGGGGCTGGCGACGATTGCAGCGCTGGAGCAGACTGCGACTGCCGCGTCCGCCGATCAGCGCGTCGAATTTCAGGCGACGCTGGTGGCACAGTTCGCCACTGCGACCGCGATTGCGATCCAGTTTACGGCGCTGCCAACGCTGCCGCCGCCGACAGATGCACCATTTGCGACGGTTCCCCCCGGCACATTGCCAGCGCCGACCGCCACCCGCCCGGCAGTAGCGGCTTCGGTGACAGCAACGCCAACACGAACCCCGTCACGCACACCGGCGCCATCACAGACCCCGGCGCCCGGTCTGCCGCAGGCGACCATCGAGGATGCGACGGTGCAACGCCTGACGAACGGCGAAACATCGCTGATCTTCCGGGTGCGCCTCTCGAACGCAAGCGCTTCGATTGTTTCGATTGCGTATACCACGGAGGATGATACGGCGCGCGCGGGGGTCGATTACCGCAGTGTGAATGGAACGTTGACCTTCAACCCCGGCGACCTCGAACAGGAGATCGCCGTTCCGGTGTTGCCCGACGCTACCACGGCGATCGATCTGCGCTTGCGGGTCGTTCTGACGAGCGCCGCCGGCGCCAATCTCGCCCGGGGTATCGCCGTAGGGACGATTCGCCCGGCTGCCGGGATTGCAACTGCCACGTTCACCTCCACGCCGGTTCCATCGGCGACGCCGACCAGGACGCTCTCACCAGCGCCGACCAACACTCTGACGCCGATTCCGCCGACGCCGACCAACACCTTCACGCCAGTTCCGCCAGCGACGCCGACGAACACCTTCACGCCAGTTCCGCCAGCGACGCCGACGAACACCTTCACGCCAGTTCCGCCAGCGACGCCGACGAACACCTTCACGCCGGTTCCGCCAACGCCAACTGAGACGCCGACTCCGACGCCGACCGAGACGTTGACTCCAACGCCGACTGAAACCCCCGAACCGGTTAATCTGACCCTCACTGCGCCGTCGTCGGTCGCTGTTACCGGTGGCGCTGCCGCGCCCTGGACGAATATTGCGGGGGTGGTGATCGGAGGCGTTTCTGCCGGTGATACCGTCACCGTGACGCTCAGCATTGCGGGAGTGGATCCACCGAACGATGCAGGGCAAATGCTCATCACCGGCAGCGGCGGGTTCGGCGCGACCGCTGGTTCGCGAACGTTTACGACCACCCTCGCTGATGCCAATAATCGGTTGACGCGCCTTCAGTACCAGCGTGGTCAGCCCGGCACGGCGAGGATGACGATAACCGTTGTTCATGGCAGCGGGCAGAGGACGGTGCAGATCGATCTCATTATCAGTGCGCCATAACAGCATTTCGTACCGCATTTCAGGAGGTGTGCGTCGTGTCCGCCGACAATCCATCCAACACACCCGCCGACCGGCAGACGCCTGCCGGTCCTTCGCCATCGTCGTCCGATCAGGCGCCGCACATCGTTGTGCTCGACGCCCAGGGCAATCCGGTTCAGACGCTCGCATTGACGCGCGCTGGCGTCACGATCGGTCGCCTGGCGAACAATGCGCTGCGGCTTGATGCGCCGGTCGTCTCGCGCACTCATGCGCGGATCGACTGGGACGGCGCACGCGTGATGGTGACCGACCTGGGATCGAAGAGCGGCGCCCAACTGGGGACGATGCGCCTGTCTCCGCAAACGCCACAGGTCTGGGATCCTGCGCAAACGCTTCAGATCGGTCCGTATACGTTGCGTCTGCATATCGGTGCGCCTGCACCTGCCGATCCGGCGCCTCCTGTAACCGGAGATTTGCATGCTGCGCCAACCCAAAAGGTCAGGGAAGCGGGTCTCTCTGTTGCGCTGTCGCCGGCGCATACGGCGCTGACCCTGATCCCCGGCGAGCCGACCAGCGTCGAGGTGCGCGTCACCAACCGGACGAATGCACCCCAGACGGTTGCGCTCGCGCTCAGTGGTTTGCCCGAGGCATGGGTCGAACCTGCGCCAACGCTGCGGGTCGCGCCATTCTCGATGAAGACTGCCAGCATCCGTGTTCAGGCGCCGGCATCTCCCGAAAGCGCTGTTCGTCCCTATGAGGTGCGCCTGCGCGCCTCGTCTCAGGAAGATCCTGTCAGCAGCGCCGAACTGCAACTGGAATGGCGAGTCGCGCCGTTTCTGGCGGGGGAGGTGGAGGTTGCGCCGCATCGCGCGCTGGGACGTGAGCAGGCGGTTGTAACGGTGCACCTGCGCAACGGTGGCAATGTGCGCGCGACGTATCACCTGCGCACCGGCGATATGACGCAGATGGTCGGCGCTGCGTTCACTCAGGAATATGTCACGCTCGATCCGGATGAAACCGTCGAGATTCCACTGACGATCACCGCGCCGCGTCGCGTTTTCGGTGCTCATCGTGTCTACACGGCGCCAATTGAGGTCGAAGAAACCGATGAAGTGTCCGGTTCGCTCAGGCGCACGTTGCACGCCGAAGTTCACTTTGTGCAGACGACGCTGTTGCCGCTGTGGGCGCCGGTTGCGCTGTTCGGTCTGCTGCTGGTGCTGTATGGCTTGAACCTTCCGGCGGCGCTCTGGGCGCGCGTTCCCGGAAGCGGTTTTCTGGCGGGGATGCAGAGCGGCGGCATTCGTGCCGAAGCCACGCAGGTTGCCGCGCTTGCAACCCAACGGGCGCTTCAGGGGCAGACGGCGCTCGCCGAAGTGGGTGCGGCGCTGGCTGCGACCCAATCGGCAGTGGCGGCGCTGCCAACCGAACAACAGGCGAGCGCCCAGACGGCGCTTGCCGGAGCGTTTCAGGCAACCGTGGCTTCATTGTCGGTGGCGCAGACCGCGAATGCGCAGTCGCTTGCGGCGACCAACGCGGCGCTCGAGGCGCAACTGGCGCAAACCGCCACGGCGCAAAATGTGTCGACAACACCCGAACCGGCGTCGACTATCGGCGTGCCGACGACCACCGCGCGACTGACGACGACGCCGACAGCGGGCGCGACGTCCACGCTGCGCCCAACCGCAACCTCTGCACCATCGGCGACATCCGTTCCGCAACCTACGACGGTCGCGGTCGCCAGCGCTATGGTGGAACCTGCGACGATCGCGTTTGGCAGCATTAAGAAGGGGACCGCCAGTGCGCCGCGCACGCTGCTGCTGAAGAATACCGGCAACGCACCGCTGACCATCAGCGAGATTGTGATTGGCGGCGCCCATGCCTCGGAGTTTGCGCGCGTCGCTGGAGGCGCCGACAACTGTGGCACGTCGCTGGCGCCCGGCGCGTCGTGCACCATTACTCTGACCTTTACCCCATCTGCCGCCGGTCAGCGCACCGGGCAACTGCGGATCGAAAATTCGTCTGCCGACGGAGTGGTGCTTGTGAGCCTGTCCGGCAGCGGAACGGAAATTCCGGAGGTTGCGTCGATTGTGCGCATCGGCAACAGCCCGACCAATGCCGCCAGCGCTCAGTTCCAGGTCAATTTCAGCGAACCCGTGAAAGGTGTAACGGCCTCGAATTTCAGCGTGGTGACCCTTGGCGGCGCAGTCGGCGCCGGTATCGCTTCGGTATCGCCCGCCAGCAGCGCCTTGACCAATCAGTGGACGGTAACGGTCAACGTCGGTGGCGGAAACAAGACCATTCGCCTCGATTTCGTCAACAGCAACGGCGTGACCAATGCCGATGGCAATCAGGTGGAAAAACTTCCGTTCAACGCCGGGGAACAGTTCGTGATCGATGTCACAGCGCCGACAGTTGCGCTTGGCAGTACGCCGCCGTCGCTTACGAACAACCCGGCGGCGCCGTTCACCTTCAGCGGCAGCGACGACGTAAGCTCCAACGTAACCTTCGAGTGTCGCGTTGATGCCGCCAGTTTTGCACCATGCACCAGCCCGTTTACCCCTTCCGGTCTGGCTGACGGCAACCGTACCTTCAATGTGCGCGCACGCGATCAGGCGGGGAATGTCAGTGCGCCAGCATCGTATACCTGGACGATTGATACCTCGCCGCCGGATACGACGATAACAGGCGGTCCTGCCAATAGCAGCACCAGCGGACCAACCGTCTCATTTACGTTCTCATCCGAAGCGGGCGCAACCTTCCAGTGTCGCATGGATAGCGGATCGTTCAGCGCCTGCACCAGCCCATTCACAGCGACTGGTCTTACTGATGGTTCTCACACCTTCCATGTGCGCGCTCTCGATGCCGCCGGGAATGTTGATGCCAGCCCGGCGACGCGCACCTGGACGGTGGATGCCACGCCGCCGGATACGACGATAACGGGAGGTCCTGCCAATAGCAGCACCAGCGGACCAACCGTCTCATTTACATTCTCATCCGAAGCGGGCGCAACCTTCCAGTGTCGCATGGATAGCGGATCGTTCAGCGCCTGCACCAGCCCATTCACAGCGACTGGTCTTACTGATGGTTCTCACACCTTCCATGTGCGCGCTCTCGATGCCGCCGGGAATGTTGATGCCAGCCCGGCGACGCGCACCTGGACGGTGGATGCCACGCCGCCGGATACGACGATTCTCAGCGGACCGACCGGCGCCATCAGTGTGACAAGCGTCACGTTCACCTTCAGTTCAACTGAGACCGGTTCGACGTTCCAGTGCCGGTTGAATGGCGGTTCATTTGTGAGTTGCACCAGTCCGCACATTATCAGCGGTTTGGTGAACGGTTCACAGACGTTTGAAGTGCGCGCGATCGATGGGGTGGGGAACGTCGATCCGACGCCAGCAACCCAAAGCTGGACGGTCGATGCCATACCGCCAGCCGTCACCAGTGTCACATCGACCACGCCGAATGGGGTGTATGGCGTCGGCGCTACCATTAATGTGACGGTCAACTTTAACGAGTCGGTGACGCTGACCGGTGGTTCCTTGCAGGTGAACCTCAACAGCGGGGCAACGGTCACAATTGCACCATTCAGCGGTGTCAGCGCCAGTGGTGTCTATGTGGTCGGTGCAGGTCAGAACGCTTCCGATCTCAACTCCGTTTCGTTGACGCTGACTGCTGGCGCAACGTTGCGCGATGCGGTGGGCAACAGTGCCATCCTTACCATTCCAGCAGGTCAATCGCTGGCGAATTTGCGCGATATTGTGATCGACACAACCCCGCCTGCTCCGCCAACCGTTACCAACCCTGCCAGCGCGACAACGGTGCCGTCTACCACCACGACACTTAACATAACAGGTAATGCAGAAGCGGATAGCCTGGTTCAGGTATGGAATGACATAGACAACAATGGTGCGATCGATGGGGGTGAGACTGTTGTTGCATCTCAGCAACTGACCGGAGGCGCTACAAGTTTCAGCATCAGCGTGTCGCTGGCAACCGGCGACAACAACTTCGTCGTTACTGCAACCGATGCGGCGAACAATCGCTCGTCGCCGACCGATGTGCCGACGATCACCCGGAGTCCGTAACGTGCTGCGTGATATAATGAAGCATCTCCTTTCTCTTTGACGAAAGTCGCTTCCATGCCCGACTCCGCAGCGAATGAGCAGACGATTGGCGCATATCGCCTGGAAGATGAGATCGCTACCGATAGCGCAGGGGTTGTCTATCGCGCGCGCCATCTTCCCACAGCTC
>Ga0209227_1000554_pt1 | contig 32025 bp, 24 predicted proteins | sample YNPBryantNP2012_FD_185815 | JGI IMG/M metagenome (GOLD analysis project Ga0209227, IMG submission 185815) | Anoxygenic and chlorotrophic microbial mat microbial communities from Yellowstone National Park, USA - YNP Bryant NP 2012 (SPAdes)... ...
GCGAGGTTGAGCGCGTGCGTCGCGTTCAGCGTGAAAATGATGCGCAATGGATCGCGCGCGCCGAACAGTTCGGCGATGGCTTCGCGCGCGTCGTACACGATGCGCCCCGCCTCGACGGACAGGCGATGCCCCGAGCGGCCGGGGTTGCCCCCGGCGCGCTCGAGAAAATCGTTCATCGCGCGAATGACCTGCGGTGGTTTGGGAAACGACGTGGCGGCGTTATCGAGGTAAATCATTTCATTCATTCCTGGTCAGCGGGTCATTGCGAGCGCAGTTCGCGAAGCAATCCCCGATGAGCGCATTGGAGATTGCTTCGCCGCTGCGCGGCTCGCAATGACAAACGGGCTGAGTGGTTACCATTCCTCTACGGTAGAACGACGATGCCGTTGCCTGCAACGACCTCGCCGATATGCCAGGCGGTTTGTCCCACATCGGCGCAACGCGTCAGCAAATCGTTCAATCGTTCGACGGGTACGGCGATAAGCAAGCCCCCGCTGGTTTCCGGCGTGAAGAGCAAAAGTTGCATCTCGACGGGAATTTCGGACGCGAACGCGATGCCGCAACCAAAATGTTCCTGGTTGCGATTCGCACCGGCAGGGAAGAGCCACTCGCGCGCGTACCGCTGCGCGCCCTCCAGAAAGGGCAGACGACTGAAGTAAAAACGCAACTCCACCTGACTCAGCGCTGCCATCTCGCTACTGTGACCCAGCAAGCCAAAGCCGGTGATGTCGGTTGCCGCATGCACGCCGACATGTTGCATCACGCGCGCGGCGCGCTGATTGAGCAGCGCCATCGTTTCGGCGGCGCGTTCCAGATGCGCGATTTCGCCAACGCCTCCTTTGAACGCAGTCGTGATGATGCCCACACCGAGCGGCTTGGTCAGCACGAGCGCGTCGCCGGGTTGCGCGCCGGCTTTGGTGCGAACATCGCGCGGATGCACCACACCGAGGACGGACAAACCGTACTTGGGTTCAGGATCGTCCACCGTGTGACCGCCGGCAAGGACGCCGCCGGCTTCGCGCACCTTGTCCGCGCCGCCCCGCAAGATTCGGCTGATGACGTCTGGATTCATATCGGCGGGGAACGCGCAGACGTTGAGCGCGAGCAACACCTCGCCGCCCATCGCGTACACATCGCTCAGCGCGTTCGCCGCGGCGATCGCGCCGAACTGGTACGGATCGTCCACGATTGGCGTGAAAAAATCTATCGTGTGGATGATGGCAATCTCGTCCGTCACGCGATAGACGGCCGCGTCATCCGCCTTGGTGAGACCGACGAGCAGGTTGGGATAATCCTCCGCGCGAAACAGATCGCGCAGAGGCGCGAGCATTTGCGCCAGCGCCGCCGGCGCGCGCTTCGCCGCTCAGCCTGACGCTGAGGTCAGCGCGGTCAAACGAATTTCTTCGCGTGTCATTGTCATCTCTGTAGGGGCGCAATTCAATTGCGCCCCTACGATCTACGATCTCAATTACGCCCCTACGATCCTATTCTTTTGTAATCGTCAAGATGAATTCGTTTTCTTTTGCTTCGACGCTGACGCGACAGCCGACACTTTGCGCCATTCGTGTGACGTTATCGCGCGAGGTGCCGGTGTCCACCACCACCTGAATTGGAAATACGCCTTGGTTGATGGCGTGACGCGCCAGGATGACCGGTTGCGGGCAAGACAGCCCGCGCGCATCTACCGTTTTGATTTCGCTCATTGTTCGATTCTCCTGAACGACCGCCGACGGATGATCGCCGACCGCCGCTCACTACTCACTGTCCAACTGTCCTACTGTCCCTCTGCTTCACTGTCCCACTGGTTCGCGAAACGCGAGTCCAATCGCGATGCAGACGACCAAGCCGACGATGACTGCGGCGGGACCAAACGGACTGGGACCTGTGGCAGAACTCGCGAGGTTAAAGTTGTGCGCAAACCCCGCGCCGACAATCATCCCCAACGCAAAGGTCGCCGCGTCCGCATCTCCTTCGCCAGACAAGATGAACTGTCTGCCGGGGCAGCCGCCCGCCAGCGTGAACGCGAGTCCGGCGAGAACCATCCCGCCGAAATTCCACAGCGCGTCGGTGTGCGCGACCGGTTGCTTTTCAAAGCCGGGGTTGAACTGACCGAGCGCGAGATTCGTGATGAACGCGGCGATGATGAGCGCGATGGCGCCGTTGATGAGATGCGGATCGCGCATCAGAATCACGTCGCGAATCCCGCCGACGGTGCAAAAGCGACTGCGTTGCGCGAGAATGCCGATGACCAGACCGATGACCAGTGAAACGACGAGTGGCGCGTGCTGGCTGCCGGGGCCGGTCGTCGAGAAGAAAATGGGCCCCGTGGGATTGCCGTTCGCGTCTCTGCCGAATTGCGGCGCAAAGACGAGCAGCGCAAGCAACACGAGCATCAACACCGGCATCACCCAGCCGAGTGCGGCGGGCGCGGCGCGATTGCGTCCGAGCGAAAAGCCCATCCGCAGAAACACAACGCCCAGGGCAATGCCGACTGCCAAGCCGATGATCGCGGCAATCGCGTTCCAATCGCCGCCGGCGAGTCGGAGGTAGGCGCGCCACGGACAGCCGAGAAAGACGAGCGCGCCGATGACGGCGAGCATCCCCAGCAAGAATCGGACGAGTGGCGCGGAACCGGTGCGCGGCTTGAACTCGCGGAACGCGAGCGCGGCGATGAGCGATCCCAGCACCAAGCCGATGATCTCCGGGCGAATGTACTGCACGACGGCGGCGCGGTGCAGACCGAGCGCGCCGGCAATGTCGCGGCTAAAGCACACGACGCAAATGCCCATATTGCCGGGATTGCCCAGTTTCACGAGAATGGGCGCGAGGATACCGACGACAAGACCGGTGACAATCGGACCCCAGCGCGAAGAAAAAAAGCGAGTGAGTGAAGACATTTTCGGGCTCCTTGATCGTTTAGATTTTGTTGCCGCTGGCGCGCGCAAACGACCACGGAGCCCGGGGAGAATCAGAGCGAGGGCGCATTTAAAGTTGGGGGAGGGCAACGGGCGACTCCAAGTCGCTGCAACAACCACGCCAAGCCTGCCTTCGCAGGCTAGACTCAGCCGACGCAGGTCGGCTTTGCGTCGTTGTTGCTGCGGTTTCCAACCGCCTGACTCCCCCAACGACGAATGACAAATGCCTTCGTCCTTCGTCTTTCGTCTTTTGTCTTCCGGGGGCAACGCAGTCGAATGACGCGCCGATGGCGGCGCAACGAACCGATGGATGCGTCACGCGCATCTCATTGGTCGTGATTCATAATCACGTTTGACGATAGAATCGGAACACCGCGTCACCCCCTTTCTACAATGTGCCAATGTGCCAATGCACCAATGAGCCAAACGCTACGCTCAATGAACCAATGTGCCAATGAACCAATGAGCCAAAGTAACAAATGACAAAATGGTTTGGTTCATTGGCTCATTGGGCAATTGGCTCATTGATTTTGGTTCATTGGCTCATTGGATAATTGGCTCATTGCCTTTGGTTCATTGGCTCATTGGGCAATTGGCTCATTGGATAATTGTCTTGGTGATGATCGTATGGATAATCCGCACGAGTTCATCACTCTCTTTCAACAATGCTTTTGTTTCCTCATCCACGAGCATTTCGGATTCGATGATGGTGCGGAGCCAATAGCGGGTTTCTTGCGCTTCCTTGAGCGCGATTTTCATCTTGTGGATGAAATCGTCTCGTGATTCCGCCGCGTCTGCTTCTTCGACATTCGCGCCAATGGCTGTGCCAGAACGAATGACTTGATTTCCCAACGCAAACCCGGCGGTGGTGCGCGGCAAACGATTGACCATCTTGACGATTCGCACACCAAAGCGAAACGTTCTTTCGCGAATATTCTCCCCCCTGGAAGAACGCAATCGCATCCCCCTCCTTTGGCTCATTGGCTCATTGGTTCATTGGCTCATTGATTTCGCGCGTAGCGCTTCTTCCCCTCCTCGTACGCATCACCACCGTACATATCGTTGACGACGATGACGGGGAAATCTTCCACCTGGAGTTCTTGCAGCGCTTCTGCACCCAGGTCCTCGTACGCAATCACGCGCGCTTTTTTGATGCGCTGCGCGATGAGCGCGGCGGCGCCGCCGGTCGCGGCAAAGTACACCGCTTTGTATTTTTTCATCGCGTCCTTGACCGGTTGCGCGCGCAAGCCCTTGCCAATCATTCCCTTCAAGCCGATTTCCAACAAGCGTGGCGTGTATGCGTCCATTCGACCGCTGGTGGTGGGTCCCGCAGAACCGATGACCTGACCGGGTTTGGTCGGCGAAGGTCCCATGTAGTAAACGATCTGGCCGCGCAAATCCACCGGCAGTTTTTCGCCGCGATCCAGTGCCTCGACCATTCGTTTGTGCGCCGCATCGCGCGCGACGTAGATGGTGCCGGTGATTTCGACGGTATCGCCGGCGTGGAGTTGTTCAATCACTGCATCAGTTAATGGCGTGGTGATTTTCATCGTCAAACCTCCGAAAGCCAGTGTTCAACTGGCTCTAACGAATACTGGCAATTTTCTCTGCAATCGCGTCGCCCGCTTCAACGGTGCTGGCGGTGCCGCCAACATCCGGCGTGAGATGCTGGCGCGCGCGTGTGTAGGCGATCAAGCCGTCCATCACCAGTTGGCTGGCTTGCGTCTCGCCCAGCCAATCGAGCATCATCGCTCCTGCCCACACGGTGGCAATCGGGTTGGCAATCTTTTTGCCGTAAATGTCCGGCGCGCTGCCGTGCACCGGCTCGAACATCGAAGGATACTTGCGTTCGGGGTTGAGATTCGCACTCGGCGGTGTACCCAGCGAACCTTGAATCGCGCCGCCCAGATCGGTGAGAATGTCCGCAAAGAGATTCGATGCGACGACCACATCGAGCGTTTCGGGATGTGTCACAAAGCGCGCCGCCATCGAATCAATGTGCCACTTGTCGGTCGTCACATCGGGATACTGCTTTGCCAGTTCCGCAAAGACCTCGTCCCAGAACACCATCGAGTACTGGCACGCGTTCGACTTGGTGACGCAGGTCAATTTTCGTTTGGGCGATTTGCGCGCCAGTTCAAAGGCAAAGCGCATCACGCGCTCGACGGCGTGGCGCGTGAACACGCTGGTCTGAATCGCGACTTCGTGTTCGGTGTGGATATGCACGCGTCCGCCGGCGCCGGCGTACTCGCCTTCGGAATTTTCGCGCACGCACACAAAGTTGATGTCGTCGGGTCCTTTGCCTTTGAGCGGACCTTCCAAGCCGGGCAACAATCGAATCGGGCGGAGATTGATGTACTGCTGGAAACTTTTGCGAATCGGCAGCAACAAGCCCCAGAGCGTGACGCTATCGGGCGCGAGGGCAGGAAAACCAACTGCGCCCAGATAGATCGCGTCGAATTGTTCCAGAATTTTCAAGCCATCTTCTGGCATCATTCGCCCGGTTTTGAGATAGTACTCAGTGCCCCAGGGGAATTCTTCAAAGTGTAACTCGAACGTGCCGAGGCGCGCTTGCGCGGCGCGCAACGCCTTGACTCCCTCGGGTATCACTTCCATTCCAATCCCGTCACCGGGGATGACCGCGATACGGTATTGCTTCATGGTCGTAGTCCTTGAACGGCGAGACTACAAGACCGCCTCCTTGTATCGCGCCGAATGGCATTGCACATTCACGCCCACAGGCATACTGGCGATGTGACAGGGCGTGACCAAAGCGTGGACAGCCAGCGCGGTCGTGCGCCCGCCCAAGCCCATCGGACCGATACCGAGATTGTTGATGCGTTCGAGGAGTTCTTTTTCGAGCGCGGCGGTTTCCGCATCGGGGTTGGGCTGACCGAGGGGACGCAACAGTGCTTTCTTGGCGAGCCACATCGCCTGGTCAGCACTGCCACCAATGCCCACGCCGACAATCGTTGGGGGACAAGGATTGGAGCCGGCTTTGTCAATCGTGTTGACGACGAAATCAATCACCCCTTTGCGTCCGGCGGAGGGCGTGAGCATCGCGAGCGCGCTCATATTCTCACAGCCGCCGCCTTTGGGCATGATGGTGATTTTGAGTTTGTCGCCGGGCACAATGTCGGTGTGAATCATCGCAGGGGTGTTGTCTTTGGTGTTCTTGCGTTCGGAGAACGGTTGCGCGACCATAGACTTGCGCAAGTAGCCTTCGGTGTAGCCCTTGCGTACGCCGGCGTGAATCGCGTCGTAAAAATCGCCGCCGACGATGTGAACGTCTTGCCCCAGTTCAACGATGACGACAGCGACGCCGGTGTCCTGACACAGCGGAAAGACCCCCTGCCTCGCGATCTCGACATTCTTGAGCAATTGATCGAGCACATCGCGACCGGCCGGCGATTCTTCGATCTCTCGCGCGCGCTTCAGCGCGGCAATCACATCCTCGCCGAGATAGTGATTGGCTTCGATGGCAAGGCGCGCCACGGTTTCGGTAATCTGACTGGCTTGAATCTCTCGCATGTTCACCTCCTGAGAATCAATGAGCCAAATGGGTGAATGACAAATGAGCAAATGACAAATGAACAAATGGTTGGGTTCATTGGTTCATTGGCTCATTGGCTCATTGTGAGCTTAACTGTTGCACCAGTGGACGCGTGTCCACCATATTTTTTTCCAGCGCGAGCGTGTGCGGTGGCAGTCCGAATGCCAGTCCCATCAATTGGGTGATGTACAAAATCGGTATGGGCTGATCGAGTTTTAGTGCCGCCTGACGCGCATCCAGATTGACATGGCAGAGCGGACACACGGTAACCACGAGGTCGGCGCCCACCGCGCGCGCGTTATCGAGGATGCGACGCGTGAGATTCAACACGATTTCGGTACGCGTGAGCGACAAACTGCCGCCGCAGCAATCGGTCTTGAACGACCAATCGAGCGGTTGCGCCCCGAGTTCCTCAACAATGCGCTCCATCTGCGTTGGATTCTCCGGACGTTTGGCGCCGGTCACGCTGGGTGGACGCGTGAGTAAACAGCCATAGTAGGCAACGACCTTGAGATTACGCAAGGGTTTTTTGACATGTCGCGCTATCGTCTCTAAACCGACACGCTCTTCCAACACATCGAGCAGGGATTTCACCGCGACGCGATCCTGGTAGGTATAGCCGACGTGTGCATCCACACGCTTTTTGAGTTCGGGGTCTTGAGCCACATCGCGCTGGGCGGCTTTGAGGCGCGAATAGCACGAGGCACACGGCGCGAGGACTTGATCAAAACCACTTTGCTCGACGAGCGCAAGGGTGTGCATGGGCATTGTGGTTGCCAGAAAATGGTCAGTGCTGTGCGCGGGGGAACTGCCACAGCAGATCCACCCTTTCGGTTCATACAACTCAACGCCCAGTTCCTTGAGTACTGCGCGCGTCGAATGATCCAATTCCGAGGAGAGGGAATGCAACGAACAACCGGGGTAGTAGGCGATGGTGTCGGCTTTTTGCGGCACCGGACGAACCAGGCGCGGCGGGCGTACGAAGGCGGGCAACAGTTTGACCTTGCGCTTGAGAATCATTTGCACGCCCATATCCATATCTTTGAAGGGCTGACGCGTCCGCAAATTCATCTCGGCGATCAAACCCGGCTCGTAGGCGCGCCCGAACCAGCGCGCGTACCGCAGGAACACCTGACGAAAGAGTGCCACGTCGGGCACTTGAGAGGGGATGCCACGGCGTTTGGCTTCCATCGCCAGAAAATCGTTGATGCGTGGCAAGTCAATCGCATGCGGGCAACGTGTCACGCAGGTATGGCAACTGGCACACAGCCAGATGGTCTTGCTCTTCAACACGCGTTCATCTTCGCCCAGTTGGAGGGCGCGCAACACTTGATTCGGCGTCAGGTCAAATTCGTCTGCCAGAGGACAGCCGCTGGTGCATTTGACGCACTGATAGCACAAGTATACATTTTCGCCAAGTTCGCGCGTAATCGCATCGGCGAGGCGTTCTTTGGTTTCAACAGGCATAGCACTCCTTGTTCAATGAGCCAATTGTCCAATGAGCCAATGAGCCAAATCATTTGTCATTCACTCATTTGGCTCATTGGTTCATTGGCTCATTGGTTCATTTATACGGTTGGGCGCGGCAAGAGTCCGGCGCGTTCGACAATCGGGCGTACGGCTTCTTCCCACTCGATTGCCATGATGTGCACGCCGGCGACGCCGGGAATTTCGCGAATCTGCTGAATCAGTTCAACGCAAATCTTGATGCCTTCTTCACGCATCGCCTCGGCGCGGGCTTTTTTGTCTTCGATGCCTTTGCCAGCAGCTTCCATTCGCTCGACGATTTCGTCTGGCACGTCCATCCCCGGCACCTGATCGCGCATATATTTTGCCGCTGCCGCCGTCTTGATGGGTCCCACCCCGGCAAGGATGTACACTTTTTCGTGGACACCCAGATCCACCACGCGCTTCATAAACTCTTTAAAGCGCGGGACATTGTAGATGAGTTGCGTTTGAATAAAGTCGGCGCCTGCCTGTGCTTTTTTGGCAAGACGATAGGGACGAAATTCAAACGGATCGGCAAAGGGATTCTCTGCCGCGCCGATGAAAAAGCGCGGGTTCACCCCCTTGATCTCTTCACCGCATTGAAAGTGTGGCCCATCGCGCAAGCCCTTGACCATTTGAATCAAGGTCATCGAATCCATGTCGTACACGTTCTTCGCCATCGGATGATTGCCGAATTGCTGATGGTCACCAGAAAGGCAGAGCAAATTGCGAATACCGAGTGCGTACGCGCCCAGCATATCGGCTTGCATCGCCAGGCGATTGCGATCGCGGCAGGTCATTTGCATAATCGGTTCGACGCCGTTCTGCACGCACAATGTTGCCGCAGCAATTGAGGACATTCGTACGATGGCGGTCTGGTTGTCGGTGATGTTGACGCCATCCACGATGCCTTTGAGCAAACCGGCTTTTTTGCGAATGACCTCCGCATCGGCGTTTTTGGGTGGACCCAATTCTGCGGTTGCCGCGAATTTGCCCGCGCGTAGAATTTTTTCGAGAGTGCTACCTGATTTGTAGCCGTTGTTTGCGTCAGCCATATTCAACCTCTCCAGTGTTCAGTGGTCAGTGCTCAGTATTCAGTCTGAACACTGAATACTGAATACTGATTACTGTCTATTCCTTCGCCAGCATCAAATCTTCGCGTGCGATACGACGCGGACCGCCGTCGCGACTGGTTTGCCAGTTCTTGGCAGGTTGAATCTCCAGCAACTTGTCCAGTTCGCCGCGCGCCATCAACTTTTTGACGATCATATCCCACGCGCAATCCACCGTGCGATCCTTACCGCTAATCTCGCACTTGCCATTGGCTGATCCGCCGCAGGGACCGTTGAGCAAACTCTTGGAGCAACGCGCAATCGGACAGATGCCACCGGTGAGATCGAGAATGCAATTGCCACACGCGGCGCAACGTTCTGCCCACACCCCTTGCTCAACGGGCAAGCCCAAAAACGCGGTGTTCAAGCCGGGGACAACGCGCACATTCGGGAAATGCTCGGCGATGGCCTGGACGCCAATGCCACACCCCAGCGACAAGACCACATCGTAATCGCCAATGCGCTCCTTCAAGGTGTCGAGATATTCCCACTCGCACTGTCGCTGCACCATCGCTTCGTCAATCTGTCTTTCCTTGCCCTCGATTTTGGAAGCCATACGCAGCGACGATGCCAGAATGCCGACTTCTTTTTCGCCACCCGCAAAGCAGACGGTCACGCATGTGCCGCAACCGACGACGAGCACTTTGTTGGCGTTGGCGATTTTGGCTTTGATTTCCTCAAATGGTTTTTGCTCTGCAACAATCATTGTATCCTCCGTCTTGTGTTTCGCGGAACACCCTTACGCAACACGCAGTACGCAACTATGATGTATTGCGTATTGCATATTGCGTATGGCGTATCGGATAATTCATCCTTTCACTTCTTTTTTTACGGGATTTGGTCCCAGATTTCGTATGCGATCTGTCATCTGCGTGACCGCTTCGGCAAAAGCCGCGCCCATTGCCGACGACATATGGAACATTTCGATTCGTTCGCCGCCAATGCCGATCTGGTCCAGCAATTGTTTGAGATATTTGACACGTCGTTTAGCGTTGGTATTACCTTCCAGGTAATGACACGTGCCTTCCAGTCAGCCGGCAACCATAATGCCATCCGCCCCGTTCTCGAACGCCTTGAGCACGTACAGCACATCGAGTTTGCCGGTGCACGGCAAGAGGACGATGCGGACATTCGGCGGGTACTGGATGCGTGACGCGCCGGCGAGATCAGCCGCCGCGTACGCGCAATAGTTGCAACAAAACGCGATCAATTGGGGTTCAAAACCGTTGGATGAACTCATCGTACCTCCACTGCGGCAAGTGGAATCAAGTCAGGTTGGGTGAACAACGCTTGCACTTTGGCAAGCACCTGGTCATCGCGATAGTGCAACAATTGAATCGCCTTGGCAGGACACTCGGCGGCACACGTACCACACCCCTGACACGCCGCCGCTTCGATGTACGCCGCGCCGTAGATGCCACCCACTGCCACCCTGGTTGCGTCAATGCGCGGAACGTGATACGGGCAAATGCGCACACACGTCAAACACCCCGTGCACTTGGAGGCATCCACCTGCGCGACAACACCGCCCGCGTGTAATTTCTCTTTCGCCAGAATTGTTGCGGCGCGCGCCGCGGCGGCTTGCGCCTGCGCAATTGCCTCGCGCGGGAATTTGGGATAGTGCGCCGCGCCCGCCACAAAAATCCCTTCGGTGGCAAAATCCACCGGGCGCAACTTGACGTGCGCTTCGAGGAACCAACCATCCATATCCACCGGCACTTTGAGAATGCCGGCTAACTCGCGCGCGTCTGCGCGCGGCGTCAGCGGCGCCGCCACCACCACCACATCGGGCTGCAAGACCAGTTCCTCACGCAAAACAGGCTCCCACACGCGGACGCTGAGCGTTGACCGTTGACCGCCAACCGCAGACGATTGACCCGTCTCCACCATCGGCACGTGCGCCTCATCATAGCGCACAATCACCACGCCTGCCGCGCGCGCCGCGTTGTACACGCGTTCGCGGAAACCGTACGTGCGAATGTCTTTGGTGAGGATGGTGACCTGCGCGCGCGGATTTAACTTTTTCAAGCGCAAGGCGTTTTCCAGCGATTCGGTGCAACACAAGCGACCGCAATATTTCTCGGCGGGACCCACGCACTGGATAAACACCACGGATGAAGGTGCTGTGGCTGGAGCGGCTTCCCACTGCGTCAGACGTTCGGCGAACTCACGCTGGGTCACGACGCGCGCATCCTGTCCCAGGCCGTACGCCTCGCCGCGCCATTCTTGCGCGCCGGTCGCGATGATGATGACGCCGTGCTTGACCGTTTGCTCTTGACCACTGGCATTGCGCAAGCGACTGGCGAAATTCCCCACAAAGCCGCTCGTCTCGACCAGGCGCGTCTCACGATGCACGTGAATCAGCGGATGCGCATTCACGCGCGCGATCAAATCGCGCACATGCGCGCCCCAGTCCTCGTCGGTGTGAGCATAGTAGGCGCTGAGGGACGCGAGTCCACCACCCAAACGCGCGCTTTGTTCGACCAGATGCACAGGAAAGCCCTGCTGCGCCAGATTCAGCGCGGCGGTCATCCCGGCGAGACCACCACCAATCACCAGCGCGCTGTGCTCCAGCGGCATTTCGATTTTGTACAGCGGCTCGAGTCGTGAGACGCGCGCGACCGACATTCGCACCAGGTCCTTGGCTTTTTGCGTTGCCGTCTCGCGATCATGCGAGTGCACCCACGAACATTGATTGCGAATGTTCGCCATCTCGAACAGGTAGGGATTCAAGCCCGCCGCGCGAATCGAATCCTGGAAGAGCGGCTCGTGTGTGCGCGGCGTACAACTCGCCACCACCACACGATTGAGATTTTGCTCCTTCACTTTTTCGGTGATGCGCGCAATCGAATCTTGCGAGCAGGTGTACAGATTGTTTTCAGCATAGACGACGTTGGGCAGAGTTCTGGCGTACTCGGTCACTGCCGGCACATCAATATAGCCGCCGATGTTCGAGCCGCAGTGGCAGATGAACACCCCCACGCGCGGTGGCTCGCCGCGCACATCGCGCTCGGGCGGATATTCTTTGTGCCGCGCGAGTGCGCCACGCACCTGCGCGAGGAGTGCCTCGGCACTCGCCGCCGCGCCACTGGCATCCACCACACTTTCGGGAATGTCCTTCGGCTCGACAAAAGGACCTGCGGCAAAAATGCCGGGGCGCGAGGTTTCCAGCGGACGAAACGGAATCGTCTTGCAAAAACCAAAATCGTCGAGCTGCACCCCCAGTTTCGCGCCCAACTCGCGCACCTGCGGCGAAATCTCCATCCCGACGGAGAGCACCACGAGATCGAATTCTTCTTCGACTAATGTCGAAGAGCCGTTCGTCTTGCCTCCCTCCGCCTGATAACGCACGATGAGATTGCCATTCGCCGGATTTTCTTTCAGCGACGAGACGCGGCAACGCGTGTACTTGACGCCGTAACGCTCTTGTGCGCGCCGATAGTACTCTTCATAGCCCTTGCTGAACGCGCGCGCATCCATCATAAAAATATGAATCTCGGTGCCGGGCAAATGCTCTTTGGCGATCATCGCCTCTTTGGCGGCGTACATACAACAGACCGCGCTGCAATAATCGTGCTTTTGATCGCGCGAGCCGATGCATTGCAAAAAGGCGATTTTCTTCGCCGGCTGATTGTCCGAAGGACGTTGCACGTGTCCGTGTGTTGGACCCGATGCAGAGAGCAATCGCTCGAATTGCAAACTGGTGACGACGTTGGGGAAACGCCCAAAGCCAAATTCTTCCGACAGTTCGGCGTGATACACCTCGTAGCCGGGCGCGAGAATCACTGCGCCGACTTGTACCTCTTCGATGCGCTCGACCTGATCGTGCAAAATCGCCTTGGTGCCGCAGGCATAGTAGCAACTGAGACATTCGGAGCAGATGCCGCAGGCAAGACAGCGCGCCGCTTCGGCTCTGGCTTCTTCCTCGGTATAGCCACGCGCCACTTCCTCGAACGTACGGACGCGTGTGGCGGGATCCAACGCTGCCATCTTGACGCGCGGCTGCGGTTTAATTTCGCCCTTTTCGATGCGCTGATTGATTTCCGCGCGTGTCAGTTTGACGACCGGCAATTCGAGCGCGCGCGGCGGACGTTCGAGGGGCTTGCCTTGCAGATACAAATGAATGGACTCGGCTGCACGATGCCCTGCCGCGACCGCTTCGATGACGAACGCTGTGCCAGTCGCCACATCGCCAGCAGCAAAAACACCAGGACGTGTCGCGGCAAGGGTGTTGGGATTCACGGCGACGGTACCACGTCGCGTAGTGCCTACGCCGGTATCGGGAGGAATGAACGCGAGACCAGCCGCCTGACCGATCGAAAAAATCACTGTGTCGCAAGGAATGACATGCTCACTCCCCTCAAACGTTTCGAGGTTCAGGCGTCCCTCGCTATCAAACTCCATAAACTTGACATTGACGCACTCGACGCCTGCCACACGTCCATTGCCATCGTCCAGAATGCGCGTGAACGAGCGCGCCGGGAAAATCTCCACCCCTTCTTCTTCGGCTTCTTCGATTTCCCAGGGATGCGCGGGCATTTTCTCGCGCGTCTCTAGGCACGCGAGTTTGACTTTTTTCGCGCCCAGGCGTACCGCTGTGCGCGCCACATCCATCGCCACATTGCCACCGCCCAGAACCAGCACCGTGCGTCCGCGAATATCGGGCGGATTGCCCAGACGTGTGTCGCGCAAAAAGATGGTGTTCACCATCACGCCATCCAGATCAACACCAGGAATGCGCAGTTTCTTGCCTTCGTGCGCGCCCACCGCGATCAGGACGGCGTTGAATCCTTCCTTGAACAAATCATCGAGGTTGGTGACCGGCGTATTCAAACGCAATTCCACGCCAAGGTCAATAATGTCTTGCACCTCGCGATCCACAATCCACGACGGCAAACGATACTCGGGCACACCGACGCGCAACATACCGCCCGCCACCGGCAACGCCTCGAACACCGTCACGCCATAGCCTTGCTTGACCAGATCCATCGCCGCGGTCAAGCCGCACGGACCCGCGCCGATGATGGCAACGCGCTCGGGGCGCGTGCGCGGCACCGGCTCCACCCTGGGGCGCGGCTTGGCATACACCTGATCCACGATAAACCGCTTGAGGTCTTTGATGGCAATCGGTTCGTCCACCAACCCCCGATTGCATGCCGTTTCGCAGCGATGATTGCAGATGCGACCACAAATGCCGGGGAAGGGATTTTCTTCCTTGATGACGCGTAGCGCGTCTTCGTAACGCCCCTCACGCACGAGTGCTATGTATCCTTGGGCGCGTGTGTTCACGGGGCACGCGTCGCGGCACGGTGAAATGCCACGTTTCTCGATGGCATACGCGCTGGGGATGGCTTGCGGATAGAGCCGATAGATGGCGCGGCGTTTGGACAAGCCCTCGTTGAACGAATCGGGTAAAACGATGGGGCAAACTTTTTCACAATCGCCACAGCCGACGCATTTGGTCAGGTCAACGTAGCGCGGTTTGCGTCTCAAGGTCGCCGTGAAATTGCCCGCTTGCCCCTTCACATCGAGGACTTCGGTATCCACGAGAATTTCGATGTTAAGGTGTCGCCCCGCCTCGACCAGCTTGGGCGAGATGGTGCACATCGCGCAATCGTTCGTCGGAAAGGTCTTGTCGAGTTGCGCCATATGCCCACCGATGGCGGATTTGGTTTCGACCAGATAAACCTTGAAACCTGCTTCCGCCAGATCGAGTGAGGCTTGAATGCCGGCAATGCCTCCTCCCACAACCATCACCGCGCCGATAGGCGCTGGGGTGGTTGGGCGATTAGGTGATGGAGTGATTGGGTAATTGGGTTGTTGGGTATAACCGTCACCAGCCATTTGTGCTCTCCCTGTTTCCTGTTGGATACCTACGGTTGATACCGTGTTGCGTGATACGGTTTCGCTTTACCTCTCACGTTTCATACTTTACGTTTCACCGGACTGGGTCCCAACTTTTTGATGCGCTCGACCATCGTCTCCGCAGCGGCGGCGAACGTTTTGCCTTGCCCCCCACTCATAAAAAATATTTCAAGGCGCTCGCCCCCGATGCCGATTTCATCCAGAATTTTCTTGGCACGTTCGACGCGTTTCTTGCCACGTTCGTTCCCCTTAACGTGGTGGCAATTACCGAGGGGGCAAGCCACCACATAAACCCCATCGGCACCCTGCTCAAACGCGGAGAGGATGTAACGCACATCAATTTTACCCGTGCATGGCAATTTGACATACTTGACATTGGCAGGGTATTCCCAGCCGAGTGTTCCAGCAGTGTCTGCTGCCATATAACCGCAGTAGATACATCCAAAGGCGGTGATTTGTGGTTCAAAGCCGTTATTGTTACTCATTTTCAGTTCCAGAGTTTCAGGTTAAAGTTTCAGATTACTCAAAGCCTGCAACTACGCCACTGCCCACGCGCCCAAACCCGCTGACTCGCGTAGCATAATTTGTTCATCGCGATAATTCACCAGTTGGATCGCCGTAGCAGGACACTCGCCAGTGCAGGTGCCACACCCCTGACACTTGGCCGGGTCAATCCAGGCAGCACCTTTGATACCACCATTGCCTACGGCGTTCGGATCAATTTGAGGAATGAGGAACGGGCAGGTACGCGTGCACGTCAAGCAACCGACGCACTTGGATTGATCCACCTGCGCCACCACTCCACCGATGTACAACGGGTCCTGGGACAAAATCGTAACGGCGCGTCCTGCGGCAGCGAGCGCATGGGCGATGGATTCTTCGATGAACTTGGGATAGTGTGCCATCCCTGCAACAAAGATGCCTTCTTCCATAAAGTCCATCGGGCGCATCTTCAAATGCGCTTCCATAAAGAACCCTTCAGACGACAGAGGGACGTGTAAAATTTCGGCTAATTTTTCCGTACCCACCGAGGGTGTAACCTGTGTGCTGACCACCAGTAAATCGGGGTGCAAGGTCAATTCTTCTTTCAAGGTCGGTTCTTGCACCTGCACCTGCAACGACGTGAACGTGGTATCGCCTGGTGGCAATGCGCCCCATTCGAGCATCTGTCCTCGCTCATCGCGCACCGCGACTTGCGGTGGGTTTTCATCCGTGTAGCGAATGAACAACACACCGCGCCGTCGGGCTTCGGTGTAGTACTGCTCGCGAAAGCCATAGGTGATAATGTCTTTGTAGAGCACGATGATTTCGCAATGCGGGTTCAACATCTTGATACGCGTCGCGCTCTTCATCGTGTTGGTGCAACACACGCGCGAGCAGTAATCGGGACGACCCGGCTCGCGGACGCACTGGATAAAGACCACCTGCTTGAGCGCGGTGATTCGCTCGGGCGCGTGCACAATCATCTCTTCGAGTTGGTGTTGCGAGACGACGCGCGGGTCTTGGCCTAACAGATACACATTGCCCCGATACTCTTGACCGCCGGTTGCCACAATCGTCGTGCCATGCTCGATGACCGAACGCACGGGGCTGGCAGCACCCTTCACCTGAGTTTCCAGTATCGCGCGGAACGCGCCAACGTGTCCGCGATGTTCAACAACCTGAGTGCGCGTGAACACGCGAATTCGGTCGTGTCCCACCACTCGATTCACCAGATCGCGCAACAAACGTTGAGGATTGCCGCCCTCCGCTGTAAAGTGAATGTTGTGCAAATTGCCACCCAGGTTTTCTTCGCGCTCGACCAACACCACTTCGTAGCCCGCATCGGCAACCGCCAGCGCTGCTGTCATCCCCGCCACACCACCGCCGATGACCAGCGTACGTGGAATCGGTTTGATGCCGGTCTTGTACACCGGCGCGAGTTTTACCGCGCGCGCAGTCGCCACGCGCACCAGTTCTTGGGCTTTGCGAGTGGCGCCCGCCGAATCATGCCGATGCACCCAGGCGCACCCTTCACGAATGTTCGCCATTTCCAACAGATTCGCATTCAAACGCGCCTGACGAATCACGCGCTGGAACAACGATTCGTGTGTGCGATGCGAACACGCCGCGACGACCACCCGATTGATGCCATGTTCTTCGATGGCGTGTCGGATACGCGCTTGCCCTTCTGGAAGACACAGGTAGGAGGCGTGCTCGGCGTGAGTCACATTGGGTAATTTTTCGGCATACGCGACCAGTGCGTCGGTGTTGACCACTTGCGAGATGGCATCGCCGCACGAGCACACAAACACGCCCACACGCGCCGCCTCACCCGACACATCGCGTTCGGGAGGGAATTCGTTGCGGCGCGCGATGAAGGGATACTCGCGGCTACTCGGCGCGCGACTGATCTTGGTCGAAAGCAAGCGCATCACTTCGGCAGCTGCCCCGCTGGCGTCAATGATGCTTTCCGCAATCTCTTTGGGCGATTGGAACGCGCCGCACACATAGACGCCGGGCTTGCTCGTTTGCAAAGGAGAGAACTTGTCGGTTTCACAAAAGCCGTAAGCGTTGAGCGCGATGCCCAAACGCCGGGCGACCGCTGTGGCTTGCGCGGGCGGCTCCATCCCTACCGCCAGCACGACCACATCGAACGTATCGCGAAAGCGCGTGCCATCGCGCGTGACATAGTCCACGATAAGGTTGTGTGTTTTGGGGTCTTCCTTCAAAGCCGAAACGCGACTGTGGATGTATTCGATGCGATACTGTTCGCGCGCTTGCTTGAGGTACGCGCTGTACTCCTTGTTGAACGCGCGCTCGTCCATCGAAAAGATATAGCACTCGGCGCCGGGAATCCGTTGTTTGGCAAGCATCGCCTCTTTAGTTGCGTACATACAACAGATCGAAGAGCAGTATGGATGCGTTTGATCGCGCGAGCCGATGCACTGAAGCCAGGCGATGCGTTTTGGAATCGTTCCATCGGAGGGGCGCGTGATGATGCCTTCGGTTGGACCCGAACGACTGGCGAGTCGTTCGTACTCCATACTCGTAATCACGTTCGGAAAACGACCATAGCCAAACTCTTCGCTCAAGCGTGGATCGTACAACTGATGCCCCACAGCGAGGATGATGGCATCCACGTGCATCTCTGCATCGCGATAAGTTTCTTTGAGATTGATGGCGCGCGTGGGACACACCTGTTCGCAACGATGACAATCGTCGCAGTATGGACCATAGTCAATGATGTAAGAATTCGGAATGGCGCGCGGCGCGATCTTGTATGCCGCGCGGCGCGTGGTGAGGCGCGCTTCGAATCCGCGCGGTTTCTCCACAGGGCACACTTCCGCGCAACGACCACAATTGGTGCAAAGCTGGGGATTGACATAGCGCGGGTATTGTCGCAGGTGCACTGTATAATCGCCCGCCTCCCCAGAAGCATCAAGGACTTGGGTGCCCGTCCAGATTTCGATGTTCGGATGTAGATTGAAATCGAGAAAGGCAGGCGAAATCGTAGGACGCGTACAACCATAGCCATGATCGGATGTGCCGCGACACAAGACGCAATCGTGCGTGGGAAACATAAACCCCAGTTGCGCGACTCGCCCACCTAAACCGTACGAGGATTCGACCAGCACCACGCGGATTCCCGCTTCGGCGAGATCAATGGCGGCGCGCATTCCAGCGATACCACCGCCAAGTACCATCACAGTAGCAATATCTGACGACCGATCGGCAGACAGAGAAATGTTATTGATCACGATGCTAACCTCATCGAGAGTTCGATTGTTCCAGTCCGCTCAATGACCTGCGCGTGGAGGCGCGCGCTACGCGCGGTGGTGGGTAGGACGCCACCAAATCGGACAAGCGCGTTTGCGCGAGCGTGTGATTCAGTTGGTTCTGAGCTTTGCCCCACACGGCACAAGCAGAGCAGGTCGCATACAATTTGCAGCGCGTTGGCTCAAGCGAACAGAGATTGAGGGCAAAGGGTCCCTCAATGGCTTCGATGATATGCAAGAGGGAAATTTCTTCGGGAGGCAATGCCAGAGTAATCCCGCCGGTTGCACCTAACGAGGTTCGCACCAGCCCCGCGCGCACAAGGCGTGGAATAATCTTTGCCAGAAACGATGCAGGAATTTCCTGCCGTCTGGCAATCTCGGCAACGACCACGCGTTCGCGTGCCGCGTGTGCCGCAATGTCCATCATCGCCCGCACACCGTAATCCGCGCGGCGACTCAGCATTGTACCCATACCCTCCTGACGACTCAAATTAGGACTGATTCAGTCTGATTATAGCGAGAGCGCGTCTGATTTGGGTAGAGGCAAAGTCAAAAACAGGTCAAAAATCCAGCCGAAACGTGCCGCAGCCCAGATGGGTATATTTGCCCACATGCAGAATCGCCGCGAGTTCCAGATAGGGCAGGAGAGACGCAGGAATAGTGCTAAAGACCTGCGTGCCAATCCAGCGTCCGGGCAAGCCGCGTGGTGGTGCTTCTAACGTGTGTCGCTGTAGCGTTGCGGTGTGTGCCTGTTCCAACACGTCACGCAAGCGCGTTTGCTCTTCTTGAGGCAAGGCAAGCCACAGGTCTACCGGCGTGTGACGTTTGCCCGGCAGAAACAGTGTCATTCGATCTAACAGCGCACCCATCACATCGTCCCACAGTGGCACTGCGTTGTGCGAGCGATGCGGAGCATGACCTGCGCTTTGCTCTGCGAGCGTCAACTCAAAAGGTGTGATCCACGTCAGACGACGAAAGGGTGGCGCGCTGTCTGTCTCAAAGGTCAATCCTTCTGCCCATTGTTGCGCCGTCGCTCGATAATCAAGATCGAGTTTGCCCGCGCTGACAAACGGCTCCCAGTGAGAACCGCGACTGGCATAAATCGCCTCGATGTCAAAGTGTCCCCACACACTATGCCGATAGTACCACGGCGCATCGGTCATCGTCGCGGCTTGTTCCATCGCTGGCAAAATCAGTTCCAGAAACAGACCATGGTCTGCACTATCGCCGATGAGTTTGAGTTCCCAGAAGATGAGTTCGCCCTGTCCAAAGGCGCGCTTGTTGGGATAAACGAACAGGACGGAAGCAAGGGGCCAAGAGACATCAACCACCGGCTTGCTGGGGATGGTCTCCGACAGCACGATTTCAGCCAGAGTCTCAAGGACGGGGCGCCAGTCACGCCTTTGTGCCAGCGGTAACCGTTCGACAATGAGTGTGCCCAGCACGTAGGATAAAGCGTAGGGGAGATAACGTGGGAGTTGGACGAGCGTGGAATTCACACGCCAGACGATGAGGTAACGGATGAGACTAATCGGTTTGATAAAATCCCACATAGTCCGTCAGTTCGTAGAGGAGGTCTATCTGGGGCTTGGACCATTGCCGAATCTTCCACGCGTTCAACATATCGCGTGCCTGATTGTTGAGACTGCCCAGAAAACGTCCCCAGTAGAATTGTTCGGCATTCGGGTCGGACTGGTTCAACAGGTCGCGCAGAATCTTTTGCTCTTCGGGCTTGAGGAGCGAGCGAAAGACGACCGCCATATCGAGCATACGCATAAACTCGGCGACCTCGAAGGTGAGAATGCCCATTCGCTCGTACACATGCGGATCAAAGACATAGTACGGCGCGGCAAAAAAGCGAATGCGCAAACGATCGCAGGGAAAGCGCGCCTCGTTGTATGCCATTCGGCAGAGGAGTTCCCCCATATGCGTGTCGCGTCCGCCGGTGGTAGGGCAGACTTGCAGCAATCCTTTGAGATTGTCCCCGTGATAGAGCACCAGTTCCTGGAGCCAGGGTTGTAAATCGCGATGGCGCAGCATCACCAAAAAGTGTTGTTCGTCGTGAGTATAGCGCGCGACAAAATAGGTGTCGCGCAAAGGAACAGTCGTACGCGCAGCATAGGGTAACTGATTGACAAACCCCCACACCACGATACACTGCGCGGCGACCACGCGCAGCCGCAAAGCATCTTCCAGAATGGCGTGACACGTGGAACAATAGCGCGCCTCGGACGTCGTTGGGTCGCGCGGATAGACCCAGCAACGCCAGCATGGACCATCGAGCGCGGAAGGGGGAGGTCCCAAGTGGGTACCCGTTGGGCTACCCGAGACATCCCCCTCACCAAGTACGGGCGAAAAATGATTCGCCCCTTGACTCGCGAAGGCGTCGCGCTGCGTTTCCAGATATTGCAGGGTGGCTAGTAATTCTGCCCCCGTCCGACTAGCGCGTAACCAATCCCAGGGCTTGTACATTCAAAGCGGTCTGCAACTCGGAATAATGCGCGATGACGAGAGGATTGAACCACTCGCGCGGCACCAGCGGACGTTGCCATTGCGCTTCGGGCGCGCCGGCGTAGCGTTCGTCCAGATGGAACAGCGAACTCTCGGGCAGGATGCGCAGGCGCACACTGCCAAAACCCACGTGGCGATGCTTGCCGAGTTTGTGCGCCAGATGCGGTTCCAATTCGATGCACCAGATCAGGCGTTGCAATTCTTCCTGTTCCAGATTCCAAAAGCGAATGCTCAAGCGCGCGCGTGCGCCGGGCAAAATGGCGCGGATGTAACTTGCCTGAACGGTATCGGGCTGAAAATCGTCGAGGCGTTTGACAATCGGCGCGAGTGGCACGTGGAGGAAGAGACGCCACTGTTGCGCGATACGATGCATCGGCACAGCATTGCCGGGCTGGTGCTGCCATTTGCCGTCCAACCACATCCAACCGGTGTAGGGATACGGCACTTTGAACCAGGCGAGTTCCGCATCGGTAAAGATGCCCATCTCGAATGCCAGGCGTCCCATAATCGCTTGATTGGGACCCTGACCCACCCAGCCAAAGAGCGAGTCCACCGGGTTCAAGTGACTCAGATCGGAACTCGGCGTGGCGGAATTGCTGGCGATGGTGTAGAGGTGTCGCAAGAGTCCTTTGATGCTTCGGCTGGGAATGGCGTACGTTTTGGTTTGGGGGCGCAGCGCGGCTTCTCCCGGCGCGAGCGCAAAGCAGTCCCACCCATTGACCGTGCCTTCGGCGAGTTGGGCTTTGAAAGATGGCTCGCCGCTCTCGGCGATGTGCAACGGCGACAACACCTCGGCTTCCACCACCAGTTTGCCCGAATAGCCACCAAAGGCGCGATGCGAGATAAAGCCTGCGGTAGCGCGCGGCGGCTTGGGCGCGACTTTGGCACCCGTCAACGGCGCGAGCCACTGCAACGCGCGGGCGGCTTGATCACCGGTCAGCGTCAAGCGCTGCCACATTCCTTCGGCGCGCAATGGTTGGTCACCGAATAACTTTTTGGTCAAACCATCCGCTGTCGCGGTCAACCAATCCACCTGGGTGATTTGTCCCTGCACCCAGCCAAAGCCGCTCGTTTTTTCGCCCCCGATGGGAATATCGCCACGCTGGAAATCCTGAAGGAGATGCGCCAGGACAGCGTACGTTTCCATATCCTTTTCGTTCAAATCGGCGATGTCTATCTGGAAGCGGAAAACAAGTTGCTCGCCGTACGGATACAGGTAATCACGTTTGGCGGTTTCCACTGGACGCGCGGTGTGCGGATCCATTTTCACACCATCCATCGAACACCAGTGCGTTTCGGGTTGATGCGGGTTCACGAGATACGCGTCGGAGAAGAAGAGCGCACCGCGCAGCCCCTGTGCGCCAAAGAGTTGTTCCAGCATGCGCGTCGTCTTGGGCGACTCGCCCCAGAGGGTCTTGAGCACCTGCGAAGCGCGTTTGCGAAAAGCCCCTTTGAGCGTGCTCCCGGGGATGTAAATTTCCCACGCCCCTGGCTCTTGCTGCGAAGGCGCCCAAGTGAGCATTCGCATAAACATCGTATCGTAGGGCTTGCCGTATTTGCGCGAGATGTCGCGATTGAAGGGTCCGCCCGCGCGGAAATCAATGTGCGCCGGTTGTGCCAGTTCGGTGCGGACGCGTTCGCGATACGCTTGCAGGAACGCGATAAAATTGCGATCGTTGGTGATACTCTTGCGCAAATTGGCGGGATGGCTGATGTGCTGATAGCGCACGCGACTATGTTCGTCGAGGAAGGAACGCCACGCGGCAAGCGTGATGCCTTCGGGAGGCTGATGACGATCACCCCACTGCGACTCGGTGATTTTACCTTGCAGGATCATCGTCTTGATTTTGAGATGTTGCTCTCGTCGGGCAATTTCCTCATCTACCCAGGCATCGCTCTGAATCAACCGAACCTGCTGGTCAATCTGAAGATAGAGACGCGGCAACACTCCTTTGAGCGCATCGGCAAACAATTGGGTCAGCGCGTTTTCGTCTGCCAGCGTTTCGGCAAGGCGCGCCTCCAGTGATGGATTCACGCCGAGTGTGTTGACCAACTCGTTCCACGTGTCTGCATCCAGTTGATAACTGGCGGTGCGCTGATGTTCCATCTCCTCAAGGATACGTTCCGCCATATTGGCTTTGTCCGCAAGGGCTTGTTCAAGGGCGCTCCTCGCTGCATCCCGACTGGGGAAAGGTTGATCACACAACGCCTGCACGCGCTCGATGACCTTCTGGGACAAAGGATATTTTCCCTTGGCTAAGCGATTGAGCGCGGTCGCGCGCAGTATCCACGTTTCGCTTTCGCGCGTGGAGCGTTCACGTACCCACACGGCGATGGTGCGCGGCAACAGTTCTGCCAGTCGTTGTTTCCAGTCCTGAGAATTGAGAATCGGACCACCGATGACCAGAGCCAGGCGCTGGCGAATCGGATCGGGGAGATCGCGCATCGCTTCGATTAACAAGCGTCCTTCAATCGCAGCAAAGGCAGGCACTTCGGGATCCACCTTACCCCAGTTCCAACCGACCAGCACCGGATTGCGCGCGGTAAAGGTGAGTAGGAGCCGCAGATGATTGACACCCGGACGTGGCGCGGGGGGTGTGGCAGGTGCTGCCAGTGGTGAAGTGGGCATCTCCAGGCGCAGTCGCCCCAGACCTTTGCTTTTCCCTGCACCGAACCAAAAGCGACCTTCGCGCAATTCTTCGAGCAGGTAATACAAGCGCGCGGCATTCTGACCCTTTTGCAGCACCGCATCGTTCAGGGTCAGAGTAAAATCAAAGATGGCGTTGCGGTAGAGGGTTTCCAGTTTGTAGTTGGCATTCGCCTCGGCTGCCCAGCGATCTTCGTCCAGGCGCAGTCCCATCCGCAAATCAAAAAAACGATCGCGCGGATAGCACTCTTTTTTCAACTGGCATTCGACGCGCATGATGAGACCATCGGGCAGGGGTTCTCCAAACAGGCGTTGCCACAGTTTGTTAAGCAAGCCGATGTTCTTGCCATCGCGCGATTGACCTGTAAATGCATCCATCAACGCCTGAGCGGTACCGGCAATTTCGCCGGCGAGTGACACCAGGCGTTGAGTCCCATCCCCATCGCGCGTAAACAGGGTCTTGCGAGCATTCCCGCGAAAAATCGGAGATTCGGCAATCAATTGACCACGTAACTGCATCGTTCCTCCTTCGAAAATATCCGCGATTGAAATCGCTGCGTGCGCGCCCATGCAGGGGCGTAATTAATTGCGCCCCTGCTGAAGGTCGCCTGCCTGCGCAGGCGAGCGCGCGTCCGTGCAGGCAGACGCGCGGCAGCAATGCCCGCCGGAGACGATTTCAATCATCGAATTTCATCCGTAGTTGTGGGCGGTTACGCCCATAAACAACTCCGAAAACACGCCTGCCGACGGACGACCGCCGCCCGCCGCGCATTTTTCATCTTGCATGGCAGGCGCATACGCCCGAACACATTCCAACCGCTAATCGTTGCTCACTGTGTTGTTATCATACCACAAAACAGTCGAATAGGTCAAACACAAACGTACACAAAAAACGTGAAACGTGAATCCATCTCACGTTTCACGTCTCACGTCCGATTGCTACTTGATCAACCCCACCGCGCGTTTGGCAGAGTTCAGCGTATTCTGCATCAGCATCGCGATCGTCATTGGGCCAACACCGCCTGGCACAGGAGTGATGGCGCCGGCGACTTCTTTGGCATTGTCAAAGTCCACATCGCCGACAAGGCGTTGCCCGCTCTTCTTCGTTGGGTCAGGAATCGCGTTGATGCCTACGTCAATCACGGTCGCGCCGGGTTTGATCCATTCGGCTTTGACGAACTGGGGTTTGCCGATGGCGGCGATAACGATGTCCGCCTGGCGGACAATCTCTGGCAGATTCTGCGTGCGTGAGTGACAAATCGTCACTGTAGCGTTGCGATGCAAGAGCAGAAACGCGGCAGGCAACCCGACGATGTTCGAACGCCCCAGCACCACCGCGCGCGCTCCCTCGATCTTCGTCCCCACCGAATCAATCAAGACGATACAGCCGGCCGGCGTACACGGTACGAAGAGCGGCTCGCGGTTTTTCATCGCCAGGCGTCCCACGTTGATCGGATGAAATCCATCCACATCTTTCTCAATCGGCACGGCGCTGAGGACGGTTTCCTGATCGAGATGCGGCGGCAAGGGCAACTGAACCAGAATACCATGCACCTTGGGGTCCGCGCCATAGTCGCGAATCACTTTGAGCAACTCGTCCTGCGAAATATCGGCGGGCAAGTGCACCCCCACCGAATGCATTCCCAGCTCCTGCGTCATTTTTTGCTTGGAGCCAACGTACGCCTTGGAGGCAGGATTGTCACCCACCAGCACCGTCGCCAGGCCGGGCGTGACGCCGTACTTGGTCTTGAGCATCTCGGCTTCTTCACGCACTTTTTGCTGGATAGAAGCTGCAACAGCTTTGCCGTCAATCAGGGTAGCAGTCATATCCCTCCTTCATAGTGGTCAGTGGTTCAGTGTTCAGTTTTCAGTTTTCAGTTCAGTGTTCAGTGTTCAACCATCAACTCACTGAATACTGAAAACTTGTACACTGAACACTGGGACTGTTACTGGCTCAACAAATACTCGTACGCGCCCAGCGCGGCTTTAGCGCCTTCGCCAATCGCCACGAGCACTTGTTCGATGAATACATTGGTCACATCGCCAGCGGCAAACAAGCCGGGGCGAGAGGTCTCACAGCGATTATTGACCACGATGCGCCCGTACACATCGGTCACGCCCAATTCAGCCACACACTTGGAACCGGGAATCAAGCCAATCTCGATGAACAAGCCATCCACCGGAATTGTTTGATTCTCCACCACGATGCTTTCGACATAGTCAGTACCCTGAATCGCTTTGAGCGCACCCCGATAGATTTTCACTTTGGAATTGGCTTGCAGGCGTTTGCCTAACGGTGAGTCAATCTCTCCATCTTCCGGCAAGACCAGATGCACCCGCTTGGCGATATTGGCAAGTTCCATCGCCGCGTACAGGGCGCGCATATTGCTTCCCACAAGGGCAGGTTCACGCTCGATAAAGAGTTGCGCGTGACTGATGGCTGAATAAGACAAACCCTTGCCAATGAGTTGACGTTCCCCGGGCACATTCAGACGTTTGGGTACGGCACCGGTAGCCACAATGACTGCGCGCGCGTCAAGTTTTTGTGCACTCTGGGTGAAGACGGCATAATGCCCTTCTTCTGGTACTATATGGGTGACACGATCAATTTGTCGGACAGAGGTCACATATTCTACCTGACGTTTGAACTTTTCTACCACTTCGCTCCCGCGAATGACCTCATGTCCTTCATACCCCTTGACCTCCAGGCCGTAGGCTGTCTTGCCACCCAAGTCTTCAGTGATCAACAATGCATCCAAGCGCTTGTTGAGCGCATAGGCTGTGGCAGTTAGACCCGCCGGCCCGCCTCCCACGATAATCAAGTCAAGCATGTTTCTCCTCCTCTCAACCCCCGCAAGAAAATCACTGCGCGGGGCTAACCCGTCGGTCGGGCCTCTGTCCAGGGGAAGGGAGCATCGTTACGTATGCTGATGTCCATCCGAAAGTCTCGACCGACAATCAAGTGATTGATTAGACGCTGAGATACCCGTCTGCGTAAATCACCTTGTTCATCAAAATTTGAATGGTCTTCCAGATAGCCACTTGCTCCGGGTCTCGCATATCCACATCATCGGGCGTAACTTCTTCACCCGTCGCTGTGCGATCATGCAACGTCAAGACCAGTTTGTTGACCGGCGTAGACTCGTCACGCTCTTCCACGATGCGAATAAATTCTCTCAACTTGTGATCCAGCGGATCCGCAATCGCCATGTCAAGCCCGACCGCCATCAACATCACCATGTAGGTACGATTGATCAGCGGACGCATTTCGGCAGGCACCTGATTCGAGACATTGGACAAGCCCGCGTTCGTCAGAATCGGCAAGCCAGATTGTTTCAGGATGCGGACTGCTTCAACACACTGCGGTACATACTCCTGACATCCCTTCACCGTGAGAACCAGTGGATCAATGATCAGGTGTTCCAGAGGCAACCCAACTTCTTCGCAACGCGGCACCAGTTTTTCGAGAGCAAGTGACACGCGCGCTTCGGCGCTGACCGGGATACCTTCCTTTGCCATCGTCAAGCCGATGAGTTTGGCACCGTACTCTGCGGCAACGGGAGGCACTGTTTCCAGACGTTCAGCTTCGGCGGAGGTGGAGTTGATGATAGCTTTGCCACGCGGAATCTTCTTCAAACCGGCTTTGATCGCCTCCAGATTCGTTGTGTCCAGCGACAGGGTGACATTCGTGCCCACTGCCTCGTGAATCACATCTACCAGCCAGTTCATCACTTCGGGTCCCGCTTTTTTCTGTGGCCCGATGTTCAGATCGAGCGCTTGCGCGCCAGCCTGGACTTGCTTGCGCGCCAGATCAACAAAGAACGCGCCATCGCGATTGGCGAGGGCTTCTTTCACCTTGGGTGAAATGATGTGAATGTTCTCACCGATAATGTACATTTGGACTCCTCCTGTTGAGGTATACAGGTATCACGTAGACAGGTTATCAGATAGCCTTGCTACCGGTTGACCCATCTACCTGCTTACCTGTTTACTCAGCACCCACAATTTTCCCAATACTTTCTCCAGCGCCGGCCCCAATCGGGCAGCGTCATCGGTTAATTCAGGTTCGTTCTGGAACACCACAAAGGGAAGGCGATGCCCTCTCACTTCAATTATACCCTGATTCTGACCACCCGACAATTTCTCCCAATCGTCGAGACGATAGTACGTTGCCATCTTGTCATCGGACAATGAATGATAGAGAATGGAATCCTCTTGTCCCGGTCGCGCGCGCCGTCGGTTGCGTCGCACCGATTCTTCGTACGACACATTGACGTACACGACCGCCGCGCGTTTCAAGATGTCGTCAGACAGGTATGAGAAGGCTTGGGCAAAGCCGTTCTCACCGCCGCGCGAAAACTCAATCAGAATCGTATGCGCACACAGAAAATCCGGATCACGTGCCAGAATCTTTTCAAATTGCAGATTGATCTTGCCGATGAGAAAATTCCAGACGAATGGGTCCTTAAAGTACAAATTTTTATCGGTCAGCAATCTTTCACGTCCCAGACGTTCCCAGACCAGATCATCTTCAAAGATTTGCCAGACCCACACAAAATCGTCAATTTCAACGAACGGTGCAATGTGGAGTTTCGCACAGCGCGCGCCGTCGGGCATTTTCTTGAGATAGTCTATGATTTCGCTCTTGCCCGCCGCCGGGCGGCCAATGAGGATGAGAACAGGAAAGGTATCGGACATTCTAACCGGTTGAATTCTCCAACAACTTTTTCACACTCGGAAACTGATTGAGGTCCGTGTGCGGCAAGAACAACGCCGCCATAAATTGATCGTTGAAGGTGTTATCCGCTGCCAGCTCCAGATAGGTCATCTTTTTGGCAATCGTTGCAATCTCTTCACGCGCTTCACGCCGCAACAGTGCCATATACGCCCCGCGCGCGGCGGTGTTGCCCAGAAAGTGAAACCGATCCCAGGGCAAATCGGGGAGCAAGCCGATTTGAATCGCTTTTTCGATGTTGAGGTACTGTCCAAACGAACCACCAATCAACATCTGCTCCACATCTTTCAACGTCATTCCGACGCTCTGCGCGAGCACCACGTATCCCGCGTAGATGGCGGCTTTGGCGCGCAGGAGATTGTCAATGTCGGGCTTGGTGATAACAATGTCTTCGCCCGTCTCGGTTTCGCTTGCCCAGGCAATCACGTACTCGGGACCGTGCTCGCCCTGACGCACGCGCGGCGTGGGCAGGGTCAGGTTGATGTTGCCGGCTTTGTCCGTGACGCCAGTAATGAACATTTCGGCGAGTAAACTGATCAAGCCCGAACCACACAGTCCGCGCGGTTTACCGCCCCCGATGACGCGATAGGTCGGCTCGTACGTCTGACTGTTGATGTACACTTCTTCGATAGCGCCGGTCGTCGCGCGCATGCCGTGATACACGCCCGCGCCTTCGAACGCGGGACCTGCACTGCACGCGCAACTCACCAGCCACTCGCGCGTCCCCAGCACCATTTCGCCGTTTGTGCCGATGTCGAGAAAGAGCGTTACCTTGTCCGTGTCGTGCGTGCCAGACGAAAGGACGCCGGCGGTGATGTCCGCCCCCATAAAACTCGCGACGCCGGGCAGACAATCCACTGTTGCCTGGGGATGAATGTTCAAGTTCAATTCGTTCGCCAGCACTGTTGGTGGATGATTGACCGTCGTAATGTAGGGGGTCAGACGAATTTGTTCTGGCGGCAAGCCCAGCAAGATGTGAATCATCGTGCTGTTGCCGACAATCGTCATCTTGTAAATATCGCTCGGTTTGATCTTACGACGAATCGTCGTACGCTCGACCAGTTTGTTTATCGTCTGCGCGACGAGCGACTGCAACTCGACCAGGCCGTTGCCCTTGGAGGCATAGACGATGCGCGAGATGACATCCTCGCCGCGCTTGATTTGCGCGTTGTAATCCGCCGCTGTCTCGACCACTTCGCCGGTGTACAGGTCCACCAGATAGACCGTCACCGTTGTCGTGCCGATGTCCACCGCCGCGCCGTAGAGCGAGAGCGTTTGATCGCCGGGGAGCACATCCACAATGCGCGGACGCGCGCCCCCGCGATCGAGCACAACGGTCACACGCCAATCGGCATCGCGCAATGTGTGTGCCAGCATGCGCAACACCGAGAGGGGCGCGTACAGCCCGCGAATGTCACAACATCTGGACAACTCGCGTTCCAGTCGCGACAAATCATCGGTGTTATCGGCAAGCGAAGGTGGTTCAATCGGGAGAAAGTACTTGACGACCGTTTGATGGACGCGCCAATCGTACTCAAACGGCACACTGATTTTGGCAGCGGTCTTTTCCGTCGTGAGGTGTCGCGTGATTTCCTCTTGCGGCGGCACCAGAACTTTCAGATCGCTTTCCACGACGGTCTGGCACGCGAGCGCGTAACCGGCATCAATGTCTGCCGCGCTGAGGCGAATCGTCGAACGGCGCCGCACGTGACCATCTTGCACAATGACCGCGCAACGTCCACAACGCCCCTGACCACCACACGGAACGTTGATGTCAATGCCGGCAAGACGCGCCGCCTCGATAATCAACGCGTTATGCGCAATCTCAACAGTTTTATCGAATGGCAGGAAATGGACGCGATGCGTAACGATAGCAGAACCTCACAGAGACGAAGGATGAAAGACGAAGGACGAAAGCATTCGTCCTTCGTCTTCCGTCTTACGGCTTGACCTTGAGATACGTCGGAATGTCCACCGCTTCGCGCGGTCCGACATCCACTTGCCACCCCGGCAGTGCCTCTTCGACTTCACCCAGCAAGACCGAGACGGCGCCTGGCAGCACCACGCGCTTGCGGCTCACTTTGGCTTCGACGTTCGCCGTCTTGACCGCTTTGGCGATGCGATCCGCGTCGAACTTGCCCGCCGCCCACGCGGTCAACACGCTCATCCCTTCGGCATCCGCCACGAGTAACCACGCGGGCAAGCCGGCACCTTCCACTTCGTTCGACACGGAAAAGTACGTAATCGAAAAGTTGGTTGTGACGAGGACAGGCGACTCGGGTTTGGGCGAATTGATTTCGTACAAGCCCGGTTGCACCTGAATCGGTTTCTGCGGATCGGTGTAGATGTTCTGGCGCAAGACGAGGAGCGCGTACGCACTCGCCGGCGTAAAGTGATCGAGCACGATAAAACCGGCATACTTGCCGATGTGCTGCGCGGCAAGGACAGGTTCTTCCTCGGGCGATTGGACACCTTCGCCGGGAAAAGTGATGATGGGATAACCCAGCGGGCGAAAGTTCTTTTTGATGGCAAGCCGACGAATCTGCGTTGCCAGCGTCAGCGTGCCCAGAAAATCGCGCGCGCCGGGATCAAGCACGAGGTCTTCCACACCCGTCGCCTTGATTTGCTCCGTCAGATTCGCCAGCGCTTCCAGCCCATCGGCTTTGACCGCGAGCGGGGTCTTGAATTTCTTGGCAAGTGCTGCCATCGCCTGCCAGTTCGAGGCGTTCGCTGCGTAGAGCAGTGGGATCGCGCCGTTGGCTTTAGCCATTGCCGCCTCGAACGCGGCAGGGTCTTTGGCAATCAGGATGAGTGGAAAATCGGTGGCGCCGCGCACGGTTTCCACTGCCGCTGCGAATTTGCCGGCATCTCCCGATGCGTTATCAATCGCCACACCATTGAGTCGCAGTTTGATGCCAACGTAATCCACGCTGAACGCGTTCAGTTCCTTCACTCTGGCTTCGAGATTGGCATCCGTGTCTTTGACGCGCACAAAAATCGGCACGGGGTTGTAGAAGGTTTTTTCGTGGCGGAACAAAACGATTTCGTTGCCCGCGACGGCTTTGCGTTCACCGGTCGCAATCGTAATGAGGCGAATCGGTGGTTGTGCGGCGGCTTCAAGTTGGCGTTTCGATTCTTCGCTGACGTACGGGCACGCCTTGAGTTCGGCTTGTTTCGCCGCGAGTTTCATTGCAAAGGCAAGACAGGTGGGGAAGCCACATTCCTTGCAGTTGGTTTGGGGGAGCAGTTTATAAATCTGCAAGCCGGTGAGTGCCATTCTATCCTCCTGAACAGTTACAAATGAGCCAATGAACCAATGAGCCAATGAGCCAAATCATTTGTCATTTGCTCATTTGCTCATTTGTCATTTGCTCATTTGTCATTTGCTCATTTGTCATTTGCTCATTTGTCATTTGCTCATTTGTCATTTGCTCATTTGTC
>Ga0209227_1000555_pt1 | contig 32001 bp, 26 predicted proteins | sample YNPBryantNP2012_FD_185815 | JGI IMG/M metagenome (GOLD analysis project Ga0209227, IMG submission 185815) | Anoxygenic and chlorotrophic microbial mat microbial communities from Yellowstone National Park, USA - YNP Bryant NP 2012 (SPAdes)... ...
GGGGGGGGGGGGGAGGGGGGGTGGGGCGATTTTGCGACGGACAGCACGGCCAGGGAATGATCTTTTGCAGACAACGCCCGTAAATCGCCATGCTTCGGGCTGTGGGTCAAAAGTAAAAATCTCAACCGTTTGGAGTATATCGAACTTGTTTCAACACCTGCAGGAGATGGGCGTGGACTTCAGGTGGCACATCGGTTTGCGCGCGACGATACAAAGCCAGCATTGTTTGAACGGTATCGGCAACGGTATGGCAGTAGGGACATTCGGCGAGATGTTGTTCGATTTTAGCGCACAGGGCGTCATCCAGTTCACCCTCCAGAAAATCGGAGAGTTGTGCGATGAGTTCTCGACACGTTTCCGTGATAGTGTACGGCATCACGCGTTTAGATGCACGCGCGCGCCCAAAGGTTTCGTCCGCTCACGGTAGCCGATTGAACCACCATAGCGATAGCGTGCCAGCCAGCAGTAGCAAAAGCATCGCCGCTCCAGTGAACAGGGCAGTCAGTTCTGTGCGTTCGGTTTTGAAGACGAGGCGCGTACTCAGATTTTCGTACACGCTTTTCAGGTCTTCGGCGGTATCGGCTTTGAAATAGCGTCCGTTCGTTCGCGCAGCGATGCTCTTGAGGGTTTGTTCGTCCAGACGCACGCGCACATTGCGCCCGCCCGCGTTGAGCACAACTCCTTCGGGACTACCCACTCCAACGGTGAACACGCGTACGCCGCGATCTTCCGCGTACTGCGCGACTTCGAGAGGAGGCGGTCCCACGTTGCTTTCGCCGTCGCTCAAGAGGATGACGACGGCAGGCGCGTACTCGCCGCGCGGGAGCGGTGTCGGCGTCGGCGTGGGCGTGGGTAAACTCAACGATTCCCAGCGTCCGCCGGGAAATGGTAGGGGGGGCGCAAGCTGCACCGGCGTATCCACCAGCGCGTCGAGCGAGGTGAGGATACCGCGACCAATCGCGGTGCCGCGTTGTGGTTGCAGACGACCAATCGCGTCCAGCACAGCTTGCCGATCCGTCGTGGGAGCCTGAACGATAGCGGCGTTATCGCTGAACGCGACGACACCGATGCGCACATTCGGCGGTTGTTTCTCGATGAACGCGCGCGCGGCAACCTTGGCGGCTTCCAGACGATTGGGGGGCATATCGTTCGCGCGCATACTGCCTGAGACATCGAAGGTGAGAATGACGGTACCCTGTTGCGTCGGCAACACCACGCGCGCGCTGGGACGTGCCAGCGCAATAATCATTACACTCAAGCCGAGTAGAAACAGCAGCGGCGGAATGTGGCGCCGCCAGCCAGGACCGCGCCCTACCGCTTCTTTGACGAGCGAGACGCTCGCATAACGCAAAGCATATTTTTGCCGTCGCCGTTGCGCAAGCCAGTACGCGGCGATGAGTGCGGGAACAAGCAGCAACAGCCACAGCATTTCAATCCACTGGAATTCCATATCATCCTCACCATACGCAATACGCAATAGTCAGTATTCAGTGGTCAGTATTCAGTGTTCAGTGGGTCAGTGTCACTTGACGGGGCGTCGGGTGCGTTGTTTGCGCGCCAGCGCGAACCGCACGATGGCGCGTACCAAATCGTCATCGGTGGAAAGATGAAGAACGTCTATGCCAAGACGATGCAAGGTGACGTTGATTTCGTACTCGCGTCGGCGTGCCGCTTGGGCAAAACGTTCGCGAAATTTTCGGTCGTGGGTGTCCACAAACAATTGTTCGCCCGTTTCGGCATCCTCGAAAATCACCATACCCACATCCGGCAGTTCGATTTCGCGCGGGTCAAAGAGGCGAACCGCAAGGACTTCGTGCCGCTGCGCCAGGAGCGCGAGCGGCTTGTCCCAGCCCGGCGCACTGATGAAATCGGAGACGATGAAGAGGAGCGAACGACGTTTGATTGTCCGCAGCGCGGCTTCGAGCAGCGTGGTCAGGTTGGTGGGCGGCGCGCGTTGCAAGCGCGGCTGATTCACCAGATCGTTGATGAGGCGCAACACCTGAATGCGCCCACCGTGCGCTGGAATCACGCGCTCGATTTTGCCGCTGTAAAAAATCGCGCCGACGCGATTGCCCCGCCGTGTCAACAAGCGCGCGAGGACGATGGTGAAATCCATCAGCAGATCGCGCTTGTGTGCGCGCGTCGTCCCAAAATCTATCGAGGGACTGAGGTCGAGCAAAAACCACGCGGTAATGTCTCGATCTTCAACGTACTGGCGCACGTACGGCGTGACCATTCGCGCCGTCACATTCCAATCAATGTAGCGCACATCATCGCTCAATTGATACTCGCGCAAGTCAGACAGGTCGAGTCCAAAGCCCAGGAACAGGGTGCGATAGTCGCCTTGCAGAAAACCGTCAAGGCGACGAATTACCGTCCAGTCGAGTCGCTGCAAGATTTTTTCCGGCGATGGGCGTGGCGCGGACATTGCACGCATAGTCACGTGCTCCTCAACTAACCGTTGCCAGCGGCAAATGCGTCTGCAAGGGTTGCGCGGGGAGCGGAATTCGCTCCAGGATGTTCTTCAGAACGGTATCGCTCGATACCCCCTCCGACATTGCCTCGAACGAAAGCACGAGGCGATGGCGCATCACATCGAGCGCTATATCCACCACATCTTGCGGCACGACGTACTCGCGTCCGCGAATGAAGGCGAGTGCGCGCGCGGTGATGATGAGATTGATGGATGCGCGCGGGCTGGCGCCATACATAATGAACCGCGCCATTTCAGGAATGCCGAACTTTTTTGGATCGCGCGTAGCATTGGCTAAACGCACCGCGTATTCAATCAATGCCGGGTCCACGTACACCTTTTCGACTTCACGACGCAATTCGATTAACTGCTGTGCCGTCACCACGGGCTTGACCGGCGCAAAGCCGCCTGCCACGCGCTCGACGATGACAAACTCTTCTTGCTCGCTGGGATAGTCCACCAGCACTTTCATCATAAAACGATCCACCTGCGCTTCGGGCAGCGGATACGTGCCTTCCGTCTCAATCGGGTTTTGCGTTGCCATCACCAAGAACGGTTCGGGAACGCGATACGTTTCGCCGCCGATCGTGACCTGACGTTCCTGCATCACTTCGAGGAGCGCGCTTTGCACTTTGGCAGGCGCGCGATTGATTTCGTCGGCGAGGAGCAAGTTGGTGAACACAGGTCCCAGCGATGTGGAAAACTCGCCGGTCTTTTGATTGTAAATGCGCGTGCCGATCAAATCGGCGGGCACAAGATCGGGAGTGAATTGAATGCGTTTGAACGAACAATCTACGGCTTCCGCCAGCGTTTTAATCGTCAGGGTTTTGGCAAGCCCCGGCACACCTTCAACCAACAAATGTCCTTGCGAGAGGAGTGCCACCAGAACGCGTTCGAGCAGGTGATCCTGTCCCACAATCACCTTTTTGACTTCGTACAACACTTGTTCCATCAGGGGTGCGTTATCGGCAGCGGTGATTTTTGTTTCGTCTGTCATTTATCCTCCAGCGGTTGAGTTTCAAGCTTCACGTTTTGCGTTTCACGTCTCATCAGTACTCAGGCGATCCCAGCGCGCCCGCAGCAGTTTCGATAGGCACGGCAAAGCCAATGCCGATGAACACTTCCTGGTCGGTGGGATTCAACAAACCTGTCACGACTCCCACGACCTCGCCATAGCGATTCAAGAGTGGACCGCCCGAATTGCCGGGGTTAACCGCCGCGTCGAATTGAATGAGATTGGTCAGCGTGGCGCCTGTGCGCGGCGATTTAAAGTTGCGCCGCAAGCCCGAAATCACGCCTGCCGAAAGTGAGTTGGTGATGCCAAAGGGATTGCCCACGACAATTGCCTCGTCGCCCACGCGCAGCGCGCCTGAACTACCCAGCGTCGCGGGAACAAGATTATCGGGTAAGAGTCGTGGACGCAACACGACCAAATCCTGAGCCGGGTCTCTGGCAACGATGAACGCTTCCGATTCAGTGCCATCGAAAAAGGTGACTCGAATCACGGTAGATTTTTCGACGATATGCAGACTGGAGAGAATGTGACCCTGATCGTCAATCACGGTGCCGGTGCCGATGGTGGTTTTATCTTGAGCGGCAGGGATGTTGCCTTCGATGCGGACAAGCGAGGGGGCGATGATGGCGTACACCTGTGAGGGAATGGAAGGGGGCGGAGTGGCTGAAGCCAGCGCGCGCGCGACAGCGGCATTGATGTCGCGTTGCGTCAATCGTTGTGGCGGAGGCTGCGTCGCATTGTACGCCAGCATCAACGCAAACGCGAGCAGAGCACTGAACAGGACGAGGAGCACGGTATGCGCACGGTCGTAGAATTGTTTGACGCGCGCGCGCCATCTCACAAGGCGCGGCGGTGGTTTTTCCTCGGTGAGAGAGGGAGGAGGTTCAACAGGGCGATAGGAGTAGAATCGCAAGCCATACCTCACTATTCCAGTCGCGGGTTGCACGACATAGACGTACAAGTTCCGTAGCGTGATGGCTGTAAACTTTTCACAGCACTTCGCGTATCACGTTTCACGCATCACGCAACACTATTCTCCATACGTGCTTCGCTCCTGTCAACAGGTTTTTAAGATTTTTTATCTTTTTCTTACATCGTTAGACTGCGCGTTCGCGCAAACGCTCGACGAGTGTACTGTAAAAGTATGTGCGTGGTTGAAAGCGCGCAAAGCGTGCCGTATGCTGGCTGGCTTGCACAAGAACCTCATCGCCATTTTGCAGTTCAACGTCAATTTGTCCATCAATCGTCAAAATGGCGTCGTGGTCGGTCTCCAGACGGAACAGCACGCGTGAACCCTCGGGCAAGACGAGCGATTTCAACTGACTCAGGTAAGGCGCAATCGGAACGAGGACGAGGGTTTTGACTTCGGGCGCCAGAATCGGTCCCCCGGTGGCAAAGACATACGCGGTGGAACCGGTGGCAGTAGCAACGATGGCACCATCGGCAATGAAGGTTTTCAAATAGTCATCGTCAATGTAGGTGGCAAGACGGATGACGCGCGCGAGTTTGCCGCGCCCGACTACCACATCGTTCAGCGCTTCCGATTCGCCAAACATTTTGCCCTCGCGCAACCAGATGGCATGGAGCATAGCGCGTTCTTCCAGCCAGTACGCGCCATCCATCACCGCGCGGACATCGAATTGTTCAGGCGACCATTCGGATAAAAAGCCCACGCGCCCCAGATTGATAGCAAGGATAGGTAAGGCAAAACGCGCGCACGCGCGCGCCGCGCGCAAGATCGTACCATCGCCACCGAGCGTGATGGCGAGCGTGGCATCAGCCGCACAGCACTGAATCTCGTCTGGATTCCACGCGGACACCAGCGTTGTGCGCGCGCCCAGCTGTTCCAACTCACGTGCCCACTGTTGTGCCAGTGTGAGTGAGTGAGGTAATTTGGGGTGATGTAAAAAGATAAAGTGTTTCATCACCAGCATTATACCACAAGTCGGTGAGAGAGAAGCATCTGCGTATTCTTTTGCCGTTGGTCTTCGCCATTCGTGGATATGCCCAACTTGTGCTATAATCCGCCCGATGAAGAATCGCTGGGAGAAATTCATACTGGGGGTGATGCTCCTCAGCGCGCTCGCCCTGCGTCTGTATCGTCTGGAAGCGCAGGACATCTGGGGCGATGAAGCGTTCAGCATCTTTCTCAGCCAGCAACCGCTGAACGTCGTCATCGCCGGCGCCTCCGATACGCATCCACCGTTCTATCCGTTTCTCCTGTTCCTGTGGCTCAAGCTGGTCGGTACGCACGCGTTTGCCACGCGCGCGCTTTCGGCTTTGATTGGCACGCTCGTCGTGCCGTTGATGTTTGTGCTGGCAAAGCGCGTGACCGCGCCGCGACGTGTGGCGTGGTTTGCCGTACTTTTTGCCACGATTTCGCCCCTGCTCGTTTATTACAGTCAGGAAACGCGAATGTACGAGTTGGTGGCGATTCTGGCACTCGCCTCTACGTATTTCGCCGCGCGCTTTGTTCAAGTGCGACGTGTGCAATGGGACGGCGCGTACGTGCTTGCCACCGTGCTGGCAATCTACACGCACTATTCCGCGTTTTTTGTGGTCGCCGCGCAAAATCTTTTCGCGCTCGTGATGCTGCGACGTCAACGTCAAGCCCTGTGGCGCTGGCTGGTTCTCCAGATTCTGCTGGTTCTCACGTACGTCCCCTGGATTCTGGTGCAAAGCGCGTTTTTGCGCGGCAAAGCCAGTGCGCGCTTTGACGAGTGGGGCTGGAGTGGCATTGAACTCATCTTTGGCAAAACGTTTCTGGCGTTTAGCATCGGCTTGACGGTTCAAGCACCGCTGGCACAATTTGCTGCCGCGCTTTTTCTGGTTGTCGCGCTGTGGGGTGTGATCGCGATCGCGCGCGCGCGTCGCTATGCGGCAATGCTCGTCCCTCTCTGTTTTGTCGTGCCGATTGTCATCGCGTACATCGTCAATCCGATAATGCCATTCTTCTTCGAGCGCTATGTTCTGGTGGCATTGCCCGGTTTTCTGTTCCTCGTGGCATTCGGGCTGGACGATGTGATGCAGCGCAACACGCGTTTTGGTCTGGGCATTGCTGGCATTCTTGTCCTGCTCAACACGTTCGCGCTGACAGAGTACTTTTACAACGAAGCGTATGCCAAAGGGATGTATGGCAAGATGATGGCGTACGTTGCCGCGCACGCACAACCCGGCGATGTGCTGGTGCTGAACAATCCGCTGCAAAAGCCGCTCTACCAGTACTATGCGCCGCGCGATGTGCCCGCGTACTTTTTGCCCGATGGCGGCGCGGCGATGGAAGACCCGGCGATGCGCGCTCAGCTGGAAGACGTTGCGCGTCGCTCGACGCGCGTGTGGCTGGTGATGTTTGGCAATCCCGCCGAGTACGATCCAACGGGCTATCTGGAACGCTGGTTGGGTACGCACGCGTTCAAAACCTTTGCGCGCGGTTTTGTGGATGCAGCGCTCTCGCTGTACGTGATACCGCGTACTGCGCCGGCAATTCAGCGTGAACTTGATGCAACGCTGGGTGAACACATCGAGTTGCGCGGCTACACGCTCGATCGCGTCGAGGCGACGCCCGGGCAAATCGTGTTGCTCACCCTGCACTGGCGAACGACGGCGCCACTTCGCGCGCGCTATACCGTTTTCGCGCACGTCATCGGTGGAGTCAATCCGGCGACGCGGACGCCGGTGTGGGCGCAGATGGATAGCGAACCGGCAGGCGGCGCGCGTCCGACGACAGACTGGCGCGTCGGCGAGGTGATTGAAGATCGGCGAGGATTGTGGTTGCCCGACTCGATTCCGCCCGGCGAGTACATTCTCGAAATCGGAATGTACGACGCCACGACACTCGCGCGCCTGCCTGTGTTCATCGAGAACAAGCGCGTGGAAGAGGATCGAGTGATTCTGGGAACGTTGCGGGTGAGCGCACGATGAAGCGCGCGCGTGCTCTCCTTCTGGTCGGTGCAATCATCTGGCTGGCGACGTTGTTGCGCGTCTATCGGCTTGCCGAATTGCCGCCGGGCTTGCATTACGACGAAGCCTTTAACGCGACGATGGCGTATCGCGTGATGACCGGCATCGAGCGTCCCATCTTTTTCACCGAGGATATGACCGAAGAGCCGCTGGCGATTTACGTCACCGCGCTCGCCCTTGCGCTTTTTGGTGAAACGTCGTGGACGATTCGTCTGGTCTCGGCGTGGGCGGGCATTCTCACGGTGGCTGCGCTGTACGCGCTGGCGCGCGCGTTGTTTCACTCGCGCGGCATCGCCGCGTTCGCCGCCTTCGTCCTCGCGATTTTGTACTGGCACATCAACTTTAGTCGTCTGGGGATGGAGCCGATTTTCACTCCGTTGATGTTGACGCTCACGCTTTTGTTTCTCGTCCGCGCCCTAGTGCCAGTGAGCCGGAGGCAGGAGGCGGGTGGCAGTCACCGGCTTGACTGCCTCCTGCCAACTGCCTCCTGCCAACTGAGTCAGACATCATACCTCAATTTTCTTCTCGCTGGTTTTTTCCTCGCTGCGACGCTCTACACCTACAAAGCCGCACTCTTTGCGCCGATTTTGCTGGTGCTGTTTATCGGGAGTGAGAGCTTGGCGCAGCGCGCGTTTTTGCGCGTGCACGCGCGCGGACTGGTGTTGCTGACGCTGGTCGCCATTTTGTTTTTTGCGCCGCTTGGGATATACTTGGCGACACATCCGGAACAATTTTTTGAACGTCCCCGTAGCGTGGCGGCGTTCGACGCGCCGACGATGCTGGAGCACGCGCTCAAAGTCGCGGGAATGTTCTTCTGGCGCGGCGATGAAAATCCGCGCAGCAATTTGCCGGGGCGTCCCGCGCTCGATCCGTTTCTGACGCTGGGATTCATCGTGGGCGTGGGAATGTGCCTGTGGCGCGTGCGTCAGCGCGCGGCGCGCCTCGTTTTGCTATGGCTTGGGGTGATGAGCGCGCCCAGCATCGTCACCGATTTTGCGCCGCACTTTGGACGCACGCTGGCGGTCACACCTGCGCTTGCGCTCTGCGTGGCGTATGGTTTTGCCTCGCTCGTTGACTCACGACTCGCGCGCGAGCGTTATCGTGTGGCGTATGGCGTGTTGCTGCTGGGACTGGCGTTTAGCGCGTTCAGCACCGCGCGCGATTATTTTTCCATCTGGGGTGCGCGCACCGGCGCGTTCGATTCGTTTGACGTGGGGTATCTGACGCTGGCGCGCAAATTGCGTGAGCGTCCCGAAGCGCTGTATCTTTCGCCGGTAGACGCGCACCACTACACGATTCAATTTGGTCTGGCGCGACGCGCCGCGCGCAGTTTCGATGGGCGCGTCGCGCTGGTGCTGCCCCCGCCCGGCGTTGCCGCGACGTACGGCATCATCACGCGCGACGATACGCGCACGCTCGCGCGGCTGCAACAATGGTACGCCGATGCTCGCGTCCTCGAGACGATAGACGATTTTACCGGCACGCCGTACGCGACGCTGCTGCGCGTCGAAGGGGTGCCACGTCTGGTAACGCAAAACCAGGTGAACGCGCGTCTCGGCGACGTTATCGAACTGGTGGGGTACGATTCTGCGCGCGACGGAGAGAGCATCGTCCTGACAGTGTACTGGCGCGCACTCGCGATGATGCACACCGATTACACAGTGTTTGTGCATCTGGTCGGTGACTTGAATCCGCTGACGCAATCGCCGGTGTGGGCGCAGGATGATACGCGCCCGGCGCGCGGTTCGTATCCCACGTCGCGCTGGCAGCCGGGGGAAATCATCGTGGACGAGTATCGTTTGCGCGTGGCAGGTTTGCCGCGCGGTGAATATCACATCGAAATCGGAGTTTACCATCTACAAACCGGCGCGCGTCTGCCGGTGTTCGATGCCAGCGGCGCGCCAATGGAGAGTAACCGTGTCGTTTTCGAGAGAATCACAGTACCGTAACATTTTCGCCACCGGCGATTTTGCACGCGAACGGCGTGGCGTTCCGCCGGTGCTCGTCGTAGGTTGTCTGGCGCTGTTGCTTATCGTGTGTTGCAACTGCGTGGGACTGGTGTTGGGTTTGCAATTCGGTGGTGGCTTGGGCAATCTCGCCGCGAATTTGCCCGGCGTGCAACCGACAGCGACGCCGACGCTGGACAAGAACGCCCCGGTGCCACTGCGCAAACCGGGCTTGATGGACAACAAGTTAGAGTTGACTGTCCTTAACGTGCAGCGTCCTCTCAAGGTGGAAGGGAACGTCAATCTGCCGCCCGATCAGCAGTTCATTCTGGTCACGGTGCAAATCACCAACACGAACAAGAGCGGTGCCGCGCTCAAAACGACCGCTGCCGATTTCAAGGTGCGAGGCGGTGGAGGATTGACGTACGACGCCAATCCCAAAAACGTGACGATTCCCAACCTGTTGACGGAACTCAACATCGCGCCCGGCAAGTCAGTGGAAGCCGAATTGATTTTCCAGATTGCGGTGAACGATTGGGATTTGCAGTTGCTCTGGAAAGCGGGTAATCAAACGCGCGCGTTCAAGTTGGAAAAATGATTCTGCTTTTCGCCGCGATGATCTGGCTGGGCGTGTTTCTCCTCGCGCTCACGCGTCGTCGCCAGAACGACGCGTGGCGCGAGGTGCTGGCAATCGGCGGTCTGGGCGCGGCGACCGCCGGCTTTTTTTGGCGTTTGCTCAGCGGCGATGTGTGGATGCCAGCGGGCGGTGGTGACCTCGCTCATTTTTTGTATCCCACGTATGTCTTTGCCGCGACGTGGTGGCGTCGCGGGGTGATGCCGCTGTGGAATCCACATCTCTTTGCCGGCGCGCCCTTTGTGGGCGATCCCCAGTCCGGCATTTTTTATCCGCTCAACCTGCTCACCTTTTTCCTCGCCGCGCCGCTCACCTTGCGCGACCTTGAATACCTTTCGGTGCTGCATTTTTTCATCGCCGGCGCGACGATGTATGCGTTCCTGCGTTTTGGCAAATGGCGATTCGTGATTGGCGGTGGTGGGAATCGTCAGTCGCCCATCGCCGATCTCTCACATCTCGCGGCACTGGCAGGCGCGCTGGCGTTCGAGTTTTCCGATCTCTTCATCACGCACTTTGGCAATTTGAATTTGATTGCCGTGATGGCGTGGATGCCCCTCGTGCTTTTGTTCTATCGCCGCGCGGTGACAGATCGGCGCGTGGCGTTGGCAGTGGTCGCGGGAATCGTCCTCGCGCTCGCGTTTCATGCCGGGCATATTCAATCGTTTTTGTTCATCGTGCTGGTGCTGGTCGTGTTCGCGCTGTGGCACGCGTGGGAGGAAAGACAGAGGCGTGCCTGGGTCTTGGGTCTCTGGTCTCTGGTTTTGCTGGTCGCGTTCGGGCTGGCAGCGCCCACGCTCTTGCCAAGTATCGAATTTACGCAGCACACGGTGCGCGCGACGTTTACGTACGAGCAAGCCGCGCGCTATTCGCTACCACCAGCAGAGTTGATTGGATTGTTCGTGCCCGGCTTTTTCGGACGTGGACCGCAGAACGCGTGGGGTCCCTGGGATCGCGTTGAGGTGGGATACCTGGGCGTGTTGCCGCTGGTTCTGGCATTCCTCGCGCTCGTGTTGCGGCGCGACGCGCCGACGCGTTTTTTCGGCGCGCTGGTGCTGCTGGGGCTGGCTCTCGCGCTGGGCGGTTACGCGATTGTGCACGGCTGGTTGTATCAGTTTGTGCCGGGGTTTGGACAGTTGCGCGCGCCGGCGCGTTTTATCGTGGTGATGGATTTTGCGCTGGCGACGCTGGCAGCGTTTGGGTTTGATGCGTTGTTGCACGCGCTCCCGCGCGCGAGCGCACTCGCGTTCAAGCGCATCGCGCGCGCCGCGCCGTTCGTGTTCTTGCTGGTGGCATTGCCCACGCTGGCGCTTGCCGGCGCGATTTTGATTCTGGGGCAGGGGCAAGACCCGGTGTTGTTCGCGCGCATCGCCCGCGCGACGAACGCGCTCGCGTTCTTTGTCTTGCTCCTGGCACTCTCGACCGCGCTTATCATCGCGCGCGCGACGCGATTCTTTCACCCGCGCGCGTGGGCACTGGGCGCGCTCGCGCTCATCTTTTTCGATTTGTTTTCGCTCGGCGCGTACGTGGATGCGAGTACGGACGACCCGACGCGCGTGTTCGAGCATCCGAGCGCGGTGGCGTTTTTGCAGAGTGAAGGCGGATTGTTTCGCGTGGATTCGCGCGGGACGGGCGTGGATAGCGTCTGGACTGCCGACACTGCCATCCTCTATGGCTTGTTCGATGTGAACGGGGACAATCCGCTGGTGCTCGCGGATTTTGAGCGCTACTGGGAAACGCTGGGGAGTCGTTCGGCGCGCGCGTACGACCTGCTCAACACGAAATACGTGCTCGTGCGCAAGAGTGCGCCGATGGAGCGGGACAAGTTTACGCTCGCGTTCGACGCGGGCGCGTTCAACATCTACGAAAACACGCGCGTTCTGCCGCGTGCGTTCGTCGTCTCCGATGTGCGCGTGGCGTCGAATCACGCGACAGCGCTGGAGATGGTACGCGCCGAGTTCGATCCAGCGCGAACGGTGATTGTCGAGACCGGTGACCGGCGACCGACACCAGGAGACAGTGCCTCCGTCACCGGTCACCGGTCGCCGGTCGAATTTCTGGGTTATGGTCCGAATGAAATCGTGATGCAAGTGGAGGCAGCGCGCGGGGATATGCTCGTGTTGAGTGAGGTGTTTTATCCGGGGTGGCGGGCGTGGGTGAATGAGCGGGAGGTCGAAATTTTGCGCGCCAATTATTTGTTCCGCGCCGTGCCACTCACTGAAGGCACGCAACGTGTGCGCTTGTTGTACGATCCGCTCTCGTTCAAAATCGGTTTGGGAGTGTTCGGAATCACGGTGGTGATGTTGTGCGGTTGGTTACTGCTATCTTGCCAGCAACTCTTCCAGCTTTTGAAGGAACGCGCGCTCGGTCATTGAGGTACTCGTGCGTGTAATCGGTCCAATCGCGTTGCCGTACACATTCCCATCCTTGCCGATAAAGTACGTTTCCGGCACTCCTTTAGCGCGAAAGCGTTGATAGATTTCGCTGCCGATGTCGGGTCCATTGAAATAGGTGATGCCAAATTCCTTCAGGTATGCCCGCGCCGATGTTTCGCTATCCACGTAATTCACACCGATAAACACCACGCCACGATCTTTGTACTGCCGCCATGCCTGTTCGAGAAAAGCGGCTTCGTCGCGACACGGTTCGCACCAGGACGCCCAGAAGTTGATGACCACGACCTTGCCACGTAGTTCGGACAGGCGGATTTTTTGTCCCTCGAACGAGGTCAGCGTAAAGTCGGGAGCGGGACCACTGGCGATTTGCGGTTCGCCGCGCGCGCGCAAGCCAAAGGCAAACAGCGCAATCAAACCGATAATCAGTACAAAGATGACGACCTGAATCCAGCGCGGCATCTTACCACTCCTTCAATTCTTTTTCGAGGCGCTCCACGTACTCACGCGGCAAGGTCGCCGCGTCCACAGGCGTCGGGCTGGCGCGATGCGTGAGCCACGCGCGCACCGAGAACCACGCGACCACAACGCCGAGGATGAGTCCCAACACCGGCAAGAGATACGCCAGCCAGTTGAAACCTTCCGCTGGTGGTGCTCCCAGAACTTGAAACCCATAGCGCGCGACGAAATAATCGCGAATCTCCTGCTCGCTTTTGCCCTCCAGCAACATCCGCTTGATGTCATTGCGCCAGTCAGCGCACGCCTGCGTGTTGCACACATCGAGCGGAGTGTTGGGACACACGGGGCAATACAGCGTCTTGGCGATGCGATTCACCTGATCGTCAAGCGTAGGGGTTTGCGCGTGGACGGGAGAGGTCGTGAGGGTCACCAGAGTGATCAAAACGATGACAAGACGTGTCCACATACACGGTGTCCTTGCGATTAGAATTTTTCAAAGCGTTCTACATCCATCACAAAAACCGTAGCCCCACCGACTTGAACTTCGATCGGTTGTGCCAGATACAATTCCCCTGGCTCCATCACCGGCGGCATCGGATTGACAAAGCGGGTGCGCGTGATGCACTTGGCTTTGACGAGTGCCAGCACCTCTTCGAGTTTTTCCGATTCGACGCCAATCAAGATGGTCGAGTTGCCTTCGCGTAAAAAGCCGCCGGTCGTGCTAATCAGCGTAAAGTGATGTCCCTTTTCGCGCAACACGTCGGTCAGTTTTCCGGCGTCGTCGTTATGCACGATAGCAAACACCAGTTTCATTTTTCACCTCCCCTCTTCCCTGTCCAGATTATATGATGACCTGAACGCGGTGTCAATCGGTCGCGCGCGCAAGACACGTTCGAGATGCGTGCGGATGTCTTGCTGAATCACGTCAATCGCGCGCGTGCCATCAATCACCACAAAACGATGGGGTTCCGCGCGTACCAGTTCCAGATAGCCATTGCGCACGCGCGTGTGATAGTCCACGTCTTTTTGATCCAGGCGATTCGTCTCGCCGTGTTGGCGTCGCGCCAGACCGACTTCGACTGGAACGTCCACGAAAAACGTGAGGTCAGGCATTAGCCCGCCAGTGGCAAATCGGGTGATGGCGCGCAGGGCATCGAGATCAAGCCCCAGACCATAGCCCTGATATGCCAGAGTGGAATCGGCGTAACGATCGCACAGGACAATCTTGCCCTCCGCCAGCGCAGGACGAATCACCTCGGCGACGATCTGAGCGCGCGCCGCCGAGAACAAGAGCACTTCGGTCTCGTTACGCATCGTGCGATTGCGCGTGGAGAGAATCACCTCACGCACTTGTTCGCCGATGGTGGTCCCCCCTGGCTCACGCGTCAAAACGACGGCATAGCCGCGCGCGCGCAAGTACTCGGCAAGGAGACGCGCCTGCGTGGTTTTGCCGCTACCGTCGGGACCTTCAAACGTGATGAAAAGCGACACGGGGATTCACTCGCAAGGGAATTCAAGATGCTGCGATTGTACTCGATTCTGCGCAATTCGGCAAGATGCTCGATGCGCTTGTATTCAGCGGAGGCGATGAATCCGTCGGGATTCATCGCGCGGGGCGTGTGGGTTCTGTGGAAAGGGCGCGCCTCAGAAAAGCGGTAACGCGCTCTTCGTACTCGCGCGGCGCGGCAGACAGCAAGCCGACGTGCCCGGCGTGCGGAATGACGTACAACTCTCTGGGTTCGCGCGCCGCCTGATACAGGTGATACGCATTGCGTACGGGAATGAGCGAATCCTCTTGTCCGTGAATCAGCATCACCGCGCGCGGAGAGATATGGGGAATGTCATCAATCGGTCGCACCTCGCGGAGGTTCAAGCCGGTCTCGCGTTCGCCGAACCAGATGACCAGTGGCGCAAAAGGAAATGCCGGCAAGCCGGTCAGTGCTTCCACACCTTCCACAATATTTTCTTCGAGGCTGGCATAGGCACTCACGGCAATCACGGCACGCACCTGCTCGATACGCGCGCCCGCGCGCAATACCGTGCCCGCCCCCAGCGAATGCCCCATCAACGCGATGCGCTGTGCATCCACATCAGTGCGCGCGCGGAGATATTCGACCGCGCCACGCACATCTTCGATTTCCAGATAACCGAACGTGGTGAGACTGCCTTCACTCGTGCCATGATTGCGCAGATCGAACAACAACGCGCCGTAGCCGTGTCGCGTCAGGAGGGCGGCTTCATCCAGCAGATGCGCGCGATTCGTTGCCAGGCCGTGAACAAAAATGATCACCGCGCGATAGTGGGATTGTGGCGGAATGAACCAGCCGCGCAGATGTACACCATCGGACGCGCGGAACTCGACTTCTTCCCACTGGGCGATGCCTACCGCGCTTGGCGTGCGTTCAGCCAGATTCCGCGCAGGATGCACTAGCAGCATCGCGCGCGAATAGGCAAGCCACAGCGTCGTTCCTCCCATCGCGAGGGTAACGACGCAAAGCGTAAACAGAACAAGATTGCGCCAGTAATTTGGAGGACGCTTGATCATACAAACAGAAGAAGCCCGTTCGCACAAGAACGGGTTTCTCTATGGGGTCAACACAATCCGATACGCGTTACTGGACAATCACGGTGCCCGTCATATTTTGATCTAGGTCGCTGTAGAAGGGAAAGGTTCCAGCCTCAGTGAAAGTGAAATAAAACTTGTTGCCGGGCGCAATCGAACCTGAGTTGAACAGTGGGGTCGGCGCGCCCGGTGCACCACTGCGAACGGAGTGGGGAATACTATCGGTGTTTTGCCACATGACTGTTCCACCGCGCGAAATGGTCACGGTGTTGGGGACAAAGGTAATGTTTTGCATGATGATCACTGCGGCAGGTGTTCCCGTGAAGGTCGTGGTGGCTGTGGGCGAAGGTCCGGTCGTTGTCGCCGTACGGGTGGGTGAAGGTCCAGCAGTGGCAGTCCGCGTGGGTGTGCGCGTGAGTGTGCGAGTCGGTGTGGCTCCGCCGGGGGTGTTGGTGGGACTGGGCGTACCGACGGGTGTGACTGTAGGTACTTCGGGCCATCTCTTAGAGCCTGGATAGGGGATGATGAGATTTTGCCCCGGGTAAATCCAATGCGGATTCCAGATGCCATTCGTCCAAGCGATAGCGTAGATGGAGGTTTGATACTGAATGGCGATGCGGAAGAGATTTTGACCCGACTCGACGATGTGCGTTGGGAAAGGTGTGGGGGTTTGTGCAAGACATGGCACGCGCAATGTTTGCCCCACGCGCAAGTAGGGGGTGTACATATAATTCGCTTGCATCAGCAGGTACGCGGGAACACCATACCGATAACCAATCGAGTACACCGTGTCGCGATATTGCACAGTGTAGGTGCAATCAAAGTTCGATGGTGTGGGGAAGGGGGTGAGCGTCGGCGCCGGGGGAACGGGATTCAAGGGAATGATGAGGCGTTGCCCGGCGTAGATGTATTCGGAGGTCAAGCCATTGGCTTGCATAATCGCCGGGACAGTTGTGCCATAGCGCATGGCAATCGAAAACAGGGTATCGCCATAGCGAACGTAATAGACGATGCTTGAACCTTGCTGAGCCGGTTCGGCACCAGCGATCGGCAGAAGCGTGATGAAGAGCACGACAACAAATACAATGCCCAGAACACGTTGAATGGTTGGCAAGCCAGTCTTCATCGAGGACCTCCTTGGGAGTTTGGGTTACACAAGGATTATACCATAAAACGAGGGGAATGCAAGAGGCGCAAAAGAAATCCCCGCCTCTGGGGCGGGGATGCTTTTCAGTCTCCTGTCATAATGAACAGGGGGCACATTTCAAAACTCGCGTAATTCGGACGCAGACGGTCGGTATTGTAGTACTTGTTCACGTTGACAAATTTCTTGGTACTGACGACGACATCCAGTGGCACGTTGTCATAGCGACCATTTTTCAGCACCACCAGACGTCCGTGAATGCGTTGCAGAATCAAGTCGAGTGCCAGGTTGCCGTACGCCATTGGCACAATCGAGTCGAGCGCGTCTGGTTCACCGCCACGCACGAGATAGCCCAGGCGTTGATTGACCACGTTGATTGTTTTGCCCTTGTTGTACTTGGGCGATAATTCGCGCAAGCGCGCCGAAACCAGATCGCCGATGCCTCCCAGTTTGGCATGTCCAAACGCATCGGTCGTTCGATCTTCGAAGACCATTTCACCGCCCTCGAACATCGCGCCTTCAGAGACGATGACGATGGAGTACTTGCTGGGGTTGCGATTGCGATCTTCCACGAGTAACTCGGTTAACCGTTCCATATTGAATTTGTACTCGGGGATTACACAACGATTCGCCGCGCCAGCCATTGTGGGTAACAACGCGGTGAACCCGGCATAACGCCCAAACACTTCGAGGACCAAGAAGCGTTCATGCGAACCCGCCGTCGTGCGCAGACGATTGGCTAACTCGATAGTGCGACTGACGCACGTGCTAAAACCGATGCAGTAATCGGTGCCGGGTACGTCATTGTCCATCGTCTTGGGAATCGCAACAATTTTGAGACCCGCCTGGTAAAGTCGCACTGCAAACGACAGTGTATCGTCGCCGCCGATGGGAATCAGATAATCAATCCCTAACCAATCGAGATTCTTGATGACCTCTTCGGTCAGGTCATTCGTCTCGGCATTGTACTTGTCTTGCAGGTGTTCTGGCACATCGCCTTTTTTTACATTGGTGGGATTGGTACGCGAGGTGTGTAAAAACGTTCCGCCTGTGCGTCCCGCTCGATTGACAATCTCCTCTGTGAGAATTTGATAGTTCGCACTGTTGTCCGCTTGTTCATCGCGGATGATGCCGATGGCGCCAGCCCAACCCCGTCGAATCCCAATCACGCGATATCCTTCACGCAAGGCGCGGATGGTGACGGCTCGAATCGCAGGATTGAGTCCTGGCACATCACCTCCGCCGGTCAGAATGCCGATTGTCCCTCTTTTCAAATTCACGTTGACCATACGCAAACCCCTTTCCAGATTTTCATTTCCGAAAATTATACGCCAATACCTTGTGTTGTCAAAACAAATTCATCGCGCTCCAGGGCTTGTGCAAAGTCGGGCACGGGCGGTTGAAACCGCGGCAATCGCAAGCGTTCACGCCTTTTGCGGTTTTGAGGAGTGTCAAGCCTTATGCGTGAACGCTTGCGACACATACCCGAAGCCGCTCTTCGGCGGCTAGAATGCAGCCTGCGGAGGCAGGCGCGTCGGGGCGAATCATTATTCGCCCGTACTTGTTGCTGCGACTTGTCAAGCGACTTTGCACACGCCCTGATCGCGCTCAATGTGCGCCGTTCAAGCGGTTAACCCGTTGCTACCGAACAATGATTCGCGCCAGCGTCACCGTCTCAATCGGTGTGTCGTTTTCATCAAGGAGTAAAGCCTCCATACCTTGATCAGCCTGATACATTTTGACCTGAAGCGTGTATTCGCCGGGGGACAGTTCATCTGGCAAGGTGAGTTCAAAACGATCCCAAATCTCCGACTCGGGGCGCCACAGGAGGGTGGGGATAATCGGTTGGCGATCTTGAGCGACGATTTTGTTACCGCGCGTGTCCACCACGCGTACCGACGCGCTGTAGTACGCATCAATCTTGTTGAGCGCGTACCACGTGAGCGCGATGTGCATCGTCTCGCCGGGCGCGTACCACGCTGCCAGAGGCGCGGCGAGGGTCACGCGCGCGGGCAACACGATTTGTCGCGCTGGTTCGCCATCGTGCACGATGACCTGATCGCTCCATTGCCAATCGCCGATGCCTGTGCCGGTCACGCGCAAATCCAGACGATGCGTGCCGGCGAGCGCGGGCGTGCGCAAACGCATCGGCACAATCGCGATGCTCGACGTGACGAGCGGCATCGTCGCGCGCGTCTCGATGGGTGCGGTATCGTCCCAGCGTGCGAGCACCTGTAACGATTCGTTGGGCTTGATGGCAAAAGGATACGCGCGGCGATTCCGCAGGATGAGATAAGCCAGGTAATTTTGACTCGGCGCGGCGGGTTGCGGCAAAAACACGCGCGCTTCCAGTCGCGGCGTGTCGCGTGGACGCAGCACCACCTCGTAGAGACAAGTGTCACCGAATCGCCCGGCAAGTTTCAAATCGTCTATCTGCCAGTCTACGCAAGGCGGACTGGCAGGCGGGTGATACACCACATAGCGCACATCGAGCGCGTGGATGAGTGCAAGGGCGCGCGCCGCAGGAAACGCTTGCATCTCGTACGCGATTTCACCGCGTCGTGGCGGATTAAACCCACTGTACCCATCAGGCGTCGTGTGCCAGTGATACGTCGAAAAATATTGCGTGCTCAGGTCGAGGGATTGGGCGGGGTCACTGGCAATCATTGGCAACTCGAGAATCACACTGCGCGGTTGTGCGCGCAACCATCGCACATAGTCGGGGAGCGCGTCCCCGACCGGCATCGGCGTAATCCGCGCCGCAGGTAGCGCGAGGTACTCGAGCGCGATCAACAGGAGGCAGGAAGCGTGAAACGTGAAACGTGCGGCGTGAAACGCGAAGTGTGAAACGTGGAACGTACGACTTGCTCGCGCGAAACCTATGCCTCCCAGCACAGCCAGCGCGAACATCACCAGCGCGTCAAAGCGGACGGGCGCGCGTAGCGCGCGCATCAGAGGGAACACATCGTAGAGCCAGCGATACGGCAGGGTCACATCGGTTGGCACGTTGGGCGCAAGGTAAAGACGTGGACCCAGGGAAAGCATAAAGGCCAAAGTCAGAAGAAAAACGTAGAACCAGCGTTCGCGATCGTTGGTGGCAACAATGCCGATGATTGCCAGCCCCAGCGCGATAAAACCGGGAAACAGATTATCGAGCGGATAACCTCCCAGCACAATCGGTGGACGCGGTGCAAGCCACGCGCCATACAAAACATTCTGCGGCGACACTTCGGCGTACAATTTCAGAGACGCGCTGAATGGTTCACTCTCGGTCACCGCACGTTCAAAGCCCATTTCACGCTGAACTTGCAAGTAGGGCAAAAAGAACGGAACGACCATTAGCGCGATGAACGCGGCAGCGAGGGCAAGGCGTGCCAGCGCGCGGGAGACAGAAACGTGAGACCTGAAAACTGAAAACCGAAAACCGAAAACGGAAAACTGTCTGATGAGAAACCAGAGGACGTAGAGCGCGACCGCCAGGACGGCGAGGAACGCGTAGTAAAACGACGACAATGCCTGCAACGAGAAAAACAGTGCGAACAAAAACTCAGCCGTCGGCGATTGGCGGTCAAGCATCAACACACGACGCAGCCACAGCCACGCGAGCGGCAGCCAGCCGAACGATAACAACTGCACCTGTGCCAGATTGCCCAGGTTGTATGGATTGAACGCGAAAATCGTTCCTGCGATGATGGCGGCGCCGCGCGCGCGCGTCACATCGAACACGAGGAGGTACATCGCATAGGCGGCAAGGAAAAAGGACGCGAGCAACACCAGGTTGTAACCCAGAATTGTGTTGTCGAAAGCGAGATTGAAGGGCAACGCGAACAAGCCCTGGGGCAAGAGCGTCTCGGAAAACGCCAGCGTGTTGGGGTAGGGATAAAAGATGTTGGCGTGGAACAAGTTGAACGGATCGGTGACCAGTGCGTGACCGACCCACGCGATAATCCACGTATTGAGCAGCGCGTCCTGTTTGTCCTCGACCGCATCCGCCAGATGCAACACCAGGGGATTGGTCATCAGTAGCGTCAACGCGAGGAACAGCGCGGCGACGCCGGTATCGCGCGGCAAGGTGAAACGTCGGTTCAACTCAACCACTCTTTGCGTTGATCGCGCGCGTCCCATTTAGCTTTCAATTGTCGTTTGAATTCCGCCGTCCATTCGGGATCGCGCAGTTTTTCTTGCAAGAGGGGCCACACCACTTCGCTATCCGCATCAATTGTTCCCAGGATTTCTTGAATGTAGCGATCCACTAGTACCCGCGCGGATTTGATGAGTGGAATCCCCAGTTCTTGCAAAATCGGATCAAGATTCACGGTGTAGAAAGGCATTCGATACTCCCTGGTGGCAGGTATTATAGTAGCAAGTAAACAGGGAGGCAAGTAATCACTTTTGCCACTTTGGCAACCCTGTGCTATAATAATACCCGAACGGAGAGGTCGCATAGTCCGGTCTAGTGCGCGCGACTCGAAATCGCGTGTGGTCGCAAGGCCACCGAGGGTTCAAATCCCTCCCTCTCCGCTGGACTAGTCGGATAGTCAAATAGTCCTTTGACGGTTTGACTACGTGAACTACCTGACTAACCGACTAACTGACTAACTAACCTGGAGAGGTCGCATAGCCTGGTCGAGTGCGCACGATTGGAGATCGTGTAGGCGATGAGCCTCGCGGGTTCAAATCCCGCCCTCTCCGCTGCATTGGTCGAATAGTCAAACCGTCTAGTCTCACGACGCGACGACTTGGCTATCCGACTATTCGATTATCTGGCGGGACGACGAATTTTTGACAATTCTTCTAACCTCGCATACACTACAGATGGTCGTGCTAGATGGGGAGCTAGCGGTGCCCTGATGCATCTTCGGATGCCTGACTCGCAATCCGCTCTAGCGAGGTCGAATGCCTTCTCGAGGGGCGCGTACGTTTCGGGACTGTTCGCTTCAAGTGGCGATGAAGGTTGGGTCCGACGCGGCGCAAGCCGACCAACCCCGCCAGGGTCGGAAGACAGCAACGGTACGTCGTCACTTGCGGGCGCCGTCGGGGCACCTGGCTGGAGCTGGCTGAAGCGTTCAAGCCGGGGCGTCCGTCTCGACAGAAGGTTGCACGACCATCCTTTTTATCGTGGGCAACGGCGTGAGTACAGACCCGGCGAGTTATTTTGATTATCGTTACAGCACGTCGGTGGCGCGACGACAATGGCGCCGCGCCCTGTTCAACGCGCACACCGCGCTGCTTGTTCTCACGCTGCTGGCACTCGGCGGGATGGGCGTGGGGTATGCGCACACTTTTCGTCCCGTCACCTTGCAGGTTGATCAGGAAACGTACACTGTCCTCACCAATCAACAGGACGTGCGCGGCATTTTGCACGATGCCGCAATCGCCCTCTTGCCACGCGACATTGTCTCTCCGACCCTCACGGCACGCGTCCTCAATCCCCGCATCACTGTTCAACGCGCGCGCGCGCTGACCATTCACGCGGACGGCGCCACGATTCATCATCGCACCCAGAGCCGCACGCTGGGCGAGGCACTGGACGAAGCCCACCTTTTCATCAAACCTCACGACCGTATCGTGCTGGATGGCGTAGTCGTTGAACCCTCTTTTGCCCTCGCGCGCGTGCCGAATGACCACACGCTTCACGTGGAGGTGCAACGCGCGGTGCCGCTCGTGATTGACGACAACGGCGCGCACACCACTCTGTACACCACCGCGCCGACCATCGGCGAGGCATTGCGGCAGGCAGGACTGACCCTGTATCTGGGCGATGCTGTGATGCCGGATCTGGGCACACCCGTTTCGCCTGGATGGAACGTGTACATGCGTCGTTCGCGCGCCGCGACGATTCAGGTGGATGGCAAAACGATTCAAACGCGTACGCGCAGCGAGACGATTGCCGGACTGCTCGCGCAAGAAGGGATCGAACTGCAAGACAAGGATTACACCATTCCGCCAGCCACAGACATCGTGCGCGACGATGCGCGGGTTCAAGTGATACGCGTGCGCGAGGAATTTCTGACCGATGCAGAGTACATTCCGTACGAGACCGTCTGGCAACCCGACCCAACGCTGGAGATTGATCAACGTCGTGTGGCTCAGGTGGGTGCCGAAGGTGTGAAAAAGCGCACGACGCGCGTCGTGTACGAAAATGGGCGTGAGGTTCGACGCACCATCGAGCGCGAGTGGATCGAAACACCACCAACCACACACATCATCAACTATGGCACCAAGATCGTCAAACGCGAATTGCCGCTGCCGGATGGCTCAACGGTAACGTACTGGCGCAAGGTGCGGATGCTGGCTACTTCGTACACCGCCGCTACCTCCGGCAAAGCGCGCACGCATCCCGAATTCGGCATCACGGCAACGGGAATGCGCGCGGGGCTGGGGGTGGTCGCTGTGGATCCGCGCGTGATTAACTTGCGTTCACGCCTCTACATTCCCGGCTATGGTCTGGCGATTGCTGGTGACACCGGCGGAGGCATCAAAGGCAAACGCATTGACCTTGGATACGACGAAGCGAATCTCGTGCTGTGGTACAAATGGGTGGATGTGTACGTGCTCGATCCACCACCGCCGTACGATCAGATTCACTGGGTCATTCCCGATACGCCGAAAGAACGCACCACGCGGCATTGACGATGAGCGCGCCTCTCCCTGTCACCGAGTGGCAACCGCGCAAACGCTGGGGACAACATTTTCTCACCGATGCGCGCCTCCTTCAAGCGATTGCGGATGCCGCCGACGTGACACGTGACGACACAGTTCTGGAAATCGGTCCGGGCTTGGGACATTTGACGCGCGTGCTTGCCGAGCGCGCCGCGCGCGTCATCGCCGTCGAAGTGGACGCGCGGCTGGTGGCATATCTGCGCGCAGAATTTGCCGACGCCACCAACGTCGCGATTCTGCAAGGCGATGTGCTCCGCGCTCCACCGGACGAATGGATCACTCAAGCGACGCACGCCCCCACGCGCGAGTTCAAGATTGTCGCTAACCTTCCGTACTACATCACCTCTGCCATTCTCCGTCATATCCTCGAATCTTCGCCCCGACCGCACGTCGTTGTTGTGATGGTACAGCGCGAGGTCGCTCAGCGCATCGTCGCGCAACCCCCACAGATGAACTTGCTGGCAGTGAGTGTGCAGTTCTTTTCTCGACCGCGCATCGTTCGCACGATTCCTGCCGGCGCGTTTTTTCCGCGTCCTCGCGTAGATTCGGCACTCGTTCGGCTCGATGTGTTCGATGCGCTTCCCTGGGATGTCGCAAACGTGTCACAATTTTTTGCGCTGGTTCGCGCCGGCTTTGGCGAGCGTCGTAAACAACTGCGCAATGCGCTCGCGCAGGGTCTGGGATGTGCGCCGCATCTTGCCGAAACGCTGTTGACCCAGGCTCATATTCACCCGGCGCGCCGCGCCGAGTCGCTTTCGTTGCAGGAATGGACGCGTTTGTATCATGCCTTTTTACCTTATCTTAACCAAAGACCAGAGTCCTATTGCTAAAAGAAACGAGCCTGCATAAAATTGCTACAATGGCAGAATTTACAAAACCCTCTATTTTGCTGATTGATGACGACCCCTTGGTCCGTCGCATCATCGTACGAACTCTAGTGGCGGAGGGCTATCGAGTCACCGAAGCCGGTTCAGGTACCGAAGGATTGGAGTTGGCGTTCAAAAATCCGCCCGACTTGATTTTGCTGGATTTAGTTATGCCAGGCATGGATGGCTTTGAAGTCTGTGCTGCCTTGCGTCGAAATCCAGCCACCACAAACATTCCGATATTGATGTTGACGGCATTGGATCAGATTGACTCGCGGCTGCGCGGCTTGCAAACAGGCGCGGACGATTACATCACCAAGCCCTTTAACATGGAAGAACTGCGCACGCGTGTCCTGGCTCACTTGCGACGTCGTGAACGCGATCTCAGTGCGAATCCGCTCACAGCCTTGCCCGGCAACACTGCGATCGAGCACCTCCTGCGCCAGCGGCTTGCTGCCGCGCAACCGCTGGCAGTGCTGTACATTGACCTGTCGAACTTTAAGGAATACAATGATCAGTACGGTTGGTTGCAAGGCGACAGAGTCATCAAACTGCTCGCGCAACTCATTTTGGAAGCCGTACGTACGCAAGGTGGTCCCGAGGATTTTGTGGGGCATATCGGCGGCGATGATTTTGTCGTGCTCAGTACACCCGCGCACGCGGAAGGCATCGCCAAAACGTTGATTGCGCGATTCGATAGCGAAGTGCCAGCCTTTTACTCGGACGAGGCACGCGCGCGGGGGTATATCGAGGTAGTGGATCGGCGAGGTCATCTGTTTCGTGCCGCCTTGATGAGTGTCTCGATTGCTATCGTCACGAATGAACACACCCAGTTTCACCATCCCGGTCAGATTGCGGCGCGCGCGGCGGAGGTGAAACGCTACGTCAAATCACTTCCCGGCAGCCAGTACGCATTTGACCGACGCCGCTAGGGTGAGTATAATCGCAACCGTAAAGACGTCACGCGGGAGTGTCAACTCCCGCGTGGTTACATCAACGGAGGTTTTTACAGGATGCCCATCTACGAATACGAATGCGAAAATTGCGGTCATCACTTTGAGCGGTTTCAATCGGTGCAGGACGCACCGCTGCGTCAGTGTCCTCAATGTTCTGGGCGCGTGCACAAGGTCTTTCATCCTGTCGGAATCATCTTCAAAGGTTCAGGTTGGTACATCACTGATAGTCGTACATCCACGTCCAGTACCAGCGAGGACAAAACCGCTTCCAAACCTGACACTACCAGCAAGACTGAAGCAACCACTTAGCCTGAATTTCACACCTGTACTTTGAAGAAACTTCCCCTCATCCCTTTGCCTTCTTCTCTCTCCGCCACGCGGCGAGAGAAGGGGCAGGGGGCTATACGCTCGTAAGGTGCGAAATGTAGGCTCAGAAGAAACACTCAGAATGAAAGACCTGTCAGGTGGGTTCACCTGACAGGTCTATTTCGTGACTGTTTCGATGTGCTGCTATCCACTGCACTCACAATTGAAAATGTCCGGTGTGCGGAACGATCTTGTATTTGAAATTCGTTACATAGTTGGATAATTTTTCCACCAGACTTTTCCACTCTTCACTTTCAACCGCGCGTTCGAGGGTGGCGCGATCGGCGGCGATGCCCCCTGTCAACAGTTGAGGGGCATTGCCATAGACGGTGTACCACGCCTCACTGGCTTGAATTCCTAAACGCGTCAGGCGTGGCACCAGTTCTTGCACCGCAAACTCAAAATATTCCGATTCTCGTCCTGGACGAATATCGCAAGTCATCAGTAGTTTGTACATACGCCTCACTCTCCAGCGAGGTCATCATACCAGAAATCTGAGAAAAAAGCAACAGGGGGTCTATGCGCACAGTCGTTCAACGCGTGCGCCAGGCATCGGTCACAGTGGAAGGTCAGACCGTCGGCGCGATTGGGCAAGGGCTGGTCATTTTCATCGGTGTCACACATGACGACACCGAAGACGATGCACGCTGGCTGGCACAAAAAATCGCTCATCTACGCATCTTTGAAGACACCACCAGCAAATTCAATCTCTCTGCACTCGACGTTGGCGCAAGCGCGCTCGTGGTTTCCCAGTTCACCCTCTATGGCGATGCGCGACGCGGACGTCGTCCTGATTTTATTGCCGCGGCGCGTCCCGAAATCGCCGAACCGTTGATTGAGCGATTCGTCACGCTCTTGCGCGAGCAAGGCTTGCCGGTAGAAACCGGCAAATTTCAAGCGCATATGCTTGTTCAACTGGTCAATGATGGTCCCGTGACGATCATTCTGGACTCGCCATAACTTTTGTTTTCGCCAATCGTAATTACTCAGCCGTGCCATCCCTCGCGAAATAGCCCTACCCTCTCGCTCCCTCCCCACGCCGTTCTGCGGCGTGGGGAGGGAGAATCATTCGATCGTCCTACAGACTCGCGCTGTGCAATGCCTTGCCCCTCCTGATGCAATTGCAAATTACGGTGGCGGTTGTTGCCACGCACCGCGCACATCAATTCGTTTGGTCTGATCGTTCACGTTTTGCAACTGTTTGCACTCGAACGTTCCGCTATTTTCCCTCACTCTCACCGTACATCCTCCGATGGGCCAGCGAAAATCCTCCTCATCGGCATCACCACCGGGAATGACCTGCACATCAATCAGGTACGTCCCTGGCGTGGAAGTGTAATCCCCCACTCCTTTGAACGGTGCGATGTGAACATTGACGAAATACTCGCAGCGCGCACAGCGCGGACTGGGAACGGCAGTCCCCACCGACCATTCGCTCCCCGGGGTCACGTCGAGGCGCGCGCGTAACGGCAAAGCGAGTTCCACATTCACCACGCCATTCACCTGAAGATGCAACACACCCACGCGCGTTGCGCGCACGACCGTCACGTCACTTCCCAGCGTGAGGTTGAGCGCGAGGGCGTCTGTTCCGCACACACACAGCACATCGTAGATGGCATCCTGAGATTGAGTGACGACGAATACCTGATACCCGGCGGCTTGCGCCTGACGCGTCAAAAAATCTCGAATGCTGGCGATGTTGGTCTCGCGCGTGCTCCACACAGCGCGCTGGGCATCGCCCTGAAAATCGAAGGAGGCGGGGAGCGCGAGACGCGTGTCCCACCACGCTGGCGCACCGGCGCGCGGCGTACGCGTGGGCATCGCTTGCGCGCGTGTGAGTGTCGGTGGGGGCACAGTGGGCGTGGGGGTAAAGGCTAGCGGCGCAAGGTTGCAGGCGAGAATCGCCACGAGCGTCATCAGGCACATCACAACGCGCCCAAACCGTACGCGCATCGCGTTCATCGCATCATTTTCCCCGGCGGCGGGATTCCGACGCGGGCAGCCAGCACCAGCGTTCGCCCGCGCGTGGCAAAGCCAGGCAGGTAACGAAACAGACCGTACATCAGCACGCCCAGCGCGCGCAAGATGCGCGCGCGTCCCAGATACGGAAACATCGTAAAACATTCTTCAACGACAAAACCCGCGCGCGTGACCGCATCTTGCAACTCGTCGGGTGAGAAAACGCGCGCGTGATCCGCATCGGCAAAGTGGGCAGGGTCGGGATAACGCGCGTTGGGTGTGGCGATTGCCAGTCGTCCGCCGGGTTTGAGCACGCGCGCCCACTCGCGCAGCGCGGTGTCCACATCGGTCAAATGCTCGATAACGTGTTGGGCAACGATGGCGTCAAACGCGTCGTCGCAGAAGGGGAGCGCGCTGTCCCCGGCAATGTGCACCAGCGGGATGAGATGCGTGGCGGTTCGCGCACGCGCCAGATGCAACGCGCTTGCCAGCGTGTCTACGCCCATCGCGCAGACCCCGCGCGCGTGGAGCATTCGCAACAAGCCGCCACCACCACAACCAATTTCCAGCACGCGCGCGTGGCGCGCGCCGCGCGCCAGTCGCATCAACTCGCGCGCTTCACACTGCCAGTCACGCCACGATTCGCGCGTGGTAAAGTACGTTGCTGAGTAACTCAATTTCAGATTTTAGGTAACTACTCAGGCGGTCATTGCGAGCGCAGTTCGCGAAGCAATCCCCGATGAGCGCATTGGAGATTGCTTCGCCGCTGCGCGGCTCGCAATGACAGGTGGGCTGTTACGATTTTAGATTTCAGATTGCGATCTGATAAATCCTAAATCTGCAATCTGAAATTCAACGCGTTGCGGCGGGCACGTAATAGCGCGTCACGTACTCTTTGACCATTCGCATCGTCGAAAAACGGGGAGCGATGGTTTTGATGGCGTTCTTCATCATTCGCACCCAACCATGCGGAATGCCATCCGCATCGCGCGCAAAGTAGAGAGGAACGATCTCACGTTCGAGTGTGGTGTAGAGCGATTCGGCATCGGCGGCATCTTGCGCGCTGACATCGTCCCACACGCGCGCTTCACCAATCGCCCAGCCGTTGACGCCGGCGATATAGCCTTCGCACCACCAGCCGTCGAGGACGCTGAAATTCAGCACGCCGTTCAGCGCGGCTTTTTGTCCGCTGGTGCCACTCGCTTCGAGCGGACGCCGGGGGTTGTTTAACCACACATCCACGCCTTGCACGAGCGCGCGTGCCAGATTGATGTCGTAATCTTCAACAAAAACAATCTTGCCGCTGAACCCGGGTTGACGCGAGAGTTGAACGATGTGACGAATCAATTCTTTGCCCGGCTGATCGTCGGGATGCGCTTTGCCAGCGAAGATGATTTGCACCGGACGTTCGGGCGCGTTCAGGAGGCGTTTCAGTCGCTCAGGATCGCGAAACGCGAGGGTGGCGCGCTTGTACGTCGCAAAGCGACGCGCGAAACCGATGGTGAGCGCATCGGGCGAGAGCGCGACGCCGGTGCGGGCGCGCACGGTTTCGAGCAGGCGCGCGGTGAGGGCGCGATGCACCTGCCACAATTGTTCATCGGGTATCTTTTCGATGTGTTCCCACATCGCGGGATCGTCAATACGCTCGTACCAGCCGCGCGGAAAATATTCGTCGAAGAGGTGATGCAATTCGACGGCGAGCCACGTGCGCGTGTGCACGCCGTTGGTGATGTGACCAATCGGCACTTCGTGCTCGGCGCGCTGGGGCCAGACAAAGTGCCAGAGTTTGCGCGAGACCTGACCGTGCAATTCGCTCACGCCATTTGCCGCGCCGGCGAATTTCAACGCCAGCACGGTCATACTGAATTCTGCTCCCCAGGGCAGATACTGACGCGCCAGATCGAAAAATTGTTCGCGCGTGATGCCGAGTTGTTTCCAAAAGTTGGCAAAATATTTTTCGATGAGATCGAACGCAAAGGTATCGTTGCCCGCAGGGACGGGTGTGTGCGTGGTAAACACCGTTGTCGCGCGCACCGCCTCGCGCGCTTGCTCGAACGTCATCCCCTGTTGCACCAACTCGCGCGCGCGTTCAAGGACGGAAAAAGCACAATGCCCCTCGTTGAGATGCCACACGCGCGGTTGATAGCCGAGCGCGCGCAGCGCGCGCACCCCACCAATGCCCAGGAGGTACTCTTGAATCAAACGCATCTCGCGATCGCCGCCGTACAGTTGCGCCGCAAGGACGCGATCGTGCGGCGCATTGGCGTCAATGTCGGTGTCCATCAAAAAGATGGGCACGCGTCCGACCTGAATGCGCCACACCCTGGCACTCACTGTGCGTCCGGGCAATTCGATGCGCACGAGTACTTCATTGCCGTGTGGGTCTCTGGCGGGGATGAGCGGCGCGGTCGCAAAATTCAATTTCTCGCGAATCGCCTCCTGCCAGCCGTCGGCGTTGATGCGCTGGGTGAAATACCCCTGCGGATACAAGAAACCAATGCCGACAAAGGGCAACCCAAGGTCGCTCGCTTCTTTGGTGTGATCGCCGGAGAGAATCCCCAAGCCACCCGAATAAATCGGTAGCGAAGTGTGCACACCAAATTCAAATGAGAGATACGCGATGGTACGATCGGTGAGGTAGGGATAGGTGCTGCTGAACCAGGTGGACTTGAGGTTTTGGTACGCCTCGAACTCGGCAACCGCCGCGTCGTACTTCTGAAGGTAAGTCGGGTCCTGACTCGCGGCGCGTAATTTCTCCGCGCTGATTTCGCGCAGGAACAGTACCGCGTTGCGTTTGACGCGTTCCCACAACTCGGCATCGAGGTCTTGAAAGACGCGACGCCCCGCAGGATTCCAGCCCCACCACAAATTGTACGCCAGTTCAGCCAGACGTGCGAGACGCGGGGGTAACGCGGCAATTTTCTGGCTGGTGACCTGAATGTCCTGAGCGAGTGCGCGCGCGGCTTGCACACGGCGATTCTTGATTTCGATGGCATCGTGATAGAGAGCGACGTACTTGTGTGCAGCGGTCTGCCACGAGGAATCGCGCGCCATCGCGCGCTGTTGCAACGCGCGCCACACCTCAGGCATCTGATACACCTGCACCGCGCGCGCCACAGCCGCAAACAGCGCCCACCGATCGGGCGGGGTGAAGACAAAGCCGGTGCCGCGATGTCGTCGCGCATCAAAATCCTCCACCGAATCGGCGAGGCCGCCGGTGGCGCGCACAATCGGAATGCAACCATAACGCATTGCCAGCATCTGGTCGGTGCCGCTCGGTTCGTTGCGCGAGGGCATCAGCAAAATGTCCGCGCCCGCGTAAATGTGCCGCGCCAGCACAGGATCGTAAGTCAACAGAATGCCGACGCGCTGGGGGTACTGTTGTTGCAAACGCGTGAAAAATTCGTGATAGTGCGGATCGCCTGAACCCATCACGACCAGTTGCACCGGCAACACGTCGAGAATGTGATCCATCGCATCAGCAATTAAATCCATTCCCTTGTGCCGATTGAGTCGTCCGATAATCGCGAGGAGGGGCGTATCCGCCTGGGTGGGCAAACCGAAACGCGCTTGCAGCGCGCTTTTGTTCGCCGCGCGCGCGTCCAGCGTCTCGGCGGTAAAGTTCTGGGCGATGTGCGGATCGCGCGCGGGATCGAATGCTTCGGTGTCAATGCCGTTGAGGATGCCGACCAGACGGTCTTGGCGTTCGCGCAGAATCGGATCGAGTTTTTCGCCGAATTCGGGTGTTTGAATTTCGCGCGCGTACGTTTCGCTGACGGCGTTGATTTTATCGGCGAAGAGGATGCCGCGCGCCATAAAATCGAACACCTGATTGATTTCAGGGGCAGCGTCGGGATGCGCGATGAAACCATACGCCGCCAGCCCGGCGATTTCGAGTACGCGATAGCCGAAAATGCCCTGATACTGGATGTTGTGAATGGTAAAAACAGTGGCGATGTTGGCGAAGAACGGATCGGAGGCATAGAGGGTGCGCAGCCAGTTGGGAATGAGCGCGGTGTGCCAATCGTGACAGTGAATCACGTCGGGTTGCCAGTTGAGTCGCTTGAGCATTTCGAGCGCGGCGCGCGAGAAAAAGATGAATCGCTCCGCGTCGTCGGGATACATATAAATTCCTTCGCGGTCGTACAGGCGTTTGTTTTCGATCAAGTACGCCGGGATGCCCGGCGCCAATTCACCCTCGAACAAGGTCGCGTCTTCGGTTGTGCTATCGAGTGGCACCGGGAACGGATCGAGTGCCTTTTGCAATTTGAATTGTGCGGGGTCAATGCGTCCATAGCGCGGCATCACCACGCGCACATCGTGCCCGAGCGCGTGCAGTGCCCTGGGGAGTGCGCCAACTACATCGGCGAGTCCGCCGGTTTTGGCAAAGGGCGTGATTTCGGCAGCGAGCATCAAAATTTTTAGTTGGTTGGTCATAGTTGTTGGAGATTGGATTGGGTGATTAGGTAATTGGCCGTTGCAAAGTCTGTGAAGCAATTTCGGTACATCGCGAAGAACTTGCTCTGTTACGGTATAGCAAGAGTCGCGACATTGCGAAGTGGTGTCCCCACCCCCTCGCCCCCTCCCCGTTGCGCTTGGCGCAACGG
>Ga0209227_1000557_pt1 | contig 31976 bp, 25 predicted proteins | sample YNPBryantNP2012_FD_185815 | JGI IMG/M metagenome (GOLD analysis project Ga0209227, IMG submission 185815) | Anoxygenic and chlorotrophic microbial mat microbial communities from Yellowstone National Park, USA - YNP Bryant NP 2012 (SPAdes)... ...
GCCGAAGATGAACGCCCACGCCGAGCGCTTCAACCGCACGATCCAGGAGTCCTTCGTGGACTACCACGAGGACCTGCTCTTCACCGACCTCGCCCTCTTCAACCGCAAACTCGCCGATTGGCTCGTCGTCTCCAACGCCCAGCGCCCCCACCATTCCCTCGGCCAGCAATCTCCGCTATCCTTCCTCCTGCAGCATCAACCCGAGTGCCAAAGGTACTGGACCCATACACCCGCTTTTTGTTTGCCCCGGCGGGGGGTAAACTAGCCCTGCAGCAGAGGGTCTTTCAGGAGGGCAATGCGGCGGTGGCCACGGTTCTGGAGCAGGTAGAAGACAAGTACGAGATCCTCGGCAAGATCCGCGAGGGCGGCATGGGCGCGATCTACCGGGTGCGCCACAAGCTCCTGGGGGAGGAGCGGGTGGTGAAGATCATGCGAGCGCAGCTTGCGGGGGACCAGGAGTTCGCCACCCGCTTCGTGCGGGAAGCGAACACGCTTTCCCGCGTGCGCCACCCGAACATCGCGCAGCTTTACGACTTTTTCGCCGACGAGGCGGGGAACGCCGCCATGGTCATGGAGTACATCCCGGGCGTTGACCTCCGGGAGCTGCTGCGGCGCCACGGCCCTCCCTCCCTGGGCCTGGCGGTGGAAATCGCCATCCAAGCGCTGGAAGCCATCGGTTTCCTGCACCGGCGAAACATGGTGCACCGGGACATCTCCCCGGACAACCTCATGCTGGCCCGCGACGCCGACGGCAAACCGGTGGTGAAGCTCATAGACCTGGGCATCGTGAAGCTCCTGGAAGCCGAGGGCACGGGGCTCACCAGCACCGGGATGTTCATCGGCAAGGTGCGCTACGCCTCCCCGGAGCAGTTCAAAAGCGCCGAGGGGAGCAAGCTGGACCAGCGCTCCGACCTTTACTCCTTCGGCGCAGTGTTCTACGAGCTGCTCACCGGCCGCCTGCCGGTGGTGGGGGACACCGCCTCGGCGCTGATCGCTGCCCACCTCTACCACCCGCCTTTGGGGTTCGAGGTGACCGACCCCCAGGGCCGGATTCCCCACAAGCTGCGGGAGCTGGTGCTGGCGCTGCTCGCCAAAGAGCCGGAAAACCGCCCCCCCAGCGCCCAGGCGGTGCAGGAAAAACTGCGGCAGCTCCAGGGACGCTACCCTTTCTCCCCGGCGGAGCTGGACAAGCTCCTCCCGGAGGCCGCCGAGCTGCAACCCACCCTCAAGGCGGAAGCGGCAAGCCTCACGCCTTCGGCAAGGCCCCAACGGGAGCCCACGCTGCCCACCACACCCCTAGCCCCCACCCAAGCTACGGCCCCAGCACCGCCTGCAGCAGCAGCGGTTTCCCCGACGGCGCTTCCAACCCCGGCCAGCGCACCGCGCTCTCGCCGGCTCCTCTGGGCTTTGCTGCTGCTCGTGGCGCTGGGCTCGGGGGCGGCAGCGTACCGCTTCTGGCCGTCCCTCAAGGCGCTGCTCCCGGGGCCCCGAGCCCCCCAGACCGGGGTCTTGGTGCTCCACGCGGTCCCCTGGGCGGAGGTGAAAGCCATCACCGACGAGCAAGGGAATACCGTGCCGTTGCCCGCCGACACCGCCACGCCGCTGCACCTCGCCCTTCCCCCAGGGCGCTACACGGTCACCCTGGCCGACCCCGCCTCGGGATCCACCACCAGCACCTCGGTGGTGGTGCAAGCGGGGATCACCACCCGCACGGTGGTGCCGGTGCGACCCACCAGCCCCGAGGAGTTCCTGCAGCAGTTGGGATGGAGGTGAACCATGCGTCGAGCAACGCTCGCCCTCGTGCTGCTGACCTGGGCCTTCCAGGCCAGCGCCCAGGACCCCGGCAGCGCCATCGCCGCGGCGGCGGCGGCCAAAGGCCGCTTCGAGGCGCTCCTTGCCGACCCGCAGATGGCCGAGCTTTTCGCCGCGGCTCCACGGTTGCGCAAAGCCCGAAAACAGGCGGAGGCGAAGCTGGTCCTGGCCCAGGACACCCTGGCCTCGGCCCGCACCCCTTGGGAGAGGGGTGCGGCCCGGGAGCACGCGGTCGCCGCTCGCATCGCCTTCGAGCGGCTGGAGGCGGAGCTGCGGCACCGCTGGGAAAAGGCCCAAGCGTTGCGCGCGGAGCCGGATATTCGAGCCCGGGAGCAGGCGGAGCTCACCGCCTTGCGGGCGGAGGCTAAGAGCTTGGCGGCCCGGGCCCGGCAGCTTCTGGACCGCCCCGCCCCAGCCACCCCGGAAGTGCTGGAAACCCGCGGGGCCGTGGGTCGGGCGCTGCAGGCGTTCCAGGCGCTCGCCCCGGACGCCTCCGCGGATGCCGTTCGCCTGGCCCGGGACATGCTGGCCCAGTCCACCCGTGCCCTGGAGCGCTTGCTGGAAAGCCCCCCGGCACCGGAAGCTCACCCGGCACCGGAAAAGCTGCAACGGGCCGTTGCGGCGTTCCTTGCTGGGGACTACCAGCGCACCGTGGAGCTTTTGGCGATCCCCGAGCTGGGCAGCCCGGAAGCCACGAGGATCGCCTACCTCCTCCGGGGAGCGGCCCGCTTTTCCCTGTGGGTGGAGGGGGGCGAGCAGGACCGGGCGCTCTACGACCAGGCCCTGGCGGACGTGAAGGCGTGCCAGAAGCTGGGGGCTTCCCCCGACGCCGCGGTGTTCTCCCCGCGTTTCCTGGCGCTGTTCCACTGATGCGGGCCCTCGTCGCCCCAGCCACCGGGGTGTCCCCGGATGGCATCCTTGTGATTGAAAGCACAATTTGCTAACGTGAGTCGGGAGCGAAGCGCCATGGTCTTGCGGCAACTCTTTCGCACCAAACCGCTGGAGCAGGTTCTCGCCGAGCCGGAAGCTGGGGAGATGCGCCTCAAGAGGGCCCTCGGCCCCTGGGACCTGGTAGCCATCGGCATCGGCTGCATCATCGGCGTGGGCATCTTCGTGCTGCCGGGGGTGGAGGCCGCCACCCACGCTGGCCCGGGCATCATCCTTTCGTTTGCCATCGCTGCTGCCGCCTGTGCTTGCGCTGCGCTCTGCTACGCCGAGCTGGCGGCCATGATCCCGGTGGCGGGCAGCGCCTACACCTACGGCTACGCCACCCTGGGGGAGCTACCGGCTTGGATCATTGGCTGGGACCTGATCCTGGAGTACATGGTGGGGGCGTGCCTGGTGGCCATCGGCTGGTCGGCGTACTTCACGAACCTGCTCAACAACCTGCTGCGCCCCTGGGAGGTGGCTCTGCCCCACGCCCTCACCGCCGCTCCCTGGGGACCCGAGCCTGGGATCGTGAACCTCCCCGCGGTGGCGATCGTGGGGGCACTCACCTGGCTTTTGGTGCGGGGGATCCGGGAGAGCGCCAGGGTGAACGCGGTGATCGTGGCGCTGAAGGTGGCGGTGATCCTGGTTTTCATCGCCTTGGCCGCGGGGCACGTGAACCCCGCCAACTGGCGGCCGTTCGCCCCGTTCGGGTTTTCCGGCATCGTCACTGCCGCAGCCATCGTGTTCCTCGCTTACGTGGGGTTCGATGCGGTTTCCACCACCGCCGAGGAGGCCAAGAACCCCCAGAACGACATGCCGGTGGGGATTCTCGGCTCCCTGGCCGTGGCTACCGTGCTTTACATGGCGGTGGCCGCCATCATGACCGGCGTGGTGCCCTACACCAAGCTCAACGTGGCCGATCCTGTGGCCCTGGTGCTCAACGAGCTGGGGATGCCCTGGGCCTCGGCCCTCGTTTCGGTGGGGGCTTTGGCGGGGATCACCTCGGTGCTCCTGGTGCTGCTTTTGGGCCAACCGAGGATCCTCTTCGCCATGTCTCGGGACGGACTGCTCCCCGCCGCGTTTTCCCGCGTTCACCCGCGCTACCGCACGCCGTACTGGACCACGCTGCTCACCGGCTCGCTGGTGGCGCTGGCGGCGGCGCTCACGCCGATCAACGTGGTGGCAGAGCTTTGCTCCATCGGCACGCTTTGCGCTTTCGCCATCGTTTCCGGCGGGGTTCTGGTGCTGCGCTACACCCGGCCGGAAATCCCCAGGCCGTTCCGCGCCCCGGCCTTCCCGGTGGTTCCAGCCCTGGGGGTGCTGCTTTGCCTCTACCTCATGGCCTCGCTCCCCCTGGTCACCTGGCTGCGCTTCCTCGTGTGGCTGCTCCTAGGCCTTGCGGTGTACGCCAGCTTCGGCTCCAAGCGCGCCTTGCTGCACACCAAGCCCAGCGGCGCTTGAGGAAGCCACCTCGCGGTACACTCGTGGCATGGCCTGGGGACGGCTGTAGGGGGTGCCGTGGCGCGGGTGCTCTTGGTGGACGACGACCCGGAGCTGTTGGCCGCGCTGCAGCAGGTGCTGCAGGAGGCCGGGTTCGAGGTGGTGGCCAGCACCTCCGGGGCCGAGGCTCTGACCTTTTTGCCGGAGCTGCCCCCGGATGCTGCGGTGCTGGACGTGGTGATGCCCGGCTCATCCGGCTACGAGATCCTCGCCAACCTGCGGTCCAACCCTGTCACCGCCAGCATCCCGGTGATTTTCCTTTCCGGGCTTTCCTCCGCCAAGGAGCGGGTACGGGGGCTCGCGGCCGGGGCCGACGATTACCTGGTGAAGCCGTTCGAGCCCGCGGAGTTGATCCTCCGGCTCCGCAAGCTCCTGGCCCGGCGGCAGGAAAGCCCGGCAGGAGCGCCGGCGGAGGTGGCCCTGGAGGCGGCGGTGGCTCGCTTGGAGCAGGTGCTTTTCTCGGGCGGCAACGTGCGGGGTCTCCAGCTGGGCCGGTACCAGCTGGACGCGATCCTCGGAGAAGGGGGGCACGGGGTGGTGTTTCGCGCTTTCGACCGCACGCTGCTGCGCCCGGTGGCCATCAAGATGCTCCACTTCCCCGAAGCCAGCGAGGACCCACAAGAGCTGCGCTCCAGCTTGCTGAAAGAAGCGGTGCTGGCTGCGCGGCTTGCTCACCCGCACATCGTGGCGGTCTACGACTTCCAGGAAACCAGCAGAGCCGCGTTCATCGCCATGGAGCTGGTGGAAGGGGCAGGGCTGGACCGCTACATCCTGGCCAAGGGGAGGCTTTCCTCGGAAGAAACCGCCCTGGTGGGGAAAGCCGTAGCCCAAGCGCTGGCCGCCGCCCACGCCCAACGGGTGATCCACCGGGACCTCAAGCCCGGCAACGTGCTCCTGGGCCGGGAAGGGGCCATCAAGGTCTCGGATTTCGGCATCGCCACGTTTCTCTCCTCCCAAGCCAAAAGGCCCGGGGAGATCTTCGGCACCCCGGGGTTTTTGGCCCCGGAGTGCATCCGCGGGCAGGGCTACGATGAAAAAGGGGACCTCTTCGCCCTGGGGGTCACGCTCTACCTCTGCCTGGTAGGCAACGCCCCTTTCAGCGCCGGCAACATCCTGGAAACCCTGGAGCGCACGCTGCTCCACGAGCCGGAGCCTCCGCACCAGCTGGTCCCGGAAGCGGATCCGCAGCTTTCCGACCTAGTGATGCGCCTTCTGGCCAAAGAGCGCGGCAAGCGCCCCCCCTCGGCAGCAGCGGTAGCCAGTTTCCTCGAGCGCTGGGCCCAGGAGCGCAAGCTCCGCTGGGTCCCGGACGTGGGGGCTCTGGAGCGGGCCGCCAGCCAGCCCGGGGGGCTCTTCCCCTCCTCCCTCTTTCATTCCCGATAAGAGCTTCCCTGCCCCGCTTCGGCCGCAGTGCTGGCCACGCGGGGGCGGGATTTGCCACTCCGCGGGCGGGGCGAGCGCGCATCCGGCTTTGCCGGTGCGCGCGCGGGGGTTCGGGGGGCCAAGCCGCTCGCGGGAGGGAGGAGGAGCGCGAGCGTGCCCCCCGCGACAGAAAGCGGGCGGAGACCAAAGCCCGCCCCCAAAAAAGAAACGGCCAGCAGAGCTGGCCACACTGGTTGCGGGGGCGGGATTTGAACCCGCGACCTTTGGGTTATGAGCCCAACGAGCTACCGGACTGCTCCACCCCGCGCCGCAGCGGCAATTATAGCCGCTTTCCTGCCGTTGTCAAACGACCGCCCCCGAGGCAGCCCCGAGCAACGCCCGCAGCTCTTCCAGGTCTTCCTCCGGCATCGAGAGAAACTCCACGCCGATATCGTAGCGGCCATCCTCGCGCCGTTGCTCGTAGGCCACCCGTGCCTTCGCCCGCAGCACCTTGCCCCTGGCGGAAAGCAAGAGCTCCAGGGTTTCCTCCAACCCCAGGGGATCCGGGTGCACGAACAAACACCCCCCGAGCCCCACCACCCGGGTCTTGGCCAGGTTTTCCCGCTCCTCGGGCCCCAGCTTGCGCACGAGCACGGCGAGCTCGGCGGGGAAACGCACGAAACGACGGCGATCGCGTGGTTCGTCCATAGGGTCTCGCGGCTCCGCCTCTAAGGTAAGCCCTTCGGGGAAAAAAGGCAAAGCCCCGGCCAGGTGGGGTAGACTCATGCTGTGGCCGAGGTGAGCAACCAGGTGCAGGTTCTGCCGCCGGCGCAGCTGGAAGCGTTCATCGAGCGCTACCGGCGCGATGCAGGGGTGCCCGAGGTCATGCCCCCCGCCAGTTTCCTCCAGGAGGTGCTGCAGCGGGCCAACGCCTTCGTGCCTTCCGAGGCCGGGTCGCTGCTTTTGGACAACCCTTTCGAGCGCAGCCCCGAGGGGAAGGCCCCGTTCCTCTACTTCGTTGCCGCGTTCGGGCCCGCGGCCAGCGCGCTGCTGGGCCAGCGGATCGCGGTGTCCGAGGGGGTGGTGGGTTACGTGTACCGCTCGGGGTCCCCCTACCTGGTGAAGGAAGTGGCCCAGGACCCGAACTTCTGCCCCCGCTTCGACGAGCGGGCAGCGTTCCGCACCCGTACGCTGCTGGCCGTGCCCATCAACCTGGGCAGCACCGTCTGCGGGGTGCTGGAGCTGGTGAACCGTTTGGATGGCGAGCCCTTCGACGAGCGGGATCGGGACCTGCTTTCGATGTTCGCCGCGTACACCGCGGTTTCGCTGCAAAACCTCCTGGATGCCCGCAGGGCCGGGGAAGCGGCCCGCTCCGACGACCTCACGGGGCTTGCCAACGACCGTCACTTCCACCGCCGCCTGGCCGAGGACCTGGAGCGAGCCGATGCCACGGGGACCCGGGTGGCGCTGCTTTTCCTCGACCTGGACAACTTCAAGAGCGTGAACGACACCCACGGGCATCTCGCGGGAAGCCAGGTGCTGAAGGAAGTGGGGTACGTGTTGCGCCGCACCGTGAGGCTGCCCGGGGTGACGCTGGCGCGCTACGGGGGGGACGAGTTCGTGATCATCCTCCCCGGGCTCGACGTGGCGGCGGCGGCCAAGGTGGCGGAGGAGATCCGCCAAGCGATCCGCCGGCAAGCGTTTCTCCGGGGCCGCTTCTCCTGGGCCCCGGGGCCCGTGGAGTTCCAAGGCCCCCTCACCTGCTCCATGGGGGTGGCGGTTTACCCGGATCACGTGCCCCGGGAAGGCAGCTCGGACCAAAAGCGCAACTTGCTGCTGCGGGAAGCCGACCAAGCCATGTACGTGGCCAAGAACTCGGGGAAGGACCGGGTGGTGGTGGCGGGTGGCCACGAGCTGGCGCCAAAATGACGTGCAGGCTTCCCCTGATCCTTATCAGAGTTGGCACAGATCTTGCTTAGCCCTGCATCGCGGGCGTGGCCCGCGGAAGGAGCGTCACGATGCAAGCGAAAGGCAAAGCGTGGTTGCTTTCCCTGGGTGCCGTGGCCCTGGCAGGGTTCGTGGCCGGGGTGGTGTTCACTGGAGGAAGCGACCTGTCCTCCAAGAGCCAAGCACAGCAAGCTCCCCCAGCTGCTGCAGGTAGGGCGCTTCCCGACTTCGCCGCGCTGGCGGAGCAGGTGATGCCGGCGGTGCTGGCGGTGACCACCGAAGAGGTGGTGAGCGAGAAGAACCTCCGGCGGGTCCACCCTGGGGTGGATCCCTTCGAGTTCTTCTTCGGCCGGCGCCCCAGGCAGCGGGCGGTGGGCATGGGGAGCGCGTTTTTCATTTCCGCCGATGGCCTGGCCCTCACCAACAACCACGTGGTGGAGGGGGCGGACAAGATCTTCGCCTTCACCACCGACCGCACCAAGTACGAGGCCAAGGTGGTGGGGCGCGACCCAGCCACGGACTTGGCGCTGATCAAGGTCCAGGGCAAGGGGCCGTTCCCGTTCCTCACCTTGGGCGACTCCGACGCGCTGCGGGTGGGGGATTGGGTCATGGCGGTGGGCAACCCCCTGGGGATCGGGCAAACGGTCACCGTGGGGGTGGTTTCCGGCAAGGGCCGCAGCTTGGGGCTTTCCGAGGAGACCTCCTCCTTCGAGAACTTCATCCAAACCGATGCGGCCATCAACCAGGGCAACTCCGGTGGGCCCTTGGTGAACCTCAAGGGGGAAGTGGTGGGGATCAACACCGCCATGAACATGGCTGCGGAAAACATGGGGTTCGCGGTGCCGGTGAACACCGCCAAAGCGGTGCTCCCCCAGCTCAGGGAAAAGGGTAGGGTCTCCCGGGGCTACCTGGGGGTGATGATCAGCGACGTGACCCAGGAGGCCCAGGAAGCGTTCGGTCTCCCCTCCCGGGAGGGGGCCCTGGTGCAGGAGGTGACCGAGGGGAGCCCCGCGGAAAAGGCCGGCCTCAAGCACGGGGATGTGATCGTGGCGGTGAACGGCAAGCCGGTGAAGAACCAGCGGGAGCTCATTGATACCGTTTCCTCCCTGGCGCCGGGGACCAAGGTGCAGGTGGAGGTGATCCGCGACGGCAAGCGCAAGACCTTCACCGCCACGCTGGCCGAGCGCAAGATCGAAGGACAAGAGACCGGAGAAGGGGAAACCGTGGAGGAAGCAGCTGCCCAGCTGGGGCTCGAGGTGAGCGACCTCACCCCTGGACTGCGACGCCGCTACGAGATCCCCCCATCGGTGGAAGGGGTGTTGGTGCAGGACGTGGAAGAGCTCTCGGCGGCGGACGACGCTGGCATCGCCCCGGGGGACGTGATCCTCGAGGTGAACGGCCAGGCGGTGAGCTCGGTGGACGAGTTCAACGCCAAGCTGGAAAAGATCCGCCAAGGACAAGCAATCCGGCTTTACCTGTGGCGCGAAGGCAGCAAGCGCTTCGTGGTGCTCCGCAAGCCGTAAAGCAACAGCCCTCCTCCTTTCCACGGAGCCCCCGCCCCGCGGGGGCTCCGTGTTGCTGGGCCCGGTGGCGCTAGAATGGCGGAGGAGACCGCTCATGGGCCAAGCAGGCAAGGTGCTGGTGGTGGACGACCAGCCCCTCAACACCGAGGCGCTAGCGCAAGCGCTCCAGCCTCTGGGGTACGAGGTGTGGCAAGCGCTGGACGGCCCCACGGCGCTCCTTCTCGCCCGGGAACACTTGCCCGACGTGATCCTCCTGGACCTGCGAATGCCGGGGATGGACGGGTTCGAGGTGTGCCGAAAGCTCAAGGCCGACCCGGAAACCCAGCTCTTGCCGGTGGTGGTGCTCACCGGCATGGACTCCCGGGAAACCCGCCTGGCTGCCCTGGAAGCGGGGGCCACGGACTTTCTCGCCAAGCCCTTCGATTTGGTGGAGCTGGAAGTGCGGGTGCGCAACCTGGTGAGCTACCGGCGGCTCATCCAGGATCTGGACGACGCGGAGCGCATGCTGTTCGCGGTGGCCCGGGCGGTGGAAGCCAGGGACGAGGGGACGGGGGAGCACTGCGACCGCCTCTCGCACCTGGCGGTGTGGCTCGGGGAGCGGCTGGGCCTGAAAGACGAGGACCTCAAGAGCCTGCGCCGCGCCGGCTACCTGCACGATATCGGCAAGATCGGCATCCCCGACAGGATCCTCCACAAACCGGGCCCCCTGGATCCCCAGGAGTGGGTGGTGATGCGGTCCCACGTGGAGATCGGGGTGCGGATCTGCGCGCCGCTGCGCACGCTGCGCCCGGTGCTTCCCATCATCCGCCACCATCACGAGCGGTGGGATGGCTCCGGCTATCCCGACGGGCTTGCGGGGGAAGCGATTCCGTTCCTCGCCCGGGTGTTCCAGGTGGTGGACGTGTACGACGCGCTCACCTCGGACCGCCCCTACCGCAAGGCGCTCCCTCCCGAGGAGGCCCTGGCGGTACTGCAGCAGGAAACAGCCCAAGGTCGCTGGGATCCGGCGGTGGTGGAAGCGTTCGCCCGGGGGGTGAGGGAGGTGGGGCCCGAAGTGCTGGCGCGGCTTGTTGGCCCCAAGGCAAAGTTGGAGTAAAGTGGAAGCCGCGGTGCGCAGCGCCGGCGTGGTGGTTTCCAACCACGGGCTCGGGAAAGAGGCGAGGCGCAGGAGCGAGCCGAGCCGGCGACCAGCGCTGCTGGCGCTTACTCGGGCGGCCGCCGGGCGGGGGCGCGCCACCGTGCCCCCGCGACAGAGGAACCAACAAGCAAGGAGCGATGTGCATGGGTGAGACCTCTCCATCCACCGATCAACCCAAAACCCGGCGGCGCCGCCCCCGGCGGCACTCGCGCCGGCGCAAAAAAACCGCCTCGACCCTTGAGCTGGTGGAGGGCTTGCTCCACCTGGAGGGGGACCGGGCGACCCTGGTTACCGACCTGCGGACGCTCATGCCCAAAAGCGGCGACCCACCCGTAGCCAAAGAGCTGGTGCAAACCTGGCACCTGGCCCCGGGGCTCGCCATCGTGGGGGAGCTGGCCTCGGCCAACGGCCAGCGCGCCGCGGTGAGCAAGCTGGTGAGCGTGGAGGGGATGGCCCCGGAGGAGTGGCGGGCGAAGGCGGTTCCCTTCGGGGAGCTCACCTCCATAGACCCCACGGAGCGGTTGAAGCTGGAAACCGCCCCCGAGGCGTTGGAAACCCGGGTGGTGGAGCTTTTGGCCCCCATCGGCAAGGGGCAGCGCTGCCTCATCGTGGCACCGCCCAAGGCCGGCAAGACCACGCTGTTGCAGCAGCTGGCCCACGCCATCGCCACCAACCACCCGGAGGTGGAGATCTTCGTGCTGCTGGTGGACGAGCGCCCCGAGGAGGTCACCGAATGGACCCGCTCGGTGGTGCGGGGGCACGTGTTCGCCTCCTCCTCGGACCAGGAGGTGGCTTCGCACATCGCGGTTTCGGAGATGGTGCTGGAGCGGGCGCGGCGCCTGGTGGAGCTGGGGCGGGACGTGGTGATCTTCATGGACTCCCTCACCCGCATGGCCCGGGCCTACAACAACGCCCAGAAAGGCTCGGGGCGCATCCTCTCCGGGGGGATCGACGCCCGCACCATGGAAAAGCCGCGGCGTTTCTTCGGGTCTGCCCGCAACGTGGAGGGGGGAGGCTCCCTCACCATCGTGGCCACCTGCCTGGTGGACACCGGCTCCCGCATGGACGAGGTGATCTTCCAGGAGTTCAAGGGCACCGGGAACATGGAGATCGTGCTCACCCACGACCTTTTCGAGCGGCGCATCTTTCCCTGCATCAACATCGCCGCCTCGGGGACCCGCAAGGAGGAAAAGCTGTACTCCCGGGAGGAGGTGGAAAAGCTCTACGTGCTGCGCCGCGCTCTGGCGGCGCTGCCGAACCACGAGGCGATGCAGCTGCTTTTGGCCAAGCTCAAGCAGTTCAAGAGCAACCAGGAGTTCCTCCAGAGCTTGAAACCCCCAGCCAAATGAAAAAGGCGGGCCACCTGGGCCCGCCTTTGCCGCGTGTCGCTTCCTGCTAGCGAACCGCCTTGCTGAGATCCACCGGGAACGTGAGGGTGGCGGTGGACTTCACCTTCACCCCACCCTTGGTGGCTGGGCGGAAGCGGTACTTCTTGGCCGCCTCCAGGCACGCCTCGTCCACCCCCAACCCTGGGGTGGGGAAAGGCCGGAGTACCTTGGCGTCCTCCACCAGCCCTTTGGCGTTCACGGTCACCTGCACGATGACCACTGCCTTGGTGGCAGTGATGCGGCTGCGCAGCTGCGGGGCGATGCGGATATCCGGGGTCGCGGAAAGCAGCTCCGAGGGCAGCGTATCCACCTCCTCGGGGGGAACGAACTGGTTTTCGCGGATCCCTGGGGCGGGCTTTTCAGCTGGTGCGGAGGGTGCTGCGGGCGCCTGGGCCACCACCGGGGGCTTGGTGGGCTCGGGGGTGGGAACCGGGGTGGGTTGGGCCACCGGGGCTGGGGTGGGCTCCGCCGCCACCACCGGCGCTGCGGTGGGCACCGGGGTAGGGGGCGCGGTGGGCAGCGCCACCGCCGCGCCCGCCACTGCCTGAGCCTTCTGGTGCTGCAAACGAGCCAGCTCCGCCTCCTTGCGCCGCTGCTCCTCTTCCCGCTGCGCGAGCAGGCGCTGGGCTTCTTCCAGTCTCTTCTGCTCCTCCTGGGTGAGCTTCTGGGCGCCGGTGGCTGCCTTCTTTTGGATTTCCGCCAGCTGCTGCTTCAACGCTTCGGTTTCCTGGCGGGAGCGCTCCAGCTCTTCCCGCAGCGCTTGCTCTCGCTTGGCCAGCTCCTGGGCCACCATGGCTTGGACCTGAGCCCGGGTCTCCTCCTCGCTGGGGCCCTTGGGGCGGGTGAGCAGGAACCCCACCACCCCCGCCAGCACCACGATGGCGCCGATGGCCACGTACATGGGGAGGCGGCTCGGGGGCGCCGCGGCCACCGCCGGAGCTGGAGCGGTGGGCGCCTTGGGGGGCTTGTAGTACGCGCTCACGTCCAAGGTCTTTTCCCGCTGCAGCTCCCGGTCCTCCTCCTCGATTTCCTGGCGGTACAGCCGATCCATGAACAGCGCCAGGTTGAAGGTGGTGGGGGAGTACGCGCCGCCGTAGAGCAGCTTTTCCAAATCCCGCTTGAAGTCCACCGCCGAGGAGTACCGCTCCTCGGGGCGGGCCGCCAGCGCCTTGCGGAGCACCGCCGCCACGTCCTCCGGTACCGGCCCTTCCTCCAGCGCCAACTGCGGGGCGGCCACCGCCTGGGCCCGGGCTTGAGGATCCCCGGGGAGGGGTTGCCCAGCCAAGAGCTCGTAGAGGATGGCTCCCAGGGAGTACACGTCCCCCCGCCGGCTGGGGTGCCCGGTGGCGAGCACCTCCGGGGCCAGGTAAGGCGCCGCCAGCTCCTGCATCCCCACCCGGTCCAGGTTGGCCAAAAGCCCCTTGGCCAAGCCGAAACCGGCGAGCCGTGCCTCGCCGTCGTTGCTCACCACCACCAGGTGGGGCACGAGAAAGCCGTGGATCAGCGGTTCCCCTTCCTGCTCCAGGGCCAGAGCCGCGGCCAGGGCCGAGGCGAGCTTTTCCGCGATCAACAGGCAGTTGTCAATGGCCACCGGGAACTGCTCCTGGCGCACCCGGGAAAGCAGCTGGTCCAGCGGTTGCCCGGGGAAGTAGTCCCAGGCGGCAAAAGGCACCCCGTCCACCTTCCCCACGGTGGCCCCGGAAACCACGTTGGTGGCTTTGAGAGCTTTGGCGATTTGCTCCGCCCGGGGAAACTCCGCTGCCAGGGCCTGGATGTCGAACCCGCTCTTGTCGAAGCGCCGCAACCAAACGATGCGCTTGAAGCCGCTAGCCTCCATTTCCCCGGCCCGCCAGAGGGAACCGAGGGCGTCCTCGGAGCGCTTTTTCAAAAGCAAGAAGTTGCCGAAGGTGGCGTAAGGCTGAGCCATGGCTCTCCCTCCCCGTTCACGGGAAAAAGCTAGCACCCGCGGCTGGCCAGGTCAACCTTCCGCGTTTCCCGCTGCTTTCTGCCTTTTGCGCGCCGCGAGAAAGCTCTCCAGAAGCACCGCTGCCGCCACCGCATCTACCGCCCGGCGCTTGGCGGCGGCGGAAAGCCCCAGCTCCGCAAGCCGAGCCGCTGCTTCCTGGGTGGTGCCCCGCTCGTCCCAGGGAACCACGGGGATCTCCAGCACCGCCCGCAACGCCTCCAAAAGCGCCCTTACCCGGGCTTCCCCCCGGCTCTTCCCGCCCTGGGTGACCGGCAACCCCACCACTACCCCCTCCACGCCCCACAGCTCCACCAACGCCTTGATCCTGGCGGCCAGGAGCTGCGGCGCTCCCCCAGCCAGCGCCCGCTGCGGGGTGACCACGGTTTCGCTGGGATCGGCAAGCGCCACCCCTACCCGCTTTGCCCCCACGTCCAAAGCCAACCAACGCACGGGCCACAAGTGTATGCGAGGTTTTTCACGGCGCGGCGCTACAATCCCCGGGAGGAGGGCAACGGTCTATGGAAGAGATCTTCGTGGTTTCCGCGGTGCGCACCCCCATCGGCAGCTTCCTGGGGCAGCTGGCCCCGTTGCCTGCCCCGCGCCTCGGGGCCATCGCCATCCAGGAGGCCGTGAAAAGGGCCGGCGTGGCACCGGAAGCGGTGGATCAGGTGATCATGGGCAACGTGTTGCAGGCCGGGGAAGGGCAAGCGCCGGCGAGGCAAGCGCTGCGCTACGCGGGGCTGCCCGACAGCGTGAGCGCGGTGACGCTGCACAAGGTGTGTGGCTCGGGGATGCGGGCCATCATGATGGCTGCCAACGACCTGCGTTGCGGCGAGGGGGAGATCATGGTGGCCGGGGGGATGGAGTCCATGTCCAACGCGCCCTACCTGCTCCCCGCGGCCCGCAAGGGGCTGCGCCTGGGGCATGGGCAGGTGCTGGACCACATGGTTTTCGACGGGCTCTGGGACCCCTACGGCGACAAGCACATGGGCAGCTGCGCGGAGCTTTGCGCCCGAGAGTACGGCTTTTCCCGGGAGCAGCAGGACGCCTTCGCCAGGGCCTCCTACGAGCGGGCGATCCGCGCCACCGAGAGCGGCGCGTTCGCCGACGAGCTGGTGCCGGTGGAGGTGAGCAGCGGGAAGGGGCAGAGCACGCTGGTGAGCCGGGACGAGGAGCCGTTCCGGGCAGACCTCGCCAAGATGCCCTCGCTGAAGCCTGCCTTCGAGAAGGACGGCACGGTGACCGCCGCTAACGCCTCGAAGATCAACGACGGTGCGGCGGCGCTGGTGGTGGCCACGGCCTCGGCGGTGCGCAAGCACAACTTGCGGCCACTGGCGCGCATCGTGGTGCAAGCCTCCTTCGCCCAGCACCCAGAGTGGTTCACCACCGCGCCCGTGGGGGCGATCCGCAAGGTTTTGGAGAAGGCCGGCATGAGCTTGGAGCAGATGGATCTGGTGGAGATCAACGAGGCGTTCGCGGTGGTGGCCATGGCCGCCATGCGGGAGCTGGGGATCCCCCACGAAAAGCTCAACGTCAACGGCGGTGCGGTGGCCCTGGGGCACCCCATCGGCGCCTCGGGGGCGCGCATCGTCACCACGCTGCTCCACGCGCTGCGCCGCCGCAGTGGGCGCTTCGGGCTTGCCGCGATTTGCATCGGCGGCGGCGAAGCCACCGCGATGATCTTCGAAAACCTCGCGTGACGCTGCTCCTGCTGCTCCTGGCCGCTGCCGAGGGTGCGCCACCACCGGTGGAGCTTGCCGCCCGCCGCCAGCAGTGGGTAGCCGAAACCTTCTGGTGCGGCATCGGCGAGGTGGTGGTGAAGTACCAGGACATCACGCTGCGGGCCGATACCCTGGAGGTGGACCTGGCCACCCTCAAGCTCCACGCCGAGGGGAACGTGGTCTTCGACCAGGGGCCTCACAGGCTCGCTTGCCAGAGGCTGGAGTTCGACTTGCGGGCGAAAACCGGCATCTTCTACCAGGTGGACGCGTTTTTCGCCCCCACCTACCGCTTCCGCGGGGAAGAGGTGGAAAAGCTCGACGAGGACCGCTACCGCTTCCGGAAAGGGGTCTTCACCTCCTGCGCCCTGGACGACCGCTCCCCGCCCTGGAGCATCACCGTGGAGCAGGCGGTGGTGCAGCTGGAGGGGTACGGGCACTTCCGCCAGGCGGCGCTGTGGCTGCGGCGGGTGCCGATCTTCTACACGCCGCGGCTGCTCTGGCCGGTGATGCGGGAGCGGGCGGCGGGCCTTTTGGTGCCCAACATCGGTTACAACAACCGGCGGGGGGCGTACCTGGGGAACGCGTTCTTCTGGCCCATCTCCCGCTCCTTCGATACCACGCTTTACCTGGACACCTACAGCAAGGGGTACCTGGGTCTCGGCCAGGAGCTGCGCTGGGCCCCCGCGGAAAACGCCTACGGGGAGTTCCAGGTGAACTACTTCCGGGACCCGGACACCCACCGCTGGGAGTGGAAGCTCACCGGCAAGCACCGCCAGCTGCTCCCGGGGGGGTGGGCGGTGAAGGCCGACGCTGTGGACCTCTCCAACCTGGATTTCTTCCAGCGCTTCGAGCGCACCTTCGACCCCAACGCGCTCCGCCGCCTGCCCGCCTACCTCACGGTGACGCGGAGTTTGGGCAACCAAACCGTGAACTTCCGCCTGGACCACGAGAAGACGTTCTTCCAGTCCAGCGCCGGGAGGAGCTCGGTGGTGGTGCTGGAACGCCAACCCGAGCTGGAGTACCGCTTGCGCCCCACGCAGCTGGCCCGCTCCCCCTTCTACCTTTCCGCCACCCTGGACGCCTCCCACTTTCGGGTGAACCGCTCCGCCACGCTCCGGGGGAAGTACTCCCGCTTCGACGTTTTCCCCCAGCTTTCGCTTTTGACCCCTGGGCTTTCCTGGCTTTCCATCACCCCCACCGTGGGGGCCCGAGCCACCTACTACACCGCCACCTACACCCCGGACCGGCAGGCGTTCGCGGACGCCACGCTGCTGCGCCGCTACGGGACCGCAGGGCTCACGCTCACCGGCCCGGCGTTTTCCCGGGTGTTTGCCCGGGGGGAGCGGAAGTTCAAGCACCTCCTGGAGCCCCGGGCCGAGTACACCTACGTTTCGGACCCGGGGGAGCAGGGGCGGGTACCGCTGTTCGACGAGCGGGACGGGGTCACGGTTTCCAACCGGCTCCGTTGGAGCCTCGCCAACCGGCTCTTCGTGAAAAGCGGCGGCGCGAGCCGGGAGCTGGGCTCTTTGGAGATTTCCCAGGAGTACTCGTTCTCCCAGCCGCTCACCGTGCGTTACAACCCCCGCCAGCAAAGCCAGCGTGGCCCCCTCACGCTGGCGCTGCACGTCAACCCCACCGACCAGCTGCTGCTGGACGCCCGCGCCCTCTACGACGCGGTCACCAGCAAGCTTTCCTCGCTTTCCCTGGCTGGCATCGTGCGCTCCCAGCAGGGGTACCTCAACCTCACCTACTCCTCGAGCTACGATGTGCGTACCGGCGCCACCACCTCCTCCCAGCTGCAGCTTTTCCTGGGTGCCAGCAAACCGGACTCCCCCTGGCGCTGGCAGAGCATGGTGGCTTACGACCTCTGGAAGAAAAACCTCCTGCGCCAGGAGCACACCGCCTCCTACAAGGGAAGTTGCTGGGCGGTGAGCTTGCAGTTGCGGGACTACCGCATCCCGCCGCACCAGGTGCGGGACTACCGCATCATGCTGGACCTCACGGGGATCGGCACGCTCCTGGACATCCGCGGCGGGCTTGCGGCGTTTGGCAAGTAAGCTGCCGCCACCTCGCTCCCTCGCCTTGCACGGCGCAGGGGAGATGCGCTAAGCTTTGCCTCCCAGGTCGGGGCGTAGCTCAGCCTGGTAGAGCACACGGTTCGGGACCGTGTGGTCGGAGGTTCAAATCCTCTCGCCCCGACCATTCACCTGCCCCAAAGCTGGCACGTTCCTCGCATACAAAAGCCCAGCCGGGACCACCGGCACCACGTTGCGAGGGGGTCGTATGACGAACAACGCGAAGCTTTCGGTGTTGCTGCTGGCAGTGGCTTTTGCCGCCCCGGGGGCGGGGCAGACGCCCGCACCCCAGGAAATCGTCGCCCGGGCTTGCCAAGCCGCCGGGGGGCTTCAGGCGTTCCAAAAGCTGGGGTTCCTCCGCCTGGAGCTCAGCTCCTCGGAGGTGACCCAGGACGGCAAAACGCAAGAGTCCAACAAGGTGTTGATTTTCCACCCCGACGCCATCGTCCCGGTACGCTTGGAAATCCCTGCCATGGGCGTGATTGCCGGGGATGACGGCAGCGGCGGCTGGGCAGTGATTGGCGGCAGGCCCGATCCGCGTCCTTCCACCACGGTGCTGGTGCGGCGCATGATCACCGCCGACGCGTTCCCGCTCACCATGCCGTTCAGCCTCACCTGGCCGGGGGTGGCGGTGACCGGGGTGAGCGAGGGGACCGTGGGCAACCGGCCAACTTGGCGCCTTGCTGTCACCCTTGCACGCAACTTCTTCCACTCGCCGCAAATCGCCACCCAGTGGACCGTGGACCTGGACAAGGAGACCTACCAGGTGCTGCGGGCAGACAGCCCCTACACCGACCTGGGGAAGGGGGTGGTGGCGGACGGCATGCGCTTTTCTTGGAGCGCGTACACCACCGTGGGCGGTGTGCGGCTGCCCACCCAGCAGCTGGTGGTGGGGCTGGATCCCTTCGGCAACGAGAAAGCTCACAGCCGGAAGGACAAGGCGAGCTGGCAAATCTTGACCGCGGAAAAAACCGCGGGGCTGTTCGAAAACCCAGTGCCTCCGGAGCAGCGGCCCCGCCTCCCCGTGGGCAAGCCGGTGAACCTCCCGCAACCGCCCCAGAAGCAGTGAGCGGCAGGCTCGCGGTGGGGGGCGGCTCACGGGGCGAGGGGCAGCAGCATGCGCACCTCCAGCCCCTCCGGCAGGTTGCGGGCCTCCGCCCGCCCCCCGGCCTTCTGACATACGCGGTTCACCACCGCGAGCCCTAGGCCGCTTCCTTCGGAAGTGGTGGAAAAGTGCGGCTCGAACAGCCGGGGAAGGTGGGCCTCGTCCACGCCCCCCGCGGTGTCCCGCACCGCCAGCACCACCCACTCCCCCTGCTGCCGCGCCTCCACGGTGATGCGCCCGCCTTTGCCCGCCAGCGCCTTGGCGGAGTTGTCCAAAAGGTGCCGCAACGCCCTGGCGAGCCAGGAAGGGTCCGCTAGCACCGGGAGCGGGGTTTCGGGGTGGCGCAGCACCACCCGCACCCCCCGGCGGTCCAGCACCCGGTACTCCTCCACCACGGCCCGGGCCAGCGCCACCGCATCCACCCGCTCCGGCTGCCAGCGCTCCAGCGCCACCAGGTTGGAAAACCCTTGGGAAACCTCCCTGAGGCGCGCCACCTGCTGCAGCGTCTCCTCCACGGCAAGCTTGGCCACCTCCACTACCTGCTCCGGGCCTTTCGCCAACGCCGCTTGGAGCTCTTCCATCCACAGACGGATCGGGGTGAGGGGGTTTTTCACCTCGTGAGCCACGATGCGGGCAAGCTCGGTGAGCGAGGCCAGGCGCTCGGCCCGGGCCACCTCCGAAAGGTCCTCCAGCACCAAGAGCACCCGGGGCGCTTCCCCAGCGAGGGGAACCGCGGTGACGTTCCAAAGCGCCTCGGCCTTCCCCGGGGGGGAAAGCTGCGCCGCCACCCGCGCCCCTTCCCGGGCCTTCGCCAGAAGCTCCCCCAAGCGGGGACCAAAAAGCTCTTCGAAAAACGCCGCCTCCTCCCCCACCCCAAGCGCCGCAGCGGCAGCGTTGGCCAGCACCACGCGGCTTTCCTCCAGCACCACCACCGCAGCGGAGAGGTTTTCCAGGACCCGCTGGAGCAGGTCCCGCTGGCGCACCAGCTCCTCCTGCCGCGCCTGGATTTGCCCGGCCATGGTCTGGAACGCGTGGGCCAAGGTGGCGAACTCGTCCTCCCCCTGCTGCACCGGGGAAAGGTCCGCTGGCTCCCCCCGCCCCAGCTGCCGCGCCGCCCGCACCAGCAACGCCATGGGGGTGGCCAGGCGCCGGGCGAGGAGCTCCGCCGCCCAGAGGGCCAGGAGCACCGCCCCCAAGCCAGCGATCACGAACCACTCCGCGGGCCTGAAGCGGGAGCCTGCGAACGCCTCCACCTCCAGCACCGCGAACACCAACGCTTGATCGCCGCTGCGGGCAGGGACGTACACCGCGAGCTTCTGCTCGCTGGCCACCACGGGCTCGAACCAGCGGCGCACCGCGCGCACGTACGCCTCGCCAGGGGGCACCTCCGGGACCCCTCCCAGCACCGCCAGATCCGGACGGCTGGTGACCACCAGCAAGCTGGGGCGGTACACCGCCACCACCGCCCCCACGTCCCGCACCAGGTTCGTGAGGCTTTCCTGCCAGAACGACTGGGTCACTGCCGAGCTCACGAACCGCGCGAGCTCCGCTCGTGCTTGCTCCCGCTCCCGGGCCCACTGGGCGGGCAGCACGTTGCCCAGAAGCACCAGGGGGAGCACCGTGGCGGTGAACACCAGCCCCCGCAGCCTGCCAGCGAAGCTCGAGCGGAAAGCCCAAAAGCGGCGCAGCTGCCGCCCTTGCTCCCAGAGGAAAAACGGCCCCGCCCCCCAGAGGAACAAGGCGCCGAGCAGCAGCAAGAGGTCCGGCCAGGCGGGGCGCAGCCAAGGTACAGCCAGCACCCAGTCCTCGAACCCCCTCAGGTAGGTGGGTACCGGGCGCTGCCCCACCACCACCCGCCCCCACCCCCGCTCCCGGGCCAGGGCTTCCCCCACCAGCGCCGGGGGGAGGGGGGCGAACGGCGCTCCCCGGGCCACCGGCGCCCCGGCGCGGTCGTAGGCAGCCACCGGCACACCCACCCCCGAAGCGGCCAGGGCAGCCAGCACGTTGTGCGGCCTGGGTGCTGCCAAAAGCCGCAGCCGCCACCCCTCCGGCAAGGCCCGCACCGCCAGTTCCTCCTCCCGCCCTCCGGCCAAAAGCCCCACCTCCCCCCAGGTGGCCAAGGGCTGCCCGCCCCGGTCCTCCAGCACCAGCGCGGTCCCCGGGAGCACCTGGGAGAGCTGCAAAAACTCCCCCAGCTCCCCCAGACGCACCACCCGCTGCCCCGCCGGTGCAGCGGCCAGGGCCGCCAGGCGCCCCTCGGGGAGCGAGGCCAGCAACGCCCGGGCCACGCTCTCCACGCGCCCCCACCGCGCCAAGGTGGCCTCGGTTTTCGCCAGCACCGCGCTTTTCGCCGCCCCGTCACCGCCTCCCACGAACACCGCTGCCGCGCACCCCGCAACCCAGCTCACCCGGCGTTTTTCCCCCAGCGTGGCCACCAAAACCCCCGCCCCGACCGCGAGCCAGGTTCCCGAGGCGGTGGATACCCCCACCGAAAGCGGCAGCAAAGCCAGCCAAGGGACGGGGCGGGGGCTTGCCGGCGAGGCCACCGCCAGCACCACGAACCCGAAAAGCGCAGCGAGGAGCGGCAACGGTGGCCGGAGCAAGCTCTCGGGGAGCGGCGGCACCCCAAGCTCCACCAGAAGCGGCGGCAGCGCCCAGGCCACCCCCCCCACCACCCCCGCCCAGAGGAAGCGCGACAGCCGATCGGCGAGGAAGCGGGCGAGCAACGCCAGGGCGAAAAGCGCCAAGGCCGGCACCAGCGCCGCGGGGAGCACCCCCACCCCCACACCCACCCCTGCGGCCAGCAAAGCAAGCCAAGCCCGCAGCGGCGCGGGGCCCCAGAGGAGCAGCAGCAGCGGTGCCAAGGCGCAGGCGAGCCCGGAACTCGCCCACCAGGCGGGGGTGGCGGGACGGCTGGCGAGCTCCAAGGTGGGGCGGGTGGCTTGGTTTTCCCCGAGCACCGGCACCAGCTGCGCCGCCACCCCTGCCGAAACACCCAGAACGCTGCGGCACCCTCCCTCGGGGAACGCCACGCTGGCGAGCACCGCCCCCACCACCCGCCCGGACTCGTACACCGGCTCGCGGCAAAACAGCACCACCTCCCCCACCCAGCGCTCGGGCAGGCAAGCCCGCTCCCCCACCGGGCGCCAGCGTAGCGGCAGACGCGGGCGCTGCCCCACCCAGGCCACCGGCTCCCCCCGCAGGTCCACCACCGCAAGCCCCTCCACCCCTTCCGGCAAGCGGCGCTGGTGTTGGCGCAGCAACAGGAACGGGGCTTCCGGTTCCGCCTCCGCCCCGGTGCCCGCCAAAAGCTGCGGCAACGGCGGCGCCTGGGCCAAAAGCGAAAGCTCCCCGGAAAGCCGCTGCACCCCCCGCTGCAGCGCCGCCTCGAGCTCTTCTGGGGAAGCTCGCCGGCGTGCCAGCGCTTCCACCCCCCAAAAAACCGCCAGCAGCAGCAGCGACCCTGCGGCGAGAGGGCGGTGCTTGCGCAACAGCCAAAGAGCAACGGCAGCGAAAAACGCCCTGGGGACGAAGGCCGCAAGCCCCAGCTCCAGCCAGGGGCCCGCCGCGAGCGCCGCAAGGCCGGCCCCCAGGAGCGCGGCCCAGCTCACTGGCGCAACATCGGGATGCGGATGCCGTGCTTTTTCGCCCAGGCGATAGCCTCCGGGTACCCCGCGTCGGCGTGGCGCACCACGCCGGTGCCGGGATCGGTGGTGAGCACCCGGGCCAAGCGGCGGGCTGCGGCCTCGGTGCCGTCCGCCACCACCACCATCCCCGCGTGGAGCGAGTAGCCGATCCCCACCCCGCCGCCGTGGTGGAAGGAAACCCAGGTGGCCCCCGCCGCGGTGTTGAGCAGCGCGTTGAGGATCGGCCAGTCAGCGATGGCGTCGGAGCCGTCCCGCATCCCCTCGGTTTCCCGGTTGGGGGAAGCCACCGACCCCGCGTCCAGGTGGTCCCTGCCGATGACGATGGGGGCAGCTACCTCGCCTTTGGCCACCAGCTCGTTGAGCACTTGCCCGAAGCGGGCCCGCTCCCCGTACCCCAGCCAGCAGATGCGCGCGGGCAGCCCCTGGAAGTGCACCTTCTCCTGGGCCATGCGGATCCAGCGGCAGAGCGACTGGTTTTCCGGGAACGTCTCGAGGATCGCCCGGTCGGTGCGGTAGATGTCCTGGGGGTCGCCGGAAAGCGCCACCCAGCGGAAGGGACCCTTGCCCTGGCAGAACAGCGGGCGGATGAACAGCGGCACGAACCCACCCACCTGGAACGCGTCCTCCACCCCCGCCTTCAACGCCTGGCCCCGGAGGTTGTTGCCGTAGTCGAAGGTCACGGCTCCCCGGCGCTGCAGCTCCAGCATGGCCCGCATGTGCTCGGCCATGGTGCGGTAAGCCTCCTGGATGTAGCGCTGGGGATCGGTTTGCCGCAAACGCAGCGCTTCCTGGTAGCTCATGCGGTTGGGCACGTACCCGTTGAGCTCGTCGTGGGCGGAGGTCTGGTCGGTGAGCACGTCCGGCACCACGTTTCGCTGGATGAGCCGCGCCAGCAGGTCCGCGGCGTTGGCCACCACGCCCACCGAGCGGGCCTGCTTGGCTGCCGCCAGCTCCAAGGCGCGATCGATGGCCGCGTCGAGATCCTCGAACTTCTCGTCCAAGTACCCCGTGGCCAAGCGCTTGGCGATCCGTGCCTCGTCCACCTCCGCCGCGAGGAACGTGCCCTCGTTCATGGTGGCGGCGAGAGGTTGCGCCCCACCCATTCCCCCGAGCCCGGCGCTTACCACCAGCTTTCCCTTGAGGGAGCCGCCGAAGTGGGTACGGGCGGCGGCGGCGAAGGTCTCGTAGGTGCCCTGGAGGATCCCCTGGGTGCCGATGTAAATCCACGAACCCGCGGTCATCTGCCCGTACATGGAAAGCCCCAGCGCCTCCAGCCGCCGGAACTCCTCGGCGGTGGCCCAACGGGGCACCAGGTTGGCGTTGGCGATGAGCACCCGGGGCGCGTCCTCGTGGGTGCGGAAGATCCCCACGGGTTTGCCGGATTGCACCAGAAGCGTTTCGTCGTTTTCCAGCTCCCGCAAGCAGGCCACCAGGGCGTCGAAGCACTCCCAGTTGCGGGCGGCCTTTCCCGACCCGCCGTAAACCACCAGGTCCTGGGGGCGCTCCGCCACCTCCGGGTCCAAGTTGTTCATGAGCATGCGCAGGGCGGCCTCTTGGCCCCACCCCTTGCAGGTGAGCTCGCGGCCGCGGGGGGCGCGAACGGTCCGAGCTTGGGTCATACCACCTCCCTCGCCCCGACGGGGCGAAGCTATGGTAGCGCTTTGCCGCTCAAACCGGGAGGGCCGCCCCTCCGGGACAGCTCGCCAAGGTTGCCTGGAGGATGGCGCCGCGCCGCTCGGCCGGCCCCCAGAACAGCACGCTCCCGCCACCCCCTGCCCCGCAAGCCTTAGCAGCCCAGGCTCCGGCCCCGAGCCCCGCCTCCAGCACCTTGGCGAGAAAAGGCGGGCAAACCTCCGGCGCCAAGGTGCGCCGCGCTTCCCACTCCCGGGCGATGGCCGCCCCTACCCCCCGGGCATCGCTGGCAAGCAGCGCCTCCAAGCACTGGCGGGAGGCGGCGGCAATCGCCCCGAGCGCCTCGCGAACCTCGCGCTCCCCGTCCACCCGAGCACGGTAGACCTGCCAGTTCACGATCCCCGAATGGTGGGGGACCCCGGTGTACACCACCGTCAGGTGATCGGCCAGCCAGCGGTGACGCACCGGAAGCCGCCGCACCTCCTCCCCCCCGGGCCGCAAGTGGATCGCCAGAACCCCCGGCAGCTGCGCCGGGTAGTAGTCCTGGATCCCCGTGGGAGCCTGGAGCACCTGGGCCTCCAGGTCCTTGAGGGTGTGCACCAACCTGCGACGGCTGGCGCGCTTGCCCGCAAGCGCCAGGCATGCCCGGGCCAACGCCACCGCGAACACCGAGGATCCCCCCAGCCCCGATCCCACCGGCAGCTGCTCCAGCACCTCCACCCGCACCCCACCCTCGGGCAGGAAGTGGCCCACCACCGTGGCCGCTAGCTCCCTCCCCCGATCCTCGGGCCCCAGGTAGGTTTTGGTCCCTGCGTGCTCGTGGACGAGCCACGCCTGCCGGGTGCGGCTCGCCCGCAGCCGCACCCCGCAGGACAAGCTGGCGTTGAGCGTCACGGAGCCCGGGTGGAAACACCACAGGGGCCAGAGGTCCAGGGTTCCCCCAGCCAAATCCGCCCTGGCCGGCGCAAACACCTCAACGGGCTGGGCCATATACCGCCGCGAGGAAGGGCAGGCTCCGGGGATCCAACGCGTCGCGCTTTTGCGCGAAAAGCGCGGCAAGCTCTGCTCGTAGCTTCTTGAAAGCTTCGAGCTCGCCGCCGGTCAACGGTGGCAGGGGATCGGCGCCGATGCGGGCAGGGTTCAGGTAGCGCCCGTGCTGCATCACCCGGTAGTCCAGATGGGGCCCGGTGGCGAGACCCGTGGCCCCCACGAAGCCGATCACCTGCCCCTGGGTCACCCTGGCCCCCACTTTGATCCCCGGGGCGAAGCGGGAAAGGTGCAGGTAGGCGGTGCTGTACCCTCCGGCATGGCGCAGCTCCACGGTGTTCCCCCCGCCACCTTTGAACCCCACGAAGCTCACCACCCCATCGGCGGTGGCCCGCACCGGGGTGCCAAGGGGCGCAGCGTAGTCCACGCCGAAGTGCGGCAGCCTTCTTCCCAGCACCGGGTGGAGGCGGGAAGCGGAAAACCCGGAACTCACCCGGGTGTAGGGAAGGGGCGAGCGCAGGAACTGCCGTTTGAGGGGTCTGCCCCGCTCGTCGAAGTACCCCACCCCCGAAGCCGTGGCGAAGCGGAACGCCTGGTACGTGGTGCCGCGGTTGGTGAGCCTCGCCGCGAGGATCGGCCCGTAGCCCAACCGCTCCCCCTCGCACTCCAGGCGCAGGAACAGCACCTCCAGCCGGTCCCCTGGCTGCAAGTCCCGGTGGAAATCCACCTGCCAGGCGAAAACCTCCGCCACGCCTACCGCCAGCTCGTCCCCCTCCCCCATGGCATCCACCGCCGCGAACAGCGACGAGCGGATCACCGCCTCCCGGGAGGCCAGCACCTCCCGCACCGGGCGGGGGTTTTTCCGCGCCCGCACCTCCTCCCCTTGCTCCCACACCACCACCTCGTGGCGGGGGAAAACCAGCCGCACCGCCTCGATGCCGGCCCCCCAGCGGCACTCCGCCAGCACCGGCAACCCTACTGGCAGCTGCCTGGGGTCCAGGTGCTCGGCGGCCCGCCCCACCCAGAGCGCCACGCGCCCCGCCTCCACCCCCAAGCGAGCCAGCAGCTGCCCCAACGTTTCCCCGCTCCGCAAGCTCGCGGCCACGGCATAGCGCACCGGCTGCAAAGGCCGCACAGGGGGCGGGGCCGGGCGGGTCGCCGTCCGGGGGCGCCCGCAAGCGGCGAGGATCGCCAGCAGCGAAGCCACGGTGAAAAGCTGCACCCTGGCCCTGGGCCCCCTGCCGGGCCAACGCCACGCCGGGACAGCCGAAAGACCGGGCGCCGCGAGCTCGCGGCGAGGATGCTCCGCCACGGGGCTATGCTAGCAAAAGGGGTTGTCCGCCCCCGCCCCGGGGGCTCCTCAGAACTCCTTGCTTTCCGAGCTCCGGGAGTCCAGCTGAGCAGCCTGCCGCAGCTGCTGCGAGCGCAGCCTGCGGGGTGCGTGGCGCAGGTAGTTGTAGCGCCGGCCGTAAGCGAGAAGCGCCTTTTCCAGCGCTTTCCTTCCCCGGTAGAGCCGCGACATTACGGTCCCCAGGGGGATCGCCAGGATCTCGGCGATTTCCTTGTAGCTGTAGCCCTCGATATCCGCCAGTAGCACCACCACCTTGTAGTTGTGGGGCAAGCCCTTGAGCGCTGCCAGCACCTCGTGGTCCCAGCAGGCCGCCAGGAGCTCTTCCTCCGGGCTGGGGGCCGGCTCGTCCAGGATGTGCGCCTCCAGCGTCTCCTCCAGCTCCGCGAAGTCCGCCTGGGGCGGTTGGTTCTTGCGGCGGCGGTAGAGGTTGATGAACGTGTTCTTGAGGATCTTGAAGAGCCAAGCCTTGAGGTTCGTGCCCTCGGCAAAGCTGTCCCAGTGGCGGAAGGCCTTGAGGTAGGTTTCTTGGACCAGATCCTCGGCGTCCTCGCGGTTGCGCACCAAGCGCAGGGCGGTCTTGAAGAGCTGCTCCCGGTAAGGGAGCTCGCCGTCACCACCGAAAAAACCGCTCACGTTCGCCTCCAGCTCCCACGATACAGAAACCGAGACTGGGTGTCAAGTGAACGGGAAAAGCACGGCCCACCGGCTGCCGCCGGTGGGCCTAAAAGCCAGAGGACAGCGCGCCTTTTACAGGATCTGGAAAGCCACCAGCAGCGCGTACAGCACCAGCGACTCGATGAACGCCAGGCCGAGGATCAACGCCAAGCGGATGGCCCCCGCTGCCCCAGGGTTGCGACCCATGGCGGTGCACGCCGCAGCGATGGCTTTCGCCTGGCCGAACGCCCCGGCGAAGGCGGCGATGCCCAGCACAAACGCAGCGCCTGCGAACTGCCAGGGGCTCTTGGCGGGCGCCGTCCCAGCCTCTTCGGCGAAAGCCGGCACGGCCAAAAGCAAGGCAAACAGCAGCGAACCCAAAACCAACCCTTTCTTCATGAGCTCCTCCCTTTCAGTGTTCTTCCGCCGTGACTCCCGCGATGTACACGGCAGTCAGCATGACGAAGATAAACGTTTGGATCGTGGAACCCAAGATCCCCAGCCCCATCAACGGCCAAGGGACCAGGAAAGGCACGAGAGCAGCGAAGACCCCGGTGACCGCGTGCTCGCCGAACATGTTGCCGAAAAGACGCACCGAAAGCGAAAGGATCCGCGCCAGGTGCGAGATGATTTCCACCGGGAGCATGAGCGGCGCAAGCCACCACACGGGACCGATGAAGTGCTTGAGGTGGCCGAGGATCCCATTGTGGCGGATACCCACGGCGTTGTAGAAGAGGAACGTGGTGAGCGCCAAGGCGAAGGTGGTGTTGAGATCCGCCGTAGCCGGCTGGAGGAAGAAGAACAACCCGAAGATGTTGCAGGTGAAGATGAAAAACGCCAAAGCGGCGATGTAAGGCACGTAGGCCCGCCCCTGCCCGTGGCCGATCACGTCTTCCGCCAAGTGGTCCAGCCCACCTACCAAAAGCTCCATGGCCTGCTGCAGCGCCCCGGGGCGGTCCAAGGAAAGGCGCCGGCCCACCCAGCGGCCCAGCAGCGCGATCACCACCACGGCGAAAAGCGCCATGACCACGTGCTCGGGAAGCCACGCGCCGTCGTGCACTCCCATAGCTTGCCGCCAGGACTCGGGGGGCTCCCCCAAAAGGCGCACCAACAGCGCGTTCACCGGCTTGTAGAGAACCGAGTGCTCGTGCTCCACGAACCTACCTCCCCGAAAGCCCCACCCAAAGCCAGCCCACCACCGCTATGGTGATCCCCGCTGCAGCGGCTTCCCATGCCACCTGGTGGCGAACCGCGTACAAGCTCGCCGCGGCTGCCCCGAGGAACGCCAACCGTCCCAAAGCCTGCCAGACTGCACTGCGGGCAAACCGCGGGCGCCCCGGCTGGAGCACGTGGCGCAGCACGCGTTCCAACCAAAGCCCGCTGATGATAACCACCGCCCAGCTTGCCGTCAAGACGAACGCGGCGCCTGCCCGACCGGAAACCACGAGCCCGGCCGCGGCCAAAAGACAGAGCGCCCCGCTGGGGGCCACCCCTGCCCGCAAGCTGCTCACCGGCCCTGGTCCTCCTCTTCCTCCTCCTTGCCCAGACGCAAAGCCACCCGGAACGCGTTCACGAAACCCGCCACCACCCCGAAACCGGAGAAGATCCAGGTGAGGTACGGGGCGGTGCCGAAGAGCCGGTCCATCCAAGCGCCCCAGAGGTAACCCAGACCCAGCGCTACGGGAAACGCGATGCCGATGCTGGCGGCCTCGGCCAAGCGGCGGGCGCGTCGCAAGCCGGAGGGGGTGGCAGGGGGCTTGGTCACCAAGGCCAAATGGCCGCGGCAGGCGCGGTGAACGCCAAAGCCTTGCCCGGGAGGATCCCCAAAAGCAGCGTGGCAGCGGCGCAAACCGCCAGCGCCCTCACCCCCCACGCCTCGCCCAAAACCGGCAACCCCTGCTCCTCCCCCGCCAGGTACATCTCCTTCACGATGCGGAAGTAGTAGTAAAGCGAAACCGCCGACATGATCACCCCTACCACCGCGAGCCACGCGTACCCCGCGTGCACCGCGGCGGCGAAGAGGTACAGCTTACCGAAAAACCCCACGGTGGGCGGGATGCCCCCCAGGGACAGCAGGAAAAGTAGCATGGCAAAGGCAGCTACCGGCTGCCGTCGCCCCAAGCCGCGAAAATCGCTCACCTTTTCCCCGGCGTACTCCTGGGATGCCAAAAGCGCCACCACCCCGAAAGCCCCCAGGTTGGTCACGGTGTAGGCCAGCATGTAAAAGAGCACGCTCTGCACCCCCAGGGGGCCCCCAGCCACGAGGCCCAGGAGCGCGTAGCCGGCGTGGGCGATGGAGGAGTAGGCCAGCATGCGCTTCACGTTGTCCTGGGTAAGGGCGGCCACGTTGCCCCACACCATGGTGGCTGCCGCCACCCAAGCGAGAAGCTCCCGCCAGTCGGCAGAAAGCGGCGCGAAACCGCTCCACAGCACCCGCAGCAGCAGCGCGAAAGCTGCCGCCTTCGGGCCCACGGAGAAAAACGCGGTGATCGGCGTGGGGGAGCCCTCGTACACGTCCGGGGTCCAAACGTGGAAAGGCACCGCCGCCACCTTGAACAGCATGCCGGCGAGCAGCAGGAAAAGCCCAGCCAACAGCGCGGTGCTGGGTTCGGCCTGGGCGAGCTTGGAGGCGAGCGCCGCAAGGCTCAGGGTGCCGGTGGCGCCGTACACCAAAGAGAGCCCGTACACCAGGACCCCGGAGGAAAGGGCGCCGAGCACGAAGTACTTGGTGGCTGCCTCGTGGGACTTCACCTCGGAGCGGAAGTAGCCAGCGAGGATGTAGGAGGCCAAGGCCATGAGCTCCAGGGAAACGTAAAGCCCCGCCAGGTGCACCCCCGAGGCCAAAAGGCACATGCCCAGGGTGGCGAAAAGCAAGAGCGCATCGTACTCCCAGGGGCTGCGACCTGCCCGCAGGAGGAACGGGTGCGACAACCACACCACGAGGATCCCCGCCAGAAGGAACAGCAGCCGGAAGAACAACGCGAAGCGATCGAAGGCCGCCATCCCAGCGAAAAACGTGCCCTCCCGCTCCCCCACCGCCAGCGCCGCCACGGCGCTGGCCAGCAAGGCGAGGTTGGTAAGGGCGAACGCTAGCTTGGGGGAAAGCTTCAGCGCACCCCCCAGGAGCACCACCATCCCCATACCCGCGAGCAGCAGCTCCGGAAGCAGCAGGCCTACCGGGAAGTTCATGGCCTCACTCCTCCCCGTGCTGCTTTTCGCCCTTCCGCTGCGGGAGCGCCGCTTGCGGGGCTTGGAGGTAGGAGGGGTCCACCACCTCCACCACCCGGCGGATCGAGGGCTCCATGATGCGGAAGAAGGGCTTGGGGTAAAGGCCGATCCAGAAGCACAGCACGATGAGCGGTATCAGCGTCCACTGCTCGCGGCGGGTGGCATCCGGAAGGTGCTTGTTTTCCTCGTGCACCACCTCGCCGAAGAACACCCGCTGGTACATCCACAGCATGTACGCCGCCCCCAGCACGATCCCGGTGGCCGCCGCCACCGCCCACCAGGTGTTGCGGTTGAACGCCCCCAGGAGGATCGTGAGCTCCCCCACGAACCCGTTGAGGGTGGGCAAGCCAATGGAGGCCATGGTGATGATCATGAACAGCGTGGCGTAAATCGGCATTACCTTCGCGAGGCCCCCGAACTCCGAAAGCCCCCGGGTGTGCCGGCGCTCGTAAATGATCCCCACCAGCAAGAACAAGCCACCGGTGGAAAGCCCGTGGTTGATCATCTGCAGCAGCGAACCCGAGAGCCCCTGGGGGTTCAGGGCGAACATGCCCAGCATCACGAACCCTAGGTGGGACACCGAGGAGTACGCCACCAGCTTCTTCATGTCCTGCTGGGCCATGGCCACCAAGGCACCGTAAATAATGCCGATAATCGCCAAAAGCACCATCCACGGCACCGCCCACCGGGACGCGTCCGGCAAAAGCGGCAGGGAAAAGCGCAGAAAGCCGTAGGTTCCCATCTTCAGCAGCACCCCGGCGAGGATCACCGAGCCCGCGGTGGGGGCCTCCACGTGGGCGTCGGGCAACCAGGTGTGGAACGGGAACATCGGCACCTTGATGGCGAACCCCACGAAGAACGCGAGGAACACCCACTTCTGCAGCGAGACCGGCATGGAAGGCGCCACCTTCATCAGCTCGGTGACATCGAAAGTGGGTGGGTTGCCCAACCCCGGCAGCCCCACCAGGGCGAACCCGCTGGAGTTGTAGAAGTAAAGCGCGAGGATACCGATGAGCATCAACACCGAGCCCACCAGCGTGTAGAGGAAAAACTTGATGGCAGCGTAAAGCTTGCGCGGCCCTCCCCAGATGCCGATCAAAAAGTACATCGGCACCAGCATCACTTCCCAGAACACGTAGAACAACACGAAATCCAACGCCATGAAAACGCCAAGCATGCCGGTCTGCAGCACCAGGAGCCAAACGTAGTACTCCTTCTCCCGATGGGTTATGGCCGTGTAGGAGGAGTACACCGCGATGAAGCCCAAAAGCGTGGTAAGGAGGATCAGCAGCACCGCAATGCCGTCCACCCCGAAGAAGTACTGGGCACCGATGGCAGGGATCCACGGTTTCTTGTACACCAGCTGAAACGGCGCGCCCTCGGGGTCGTAAACGAACCACAGGGCCAAGGAGATGAGGAAATCGGCCCCGGCAAACAGCGTGGCCCAGAGCTTTATGGCCTTGGTGTTTTCCTTGCTGATGAAAAAGATGATGAAAAGCGCGCCTGCGAGCGGCAAATAGCAAATGACGTTCAGCAGGTTCGAGAAGAACTCCATGAGCCCCTCCTCCTCAACGGGACAGCACCCAGGCAGCCAGCAAAGCCACCAGGAAACCAAAGGTCATGATCAGCGCGTAAGCTTGCACCAGCCCCCACTGCACGCGGCGCAGCGCCCGGCTGGCAACCTCGTAGGCCTTGGCCACCGCATTCACCAATCCGTCCACCACGGCAAGATCGAAAAACCCAGAGAAAAACGAGGTTCCCACGGTCAGGTCCCGGGTACCGTTCACCGCCCCGTCCACCACCTTGCTATCGAAGGCGAACGAGGCCCGGGAAAGCCCCAAGGTCCCCGCCACCACCGTGGCCTGGTAGAGCTCGTCCACGTAGTACTTGTTGGCCACGAGGCGATAAAGGCGGGGGAACGTGGTGGCGATGCGCTGGGGCACCGCCAGCGCCTGGGGCCCGGTGTAAAACCGCGTGGCCAGGTAAATCCCCAGCCCCGCCACACCCACC
>Ga0209227_1000559_pt1 | contig 31944 bp, 28 predicted proteins | sample YNPBryantNP2012_FD_185815 | JGI IMG/M metagenome (GOLD analysis project Ga0209227, IMG submission 185815) | Anoxygenic and chlorotrophic microbial mat microbial communities from Yellowstone National Park, USA - YNP Bryant NP 2012 (SPAdes)... ...
GGCGGCGGCCACATGAGGACAAGCCTGTTCAACGAAACCGGTTTTGCCGGCCAGTACGGCGGGGGCCTGCTGTACAAGCTCACTGACCTGCTCTCGCTCCGCGGCGAGGTCCGGCACCTGCTCATGACCGATCCCTCGGAGAGTAATGTCATCGTGGGCCTGGGAGCGGTCCTGAATTTCGGCGGAAAGGAAAAGCCTCTTCCGCCTCCGCCGCCCGTGGCCGCGCCGAAGGACAGCGACGGTGACGGCGTGACCGATGACAAGGACGCGTGCCCGGGCACGCCGCCCGGCGTCATCGTGGACGAGAGGGGTTGTCCCAAGGACAGCGACGGCGACGGCGTATGGGACGGCATCGACCAGTGCCCCGGTACTCCCAAGGGCGTGGCTGTGGATGCCAAGGGCTGCCCGAAGGACACCGACGGCGACGGTGTGACCGATGACAAGGACGAGTGCCCGGACACCAAGCCCGGCCGCAAGGTGGACGAAAAGGGCTGCACCTTCATGCAGCGGGGCGGCGTGCTTGAAGGCGTTTATTTCGACGTGAACAAGGCCGTGATCAAGCCGGAGTCCTACTCGATCCTGGACGAGGCGGCCCAGACGCTCAAGGATTATCCCAACATGGTCGTCGAGATCGGCGGCCACACGGATTCCACAGGCTCCGCGGCTTTGAACGCCAGGCTTTCGCTCCAGCGGGCCCAGGCGGTCAAGAGGTACCTCGTGTCCAAGGGCGTGCCTGAAGCCCAGATGAAGGTCCAGGGCTACGGGCCGAGCAAGCCGATCGCGGACAATGCCACACCCGAGGGCCGGGCCAAGAACCGGAGAATCGAGTTCAAGGTCGTGTCCCACTAACCCAGGCCGGGCCTCGCTCATCGCGGTCTGGACGAGTTCCTTCTGATGTAACCCCGGGATTCCGGCGGCGCGCCGGGATCCCGGGGTTTTTATGTGGCGGCCGCGAATGTGCAAATGTGTAAAATGAAGGACTGACCCCTTTGCCGCCTTTGTCGCTGTGCCAGCCGGACGACCGAAAATCCTGCGGTGCCTGCTGCGGCCTTTACAACTACGCGGACTGGCAGAGGCCGAGCCTCGTTGCGCGCCTTCGCAGGCGTACCCAGAGACTTCGTTCCCTGGGCCGTCTGGATCCAGCGGCCCTGCAGGAGTTCGCAGCGTGGGTGCGCTCGACCGAGCCTCCGGGCAAACTCCTCGAGACCATTTACAACTGCGAATATCTGGGGTTCGTGGACCAGCACGAGCGCCGCGTGGGCTGCCTGCTTCACCCCTCGCTCCACCAAGGCCGGGATCTTCGCGAATGCTCCTTTTACGGCGCGGAACTGTGCGCCGGCCACTTTTGCCTGAGCTACCAGAAGCTCACGGCTGCCGAAAAAGCCTGCGTGGTCCTTGCCCTCGACGACTGGTACCTTTACGGCATCTGCGTGACCGACGTTGACCTCTGCAAATCCTTCTTTGCCCATGCCTCTGCCCTCATCGGAGCCGAGCCGCAGCCTGTGGTGCTTGCCCGGCCGGAGGTGCGCGCCCGGGCCGCCGAGTTTTTCAGCCTCAAGATCTCCTGGCCCTTCCGCTCCCCGGACGGCTCGAGGTTCGGCAAGTACTGCCTGGCCGAAGACGAGTACCGGGAAGCCCGGATCGACTATGATGCGATCGGCTGCGCGAAGTCCCCTTACGACGCGATCTTTCTCAGCCTGGCCTCGCATTTCGAGTCGGCCGCGGCCTTGCGGTCGGCCGAGAGGATCGTTAGGGAGCGAATCGAGGCCTTCGCCCGCTCCTGCGTGGGGGGTAGACAGTTGTTTTCACGGTAGAGGGGCATCGATTTTTTTTCTTTGGAATCAAAAAAGTTCTTGACATCCTTCAACTAGTTTTTTACAAATAGCCGATAGCCAAAAATCTTTACGTGGCGCCCCACGGACGAATGCCGGCGGTTGAGTTTTTTGGGTTTGCCTGTCGAGCCCGTATGTGGTATACGTAGCGCCCGTTACAATTTCGTATTCCGAAGCTTGCGTGGCTCGTGCTGCGTGGGGTAGAAAGAGCGGCAAAAGGGTGAAGATTTTGTGCCGATTCATCTTGGCTCACACTTTGCTCGCTGCCATCCTTCTTTGCGCCTGGGATTCAACCGTTCTGGCCCAGGAGGGCTCGGAGACGGCGTCCAGGCCGCCAGACATCATGGGCCTGGACCGGGGCGAGCGGGACACCATGCGCGTGGACTACAGGCTCGGCGGCAAAGAGGAGCGGGACTCCGAGGCCAGGCTGAGCAAGGAAAGGATCGGGCCTGACGAGATGCGCATCCGCCGCGAAGCGCGGGAAACCGATCTCCTGCGCTCCCAGGCCGAGCTGAGGATGCGCACGGTCCGGCGCGAGCGCGCGGACGAGGCCCGGGCCTCGGCCCAGCGAAAGCTTAATGAACAGATCCAGGAAAACCGGAGGGAGTTCAGGTTCGAGAATTTGGGGGCCGACTGATTCTTGAGCTAAAGTTCCGGCCCTGACCGGCCGATTCTTGTCGGAAAAGCGTTTTCTCCGGCGTGGGCACGGGGGCTCAAGCAAGAATGTAGTTAGGGTGGTTTGTGAGAAAACTCACCACGAGAAAGGGAGGAGAAGGGAGATGATGAAGAAGCGTGCGATCCTGTGTCTTGTGATGGCCGTTGCCATGGCGACCTACTCGGTCTACTCGGCCGGCATGAGCGTGGCTGCGCCGAAACAGGCTGTGGTCGAGGTCAAGCCCGGCACGCTCACCGGCCAGGTGACCAGCATGGACGAGAAGCCTCTGGCCAACGTGTCCGTCAAGGTCCTGGACACCCTGGGCAAGGTCAAATACTCGGCCGTGACGGGTGCGGACGGCAAGTACGAGATCGCCGGGTTGGCGGCCGGCTCTTACACCCTGACGGTCGCCGACAGCCAGAAGATCTCTCTCGTGGTCAAAGCGGACGCGCCCAATTCGATCGTCAACGCCATGCTGCCCACCACGACCAAGCCCTATGCCGCCGGCGCGGCGGAAATCGCGGGCATGAGCACTCCGCTCGTTGTCGCGATCGCGGGCGGCGTGGTTCTCATCGGCGTGGCCGCCTACGGGATCAGCGAATACGATTCGGACACCCATGAACGGGTGAGCCCGTAGTCGCGCGACCTCTTGCCGCGTCCGGCTCGGGCGGGGCAGAGGGCGGACGAAGCGGTCGAGAGGCACGTCACGCCGGGTCTGCGGCGCGCAGAGCCTGACCCGGCCCTTCAGGCTGTCCGACCGCAGGGCGCGAGCGAGCGGCCCGTTCACAGAGCTTACTGAGATTGGGCTGCTTGCCAGCGCTTTTTGTCCAAGCCGCGTTCCGCCTATCTAGCGGACCTGAACGCCCAACAGGCGACGCTGCCGCCTGCCCGAGTCCGACCCGCAGAATCCGGCCGACCACTTACGCCCCGGGGGGAGGGGGAGCTTGCGATGCGCGCATACCCGGAGGACGAGGACTTCATCGACGAGCGGGAAAGGTCTGACCGCCGCCTGAGCGGACGGCTGGCTGGAGGCGTCGAGGAGCCGCATCTGAAGGATTACATCCGTGTGGTCCTCATGCGGCGCTGGCTCGTGGTGGGCGTGTCCCTGCTCGTCGTCTTCGCCACGACCCTCACAATCTTTCTGATGACGCCGATTTACCGGGCCACGAGCGTCCTTCTCATCGAGCCCACCAAAATCCAGCTCACGAACTTCCAGGACGTCTACGACCCAACCCTTTCCCAGTTCGCCGGAAACGAGCTCGCCCGCCGGGAGTTCATGGAGACCCAGTTCCAGCTTCTCGTGAGCCGGCCCCTCATGGAGAAGACCTTCGCCCAGTTCAATTTCGGCCGGATGGAGCGGTTCCGCGACGCCAAGGATCCGATCCCGGCCTTCACGAAACTCTTCAGCGTGAGCCCGGTCCGCCGTACCCGGCTGGTCGAAGTTTCCTTCGATTGGGAAGACCCCAAGCTCGCCACCGACGTGGTGAACTTTCTCGTCGACGCCTACATTGAGGACTACCGCGCCCGGCGGCTCGGGGTCACGGGCGGAGGCCTTGCCTCGCTCAAGCAGAAGGCCGAGGAGCTGAGGCCCAAGGTGGCCGAAAAGGCCGACGCTCTGCAGCGGTTCATGATGGAGCACGGCACGGTCTCGCTCGAGGAATCCCAGAACATCGTGGTCGACCGCCTGAAGGACCTGAACCGCCAGCTCACCGAACTTCAGAACAAGCGCATCCAGCTCCAGAGCCGCATCGAGTCCATTGGCCACGCCCTGGCGAGCAAGACGCCTCTCGAGGACATGCCCGAGGTCGTGGACAGCCCGAGCATGCAGCAGCTCAAGGTCGAGTGGATCAAGAACCAGCAGGAGATCAGCGATCTCGGCAAGCGGTTCGGCCAGAACCACCCGGAACTGCTGGCGGCCAAGGCGAGGCAGGACGCGATCCGGGACAAGATGGAGCTTGAGATCCGAAGCATCCTCACGGCAACGAACCTCGAGTACCAGCGGGCCAAGCAGCAGGAAGAGGATATTCTCAAGGCCCTCAATGAGCAGCAGCAGGCGGTCATGGACCTGGAGAAGCTCCGGGTCGAGTACCAGATCCTGCGGGACGCCCACGACTCGCTCAACAAGACTTACAAAGCCATCATCCAGCGGATCGACGAAATCGAGATCGCCAACGCGGCCGGCACCGAGCAGGACAACATCTTCGTGATTACGCCGGCCCGGGTGCCGGTAAAACCCGCCAAGCCCCAGCGGCTGCTCGCCATGGCCCTGTCGTGCGTGCTGGGGCCGATGCTGGGCGTGGGCCTGGCCTTCTTCCTCCAGTATCTGGATACCACGATCAAGACCCGCGACGAGGTTGAGCGCGCCATGGGGCTTCCGGTGCTTGGCTACGTTCCGGCCTTGCGGGAGGAGGTCAACGGGGACGGCCGCCTCGAAGGCCGGGCCTCTTACGACCTTTTGGCCGTGGAGCGACCCCGCTCGGCCATTGCCGAGGCCTTCCGCTCTCTCCGGACCGCCTTGAGCTTTTCCGCGGCAGCCCAGGAGACCAAAAGCCTTCTTGTCACGAGCCCGTCCCCTCTCGAAGGCAAATCCCTGGTGAGCATCAACCTGGCCGTTGCCTTTGCCCAGGCCGGAAAGCGCGTGCTCCTGGTCGACAGCGACCTCCGCAAGCCCAGGCTGCACAAAACCTTCGGCCTGGCGCCCACCGTGGGCCTGAGCAACCTGCTGGCCGGCGAGGGGGTGCGCGACCTCGACGAGGCCGTGCAGGAGACCTCCATTGAAAATCTTTTTGTCCTGCCCTGCGGCCCGAGGCCGCCGAACCCTTCCGAGCTTCTCGGCACGGACAGGATGCGCGATCTCGTGGCCGAGATGGAGGAGAAGTTCGACAAGGTCATTTTCGACACGCCGCCCACGGTGAACGTGACGGATTCCTCGGTCCTGCTGAACTTCGTCGACGGCGCGATCCTTGTGGTGCGCGGGTTCACGACCCAGCGGGAGCTTGCCCGCAGGGCGGCCGAGCTTCTCCAGAGCGGCCGGGGCCGCGTGCTCGGCGTGATTTTGAACAATGCCGATACGCCCAAGGGCGCCTACGGATACGACGGCTACTATTACTATTCGAGCTACTACTATTACTACGGCGACAGCGACGAGACCGGAAAGCGGGTCCGCAAGAGGAGGAGGCGCTCTGAGGGGAGGCGGGCAGGAGCCGCGGCTGAGGCCGCGGGCGCGGCTGCCGACGCGGCGCGGGAAGTGGGAGCCAGGTTGTCGTCCTGGCTTCCTTGGGCGAAGAAGAAGACCACGGCCCCGGCCAGCGACCGGCGGCCTGATGACGAGGTCTCTCCACCAACGGACAGCCCTGGCTGAGTGCCTGCCTGCCCCGAACGGGCGGGCCTTACGGGGGCTGGCCGCGTGGCGTAGGGGCGGGCCCCCCGCCGGCACGGGCTCGAAATGATCGACATTCACTGCCATATCTTACCCGGCCTGGACGACGGCCCTCCCACGCTCGAAACGTCCCTGGAGATGTGCAGGATCGCGGCCGCGGACGGGATCCGCTCCATCGTGGCGACTCCGCACATGCTCAACGGCATGTACGCCGTCACGGCCGAGCAGGTGCTGGCCGGCGTCCGCGCGCTCAATGAATCCTTGGCCGCCGAGGGGCTCTCGCTCAGGATCCTGCCCGGCGCGGACGTTCACGTGGACAAGAACCTGCCCAGGTACCTGGCCGAGAAACAGGTCCTCACTCTGGCGGACAAGGGAAAGCATCTCATGGTCGAGCTGCCCCAGGACGTGCTTCCCGCTGAGATCGGGGATCTTCTCTTCCAGCTTCAGCTCAAGGGCGTAACGCCGATCGTGAGCCACCCGGAGCGGAACGTGGAAGTGCAGCGCAACCCGGAGGCTCTCCGGGGCCTCGTCGAACGAGGCGCGCTTGTCCAGGTCACGGCCGGAAGCCTCACCGGAGCCTTCGGCGCCCGAGCCGAAGCGTGCGGCCTCGGGCTTCTGCGAAGGGGCATGGCGCACCTTGTGGCCACGGACGCGCACAACACGGGAAGGCGGCCGCCCAGGCTGTCGGAGGCGCGCGCGGTGGTCGAGCGCGAGCTGGGGCCGGCCGAGGCTCGGGCCGTGTTCGAGGAGCGGCCGGCCCGGCTTCTGGAAGGGGCATACGTTGAGCCGCCCGAGCCGCTTGCGGCATCCACCGGCCGCGACCGGGGCGGCCCGAGGAGCCAAGGCCCGGACGGCGCAGGCGGCGGAGCCTTGCGCCTTTTCCGCAGGATTTTCGGCCGATGAAGGAGGGGTCAGTCCTTCATTTTACGGATTCGCGCACCCCTTTTGGAGGGACGCGCTCCGTCGCGTCCGTGTTTTGGGGGTGTGGTTTGGGCCTGCGGCCACGAGGGACCGTGGCCCTCCAACGTGGAGGGACGCGCTCCGTCGCGTCCGTGTTTTGGGGGTGTGGTTTGGGCCTGCGGCCACGAGGGACCGTGGCCCTCCAACGTAGAGGGACGCGCTCCGTCGCGTCCGTCTTGGGTTTGCGTGGCTGCCCCGTTTTCGACTGTAGCTGAGGTGATGCGACCGTGATCGGACTCGGCCTCAAAGAACACTTCGATCGCATCGCAAAGGATCTTCTTGAGGCCTGCCGCGAGCATTACGGCGACCGCCTGGTCTCGCTTGCCCTTTATGGCTCGGCCGGCCGCGGAACCCAGGGCCCCGAGTCCGACCTCGACGTGCTCATCGTGGCCGAAGGGCTACCCCGTGGCCGGCTCGCCCGCATCCAGGACTTTTCTCCGGTCGAGGCGGCGCTTGCGCCCCGGCTTGCCGAGATGCGCTCCCGCGGGCTTGTGACCGAGGTCTCGCCGGTGTTCAAAACGCCGGAAGAGGTGGCGGCGGGCAGCCCCCTTTTCCTCGACATGACCGAAGACGCCCGCATCCTTTACGACCGTGACGGCTTTTTTGCGGCTGTCCTGGACCGCCTGCGGGCTCGTCTGAAAGCTCTTGGCTCCAAGCGCATCTGGCGCGGCAATGCCTGGTACTGGGATCTCAAACCCGACTACAAGCCGGGAGAGGTTTTCGAGCTGTGACGAATACGTCCCTGGCACAGAGCTATCTCGTCAAAGCGAAGGCCCGGCTGAAAATGCTCGCGGTGCTGCTGGAGGAGGCTGCCTATTCGGATGTGGTGCGAGAGGCCCAGGAGATTGTGGAACTGGCGCTCAAGGGGATGCTCCGTCAGGTAGGGGTCGAGCCTCCGAAATGGCACGATGTCGGGCGCCTGCTCGAGGAGCACGCGGGTCGGTTCCCGGCCGAAGTTTCGGCCCAGGTGAGTCGACTGGCCGAGATCTCCGCCTGGCTCCGGAGGGAGAGGGAGTTTTCCTTTTACGGGGACATCGACTTCATCCCGACCGAACAGTACGGCCCCGCAGAAGCGGCACGGGCGATCGAGGACGCCCGCCACGTGGTGTCGGTGGCCGAGAAGGTGATCCGATGAAGGCGCGGCCGGCGGACCCTGGAGGGACGCGCTCCGTCGCGTCCGTCGAGTTTTTTCTTGACCTTCAGGGCGCCTAAGTGTACACTGGTGGGCACAAAGGGAGGTAAACAAGGATGATCGAAAAAGGAATCAAGGAGGCCCGCCAGGATTTCACGCGGCTGCTCAAGCGGGTCTCGGGAGGCGAGGAGATCGTGATCACGGACCGGAGCAGGCCGGTCGCGCGCATCGTGCCGATCGAGAGACACGCCACCGTGCAGTTGCGAAGCAGAGCGGCCCTTCGAGCGTCTGTGCGCAGACGGGGCAGAAGGCTCTCTGAGATCGTGATCCAGGACAGGGAGGGCCTGTGAGTGAGCGCCCTTTACGTTGATACGAGCGCGCTCGTGAAGTTCTATTACCCTGAGGAAGGCAGTGAGGCCGTCGAAAGAAGGCTCCTGAAAGCCTCCAGGGTGTTTCTGGCCCAGCTCTCCCTTCTGGAAATGGCCTCGGCCCTTGCGAAGAAACTCAGGGCCCGGGAACTTGGGCCGCGAGAGAAAAGCAGCATTTGGACGGCCTTCCTTTCGGATCTCAAGGCTAGTCCGCTGGAAGTGGTCCCGATCCGGCCCGGCCATCTGGACCACGCGGTGGACCTGGTGAACGAATACGGGAAAACGTTCGGTCTGAGGTCCTTGGACGCGGTCCACCTGGCGGTCGCCAGGCTGGTACCGTGCGACGAAGTCCTCACCTCGGACAAACGGATGGCCGCCGTTGGCCGTAGGCTTGCGATAAAGGTGACGTATGTTTCCTAAGGGGTCCCCGGTTGCTGGAGGGACGCGCTCCGTCGCGTCCGTCTTTTGGGGATGTGGTTTGGGCCCGCGGCCACGAGGGACCGTGGCCCTCCACCATGGAGGGACGCGCTCCGTCGCGTCCGTCTCCTTGCGCGGCGGGGGTCTCAGGCCTTTGTGCCCAGGCGGGGTAGAAACCTTTCTGCGGTGCTTGTGATTGAGGACAGGAGGCGCTTGTGATCGAGAAAGCCGTGCGCAAACGGCCTCTGGATCCGACTTTAGCGACCCGGGAGAACCTGGCCTACTGGCTCTCGCGGCCTCCCCGGGAAAGGCTGGCGGCTGTCGAGTACCTCAGAAGGCAGGTCCATGGAAGCACAGCCCGACTTCAGAGAGTTGCTCGCGTTGTTCAACGAGTGCGGGGTTGACTACATGATCGTCGGCGGATACGCCCTCGCGTTCCACGGCGCGCCGCGCTTTACCGGGGACCTGGACCTCTGGGTCCGGCCGGACCGCGAGAACGCCGACAGGATCCTAGTGGCCTTGGATCGGTTCGGTTTTGGTTCCCTGGGTTTGAAGGCTTCGGACTTCACGCAGCAGGACAACGTCGTTCAGCTCGGTTTTCCGCCCGTTCGTGTGGACATCATGACCTCGCTGAGCGGCCTGACCTGGGAGGATGCGGCCTCCCATCGTGTGGAAGGAGAATACGGGGACCTCCGGGTCCCTTTCATCGGCCGCGACCAGTTTGTGGCCAACAAGCGCGCCTTGGGCCGCGCCAGGGATCTGGCCGACCTCGATGCCATCGGCGAGAAATGAAACGTAAAGTTGTGGAGGGACGCGCTCCGTCGCGTCCGTCTTGGGTTTAAGCTGCTGTCCATGAAAGAAAAAAACCTGAGCCGGATTTCCAAAGCCCTCGAGGCCTTCGACCTCGTGGCCCTGGCTTACGTGTTTGGCTCCTTTCTGGAGGGTGAAGAATACCGAGACATCGACCTCGGGCTGGTCCTGGCGAAAGATCCCGGCCCTGCCGAGCGGCTCGCGTATGCCATGGAGGTCGGCCGTGCCGTGGAGCGCGCGATCGCACCCAGACGCGAGGTGGACGTGAAAGTGCTCAACGGGGCTCCGGCCTCGTTCCAATACGAAGTCGTGCGGACCGGCCGGTGCGTGTTCGCGCGCGAAGAGCGGGAGAGGGTGCGCTACGAGGCGAACCTCACCTCTGAATGGCTGGACTTCAAGCCGACCGCGGACTGGCTGGACGGGCAGTTCCTGAGATGGTAGACCGGCAAGGCATACTGGATCACCTGAGAGAGCTGGAGGCCTCCCTTAAGGACTGGGAGCGGTACGCCAAGTCGTTCTCACTGGAGGATCTCAAGAGGGACCGGGACAAGCGCAACATGGCCCTTTACGCGATGCTGGTGACGATCCAGTCGGCCATCGATGCCGCGAGCCACCTCATCGCGGAGAAGAAGTTCCGGAGGCCCTCTTCCTACAGAGAAAGCTTTGAAATCCTGGCTGAGGCAGGGATCCTTCCCGAGAACATGGCCAGTCGAATGGCCGATCTGGCCGGTTTCCGAAATGCGCTCGTGCACATTTACTGGCGGCTGAACCTGGAAGAGGCTTTTGCGGTCCTGGGGAGTGGAAGCACGGTGCTCAGGAGCTACCTCGAACACGTCAAAGGCCTGCTCGCCCGGGAGGCAGATTGAATGCATGATGAGAAACACCCTGGAGGGACGCGCTCCGTCGCGTCCGTCTTTTGGGGGTGTGGTTTGGGCCGGCGGCCACGAGGGACCGTGGCCCTCCAACTGTTTTGCGGCCATGACAGAGCATGGCCCTCCACGGGATGCCGCATGGGGCGGTTGCCATTCCAACGTGGAGGGACGCGCTCCGTCGCGTCCGTCTTTTGGGGGTGTGGTTTGGGCCTGCGGCCACGAGGGACCGTGGCCCTCCAACTGTTTTGCGGCCATGACAGAGCATGGCCCTCCACGGGATGCCGCATGGGGCGGTTGCCATTTCAACGTGGAGGGACGCGCTCCGTCTAAAACACGAATCGAACCTGGGCTGCTGTGCGATCAGCGGTGTGGTTCATAAGGCTTAAGGCTGAGCAGAGGTCTTGTGGGGCCAGGGCTGTGTCCAGCTTGTGCGACAGAAATACGCTTGCGCATGGGTATGGTGTTCTTGATGTCGTCATCGAGGCTATCCTGATCCTGCTGATTGTACTCCCACCGCTTGCCCTCGGATCCGTTGCTCCATGGGCACAAAGGATCCTTTTCGTTTGTTCTGCCGCCCTCTTGTCCGCTTGGGGATTACGATGCGCCTGGAGCGGGTCAATCCGTTTCATAAAGACCCTGCTCTGGCTTTTCCCGATCGTATTTTTGCTTATCGCAGTGGCCCAAGTCATCCCATTGCCACACCAAACAATGAGGACGATTAGCCCTGGAACCTATGAGACGTATTCACATGTCTTTCAACCCGCAAGTGTGGAGGGGAGGAGGTGGACTCTGTCCCTGAGCCCATACCATACAAAAGTGGCGACCACACGGTTCCTCATGCTTTTTCTGATCTTTTTCGTGGTGGTGAACTATCTGCGGAAGACCTGGCAAGCCATGGGTCTTGTAATCGCCATGCTTTTCATCGGATCTTTCGAGGTCCTGTATGGCTTCGCACAGAAATTGTCAGGGGACCCGCACATATTTTGGATTCCGAGGCTTTACAATCTTGATGCCGTGGCAGGAACGTTCCATAACAAGAACCACTTCGCTGGGTTGCTGGAGATGACTTTTCCTGCCGGACTGGGATTGCTTTTGTCTATGAGAGCATCAGGGGTGGGGATGAGGAGGGAGCGGCAGCCTTGTGGGGTGGGCGCCCGCGTCGCTCTGGACGGACACTTGGGATCGCTGCGTACGTATGCGATGATTCTCGTTGGTTCAGTTTGTGTTCTTCAGGCTCTGGGCATTTTGTTTTCACTCTCTCGGGCTGGGATATTCAGCGCTGTTATTGCCATTCTGTGTTTTTTTGCGTTCGCGGGCACAATGTCTGGTTTCCGACGGAATACTGTTTTGCTGCTGGTTGTTGTTGCGGCGATTTTTGCACTCGCGATTAGTATTGGTGTCCAAATTGTGATCGAGGTCTCGCAGGACGCGGTGCGGGGGCAGAGCACGTCCTGGCTGGATCGGGTTGATTTGTCGAAGAGCGCCCTTCGCTATATCAAAGACTACTGGGTTCTCGGGTCGGGTTTCGGGACTTTCGGGGTGGTTTTTCCGAGATATCAGTCAGGCCGCTTCGGTGATCAATGGGCGGACTTCTTGCATAACGATGCTTTGCAGGCCGTCTGCGAAATGGGTATTGTTGCCGGAGGCTTTTTCTTGGTTGGTATATTGCTGATTTTTCTGAGCGCAGTGTCGAATCTCTTACGTCGGGGTCCATTGACCTGGCGGTGGGTTGGGATTGGGTGTGCGGTGGGTGTTCTCGGGATGCTGATTCACAGTCTTTTTGACTACAATCTGGGCAAAATCAATTCAAACGCGATCCTTTTCACGGTGCTGCTCGGGATTGCTTTTGTGGCGTCTAGGAGCGCAGAACAAGCTGGAAATCAGGGATCTGCGGTTCGGGCAGACGAGATCATTTTAAGCAGCCGTTTGTGTCGACTGGTCATTGGAGTGTTGAGTGTAGGTGTCTTTCTCGGCTCGATTTGGGTGCCAATTGGCTCCGTGAAGGCAGATATTCATTTCAACAAACATCTAAGCTTGGCGTCAACCCCGGGTAGGGCCAACGACTATTTTTTCTTGGATGTTACGGGAGAGCGTGGGAAGGGGGGAGATGATCTAGACAAGGCCCTTAGCCTGGATGGAAGCAATCCTGAGTACTGGTACTGGAAAGGGCGATCGTGGCTGGAAGCCGCCGATGAGGTCGTGAGACAGCGTGCCAATCAAGAGGCTGAGAGGGTACTTGGGATAAGCGAAGACGGTGGAAATGGTTCCGGGCCTTCCAAGTTCGATATGGAGGCGCTTGCAAGGAATCTGGTGATTGCGATGAAAGATGATCGGCGTCCGTATCTTCTGCGGGCTTTGGAATGTTTGGAGAAGGCCTGCAGACTTTGCCCGACTTGGCCTGAATATCGAGCCTGGCTGGGGGCGGTCGTCCTTGAATTGGAAGGGCCCTCGGCCCGGGCGGTTGAGGCGGCGCGGGTTGCTACTTGGCTTGCTCCCTGGAAGCCCGCTGTTCAATTTATGGCTGGAAGGGTTCTTCTTGCTTTGGCGGCGGCAGAACAGGCTGCAGATGCCAGGGACGAAACTTTTGGGGAGGCCAAGGAATGCTTCCGTAGGGCGATTTACGGTGAGCCTCTTTATGCCAGGCGGGTCTACCCGCTGGTTTCGTCTCTTGGGGAGGGTGCAAGTAGGGTTTGGGAGATTACTCCCAAGACCTTGGCTGGGTACGAGGGGCTTTGTGCATGGTTTGAAGAGCAAAGGGACTGGGCGGATTTGCTCATGTGCCTAGATCGGTTTGAAGGTCTGATGGCGACAGGGGCTGGGCGAAGCGGACGATCGTGGAATCTGGTGGGCGATTCCATAACCGGGGTTAATGGCGCGGATGAATCGTTGGTGCCCCTTAAGGGAGCGCGTGGATATGAAGGGCGTCCGAAAAGGAAAATCGCTATAGGACTGCTCAAGAAACGGTGTCTGGGTCTAGCTGTGTTGCAGCGATGGAGCGAGCGTACGGAGCAAGTGATCAGATACAGGAAGCTGATTCGAGATGAAGTTGAGCCCTTCGTAAAGGATGCTTCTTGGCTTGAGCAGACGGGGAGAGTGTGGGAGGCGGTGGGGCTGTACAAACAATCTTTGGACCGGGATTGGGGCAACCCACAGGCGCTACTGGGAATGGCGGAATGCATACAAGTATCCTCTGATGTAGCGGGGTCGGTAGGGGATTCTTGGTTGGATTACTTGTACCGGCTCGTCATTTGTAACGAGAATCTCAATGAGGAGTTGGCGGGGAGATGCTTGAGGACTCTCGAGCGCGGGCGTGTGAGGAACCCTAGGGAGGAGGTTATCGCGGAGTTCGTGCGGGGGGCGTTGTACCTGCGATGGGGTCAAGCCCAAAAGGCTGTTGAGGTTCTCGCAGCGGTGGGGAGTCGCAGCGAGGAAAGCCTGAAAAACTGGCGCCAGTACCACCAGATCTGGTACTTCCTTGGCTTGGCTTATGAAGCAATAGGGGAGATGGACATGGCTGGGCTGGCGTACAGGAAGGTTGTCTCTATCGTTCCGACTCACGGAGAGGCGCTGGCGCGGCTCTCGAACTTGAACGAGTCTGTGGGGGGAGTGGATGAGAAGGTGGATGAGCGGCTCGCAAGCATCAGGCCGCACGTGCCCTGTAATATTATCTTTGGAGGGAAGGTCGCCTTCCTGGGATACACGCTCCGGCGGGGCAATCCCGCGAGGAGAGAGAATACACAGGCTGACCAGGAAGGGGACGAGTGGTGGATCTCCTATTATTGGCAGTTCATCGATTCCATGAGGCCAGAGTATTATCCGGCGGTGCACTTTTGCGATAGGGGTATGAAAATTCTGTTCCAAGATGATCACAGAATCGGAACGGGGCAGGGCGTCTACCCAGTGGATTTCCCGAGAACTGGTGAGGTCGTTGTGGAAACCAGGCGGCTGGTGCGGAGTCCCATGGATGCGGTTTACCTCAGGATCGGAGTTTGGATGGAGAAACCGATAAAGCAAGAGCCACAATGGCTGCCAGAGGAAACCGGGCAGAAGTGGGTGTATTTTCTCATACTTCCTGAAGGCCGAGGAAGCCAGGGCGTGGTACTCGCAAAGCAAAACTAGAGGAAGAATGGTGTCTTTTTACGCTCGTATAGAATTCCACAGGGAATTGGTTTAGTGGGAATCGAACGAGGGGGTGAGTGATGAAACTGCCTGGCCTTGCGGCAGCTCTTGAGCGAGGCGCAATCGATGAGGTGAGAGAATCCGGCGGTGTCGCGGAACGTGCTAACCGCCTCCCTGCTCTCGCCCGAACCGTGTGGAAGAATTCTGGCCTTGTTCTGGGGCTTCTGGATGCCGGAGTCGTGATGTCAGCCTTCTTGATCGCGTACTACGTGAGGTTCCATGTGCCGTTTGCCTCACTGAAGGCGATGCCAGCACCGGACCCCGCTGTCTATCTGAAGGGGGCCGCTTTTCTGGCGTGCTTATGGGTTTTCTTCATTTGGAAGGATGGCGGATACGAAACAGGCTTGGGTGCATTAGGAGCCCCCGCACTCGGTGCCAGGTCGCTGGTTCTAGGGGGCGTATGGGCGCTTCTGGTACTCACCGGCGTCTCCTTCATGTTTCATGTCATGCTGTCAAGACAGGTGTATTTAACGTCGGGCCTTGGTGCGATGGGCGGCATGTTCTTGGTGCGGATGCTTTGGCGGTCTGTGCTGGAAGATGTGGCGAAGCGATGGGGGGAAGTGCAGCGTGTGGTGATCGTGGGGTCTGGCGGGGCGGTCGAAGATATTGAGGCGAGGCTGAGAGAAGCGGGTCCTGGACTGATACGAATCGTGGGACGTATTGGATCGGAGGTTAAAGAGGACAGACAGAAAGGGGGGGCCGAGTTTCTCGGGGGGCTTGGCGAAATCATACAAGTTTGGGCCAAGACGAAATTTGACACAGTTATTTTGACCCCAGGCATGTCGCCGGTACGCGGCGACGATTCTAGGGACAGAATTATGAATGTCCTAAACTTCTGTGAGCAGAATGGGCTTGCGCTTTACAGCGCGCCGGACTCCTACCACGTCGCAGTAAAGCAGACAGATATCAGGACTGCAGCGGGAACTGCCTTAATACGTCTTCAAGATGCATCGATCAATCCGACCTATGCGATTCTGAAACGCGTCATAGACGTGGTGACTTCGATCGTAATTCTCGTCTTGGGGCTGCCTATTTGGACGGCTGTCGCAATCATGATCAAACTCGATAGTCCGGGGCCTGTTCTTTTCAGTCAGATTCGGGCGGGGAGGAACGGGCGGCCCTTCAAAATGTACAAGTTTCGCACGATGGTCTGCGACGCGGAGAAGCAACTGAGGCAGCTCGTGGATCTGGAAGCGCTTAAGGAGCCTGTCTTCAAAATCAGGAATGATCCAAGAGTGACAAAGTTAGGAAAGTTCCTTCGGAGGTACGGGATCGATGAGATTCCGCAGCTGCTAAACGTTATCAAAGGGGATATGAGTCTGATTGGCCCGCGCCCTGAGGAGATGAACCTTGTGTCGCGATACGACGTATGGCAGAGGAGAAGACTTAAGGCGAAGCCGGGGATCACGGGCCTGCAGCAGATTACCAACCGAGGAGAGCCGAATCTGGGCGAGCGAATCAAGTACGATCTGATTTACCTCAAGCACCAAGGGCTGCTTTTGGATCTGTACATTGCAATGAAAACCATTTGGGTGGCTTTTCGAGGAGTGGGTGTGACATAGTCGAATTGCCCTGGATTTGGGCAAGGAGTCTCCCACGGGGACGGGTCGTCCAGCCAGTGGGTATGGCGGGGGAGTTGGAGAATAGGGGGAGGGGGTGAGGCCAGCGGTTGATTTATCCGTGATTATAGTTAGCTACAACACGCGGGATCTTGTGCTCAATTGTTTAGCTTCAGTGTATGATGCGGCAGGTGATCTGAGGCTCGAGGTATTCGTAGTTGACAATGCGTCGGAGGACAAGTCGGTCGAAGCCGTGGCCGGGGCGTACCCGGAGGTAAGCCTGATAACGAGCAAACGCAACTTGGGATTCAGTAAGGCTAACAACCTTGCACTGAGAGTCGCCCGTGGTCGCTACGTTCTTTTACTGAACCCTGACACGGTGGTGGATCGAGCGTGTCTAGCGAAGATGGCTGAATTCATGGATGGGTGTCCGGATGTTGGTATGGCCACATGCAAGCTCGTTCTCCCGAATGGCGATCTCGATTTGGCGTGCCGAAGGAAATTCCCTACCTTGTGGGATGGGTTTTGCAGGGCCAGTGGCCTAAGCGGCCTCTTTCCGAAAAGCAAGATTTTCGCCGGATACAATCTCACGTTTCTTGATGAAAACGAGACGGCGGATGTGGATGCGGTAAATGGTGCTTTCATGTTCTGCCGTAGGTTCGCTATCGAGCAGGTGGGCTTCCTCGATGAGGAGTATTTCATGTACATCGAGGATTTGGACTGGTGCTATCGGTTCCGACAAGCCGGATGGAGGATTGTCTATTATCCTGGTGCGGTAACCATTCATGCGAAAGGGCAGAGTGGAAAGCAGAAAAGTTCGGCGATGATTCGTGAGCTCTTCAAATCCACGAGAATTTTTTACAGGAAGCACTACCTCGGTGAGATGGGCAGGGGGGGGAGGGCTCTTGTGCTAGTGGGGCTGGGGCTTTGGGAGTTTGTGACTTTGGCGAGGAACGCTTTGAGAACGGAAAAGCGCACGAGACCATAAGGAAAGCATTGTGAGTGTGCGGGTGGTTTGCGCTTTGGGATGGCGGCCTTGGGAAAAACGGGTGTTGCTTTAGGGGTTAGCCATTCTGAACCGTGAGAAAATAGGCAGTGAAGGTGACCCCACAGACCTAGGTATAGCGCTCATTGGGTCTACAACAGATGACGAAACGTGTGGCGATCTTATTCGGAACCCGCCCGGAGGCAATTAAACTGGCGCCTGTGATCCTTGCGCTTCGAAGAGTGCCCGGGATCACGGTAGAAGTGTGCGTTACCGGGCAGCACAAGGAAATGCTAGGGCCGATTCTGAGGCTTTTCGGAATTGCTCCGGACGTGGATATGCGCCTCATGCGAGCGAATCAGGGCCTAGCGGACTTCGTTGCGAGGTGCCTCCGATCTTTAGATCGGTATTTTGCTCTTGCTAAGCCTGACTTTGTGTTGGTGCAGGGGGATACGTCGACAGTTCTGGCCGGATGTCTGGCTTCATTTTACCATCGCGTTCCGATAGGGCACGTTGAGGCAGGCTTAAGGACAGGAGCGAAGTATTCACCGTTTCCGGAAGAGATGAATCGGGTTCTAACAAGCCGACTTTCGGATTACCACTTTGCTCCGACGGAGGGAGCGGCTAGAAATCTAATGGAGGAAGGAGTTCCGAAGGACAGGGTCTACGTGACAGGAAACCCCGTTGTAGATGCGCTTTTGATGGCGGCGGCGAAGATCAGGGAGGCGCCGCCTCGGATCCCAGCGCTCCCCCGTGATTTGTTTGGTGGGACCAGGAACAGGCCGATCGTGTTGGTCACTGGGCACCGGCGGGAGAATTTCGGGGACGGATTTAAGAATATCTGTACTGCTCTCCTTATCCTGTCTGAAAGGTTTCCTAAAGTTCAATTTGTCTATCCCGTGCACTTGAATCCCAACGTGAAGGAGCCGGTATACCGTTACTTAGGAGGCCGTGCGAATATCCACCTGATCGAGCCATTGCCTTATCTGAGCTTCGTTGCTTTGATGGACCGGGCGAAGCTCGTTCTGACCGACTCTGGTGGGGTACAGGAAGAGGCGCCCAGCCTGGGAAAGCCGGTGCTGGTAATGCGAGACTGCACCGAGCGCCCTGAGGGGGTTACTGCTGGGAACGCGAGGTTGGTGGGGACGAGCGTGGAGAGAATCGTGGAGAATGTTCGGGAGCTTCTGACTGATAGAAAAGCTTATGATGCCATGGCGCAAGCGCGCAACCCTTATGGGGATGGCAAAGCAGGGCTCCGAATCGCGCAGGCGGTTGCGTCTTTCCTCGGTTGACGGGTGGCGCCCCCGACGTTAGGTGGGATTTTGGGAATTATGAACTCAGGGTTTGGCTCCCTCGAGAGGGCCGACGGGCATGCGCGCAGCCGTCATGGAGAGAATCGAACATCGGCTTGGGTTCTTACGGTCTTAGGGCTGGGCTTCGAGAAATCCGGGAGAGTGCTGAGTTCATTTGTTCTTGCAAGGATACTGTCAGAACGGGATTTTGGGCTTTTTATGCTGATACTGGTTACATTCACCACGCTCACAGGGGTGCTCTCGGGTGGGATGAGCGCTGCAGGGTGTTCCGCTGTGAGTTGTGGAGCTCAGAAAGGCAGGGAGGAATTTAGCGCCGCCGTCTGCTCTGTGATTCTCCTGTCATTGGGATCGGTTATCCTCACGATTGGGGGAATGATTGTTTTTGGGGTCGACTGGGTGTCAGAGAAAGTTTTGGCGGCCCGGGAGGCTGCTGTCCCGTTGATGCTGCTCCTTCCGGCTATCGGGCTTCAGTCCTTGGCTTTATCGTGGGAAGGGGTCTTGCAAGGGGCCAGACTGTTTGGCACGATCACGCTGGCCAAGGCATGTTCGGCGCCTCTTGGCATGATTGCTGTCATCGGGGCCGGGCTGAAGTACGGGCTGTATGGCGCGACCTTGGGGCTGACTTTGGCCGGGGCAGTGGCTGCAGGCTTTCTGGGGAGGCGGATATACAGAGCATCGTGCGAAGACGGAGTCGGATGGCGCACGCCATCCTTTGATCTGCTCGCTTCTATCGGGAGACTCTCCTGCGTCCTTTCTCTGAGCAATATTATGGTTGCCGTTACGATATGGGTCGGGCAGGCGATCCTGACTCGAAGGGTTGGTTTGGAAGGAGTTGGAATTTTTGGAGCAGGAAACCAAATCCGCAACCTAGTTGCGTTGCCTGCAGGGACCCTGGGTGTGGCCACTCTCCCTTTTTTGAGCGCACGGAGAATATCTGGAGACGCCGGAGGCTTCCGTGCCCTCGCAACCGAGTATACCCTCCTGGTGACCATGCTGGTCGGTTCGATCTGCGTGTTTCTGATCGGGGCCTCCCAGGAAGTCCTCTCCGCTTGCTATGGGGCTCCCTTGCGCCAAGGATGGTTGAATGCCAGTCTCCTTTTTGCCTCGCAGCTGGTTTTGTTGCCGGGGCTCGTTATGGCCCTGGTTGTCGTGAGCTTGGATGAACCGTCCTATGGGTTCTTTGTGAACTTCGTGTGGGCTGCTGTGTACCTGCTGGGAGCCTGGTTCCTAACGCCTGCATGGGGATACGTAGGGTTGGGTGCAGCGACGCTGGCTGCTAGTGCGGTTCAGCTTCCGTTGTGTCTAACATACCTACATGCAAGGAGGGCTCTAGAATTCAAGCGTGTAGGGCTTGCCTTTGCTTGTATGGCGTTGGGTGTTCTTTTGGCTGTAGCTGGTTATTGGAGCGGTGGAGCAAGTGAGAGGTTTGGGGTCGCCGCGCTTGCGGCCGCTGGCGGCGGCTTGGGCGCCTGGATGGTGGGATTCGAAAAAAACCAACGGCGGAGAATCCTGGAGAGAGCGAAAGGAATGTTGCGTGGCACAGGAAGCGTGTTCGGTGGCCTCTAGCCTGAGTGCCCTTGGTGAATTCAGGCCCTTGCTTGTAGTATCACGCTTTTGCCACTGGCGGTGGACGCCTTTGCTCGAGCGCGTGTGCATTCTGCTGCGCGACGAAGGGGTTCCCGTTTTACAGGTCGGAGAGTGTCAGCCAGGGGACGCAGGTGCGGGCTTGGTGGTGGAGCATGGTCCGGGAATCGGGCGGATCAATCTCCCTACGGAGGTGAATTGGCGGAGAGATCCAGCACGATTTCTCCTGAATCGGCGGCGCTTCTTTCTTGAATTAGCGAAAATCATCCATCAAGTAAAGCCGCGAGCCATGATTTTTGAGAATTGCGACCTGGCAGGGGTTGCTTACCGGATCAGCAAAATCTGGCCTGAGTTGCCTTTGGTGTATTGGGCGTCTGAGTTGTCATGCAGAAGGGTCCAGGCCCCATACCGCAGACACGAAAGGCTCGTTGCCCCCAGGTTGACAGGCTTGGTCATGAATAACGAGGAGCGTATTCGAGTTTGGCTGGATCGGATCGGAGTCGTTGTGCCGGCGATTTCGTTGCCGAACACTGAGGTTCGACTGCCGGCTGGCCAGGTTTTCTCAAGGAGACCCTTGCGAGAGTTGTTCTCCGAACTGAATCCGAAGGTGGAAGTGATTCTGGTTTACAACGGCATCGTCTCCCACAAGCAGGCTGTCTTGGATGTCGTGGCGTCTCTTTCCCAGTGCCCCGAGCGGGTGGGATTTGCGTTTTCAAAGGGGGTTGGTGAGCCGAAATACCTTGGCCGGATTGAACGCACCGTTAAGGCACTTGGGCTTTCGAGGCGGGTGGTGCAACTCGATTGGGTTAGATTCGATCACCTGGCCGAAGTGAACGCATCTGCGGACGTGGGTGTTGCACTCCTCCGGGTGAACGACCTGAACACGAGGTATGCCGCGTCGAGCAAATTGTATCGGTACCTGTGTGTGGGCCTCCCCGTAATGGTTTCATCGAAGTCGAGTATGGCTGATTTTGTGGAAAAGCATAGGGTCGGCGTGAGTTGCGACCCGGATTCAGTTTCCGACATTGCGCGGGCAATCAGGAGGCTTGCGGACGACTCGACGAGGAGGCGGTTGTCTGCCAACGCTGTCGAGGCTTTCAACAGAGACCTCTGCCTGGAGGCTGAGTGGGAACGGTGCGGAAGGAGGCTTGTGAAATGGGTGGGCGAAGGGCCGAGATGCTCGCGCGAGTATGCGCGGCGCCTGATTGAGGTGGCGGAGGAAGGGAGAAGACCGTGAGCGTGCTGTTGTGCCTGGCGAATCTGATTTTTTGCATTGTTCGACTGAGGGAATGCTTTCGTGCGAGGAGCATGGCGGCGCTTTTTTGGGCCTCGGCTATCGGTTTCGTTGCCATGCCCATGGCCATGGATTCACTTCTGGTTGCGGCGGGCCGTGTTGGTTGGATGCTGGATGTATACTATGACATGGGGGATGGGGGTGTGCCTTACGTTGACGATGGGATTCTCAGCCGGGCAGGAGCGTTTGCGCTGGGTTTTAATGGAATGTTTTGGCTCGCAGGGGTGTTTCTGCGCAGGGTGCGTGGGCCGAAACGGAGCTTCATGAGCTCTTTTGATGACAGGACGGCAGCCTTGCTTTATTGGATCTTGGTAGGCGGTGGGTGGCTCGGGCTCGGGTATATGGTTTTCTTCGAATACGGAGGGATCGCTGCCGCCTTTGGTCGGTCGTTTTATGAGTATGGGTTTCTCGAGATAAGTATTCCGGTCAGACACTGGTATCTGAACAATTTGTCTGCTTTGACTATCATCCTATCCGGGTATGGCCTGCTATATGGTTTGTGGAAGCGAAAGACTGTTTTCGCTCTGGCTGGGGCGGTGCCGAGTCTAGCAATGGGGCTGGTTACCGGACAGCGGCCTTGGCTCGTGGCTCTGGGCGGCGCTGCCTTTTGCTACGTGCTTCACGGCGATTGGCTGGGCGCGAAGGAACGGCGGAGACCCTTCCGTTTGTCGGATTTCATTTACGGAAGTCGAGTCGCCTTTGTACTCTGCGGATTGGTGACGTTCGTATTCGTCCTGAATTTCACAAGGACGTACCGGACTGAGGCTGCGCAGCGAACGCTTTCGGCCGTCTGGGATGCCGCGGTGCGTGCTGGGCAGATGACGGCTGCGCTGCGTGACTCGTCGGTCTTTGTCATGTATTGGGTTTTTGACAATGTGCCCGAGAGGCTCGCTACGACTGACGGTTTGTCCACTGGGAATGTCTTGAGCACTCTCTTGCACGTCCCGGGGAGACAGCTTGAACCCATCGAGGCGGCTGGAAGCTACTTGGCCTGGCACCGGAACCAGCAGCGTTACACGACGCTACACCCGACTTTTTATGGATGGAGCATGTGCGATCTGGGGTGGTGGGGTGTGCTTTGGGGCTACGGCCTAGGGTGCCTGGTCTTTGGGGTCGAGCGGTTGGCTGGCCGGAGGTCTCTGTTTAGCTTGGTTTCGAGCGCCCCCCTTGCAGTGATGATCATTGTGGCGATGAGGGGTTCCGTTCCATACGGCGTCATACGGGGCGTTTACGGTATTGGGGCTGGGGCTTTCTGCCTTTGGGCGGCAGGAAAAGTCCGGCAGGTGCTGTTTCAACGATCCATGGTTCTGCAGTCAAGCTGGCTGGGTCGAGAGTGAGTTTCCGTACGGTCACTGACATAGTGAAAGCAGGCTTGTGCGTTTCTTGCGGTGGTTGCGTGGCTGCGGCTCCGGGCAGCGTCCGCTTGAGGTATGAGCAGCGTAGGGGATTGTTCCTGCCGTGGCTGCCCTCTGGGGTTCGAGCGCAGATGCATAAAGACATGGTTCGTGCATGCCCAGGGGCAGGTGTTGATCTGGTAGCGCTGGCTCGGCGGCTTTTGGACCACGAAGGGAATTACGATGTGGATCTTGGCCTGTGGAATGGAATGTGGGTGTCTCGTTCCTTGGATGGGTCGATACTTCGGGATGCCTCCTCGGGTGGCCTGATGACTTCGATCGCCCGTTTTCTGCTCGTAGAAGGGCTAGTGGAAGGCGTTGTGGTGACGGAAATGGTCTATGGAGCCCCCGGGCCCAGGACCCGCACGTTCATTGCCAGAAGAGAGGAGGATCTTTTTCGTGCGCAGGGATCGAAGTACTGCCCAGTGCCGGCCGTGGCGATTTTGGGGGAGGCGGGCAATCTCCCCAGATCCCTGGCTTTTGTGGGGACACCCTGTCAGATCTCGGCGGTTCGGATGTTGCAGGAGATTCGACCTGAAGTGGGCGAAAGGGTGCGCTTTTGCATCGGAAATTTTTGTGGTGGGATTCGGGACTTCAGGGAAACGGATACCTTGATCCGCAGGTACGGTCTGGATCCTGCAGGGGTCGTGCGATTTCGCTATCGGGGAGGCGGGCAACCGGGATCTCTTGAGGCCCGGGACAAGGAGGGGAAGGTTGTGTCCAAGGCTTACCCGGACTACGTACGGGACACCGGGTACGCGAAACTTTTGCGCTGCAGGCTCTGCGTCGACGCTACGGCTGAGCTTGCGGACTTTTCCTGTGGGGATGCTTGGCTGGAAAGGTTCCTGACCAGCGGTTTGGCGTGGTCGATCGTCATGACGAGGACTAAGGAAGCTGCTCGGGTCTTTGAAAGAATGCGACTGGCGGGATTGGTGGCTGCGGAGGCGATCGCACCCGAGGAGGTAAAGGCCTCGCAGCGCATTAACCTGACATCGAAAAAACGGAGGCAACATGCTAGGCGGAAACTATACAGATTGCTCGGTCAGCCCCTGCCCATGTGGGATGGCGGGTTCCAAAAGAGAGGGGGTGGAGTTCTATTCGAAGCACTCGTGGCCATGAGTCACAGGGTGGCGGAGGGGGCTGAGTCGGGAGGGTTTGCTTACCGGATAATCGACAGGATCGGCAGGCGGGCGAAAGAGCATGTAAAAAAGTTGATAAGGGAGACGGCGCGGCCAAGAAGTTGGAACGGCTAAGGGAAAGGGTTGAGAATCCCCGTTGAATTGGCCGGCCCGTCATCGAGATGGCTGAGCCGGGTCCATCTGCTTGTCCGGGTGGATCCGGTTGGTCGCGGCGTTTTTTGTTCTCGGCTTCTGCCCTGAATCTTGGCACGGAGGTTATGGATTCGAGGAAAGCCACTCATGGAGACATCTCAAACCAGGCGGAGCATACGGATCTTGGTCCCTGAATACGTGCCTTTGGACAACAAAGGGGAGGAGGCAATTGTCCGTGGCTACGGGGACTTGCTGTTCCCGAAGGCGGCGGTCGAACTCATCGTGCTTGATCGATGCGACAGGCCCGAGGTACGGGATGGGATAAGGGTTTGGCCAAGGAGGTGGTTTTATGCCGAGTGGCGTACTCGTCCGTTTTCCTTGTCTCTTGCGCCGAGGGATTTGATCAGTTCAGGATTTTCTGCTTTGAGGCATGGACTCACCGCTCTTCCCTTTTGGGCTCGAATGCGTCCCTGGCCTGTGCGGCGCGTTTCAAAGGCTATCAGGCGGACGTCTGAAATGGGTGGACGAGGATGTAGGAGCGAGTTAGAAAGGGCGGCCTCCGATGCGTTGGCGGCTGATTGCGTCCTCGCGGGGCACGATGGAGTGTTTCGAACGATAGATGAATGCCACGTCCTGGATGTGTTCCACGAGAGCGGGCTCGGTTACGGAATTCTCGGAATGGCATTGCCGATCCCTTTGCCTTTTCCACACGTGCGGGAGGCATTCCGAAAGGCATTTACGCGGGCCAAGTTTGTATATACTCGGAGCCCCCACGGGGCAAGGTGGGCTGAGATACAGTTTCCCAATGTGGAAGTCCGGTACGCGCCAGATCCTGCTTTCGCATTGAAGCCGGCTCCGCCTGGAGATGTCGAGGGGGTCATCGAAGAAGAAGGTTTGCAGACCTTCTTCGAATCTCCGGTTGTCATGATGAGTGTCTGCGAAACCGAGGTATCTCTACGCTATGGCTTCCCTGAGGAGCGTACCGCGCAAGGAAAGCGACAAGCTCATATAGCGCTGCTGACTCGCATGGTCGAAAGCCTCCTCGAGCGGACAAAGGCGAATGTCCTTTTTCTTCCTCACTGTGTCGGACCTCGCCATCTGGATGATCGGATCCTGTCAAGGAGGGTCTTGGATCGGGTCAGCCGCCCCGCTGGGCGGGTTCGAGTGCTGGCGGGAGTTTATGGCGCCAGATTACTCAAAGGGTTACTCGGGCGTGCATCCATGTTGGTGAGTGAACGGGTCCATGCACTGATTGCCGCAGTCGGTATGGGGATTCCCTTTCTGTGCGTGGGGGCAAAGGCTGACCTCCGATACGAATCGATCATTGGAGCCGGGTGCGACTGTGAGGATCTGATCTGCTATCTGGACACTGGTAAGCCTCAGAGGGTTTTTCCTATGTTGGAAACCATCTGGGCTTCCCGAGAGGAGCTTAGGCAAAGGGTCACCGAGGTGGCTGTGCAGATCCAGGGAAAGCTGGATCGGGCGGCAAGCGAAATCCGTTCGAGGTTGATTGGCTATGAGGCCACCGGAGAGAAGGCCGCTGAGCGGAGGTTGGAAAAGCAAAGGTGGGAAGATTCGTGATTTCAGGGACCGGGCTGTTCAGCGCATGAAGGTCTTGATGATGATCCGGTCCGACGCCCTCGCAAAGAGCGGCGGCGACACGGTGCAAATGCTTCAATATAAGCGTGTCCTCGAGGATCTCGGTATACACGTAGATGTATGCGCTGGAACGCGCGCTGATTTTTCGAGCTACGATTTAGTCCATCTTTTCAACATAGATAGGCCCCTTGAGACATTGGCTCAGATGACGCGGGCAAAGACTGCCGGCAAACCCGTTGTGCTCTCACCGGTTCACCAGGCCAGGCGGTTCGTGGAGGCCTATGAGCGGAGGGAAGGGCAGTATCTTGACCGTATCGTACGGGCGATCCCCATTGGCTTCAGGGAGAGGGGGAAGGACCTGGCGAGGGTTGTCCGGGGAAATGCAGATTTCGCGGCTTGGTGGGCACTAGCACGCCTCGGGGGGATTCGAGCAAAGCGGAGAATCTTGGGGAGTGTGGATGCCGCCATGTTGCTTGCTCGTGCAGAGGGAGAGGAGATTGTCCGTGACTTCGGAGTGCTCCCCAGGAGGGCGTATGTTGTGTATAACGGCTGTAACGCGGGGCGCATAACGCCTGGTGCGCGCGAGCAAGCGGACCGATTGCTTGGACAGCTTTCGGAGTTCGTCTTGTCGGTTGGACGCATCGAGAGAGGAAAAAATCAGCTCGGTCTTCTGAATTGCTTGGCTGAGACAGGTTTACCCTTGGTATTTGTTGGGCGTGTGAACCCCTGGCACAGAGTTTATGCCGGCCGTTTTTTTCGCCAAGTGGAGAAATATCCGCACGTTCACTATTTAGGATGGATAGACCCGGACGTGATGCCCGAAATCTATGCGCGAGCAAGGGTTCACGTCCTCGCAAGCTGGTTTGAAGCCTGTCCGCTTGTGGACCTCGAGGCGGCTTGTTACGGTTGCAGGGTGGTGACGACAACGAGGAGTTATGCTCGAGAGTACGCAAGGGAGTTTGCTGTTTTCTGCGAACCAGAGGATGGAGATGGCATCCGGCGAGCGGTTCTGGATTCGTTTAAGAGTGGGCGGTCCATGGGAATGGCTCGTGCGGTGGCAGAGCGATTCTCATGGGAGAGAGCCGGCACGGCTCTCCTTAGGGCGTATGATGAAATCCTGGCGGATGGCCGTGCTTGAGGCGAGGGCCCTTCCGCTCGCCGCTAGGGCTCTTGGGTGGTTCTTTGTGTGCTCGTCTCTATGGCTGTTTGGCGGGGGAGAAACAGGAGTTGCAGATCAAATCGAGAACGGCGGTTTCGAGTCAGTTGACGGGCGTGGATTCCCCGTCGGCTGGGGCCAGGTGGGCGAGGCGGTTGGCGTCTCCCACGACGCGCATTCTGGTCAAGTGGCGTTAAGTCTCACCAGGACAGAGGCTGCCTGCCGCAGGAAGCTGGAGACTGGAGCGAATCTAGCCTGGGTCCCGGGGAGCGGCCAGAAGGGGGCGATGCTAGAGGCTCTTAAAGGTGGGCTGCACTTTCACTATAAGATTGTTGAGGGATGTTCTTCTAGCCGCTTCGTGATGAACATCATCCCAATGAGCGAAAGGGGCGTCGAGGATACGGGGCACCCCCGGGTGCAGTCGTTCCTTCCGGCGTCGCACAGAGGGGACGGGAAATGGCATGAGGCTTGGATGGCATATGACTTTAGCCGAACTGGGGGCGTCCGGTGGGTTCAAGTCTCCGCCCGTGTGGAGGGCCCTGCGGGCGGTGCCATGATACTCGACGACGTCGCTTGGATCGACAGGGTTGGCCCTGTTCCTTCCATCGGGCCCGTTGCGCTCTCTCAAGCCGGTATGGGGCGTGCCCAACTGAGAGTGGTGGTGGGCAATATCGGCGACGAGAACCTGAACGGGAAGGTGGCGATTGAGCTTCCAGAAGGCTTGATGAGTCATCAGCCCCTCATGAACCGTGCCGTGGACAATCTCGCCCCGGGTCAATTGTCTCTTTTAACGTGGAATGTGGTTGGCATGCCGGGGCCTGGCTCGATAATACGAGCGGGGATCGAGTGTGCCGGGCGCATTGCGGATCGGGAGCTTACTTTTACACCGCGCATTGCGGAGGTTTTTTTTCTTGCTCATCGGTCTGTTCTTTGGCCAGGCCAAGAATCTGATGTGGAGGTTGTAGCTTGGAACATTGGTGATGCTCTGGAACCCGAAGTGATGATTTCGATACAGATCCCCCCGGGGTTGGTGGCGGTGGGAGAGGTGCCTGACCGGATCTTAGAGGTTCCCCCGAACGGATTTCGGTCCGTCTCATTCCGTGTCCATGCGGTGCACCAGACGAAGTCTGCCACCATTCTTTGTGATTGGCATACCGTACGAGGGGAGCAAAGGGGGGCTGAGGCAGGCCGCAGCATATGCGAAATGACTGTCGGTGGTGATCCGTACCAAGCACAAAACGCTCCTAGAATTGTCTGCGGCTCTACTGAGGTTGTGTTCCCAAAGAGTGAGTTTGGATACGGCCTCGGTTGGATCTACGCTCTACCTGAAGGACGATTTGCTGGAGTCATCCCAGGGTTGGGCCGGATCGTCTTGGCTGGGGGCCCACCGGAGGGCCACCCTTTGTTTGCCAAGACCTTCGGAGAGGTTGACGAGGTTCCCGTCTTGGGTGGCGCGGAGTCCGCTCCCATGGGGCATGGGGTAAGGTTCCGGATCGATGTGCCCGGACTTCAGGATCCCATCGTGGAGACGTTCGCCTGCCCTGCACGCGGCGAGGGGGATGTTGTCACGGTAAGGATCGAGGGGCCGCAGTTCGAGGAGGAAACCTTAAAGCTCTTTGAGGCCCCGTGCATTCTCGCAGGGGATGGAAGCTTTGGCAAAAGGAAAAGCGAGGCCCTCGTCCCTGGGCTGGAATGGCTGGAAAATGAGGAGATGTCTTCATCGAACTTGGACATCGAATATGATCACCCTCAAAGACTGCGCTGGCGGCAGCACCCGCTCATGGTTACTTTGCCGCTTATGTGTGTACGCAAAGACGATCTCGCGCTCAGTCTGTATTGGCATCCCCGTGCGAGTTGGAACGACGGCCATGAGAGGCCTGGTCTAACCCCGGATGGTTCGGATGTGGACCGCCCTACTCCGGTCTTTGCGTCGCCAGACCGGTTTCAGGGGCACGCGGGGCATAGGCTCGGGCTAGTCCTTCCCACGGTTCCGCGATATCTGTCGGCGAACGCCGACGTCGCCGCGGTCGGCTGGCCCGCAAAGGGGGTGGACGCTCATAAGATCAGTCTCGTTTTTGGATTTGATGCACGGCTGGGTGTGGCGAGTGTTCTCGATTGCCTCCAAACGTGGTTCAATTTATATGGCCTGGCTCCGCTACGAGGGCTTCCCGACTCGGAACATGATCGCGGTCGGCAGACAGCCAGAGTCGACATGTACCGTGGCGATGGCTGTCCCGGGTGGCTCCGTTGTGCTCGTGCGGACGGGCGTTCGATCGAGCCTTCTCGCGCGGAGTGGATTGCGCACTTGGAGTGGAGCGTGCAAGGTTACCTGACATCACTGTGGGATCCGACGCATCGGGGTTGGCTGAGGTTCAAGGGCGGTCCAGCACCAGCACGAGAAGTTGGGCCCTTTGGGGCGTACCAGTTGGATCTGAAAATGGCTGAAATGCTCAGCGGACAAGAACCGCTTCGCCGCAAGGTGATCGAGCGTCTCGAGTCGATAAAATCTGGCGGGAACGCACCCCTTCCAGCGTCTGAAGACTTGGGGTTTTACTGGGGCAGGCCGTTTGAAACTCTTCTCGATCAAGTGGAGAAGGCGAGACGGATTGCCGATTCTGTCCCTTCCGCAGGTGGGTGGACCTTCAGTCCGGGTTTCGACGTCGATTGGCATCACCGGATACGGGATTATGCAAAACTTGGATTTGAGGGGGAGGAAGCGATCGGTTTAACTGCAAGCAAGGCGGTTCAGTTGTTCCGTGCCTACCAGCTCAGTGGCGACCGCCAGTTACTCCAGGCTGGACAGCGCTGCTTGGAGTATATGGAGAAGTTCAAGATTCCTCGTGGTGCTCAGGTCTGGGAGGTCGTTGTCCATTCGCCGGATCTCCTGGCAGCCACAGAGGCATGTGAAGCATTCTTGGAGGGGTATTTGGCAACGGGAGAGGAACGCTGGAGAAGGCTGGCCGTTTATTGGGCCGCAGCAGGAATTCCCTTTATCTATCAGTGGGACGTCGATGCTCACCCCTGGATGCGCTATGGGTCCATGCCCGTCTTCGGATCGAGTTGGGGAACCATACCCTGGTTCGGTCGCGTCGTGCAATGGAATGGACTGCGGTGGGCGGCCGCAGTTCTTGATCTTGCGCCGTACGACCGCTCCTATCCCTGGCGGACCATGGCGGCCGGAGTGGTGATATCGGCCACGTTACAGCAAGAACGGGACGCCCTCGCGGACAACCTGTGCCTGTGGCCAGACGCATACGACACGATATCGGGCGAATCTGTCAACTGGTTCTTTAGCCCTGCGAGAATTCATCAAGTGATCTACAAATTGCTCGGATACGATCTCAGGCCCCATGCAGTAGCCCTGGACACGCCGACGGGCGAAATACGACTTGTGAGCTGCGGCCAGATCGGCAAGGCAAGGTTTTGCGACGGCCGGCTGCGAGTCGAAGTCGGAACGCCAGAGCCTCTATCGAGCCAGATCTTGGTTCTCGGCGTGTCCAAGCCTGAGCGCGTCTCCGTGAACGGGACAGTCTTGCCGGAGTTGGCTTCAGGAGCACCATCTGGCAGTGTGGGGTGGAAGGTTGTAGGTTGCGGATCTGTCGTGCAAATCTGCACCGGATTGCAGGGGAAGCTCGACCTTGCTCTTGAGGGCATCAGTCCAAGGCCTTGGTCCCTTTGCCAGGCGGAGGGATGGGCCAAGGACGCTCCGCGGTGAAGAGGGGATGCGGAATGATGGGCCAGGTCGACCTAGAAGTCGAAGGAAGAGCGAAATCCCGATGAGAGCGAGTTCTCCCCTAATCGATCACCCGCGCGAGGCGGTCGAGCGGCCAAGCAGGACGCCCGAGGTATATTGGCTGCTTTTTATACGCTCTCAGTCCCCTTCTACTATTTTCTGCCGCGTATGCCTGCTCTCGAGATGAACCCCACCCGAGTCATCATGCTCGGAATGTTCGTGCTTGCTCTCCTTTCTTTTCCCGGCATTCCTCGTGGAGGGGCAGGGCAGGCAAGAAAATGGCTCTATTTGGCAGGTTTTGTCTATTTGTGCCGGTTTCTCCTGAGTATGAAAACCTACTCGGTTGAGGCAGTGCTTCGCGAGAGTTACACCAGCCTCGGATTCCTTTCGACCCTTGCGGCTTTGAGCGCGCCCCTTGGCTATGAGTGGAACTGGGCCCGCTGGTTGCGGCCCGTGGCGATCGCGGGCATGATCGCGGGGGCTCTCGCCGCAGGCGTTTGGTATCGCGTGATTCCGATCCCTCCCTGGTCAGAGCGGGAGGAGATCTTCATGATTGAGCGTACAGGTTGGTGTGTCGACGGCATGATCGGGGTGCTTGGGCAAATGGCCTGCCTGGCTCTGGTGGTGGCTCCTCGAAGGAGGTTTGATAGGATACTTGGGTTTGTCGGGTATTTCCCTTGCTGGGTAGACGTCCTCCTTGGACAGTTTCGGACCTATGTCGGGTTAGGTCTGTTTCTCACCGCTGGTGTCCTATGCTGGGCATTCCTGGATAACTGGCGCCGCTTGGCTGGCGGGCTAACCGTAATGGGTGTATTCTTGATCCTTGTGGTGGCTGACCCCATGGATAGAGTGAGTGCGGTGACAGACCGCTTCTTCTTTGCAGCTGACCTGGGCAGTGACGTGGTGCGCATGAGTGAACTGCAGTTGGAGCTTGAATTGATCCGTTTAGATCCCTTATTTGGATCCCTTATTTGGTAGGGGGTTCGGATTGCAATACTACGAAGGTCATTCCCCGCTGGGGGATGCGGTGATGCCGGCGTATGGCCACAACTTGTTCACCAGCCTTTCAGCCCGAGCGGGTATTCCGCTAGCGGCAATGCTCCTCCTGGGATGGGCGTGGCTAGGAGTCAGATGCTTGCGCTGCGCTCTGTTTTGCGCAAGGGGGCAAGAGCGGGTTATCCATTTGTGCGGAGGATTAATCGTCTTCGGTGTCTTGATCTGTGGGCCTGTTTTGAATCTCTTTACCATGAGTTGGTCTGCACCCGTTTATGCATTCTTTATTGCCCCGTCCTTCCAAAGGCTTGAGGGAGCCAAAAAAAGGCGCGGCGGTCTGACAGGGAGACCTTGGCCGACTCGGAGGAGTTGACCCGCCTCCACAAGCATCACCGGTTGGGCTTACAGTGCGTCTGGTCGAAAGGCCGTTTGCCTGCCAGTTGCAGATCCGCGGGCAGG
>Ga0209227_1000561_pt1 | contig 31925 bp, 27 predicted proteins | sample YNPBryantNP2012_FD_185815 | JGI IMG/M metagenome (GOLD analysis project Ga0209227, IMG submission 185815) | Anoxygenic and chlorotrophic microbial mat microbial communities from Yellowstone National Park, USA - YNP Bryant NP 2012 (SPAdes)... ...
TTACTGCTCGCGGTGGGGTTTCAAATCCCGCACGAGCTTGCTCGCACCCACGCTCTGCGTGGGTGCGAAACGCCGGGTCGCGCGGTCAGGGCCGTCTCGTCTGCCTCGTGCCCACGCGGAGCGTGGGCACGAGGCAAGGGGTGGCACACCCCGCGCGAGCACACCGGCGTATTTTCGTGCCACAGGGTGCGCCCCGCGCGTGCGGGTCTCCTCCGAAAATGAGATCAAACCAGCACCCGGCGCATCCGCTCCATTGCCTCAGCCAGGCGCTCCTCGGAATTGGTGAGCGAGAATCGCACATAGCCTTCGCCATGCGGGCCATAGGCCACACCGGGAGCCAGGCTCACGTGGGCCTCCTCCAACATGCGCTGGCAGAACGAGCCGGAGGTGTAGCCCTCTGGCACATGGGCCCACACATACAGGGAAGCCAGGGGCCGTTCAGCCTGCAGGCCCATGCCGTTGACGGCGTCCACCACCAGGTCCCGGCGGCGAGCATAGACGGCATTACGCTCTGACATCCAGGATTGGTCTCCTTCCAGGGCTGCCAGGCCAGCATATTGCACCGCCGTGAAGATGCCGGTATCCGTGTTGGTGAGTATCCGGGCCAGCAAGTCCACCGCATCGGCGTTGCCCACCATATAGCCCAGGCGAAACCCGGCCATGTGGTAGGTCTTGGAAAAGCTGTTGAACTCTACCCCCACCTCCATTGCGCCGGGGGTCTGGAGAAAACTGGGGGCTATATAGCCGTCGAAACATATCTCCGTATAAGGCGCATCGTGGCAGATGAGCACGTCGTACTCGCGGGCAAAGGCCACAGCCTCGGCGAAGGTGTGCTCTCTCACCACAGCGGCGGTGGGGTTGTTGGGGTAGTTGAGCCAGAGGAGCCGGGCGCGCCGGGCCACGTCGGCCGGGATAGCGGCGAAATCCGGCTGCCAACCCCGCTCTGCGCGCAAGGGCACGTGGAATACCTGGGCCTCGCTCATGGCGGCGGCCGCGCCATAGGTGAGGTAGCCGGGGTCCGGCAGCAAGGCCACGTCACCAGGGTCCAGCACGGCCTGGCACAGGTGGACGATGCCCCCCTTGGAGCCGCCGAGGAGCACCACCTGGGTAGCCGGGTCCAGGTCCACGCCGAAGCGGCGCTGATAATAGGCGCAGATGGCCTGGCGGAGGGCCGGCAGGCCCAGATAGGGCGGATAACGGTGGGTAGTCGGGTCCTGGCCGGCCCGGGCCAGGGCTTCCACCACGTGGGCCGGGGCCGGCAGGTCGGGGTTACCAATATCCAGATCGATCACATCAATCCCGTTGGCAGTCATCTGGGCGATGGTCTTTTTGGTGGCGGCGAACAGATACGGTGGCACCTTTGCCATGCGTTGCGCGATGTGCACTGAAACTACTTCCATCACTAACTCCCCATGACCGAGTTCTCATCATTCGCCTGCCGGGCCAGTTCCAGTTGACGGGCGGCCAGGGCTGCCCATTCGCCCTCCAGCACGCGAGCCAGATAAGCTGTCGCCAATTCAAAGTCGCCCAGGCGCCGATACAACTCGCCCACCAGGTAGGTGATCACCTGGCGTTGTCTCGGTGGCACCAGGCCCGCCTCCAGCGCCCAACTCAGGCGTTCCACCGCCCGGCGTTGACTCAGGCGTTCCATGGGTCGGTCACCCTCGACACGGGCGCACCACGAGGCGCGTAGATACAACTCGGCGATGACTACGTGGTTATCGCCAGCCTGCTCTCGACACCGGGCAGCCAGGGTGTAGCGGCGGCTACCGACATCGGCCTGGAGCCGCCCCAGCCCGCGTTCCTCCACCAGCCAGCGGCGCAGTTCCTTGCTCACCGGCGTGGCAAAGTGCTCATCATAGCCGGAGAACAGACAATGGGGGCAGGTATGAACGAACAGCGGCAGCGGGTCCAGACCCCAGTAGTGCGGCCGGAAATCGGTATCCTGACCGGCATAGCCGCAAGAGCCAACCGCCTGGACCTGGAACCTGGTGCCGCAGGCCGGGCAGGTGAGGGATTTTTCGTAAACGGTAGTCATTGGGAATCCCGCGATTCCTCCGGCACTGCGCCCAGGATATAGGCTTGCAGCACCCGTCCCACGCGCTCCAGGCTGGCCGGGCTGACCTTGTCTGGCGTATCCTGGACGGTGTGCCAGTAGGGGTAGTCAAAGTCAATGATGTCTACAGCGACGATGCCCTTCCTGAGAAAGGCGGTATGATCGTCCCACAGGTGATGCCGGGGCTGCGGGATGAACCATTGGCTGTATCCAAGTCGGGCCGCCACATCCCACAGCACGCCATTGAGTTGCTGGTTGGAAGAGGTCTCGTAGTAGAGTTGCTGATCGGCATCGCCGATCATGTCCACGATGATGACGGCCTCCGGCCGGGCTGGCAGGTGCCCGGCCATGTAGGCCGAGCCGACGCAGAACGGCCAGCCGTTGATCTGGCCATTGTCCTCGGCGTCAAAGAAGGCCAGCCAGATCTCACGAGGAGGCGGCCCCAGGGTGCGAGCCAGTTCCAGGAGCACGGCCACGCCGCTGGCCCCGTCATTCGCGCCGGGAACCGGCTGCTGGCGGTTGGTCGGGTCCGGGTCATGGTCGGCATAGAGGCGCGTGTCAAAGTGCGCGCCCAGGAGCAGGAGTCGCCCCCCCTGGCCGGCCTTGCCGATGATGTTGCGGCAGCTCATACCCTGGTAGACGAACTCCTGGGTCTCCACGGTCCAGCCGGCTGCTTTCAACTGGTCCATGATATACGCCGCGCAGCGGGCATTGCCCTCCGAACCGGCGTGCCGGGGGCCAATGTCGCACTGGGCCAGCACGTCCTGGTAGGCCCGCGAGCCGTCGAAGGGGCGGGCCGGGGCGATGGCGACACTGCTGGCTGGGGCCTGGAGCAGAGGCCGCGCCAGCACATAGATGCCGATGCCGGTCAGCACGGCCAGGATGACGATGATGACTAAAGCGATCCAGGTTTGACGTGTCATGGGGGTCTGCTCCGGCCCACTCAATGGGATGGATTATACACCAGGGGGCGTGCTACGTAAAGCGTGATTTGTGCTGCGAATCACGTTTTGCGTTTCACGTTTTAGATGAACTTCTCCCGCAGCCGGGCATACGCCGCCTCGTCCCAGAGGCGCATCTGTTTCACCAGGGGGCCGCCGGCACTGAGCACCGGCAATCGCTCCTCATAGGTGGGCTGCTGCACCTGCCGGAACACGCCGATGGGGACGCGCTCGCCCCACTCGCTTTGGGCCAATCGCCAGGCCGCTGCGAAATCCGTCGGGTCGTGGCCGGCCTCCTCCAGCCGGTAGACGCGGGGCCGGTAGTAGTCGTAAGAGAAGCCGGGATTGAACGTCACGCAGGGCTGGAGGATGTCCACCAGGGCGCAGCCCCGGTGGGTGAAGGCCCGGGTCAGCACGTCCACCAGGTGGGCCAGGTCGCCGGAGAAGGCCCGGGCCACGAACGTCCCACCCACGGCCAACGCCAGGGCGATAGGGTTGATGGGCGCGTCCAGCGAGCCGGCCGGCGAGGTCTTGGTGCGAAACCCGACCGGGCTGGTGGGCGAATACTGGCCTTTGGTCAGACCGTAAATGCGATTGTTGTGGACCATGATGGTGAGGCCGGCGTTGCGACGCAGGGCATTGATCAGGTGGCTCAGGCCCAGGCCGTAGGTGTCGCCATCCCCGGCCGAGACGATGACCGTGAGGTCGTGGTTGGCGAGTTTGATGCCGTGGGCGATGGGGATGGGCCGGCCGTGGAGCGAGGTGAAGCCGTTGGCGCGGGTGTAATCGGGCAGTTTGCTGCTGCACCCGATGCCGCCCACCAGCATCACCTGATGGGGCTCCAGCCCGGCCTGGGCCAGGGCGCGCTTGACGCCGTTCCAGATGGCATAGTTGCCGCAGCCAGAGCACCACGTGGGTCGAACCGGATTGTCAAAGTCCTTCGCCGTTGCCATGTCACTCCCCCTTCATCCTTCATTACAGCCGGGCCAGGATGTACTCCGGCGTGAACGGTCGGCCGTCGTAGCGGCGCACATGGCCGTGGGCGCGGATGCCGGTGCAGGCGTGCAGCAGGAACTCGAACTGGCCGGTGGCATTGCTCTCCACCACCACGATGCGCCGGGCGTCTTGCAGGGCCGCGCGAGTGGTCTCGACCGGGAAGGGCCAGAGGTCGCAAAAGTGGACCTGGTTGGCGGAATGCCCTTCGGCGTTGAGCCGGTCCACCGTCTCGCGCACCGGGCCGCAAGAGGACCCCCACTCCACCAGGGTCAGGTCGGCCTGGGCCGGACCATAACACCTGGGTGCTTCGACGTCGGCCAGAGCAGCATCCAACTTGCGCAACCTTTTGTCGGACTGGGCCACGCGGTTGGCCGGGTCCTCGTCCTCAAAGTGGCTGTCCTCGCGGTGCTCGTCGCTGGTGGCCATAAAGATGGCGCGGGGGTGGCCGGGCAGGGCGCGAGGCGAGATACCGGAGGGGGTGATCTTGTAGCGCAGGTACGGTTCCGTCAGCGCGTCCAGGTCGGCCGGGGTGAGCAGTTTGCCCCGGTCTATCGTCACCCCGGCGAAATCCAGCGCATCCACAGCCAACGCCCGCATGGCGTTGGCTTGAAAGCCGTCGGTGAGGACCAGGACCGGGGTCTGGTAACGTTCAGCCAGGTTAAAGGCCCGCCAGCCGGCCGCAAAGCACTCCTCGATGGTGCCGGGGGCCAACACGATGCGCGGGAACTCGCCCTGGCTGGCCCAGAGCAGGAACAGCAGGTCGCCCTGTTCGGTGCGGGTGGGCATCCCGGTGGAGGGGCCGGGTCGCTGCGCATCCACCAGCACCAGGGGCGTTTCGGTCATACCGGCCAGGCCCAACCCCTCTACCATGAGGGAGAACCCGCCGCCGGAGGTGGAGACCATGGCCCGGGCGCCGGCGTGGGCCGCGCCCACGGCCATACAGACGGCCGCGATCTCGTCCTCCGCCTGCTTGGCGACGATGCCATATTCCCCGGCATTCGCCATCATCCACTGAAAGATGGAGGTGGATGGGGTCATGGGGTAAGCGGAGATAAAGTTACAGCCGCCCAGCACCGCGCCCAGGCAGAACGCCTCGTTGCCGTTGAGGACCAGGCGCGGCGGGGCGGATTCGTCCGGCGTCAGGCAATAGGCGCAACCGGCCGGCCCGCGTGCCACGGCCAGGTCATAGGCCGCGCGGGCCACCGCCACGTTCTGGGCGATGACCTCGGCCCCCTTTTTCTTGAAATTGTCGTGGATGACGCCCTCGATATAGCGGAAGGGCAGGCCGGTCAGCCCGGCCACGGCGGCAGCAGCAGCGGTATTCGCCATGACCGGGCTGCCCTTCTCCCTGGCGATGGCGTTCAGGGGCAGGGGGATGGCGTTGATGTCGCGTTCCAGCAAGGAGGCATTCACCGTCAGACTCTCATCGTGGATGATGGCCCCGCCAGCCACCACGTCCAGGCCATCTTGCTGGATAGTCTCCTGATCCAACGCCAGGAGCAGGTCCACCCGCTCCAGTGGCCCCCAGATCGGCGTGGGACTGACCCGGATGGTGGCCCAATTGTGGCCGCCCCGGATACGGGACATGTAGCTCTGGTGGACAAAGATGTGCAGCCCGGCCCGGGCCAGGGCCTTGGCCAGACCGGCCCCGCTGGATTCCAACCCCTGCCCGGCCTCCCCACCGATGCGAATGGTAAGGTCGTTTTCGATCATGTCCGAACTCCTGGGAGCATACTCACCATTATCATACGCGCTCACGCGGGGTCTGCGACCACGCGCCCAACGGCGGGTGCCACACCCGCCACGAGCAAAGCTCTGACTCCGGCCTTAATTCGATGACACGCGCCCGCCCAATTATACTACAAGATCAAATTTGGGTATAGTCCCTGGCCGCCGGGGATGATCTGGTGATGCCTGATGGGCCTATGCGGTCAGGCATCCCCATGGAGGTGTGCCAACCAACCCCATACTTCGCGTCCCTTCGCCGCTACGCGATGCAGGGAAAGAATGCCTGGTAGGGGGTTTTTGCGGTGGCTTCGCCCCCCAGAAAGGCTTTTTACCTCCTTGTTCCCTCCCTGACAGAAGTTATGCACGGATGTCAGGCAATACCCCCTTGTCTATCCGGCCCCCATCCGGTACAATATCACCAGCATTCATCATCCTGTTTCGGGAGGTGCCTCATGAAAGCTGTTGTCATGGCCGGGGGTGAGGGTACTCGTCTGCGCCCCCTCACCATCAATCGTCCCAAGCCCATGGTGCCCATGGTTAACAAACCCTTGCTGGTCCATATCTTGAACCTGCTCAAGCGTCATGGCATCACCGATGTGGTCATCACCGTTCAATATCTGGCGGCCATCATCCAGGACCATTTCGGCGATGGCGAAGGGCTGGGAATGCGGATCGTCTACTCGGTGGAAGAATCACCCCTGGGCACGGCCGGTAGCGTCAAACATGCTCAGCAATACCTGGATGACACCTTCCTCGTCATCAGCGGCGATGCCCTGACAGACCTGGACCTCGGCCGGGTCATCGCGTTCCACCAGCAGAAAAAAGCCCTGGCCACGCTGACCCTCTACCGGGTGCCGAACCCCCTGGAATACGGCGTCATCATTACCGATGAGAGCGGGCACATTCGCCAGTTCCTGGAAAAGCCCAGTTGGGGTGAGGTGTTCAGCGATACGATCAACACCGGCATCTATGTGTTGGAGCCGGCCGCGCTGGACTACTTTGAGCCGGAAACCGCCTTTGATTTCAGCAAGGACCTGTTCCCCCTGCTTTTGGAACGTGGCGAGCCGATCTACGGTTACGTGGCAGATGGATATTGGTGTGATGTAGGCAGTTTACAGGAATACATGCGGGCCAGCGGGGACCTGCTAAGCGGTAAGGTACAGGTGGGCGAGATCGGACGGCATATTGGTGGGGGAATCTGGACCGGCGAGGAGGTAGAGATCGCGCCGGATGCCCAGCTCTATGGGCCGGTCTATCTGGGCCACGGGGTCAAGATCAAGGGTGGGGTGGTGGTACGCGGACCGGCAGTGATTCGGGATTACACCATCGTGGATACCCGGGCCCACGTGGACCGCAGCATCATCTGGCGCAATTCATATATCGGGGAGCGAGCAGAGTTACGGGGTGCCATCGCAGGCCGTCAGGTTACTTTCAAGGCCAACGCCGTGGCCTTTGAAGGGGCAGTCATCGGCGACGAGAGCATTGTAGACCAGGGGGCAGTGATTCACCCCAACGTCAAGATCTGGCCCAGCAAGGAGATCGAGGCCGGGGCCACGGTGCGCACCAGCATCATCTGGGGAGCCCAGGGGCGGCGCGTGCTCTTTGGCCGCTACGGGGTGACCGGCCTGGTGAACGTGGACCTGACGCCCGAGTTCGCCGCCCGGCTGGGAGCCGCTTTTGGAGCCACCCTGCCCATGGGGGCCACGGTAGCCATCAATCGCGATCCCCATCGCACGCCGCGCATGATCAAGCGGGCCATCATCAGCGGCCTGCCCTCGGCCGGGGTGAACGTGGCCGATTTGCGAACCGTACCCATCCCGGTGGCGCGTTACTACACCCGTACATCCTCGGACATCGCCGGCGGCATCCATGTGCGCCTGTCACCCTTTGATAATCGCGTGGTGGACATCAAGCTCTTCGACGAGCAGGGGATGAACCTGAGCAAGGCTGCTCAACGCAAGGTGGAAAACGTCTTTTTCCGCGAGGATTTTCGCCGCGCCTATCTGGACGAGATCGGGACCATCGAGTATGCCCCCCTGGTGGAGGAACGCTATACAGCGGGGTTTATGGCGGCGATCCGGGCCGACGTCATCCAGGCTCAGAAACCATACCTGGTGGTAGACTATGCCTATGCTACGGCGTCCCTGTTCCTGCCCACCATCTTGAGCCGTCTGGGGTGTAACGTGGTGGCCCTGAACGCCAGCCCCGACGAGACCAAGATGAGCATCCCGCCGGCCTTGTTTGAGCAGGCCTTGCACCAGCTCGCCCTTATCGCCGGCAGCCTCCAGGCCGACCTGGGCGTGCGCCTGGATGTGGGGGGTGAGAAGGTCTTCCTGGTGGATGGTCGGGGCAACGTGTTGCCGGGCACCACTGCCCTGGCGGCCCTGAGCACCCTGGTCCTGGCGGCTCACCACGGGGGAGCCATTGTGGTGCCCATCAACCAGCCGCGCATCTTTGAGGAGATCGCGGCCCGCTATGGCGGCCGGGTGATCCGCACCAAGGTGGACACCACCGAGTTGATGCAGATGGCCGCCGAGCCGGGGGTAGTCCTGGTGGGGGATGGCGAGGGTAGCGTGGCCTTCCCGGCCTTCCAGCCAGCGTTAGATGGGCTGTTCGCTATCGCCAAGACCCTGGAGTTACTGGCTGCCCAGGGCGTCCGACTCTCCGAAGTGGTGCGCCAGTTGCCACGCTATTACACCGCGCACCGCAAGGTCACCTGCCCCTGGGAGAAAAAGGGGCAGATCATGCGTGTCTTGAACGAGCAATATCGTGTGAGCGAAAGCCAGGTCGTGGATGGAATCCAGATTGACTTGAGCGGAGATGAGTGGGTGTTGATCCTGCCGGACCCAGATCAGCCAGTCTTTCACCTATACGCCGAGTCCAGCTCCACGGATCAGGCCCAGGCCCTGGTGGACAAGTATGCGCGTGTGGTGGAGAGCTTACAGATGTAGACCGCTTTTGGCCCCTTGCTGATGGTCGAAACGGTAATTGCTCACCTTTTCTGGACGCGGATAAACGCTGATTTGTGCTCTTGATCCGCGAAAATCTGCGTGAATCCGCGTCCGATTTCTTATTGAGCAGCAAGTCTCAGTAGATGGAAAAAGTTGCTCAAAGCGGGTCTGTGACCCGCCGCTTTCGCGCTTGGCGGTCAGTGCGAAGCCTCAGGCCTGGGCCTGGCAGACCGCCGAGGAGCACGAATTTCCATCTACTGAGTCTACTGTTAATCCGCCCGGCGGCGACTCTATCTGCCGGCCGCAGCGGTGACTATTTCAGCAGCCCCAGGCTAACGGCCATCACCGCCATCCCGATCCCCACGCCCACGATGGACAGATGCTCCTGGCCAAAGGACCGCGCCGCCGGCATCAACTCGTCCAGGGAGATAAAGACCATGATCCCGGCCACTCCAGCCAGCACCACGCCCAACAGGGTTGAGTTGAGGAACGGCAGGAGGAACAGCGCGGCCAGCAGCGCGCCCGCCGGCTCCGCCACGCCAGACAGGAACGACAGGAAGAACGCCCTGGCCCGGCTGCCGGTGGCCGCATAGATGGGCGCGGAGACCGCCAGACCCTCCGGGATGTTGTGGATGGCAATCGCCACGGCAATAGCGGCACCCAGATGCACATCCTCCAGCGCGCCGGCAAAGGCCGCCATCCCCTCCGGGAAGTTGTGGATGCCCAGGCCCAACGCCACCAAAAGGCCGGTCTTGAGCAGTCGGCCTTGCGGGTGGTGCTCCTCGGCCAGGTAGTCATGGGGGATCAGGGCATCAATGAGGAACATAGCCGCCAGCCCACCGAAAAAAGCCAGGTGCGCCGGGCCAAAGCCAATGAGCACGATACCCCCGGCCAGCAACTCCACAAACGAGACCAGGATCATCACCCCGGCGGAAAAGCCCAGGGTGAGGGTCATAAAGCGCGGGCCGGGCTGGCGGGCAAAGATACCCATCACGCTCCCGATGGTGGTGGACAGGCCAGCCAGGGCCGACAGCAACAATGCGATGCCAACATTGCCGTCCATAATAAGTGTAACTGCCTACCCTCCCCCTCGCTCCGCGTGGGCGCGCGGCAGGGGTGTTACTCTCACCTGTTATCTGCCTGGCTGACCCCTGCTCCACTGGCCCGCGCCGCCCGCTCGCCCCGCTCTGTGAGCACCCAAAGCCGGCCCCCGCCGCCAATGCCGCACGTCTCGTGCAAGGGACAGTCCTCGCAGCGACTGGGGCACGAGGCGTCGGCCGGCCGCAGGTAACCCAACCGCACCAGGTCCGCGATCATCTGATCCAGCAGCGCCCCGGTCACGTTCAGTTCTTGCGCCAGAGCCGCGTGGCTGTGCACCCCGCCGCTGGCGACCAATCGCAGCAGTTTCTCCAACATAACTCACCTCTAAAGCCCAAGCCCCAAGTCTCAGGTCTCAAGTCCCATTGGGCTTTGGGTTTTGTTACAAGCCAACCAGCCGGGCCACCTGATAGACCGCCACCCCGCCCACGAACGAGATCACCAGCAAAAACAGCACGCTGAAGAGCATCCAGCGCCACGAGCCGGTCTCCTGCCGCACGACCGCCATCGTCGCCACGCAGGGGACAAAGAGCATCTGCACCGTCAGGAACGACAGCCCGGCGGCCGGCGTCACCACGCCGCTCAGGATTTGCGCCAGCCCCTCGCCCTGCTCGCCGGCCCCATAGAGCACGCCCAGCGTCGCCACCGAGTTCTCCTTGGCCACAAAGCTGGCGAACAGCGCCACCAGCAGCTTCCAATCCAGGCCCATCAACTTCCCCAGCGGGGTCAACCACCAGCCGATCTGGGCCAGAAAGCTCGCCTCCACATCACCGGCAGGGAAGTAACTCAAGGCCCAGACGACGACCGAGACCACCAGGATGATGGAGCCGGCCTTCTTCAGGAACTCGACGGTGTGCCGCCAGACGAACAGGCCGATGGTGCGGCCATTGGGCACGTGGTATAGCGGCAGCTCCATGATGAATGCGGCCCGCTCACCCCGAAACAGGAAGCGGTTGAACAACACCCCGCTGACGACCAGCACGATGAGCGCGCCGATGACCAATCCGAACGAGACCCACGGCCCCCATCCGCCGAAAAAGACCGGGGCCAGGAACGCCAACACCGCCAGCCGGCCGGTGCAGGGGACCAGCGGGATCAGCAGGATGGTGAGCAACTGCGCCCGCCGGGATTCGATGATCCGCGTGCCCATCACCGAGGGCACATTGCAGCCAAAACCCAGGAACAGCGGCAGAAAGCTCTTCCCGTGCAGCCCCATCAGGTGCATGAAGCGGTCCATCACGTAGGCCGCCCGGGCCATGTAGCCAGTGTCTTCCAGCAGCCCCAGGGCCGCGAAAAAGATGAGCAGGATGGGCGTAAAGGTGATCACCGTCCCTACACCGCCGATAACCCCATCCACCAGCAGGCCCCTGAGCCAGCCCGGCCCGCCAGCCGTGAGTCCTGTCACCCAATCCGCCACCGCGCCCACAATGTACGTGTCTATGAGTTCCTGAAGTGGCGCGCCAACCGCATAAGTCAACCAGAACACCATTCCCAGGATACCGGCCAGGAGGAGCAAGCCCCCGATGGGATGGGTGGCCCAACGGTCCAGCCGCTCCGTCAGGCCGATCTGCCCGGTCCGGGGTCGGACCAGGGCCGCCCGGATCATCCGCCCGATCCAGTCGTAGCGGCCGCTGGCGACGGCGATCACCGCGTCCTCGTGTTTAGCCAGGATGTCGTGAACCTGCGTCCACTGCTCCGGCGCCAACCGTTCCTGCATCAGGCGCGTGATCTCGGCATCGCCTTCCAGGAGCTTGAGGGCGATCCACGAGACAGGGTATGGCTCTGGCACGCGCCCGGCGATGAGCCGTTCCAGGTCTTGCAGCACGGCCCGGTGATCGGCCCGGATTTCGGGTAGCCTGGGCGAGCAGACCCGGGGCGCATCCCGGGCCACCACGTCAATGGTCTTGACCAGCGTATCCACGCCCTGGTTCTTGCTGGCGGCCATCGGGACCACCGGCACGCCCAGGGCGGCCTGGAGCACCGCTGGCTCCACACCTATCCCCTCCTGCTCGGCCACATCCGTCATGTTCAGGCCCACGATGACCGGCGCGCCCAGGGGCAATATCTCGGCCAGCAGGTACAGGCTGCGCTCCAGTTGGGCTGCGTTGACGATGACTACCACCACGTCCGGCCGCTCGCGGATGATGAACTCCCGGGCGATGACCTCCTCTGGCGAGTTAGCGGTAAGGGAATAAGTGCCGGGCAGGTCTACCAGCCGAAAGGTGGTGCCGTTGTAGGTGTACGTGCCGCTCTTTTGTTCCACCGTCTTGCCCGGCCAGTTGCCCACGTGCTGGCTGAGGCCGGTGAGCAGGTTAAACACCGTGGACTTGCCCACGTTCGGCTGGCCGGCCAGAGCTACGGTAACCACACCCTCATCCTTCATCCCTCATCCCTCATCCCTTCCTCACCCGTATCTTGCCGGCCTCGCCACGCCCCAGGGCGATGCGTGTGCCACGAATGGCGACGATGACCGGCCCGTGGCCATAGTTCTGCACCATGGTCACCGCCGCGCCGGGCGTAAAGCCCAACGCTGCCAGCCGGCTCACCAGGTCCCGCCCGCCGATGAGGCTCACCACCTCGGCGGCCTCACCAGCCTTGAGCGCGTGCAGCCGCAGTACCCCGGCCTCAACCCGCAGGGGCGCTGTTGTATGCCGCTCGACTTGCTGGACGATGAGGTCAGCCTGGCGTTGGCGATCAAAGGGTGGGCCGGCGTAGATGATCTCCACCTCCGGGTGCTGCTCCTGGACCGTGGCGACCCGACGGAGGATGTCTTGCTCCATCGGCGACCCGCTACAGGTGAACGATGTGGGCACTACCACCACACGCGGGCACCCCCGGGCGATGGCCCGCTCCAGGGCCTCTTCCAGCGAAGGCCGGGCATAGCGATGGTAGCCCACCTCCACCACGCGGTAGTCGCCCTGATGCCGTACTTGCTGGGCCACCTGCTCCATCTCGGAGCCCAGGGGGTCCGCCTCATGAGTGCGCGGCCAATCCAGCACCTGTGCCGAGATGTGTTCCTCTTCCGCTTCCAGGTGCTCCCACAGCTCCGCGTGCTCCTCGATCCAGTCCAGCGGCGGCCAGCCGCCGGTTGCCAGGACCACGCCCAGTTCCTCTCTCTCGCTCATGCTATCTCCCTCGGTAACTGCCTACCCTCCCGCAGGCTGGGGCGCAATCTTCGCGTTGGAGTGCGCCGCAGTGAATGGAAAGCCGCCCTACGATTTTCGTGTCCACCGGGTGCGCCGGGGGGCGTGCGGGTCTCCTCATGTGTTCGCCTCACGCTCCACGCTTTGCTCCACGTCCAACAACGCCAGGATACCCGGCGTTACGTCGGTGATGGCCCGGGCCAGGTTAAAGTGGGCGACCCCTGGTCCCACCACCAGTAGCGGCACCGGATTCATGGTATGCCCGCCGCCCGGCGCTTCCAGATGACCGTGGTCGCTGCTCAGCACCAGGGTCACGTGGGGCGGGCGATAGGTCAACACGCTGCCCAGGAACTCATCTATCACGGCCAGGGCAGTCTGTACCTCCTCTGGCGTGCCCCGATGAGCCATCACATCCGGCAAAAAGCTCTCGTACAGAGTCAACTCGTGTTGCGCGGACAAGGCTGCCAGCCGTCGTCCCGCCTCGGCCGGGGATACGGTGGGGATTTCGGTCCCATGCACGCGCTTGAAGAGATGGTTGGTGATGTCCCAATAGACTGCCTCGCCACGCGCCATGTCCTCCAGGGTGCGCAAGGGCAGGCTGGCCGCCAGCACGCACAAAGTTGTGGCCGAGTGGCGGGCTGTGCCCCGCGCCACCCGCTCGAAATACGCCGGGCCGTAAGCATTGGCGAAGGTGGCCCGGCCACCAGCCTCTTTAACCCGCTTGAGTATGCTGTGCTCCGCTATGATGGCTTGCAGGGGGCCGTTGGGATAACCGGAGAGATGCTCACCCAATACGGCGGCGGCGTTCACGCCGGTGAACAAAGTCGTCTGGCCGGTGGCGCTCTGCGGCGGGCCGGGAACGCCCAGCGTGGCATCCAGGGGCCGCAGCAGCAGGTCCGGCTGATCCACAGCGCGCCCGGCCGTCAGCGGGCCGCCCAGCAGGCTGTGCAGGCGAGGCATGGGGGCCGTGACCAGCGGGTTGGTCTCATCGGCCGGCCCCAGGCCCATCCCATCCAGAAAAATGAACAGTACTGAATCAGTCATGGGTTTGCTCAGTCTCAAGTGATCAGTTTCGAGTTTCGAGTTCCGAGTTAACTCGCTAACTCGAAACTCACAACTCGTCAACCCGAACCGGCCCGGCACCTGGCACAATAGCCAGACACCACCACCTGACAATCCATGATCTCGAAATCATGCTCTTGGGCTAGCTGTTCTTGCAATTCCTTCACTAACGGACTCTCGAACTCGATGACACTGCCGCAGCCCAGGCAGTACAGGTGATAGTGTTTACCCTCGCCGGCATCGCACAGCTCGTAGTGGTGATGCTCCTCGTCAAAGTCCAACTCGCGGACCAGACCCACCTCCTTGAGCAGGCTCAACGTGCGATAAACGGTGCTCAGACTGATGCGCGGATGGCGGTCCCGGGCCAGGCTATAGATCTCGTCGGCGTCCAGGTGCCCAGCGCTATCCCGGATGATCTCCAGCAACAGGACCCGCTGGGGAGTCACGCGCAACTCGGCCCGACGCAACAGCCGTGGAACGTTAGCTTCGCTCTGTACCTGGATCACAACACCCCCTATTTGCAAATGATTTGCATATGCATATATTATACGGCCTGGATGGTCCTTTGTCAAGCCTTTTCCATTGACATCCGTGCGTAATTAAACTCATGAGGGCACTGCCTCACTTTGCGTCTCTTCGGGGAGGGGGCCTTCTCCCCCCTTGATAGAGGTGATAAAAAGACAGGCGACGGTCAGGAAACCGTCGCCTGTCAGTGAAAAAGGAGGAGGAGGTACGTATAGTGCAGCGGGCTAGATCTTTTTGCCGGCGCCAGCCGCTTTCAGCTCTTCGGTGAGCAGGGGGACGATCTTGAATAGATCACCCACGATCCCATAGTCTGCGATCTGGAAGATGGGCGCGCTGGGGTCTTTGTTGATGGCCACGATGGTCTTGGACTCCTTCATGCCGGCCTGGTGCTGGATAGCCCCGGAGATGCCACAGGCGATGTATAGCTCCGGGTGCACGGTCTTGCCGGTCTGGCCCACCTGATGGTCCTTGCTGATCCAGCCAGAGTCCACCGCCGCGCGGCTGGCTCCGACCTCGCCGCCGATGACCTGGGCCAGTTCTTCCAAGAGTTTGAAGGCCTCCGGGCCGCCCAGGCCCCGGCCCCCGGAGACAATGATCTTGGCTTCCTCCAGGTCCACATGGCGGCGGGCCTCCTTGACGACCTCGCGCACCGTGGTCTTGAGGTCCTCATCGGTGACCTGCACCGGCACGCGCTGCACTGTCCCGGTGCGGGAGGGGTCTGGCGGATAGGCGCGCATCACGCCGGGGCGCACGGTAGCCATCTGGGGGCGATGGCGAGGGCAGATGATGGTGGCCATGACGTTGCCGCCAAAGGCCGGCCGGGTCTGGAGCAGCATCCGCTCGCTCTCGTCAATGTCCAGGCCGGTGCAATCGGCGGTGAGGCCGGTGCCCAGGCGTTGGGCCACACGCGGAGCCAGGTCCCGGCCGATATTGGTGGCTCCATAGAGGACGATCTCGGGTTTTTCTTGCCGGATCAGGTCCACGAGCACCTTGGTATAGGCATCCGTGCGATAGTGCTCCAGGAGCGGGTCGTCGGCCAGATAGACCAGGTCTGCGCCATACTGGATCAGCTCCTGGGCCAGGTTCTCCACGTTATGTCCCAGCAGCACCGCCGCCACACGGACGCCCAGCACATCAGCCAGATCACGGGCCTTGCCCAGGAGTTGCGCCACCACCCTGGTCAACACGCCCTCGCGCTGCTCGGCAAAGACCCAGACGTGGCGATAGTCCTCCAGGCGCACCTCGCCAGCAGCCAGCTCGCCCAGGGATAAGGCCGCCTCTGGGCAGGCATCAATACAGGCTCCGCAGTCTGTGCAGGTCTCCAGGACTACGGCCTTGCCCTCTCGGACGACGATGGCCCCAAAGGGGCAGGCGAACTCGCAGGTCCCACAGCCGGTGCATTTCTCCAGATCGACAGTCAGGTTCATCTAATAGCCTCCTTGCGCGATTATTTGTGATGTAAAATACAAGGGCGACTCTCCAGGCGCATTATACCCCAAAATGGGCGTTTTTTCAAGAGGTCTTTTGTGACAAAAATCACGATCTTGACAAACGGGCCAGGCCCTGTCAGAGGCGCCTGGCCCGTTTCAGTCGGGTTCGTAGTGCGCGTTTGAGCGCGTGGGTGACTGGCGGGGTTACATCACGGGGGCTTCGGTCTCGAGGTCACAGGCCATGAACTGGCGCATGGCGGTGCACAGCCGTTTGATGCCTTCTTCGATCAGCTCTGGTCGGGCGTTGGAAAAGTTGAGCCGCATGGTATTTTCGCCGCTGCCGTCCGCGTAAAAGGCCGTGCCAGGCACAAAGGCCACCTTTTGTTTGATGGCTTCTTCCAGCAGGTCCTGGCAGCTAAACCCCTCTGGCATCCGCACCCAGAGGAACAACCCGCCCTGGGGTCTGGTCCAGGTAACACCTGGCGGTGCGCAGCGCTCCAATGCAGCCAGCATCACGTCCCGACGTTGCCGATAAACTCGCCGGATCTCGGCGATATGGCTCTTGAGCAGGCTTCGCGAACAGATGTCGTAGGCCAGCATCTGCACAAAGGTGCCGGTGTGCAGGTCAGCCCCCTGTTTGGCCAGCACAAAGTTCCGGATCACAGCCTGCGGCCCGACGATCCAGCCCAGACGGAGGCCGGGGGCCAGGGTCTTGGAGAAGGTGCCCAGGTAAAGCGTGTTTTCCTTGTGCAGGGTGATGATGGGAGTGATGTCCTCGCCCTCGAAGCGCAGTTCGCCGTATGGGTCATCCTCCACCAGCGGCACGCCGTAGCGGTCGGCGATCTCCACCAGCTTTTTGCGCCGCTCCAGAGGCAGGGTAGTGCCGGCCGGGTTCTGAAAGTTGGGCAGGACGTAGATGAACTTGGGCCGGTGTTGTATTATCGCCTCTTCCAACAGGTCCACCCGCATACCATCGTCGTCAATCGGCACGGTAGCATAGCGCGCCTGATAGGCGTTCCAGGCCTGGAGTGCTCCCAGGTAGGTGGGCTTTTCCACCAGGATCACATCGCCGGGATCAATGAACACCTTGCCGATCAGGTCCAGGGCCTGTTGTGAACCGCAGGTGACGAGGACGTTATGCGGTTCGGCCGGCACGCCGTACTTGTTCATCTTCTCGCACAACCACTCCACCAACGGCGGGTAGCCCTCTGAAGGGCCGTATTGGAGGGCCATGTGGCCGCGATCCTCCAGGATGTACCGGCAGGCCTCCTGGAAATCGCGAATGGGGAACAACTCCGGGGCCGGCAATCCACCAGCAAATGAGATCACATCCGGCTGCATGGTGACTTTGAGCAACTCGCGGATGACCGAGCTTTTCATCCCCTCCATGCGTTCAGCATACCGTTCTTCCCATAATGTCGCCATTGACGATAACCTCCTTGTTATGTGATGCGTCAAATGTCAAACGTCAGGCGTGTTGCGTATTCCGTGCTCATCGCTCCCCCTCTCCCCCGGCCCTTATCGTTGCCAGAGGATGAACAGGCTATAGAGGAACAATGCGCCGGCCTGCACATAGATCAGAAACAAGGCCAGCCAACAGAGCAATAGCAGCGAGGCCAGGACGGAGAGCACCAGGCAACCCCAGCCGCTCACGGCGGCCAGATAGGACGATAAGCCCCGGGGATGCAGGTCCCGGAACGTCTGCTCTATCTGGGGCATGTCTACCGGGATGTCCAGCACCTGGGACACGTGCTCCAGGTATTGTTTCTCCGAGGCAGTGAACTGGACGTCGGCCAGGGTCATGAGGATGCAGGTGTCCAGGAGGGCACGGCGGAGGTGCGGCTCTTTAACCCGCTGCAAGGCTTCGTCCAGGGCTGGTTGTCCGGCATCCAGGAGCCCCAGGTCGTCCGGTTGCAGGCGATCCCCCAACGCGGCCCGCAACATCTGGTACAGATGGTACTGGTCACGGCGCAGGCCGCCGATCCGGGCCGTATGCAGCGCCATGGCCGGGAAAAGGGCCTGTTGCGACGTATCACTCTCGGCCATGACCTGAAAGACAGCATCACGAAGGCGCAACTGCTGGCAATAGGCCTGGGCGATGCTTCCCAGTGAGTGCAGGGAGGCATAGTTGATGATGGCCCCGGCAAAGATGGAGACGATGGGCACCGCATATTTTATGGCCGTGCGTTCCAGCAACTCCCAGCCTATGTTCCGGGCCAGTCGTTGGACCAGCCGGGCGATCTGCCGGGTGACGTATTCCTGCAATGCGCCGGCCGTCGCCATCTCGGCCGCCTGCGAGAACGAGGCCACGATCAGTTCGGTGGGGCGATGCCCGTGGGCCAGGCCCAGGATGGTCAAGATGTCCTGGGGCTGAGCCTTGGGATCCAGGGCCAGGTCATAGACAAAGGCCAGGTCCCGCACCAGGCGAAGTTGCGCGTAGGTCAGGTAGCCTAACTCCACCCCGGATACTCCCACCCACAGGGCCAGGCTGGCCCCGAAGGTGGGGATGCTGGCGATCTCGGTGATGGTGGCGCCCAGGCCGGCCAGGCCGCCCACGAACGCGGCTTGCAGAGCCGCCCGCTTGACCAGCCGCTCCGCGATGGCCTGGGGTGGCTGCTCGCGGCCCCGGGCCGGCGGCTGACTGCTCAGCACATACCGGGCCAGTCGCAGTAACCAACCCTGGGGCGACCAGAGCGGCGGTATCTTCTGGACCGGCAGGGTGAAAGACCGGGTCATGCGCCTGCACACAAAAGCCCTGTGGCAGCCATACCCGCTGCACAGGGCTTGAGTCCGACCAGGTTTTCGCACGCCAGCATCTCAGCGACGGTCCGGAGCGTGCCGTGCTCCCGGCCGTCGCCGGTAATGAACATGAGCAACTGTTTCTCGATGACGAACATGGCCTTGTCCGTCTCCTGGCGGGACGCCTTTGTCCTGCCGTGTTCTCCGCACCCCAATTATACCGCAAATCGGTGTCGGTGTCTATGCCGTCCCGGTCTCTACTGGCGCAGGAAAGCATCTATGGCCCGGGCCGCTCGCTTGCCGGCCCCCATGGCGCTGATGACGGTGGCCGCCCCGGTGACCACGTCGCCGCCGGCCCAGACCCGGTCTTTGCGCGTGCGGCCGGTCTCCTCGTCGGCCACCACGGTGCCCCGGCGTGTGGTCTCCAGGCCGGGCGTACTGCGGGGGATGAGGGGATTGGGTGTGGTGCCGATGGCGATGACGGCGATGTCTACCTCCAGCAGGAACTCGCTACCGGGAATGGGCACTGGCCGGCGTCGCCCGGAGGCGTCTGGTTCACCCAGGGCATTGCGGACGCACTCCATCCCGCTGACCCAACCGCCCTGGTCCCCCAGGATGCGGATGGGGTTGGTCAAGAGCAGGAACTCGATACCCTCTTCCCGGGCATTTTCCACTTCCTCCCGACGGGCTGGCATCTCTTCTTCCGAGCGGCGGTAGACAATATAGACCTTGTCCGCGCCCAGGCGCAGGGCGCAGCGGGCGGCATCCATCGCCACGTTGCCGCCCCCCACCACGGCCACGCGCCTGCCGCGTTTGACCGGCGTATCATACTCTGGAAACTGGTAGGCTTTCATCAGATTGATGCGGGTCAGGAACTCGTTGGCCGAGTAGACGCCGTTAAAGTTCTCACCGGGGATGCCCATGAACAGGGGCAGACCCGCCCCGGTCCCCAGGAAAACGGCCTCGTAACCCCGGTCGTGCAATAACTCATCAATCGTAAACAGCTTGCCGATGACGGCGTCCACCACGATCTCCACGCCCAGGCTGCGCACATAGTCTATTTCAGCCTGGACCACTGCCTTGGGCATCCGGAACTCTGGGATACCATACATGAGCACGCCCCCCGGCACGTGCAGGGCCTCGTAGATGGTGACAGCATGGCCCAGGCGGGCCAGGTCACCAGCAGCGGTGAGGCTGGCCGGCCCGCTGCCGATACAGGCCACCTTGTGGCCGGTGGGCGGGGGCAAGTCCGGCACCTGAACGCCTCGTTCATTGCGCTCCCAGTCGGCCACGAAACGCTCTAACCGCCCAATCGCCACCGGCGCGCCCTTTTTGCCCAGCACGCAGGCGGCCTCGCACTGGGTCTCCTGGGGACAGACCATGCCGCAGATGGCTGGCAGGTTGTTGCGAGACTTGAGGATACGGATGGACTCTTCCAGGTTGCCCTCGCGCAGGGCGGCGATGAACTCTGGGATGCGTACCTCCACCGGGCAGCCGGTCATGCAGGGGGATTTTTTGCATTGCAGGCACCGGCTGGCCTCCGCCTGGGCCTGCTCCCAGGAATAGCCCAGAGCCACTTGATAAAAGTTATGGATGCGTTTTTGGGGGTCTTGTACAGGCATCGGTTGGCGGTTCAGGTCAAGGGGCATGGAAATCTCCTCACTGATTGGAATGCTGGTTCAAGAGAGTGGGTGTCGGTTCTTACTTTGCTAAGCCTGTTTTCGACATAGAACAAATGGTCGATTGAGAGACTTGACAACCATGCGGGATGAATGTAAACTTGCTTGGACAAACGCGAGAGCAGGTAAACCAGGACCGAAGTGGTCAAACCGGCAGGTTATTCACTCGACCAGTACAGACACCGTGTGTCTGATTCGACTCAGTTGGTCGAAAGTGAGGCCTGTTTGGGTCTACGCCAGCCTCGGCTTGGCGGAATCAGCGTGTCTCCATGGCTCGTCTGTCGAGCCTCGGGCGCGGTGCGCTCTGAACCACCTGGAGGGCCACACGGCTGAGAACTTGCTCACAAGATATCATAACCTGGCCTCCTGGCGGCTGCAAGTTTCATCTACTCAAGCCGGGTGGCCTGTTGGTGTTTAACCTGCTCATACCCCAAGTGTCGAAAACAGGCTAAGCAGGGACTACGGTGGAGGGTAGGGTGCGGTGGCCTTGCTGCTCCAGGATACTTGCAAACGGTAGGGCAACTCGCGATTGTAGCCGCTGAAGGACATCACGCGGACATAGTAGGGGCCACCAGGAGGCGATACTTCTACCCTCAGATGCTCCGGAGCATTACCGCCGTTATCGGACTGCGCGATCCATTGACATGCACTATTGTACAGGTAGAGGTCGTAGTCACAGCCGGCGGGGATGTTCCACAGATCGATATTGACCGCCCCGGAGTGGTCGGGCGTGAACTGGTAGTAGTCGTTATCGCTTGGATCCCAGATGTAGGAATCATACGTAGGGCCAACGTCAATGGGCCACGCCTGAGCGCAACTGCCGTTGGGTTCGTAGGTGTCGGTGTGGTAGTTCTTGAGCACAAGTGGTAGATAACACTCCCGGCAGTAATAGTCCCAGTGTGTGGGCAGGGGATCCGAAATGCTCCAGGGTTCCATGTGCATTTGCGCTTGATCAGGAAAAGCACTATTGGGTGGAAGTGTGAGAGGAACCGCCCTCCACAAAGGCGAGCCACCTGGTCGGCTCCGAGGATTAGCAGCTAACCACCATACAACCTCTTGGTATGGGTACGAACCAGGATTCTGGGTATAACCTTGTCGTGTGAAGGAGGGGTTATTGGGGTTATTATTCCATCCGTGATATTCGGCCCCGGGCCCCTCCCAGGAGTTATACGCCCATGTGGCAAAATACCAGTGTTCTGCAATGTCCGGGCTGCCATTGCCCACTTGCTGGTGTGTCTGGCGCTCGTGCCACTTATTTACCAGGATATGGGTGCCCATGGCGATGTTGTAGCGATAATCGGACTTTACTGCCTGCCGAGTGGCCTCACCGAACGGGGTGACATGATCGCAGTCCATCCCTGTCCATACTTGCATGATACCCCAGGCGCAACCATCGCTACTGCCATAGGGCGCAGCACCGAGACATTGCCGCCAACCCCAGCCCCCGGGGCTATCCCAAGTTTCGTACCAGCCCATGGCCTTGAGGATCACCGGCGGGACTGAGACATCAATGCTGACATCGTAGAGCGCAGGGTACTCCCCTGCAACATTGTTGTGGGCGGCGTCGCAGAACGCCAGGGCTATGTCCGAGTCGCTGGGCCAGGGACACGACTGCGCGACCAGAGAAGATGGCTCGGTCAGGCACAGTGGTATCAATAGCCCGACCACAATGACCAAGCCCGCGATCCCTCGCCAGACACAGTTTGAAGCCCCCACTCCATTTGCACGATCATTCACCGCAACAACCTCCCGCTTGTGCTTAAAAGCGAATCTTGCCTCTACCGTTGATCTTCGATCCAACCGGCGAATAAGGGGTGGAATCGGGGTGCGACGAAGTAAGAATTGATGCTATCGACTTGTTGTACCCTTCCATCCGGGCTGAGTAATCCCAAATGGAAGGTTTCTTCGCCCCCTTGAGTCTTGGCGACTCCACGCCACAATGCGGCCAGGAACTTACCATCGGGGGACCAAGCCAGGGGTTCATAGTAGCCGCCCCCGGTTTCTTTCAGTAGCGTACTGGATGAGGCATGCAAGCCAATAGTACGCAGTTCTGCGTGATCACGGCCCATCGGTTGGCTATAGGTCACGTTAGCGCTGTCTGGCAACCACACCGGCGCAGGTTTGTAGTTGGCATCAGCGAAGTCCGTGCTGGCGATGGATGGAATTAGATTACGCTGCGTCTCGTCACTTACATCAACTACGTTGACCAACCACTGGTTCCATTGTTCCCGACTGGCGCGAGTCGAATAGAGAAAGCGCGTGCCATCCGGGGACAACCTCATATCGTAGGCCCCAGACCCAGTTAAGCGAGCAACTTGTACGGACGCGGACGATGTTTCATCCACATTCACGGACCAGAGCGACCAATCGGGGATCGTGTAATACAGAGTGTGACCATCTTTGGCCCAGCCGATCAGGTATGGGTGGAGCCCGCCGGCTAACGTCCGTCTCCCCTGACCACTGGCCTCGATCATTGATAACTCCATGCGACACTCGTCCAACTTCGCTCCTGGCTCACAGTGGATGTAGGCGATGTATCTGCTGTCCGACGACCACCGCAGGCTATAGGGTCCCTGGTCGAAGGCTTTCTCGTCCAGGACGGTATGCTCCGTACCGTCTATGTTGACTACCCCTAACCAGGAGTTTCCCCTATACTTACTGGGGAGCAAGTATGCCACCCGCCGGCCATCTGGAGAGACCCAGGCATAGGGCCAGAATCGCCCCGCCAGGTTGCGGATTTGCGCCACCTGCCGCTTGTCAGCCAGGTTCGCCACGTTGGCCACCCAGATTAGTGAAGTGGCACCATCGTCCGCCGCGTCCACACAGACGATCTTCAGCCCAGGGGGTAAAGGCCCCGTGGGCAACGTGACAGGCGTAGGTGGGGGTACCGGCGTAGGCGAGGGCACCGGTGTGAACGTGGGGATCGGAGTCGGCGCCACGGTGGGTGTGCCCACGGGCGGCGGTTGCGGTGTGGGAGACGATGGTGGAGGGTATGGCAGTGATGTGGCGGTGGCGGCACTAGCCAACCGTGTGGGGGTCATCGCCTGGCTGGGGACCACCGGGCCAGCCAGACGACCAAAAAGCCCCACCAGGACCACAGCCAGGATCAGCAGAGTGAGCAAGCCAATGGCACTGGCGAACCACATACGGAAGCGAGACATGGCTATCCTCCTCAAGGTTCGTGCTATATGTTGCGTGATGCGTACATCCTGTATCCTGCATCGTGCATCATTTCAGCAGCTCATAGAAGGGTCGCAACAAGTCCTGAAAGTTGCCGATGACGGCGTGTAGCTCGGTATCGCGCAGGTAGATAGTAACCGGCTGGTCAAACTGGACCGGGATGGTCTGGGCTACCGGGATAGTCATGTCCTCGATGACGACCGGGAGCCGGGTTCCGGCCGGCATCACCACCGTTACGGTGCCATTGATGGTGCCTCCGCCACCGGGTAAGACAAACCGCGCCGGCATGTTCATAGAGACCGGGGCCGTCAATCGCACCGTGGTGGGGTTCTCTCGCACGTGCACCGGGAAGGCAATGGGCAACTGGTGATCGATCTTGACCGTGGTCTCGATCTTGGCCTCATCAAAGTCTTGCAGGCCATCCCAGACCCGCCCCATGAGGGGGCTGATCAGGATCTCTTTGGCCGGCAGGAGGACCATCAGCAGGATCAAGATCACCAGGACGGTGATAAAATTGACCGTGAAAGAGAACAGGATGGCGATATTCTTGAAGGCCTGCCAGTAGCGACTTACGACGCCCCGTCGTGGTTCGCGGGCGGGATTAGCTGAATGGCTATAACGGCGATGGTTCACGATCTCGAGGTCTTTGCTGCTCACAGTCATCTCTTCCCCTCCTCCCTTCCCATCGTTCTGGCAGCAGCAGCCAGGACAGGCACTTTAGCTGGCAGAGCGGCTATGCAGGAAACGTTCCAGGGCGATCTTTTCCTCGTCCAGGTAGATGCGTTGGCGGGCTAAGAGCAGGTCCCAATCCACCTGGTGGGCATCGAACTCGGGACCATCCACGCAGACGAATTGGGTGCGGCCATTCACCTCCACCCGGCATGAGCCACACATCCCGGTGCCATCTACCATGATCGAGTTCAGGCTGACAATGGTTTTGACCTGGAAGGGGGCCGTGGTACGGGCGACGAACTTGAGCATGATGGCCGGCCCCACGGCGATGACGCGGCTGATCTGGCCGCGCTCCCTTTCCAGCACCTCGCGCAAGGGTTCCGTCACCAGGGCCTGGCGCGCATACGAGCCATCATCGGTGCAGACGATCAGTTCATCACACAGCGGGCGCATCTCTTCTTCCCAGAAGAGCAGGTTCCTGGTTCTGGCCCCCATGATACCGATGATGCGGTTGCCGGCCGCTCGCAAAGCCCTGGTGATGGGGTAGATCGGCGCAATGCCCACGCCGCCACCCACGCAGACCACCGTCCCAAAACGCTCGATCTCTGAGGGCCAGCCCAGGGGCCCGATCATATCCTGCACGGCATTGCCCACCTGGAGCGCGCCCAGATGATAGGTGGTCTTGCCCACCATCTGGAACACGGTAGTGACAGTGCCGGCCGCCGGGTCCCAATCGGCGAAGGTAAGGGGGATACGCTCGCCTCGCTCGTCAATGCGGAGGATGAAGAACTGGCCGGCCCGGGCCTTGCGGGCGATCTCTGGCGCGGCGATCTGGAGCAGGCATGTTATATCGGACAGGTCCTGGCGGGCTACGATGGGAAACACTACCTACCTCCCCAACTGAATCTATAGCTGTGCTCGCAAGTGGTCTGCCAGGCCCAGGTTTGCCCGGGCGAACCCGCGCCCACCGTCGGGTGACACTCCCTGTGGTCGCCGTCACGAGTACGAACCTGGCGGGTGATCCAGGCCAGACTGGGTCGGGCACACCCACCGCGAGCATTAACATCCTGGCTGGTTGAAAAGCCGAGGCACATTGTAGCAGTATTCCCTGGCCTTGTCAACGGTAACCAGGCTTGACAGCCACCGGCGATGATGTATAATTGCTTTTAGCTCGTGTTTAGATAGGATACTCTATGTCCTCGAAAACCCCACAGCTCTTTACCGTTGTCGGTGTGATCGTGGTTATTCTCATCGCCCTGCTGTTGGCTGGGGGAGCGGATGTGCTGTTCCCGGCCCCCACGCCCACGCCTCGGGCCAGTGCCACTTTCACCCCCATACCCACCCGGACCGCCACAGCCACGGCCAGACCCATCGCCGCCAACCTGGTCCTGCTCCATACCAACGATACCCTGGGTTACCTGGACCCCTGCAATGTCTGAGGAACTCCCGGTGGAGTGGCGCGTCGCGCCACCGGGATCAAACAACTGCGGAGCCAGAATCCGAATCTCTTGCTACTGGACGCCGGGAACGCCCTCACCGGCCAGGACGTGGCTAACCAGTCTCACGGCCTGGCGATAGTCGAGGCCATGAACCTGATGGGCTATGATGCCCTGGCCCTGGGAGCAGCGGAGTTGCAACTGCCGCTGCCGGAGTTGCGGGCTGCCATCGCCCAGGCCCGGTTCAAGGTCCTGTCGGCCAACGTGGTGACCGTGGACGGCAAGCTCCTGCTCGAGCCGTATGCCGTGTTGGAAGTCGGGGGTCGGCGCGTGGGCCTGTTAGGCCTCACCGGCACCGACGCCAGAAACCCGGACCTGACCGTCCGGGACCCCCTGACCACCGCCCAGGAATACGTACCCCGACTCGCCCAAGAAGCGGACCTGGTGGTCGTCCTGTCGAACGCCGGTCTCACCACCAACCAGCAGATAGCAGCCCGGGTGCCGGGGATCGCCGTGCTCGTGGGCGGCGGAGGGCGCACCTACCTGCAACAGCCCGAGGTCATCAACCCAACCAGGACCGTGATGGTCCAGGCTGGCTATGAGGGCCGCTGGCTGGGCGTCTTGCAACTCCGGTTAGACAATCGTCACGTCATCACCGACCAGCAGGGGCAGCTCTGGCTGCTCGACCGTACCGTGGCTGATGACCCGGACATGGTGGCCCTGGTGAACCGCTATAAGAACCGGGCCGGCCAGCCCACGGCCACCACGGTCCCACCAACCCCGACCAGCCCGCCGGTGCCCATCCCCACTAAGACACCGCCAACCTACCCCAGCCCCTCGCCGGGCACCTGAGCGCTGCGCGCCCCAACAATGCCCCGCGCCGGTCGCAGACCGGCGCGGTTTTTTATCTCGAAATATTTTCATCCATGACCCTAATATTTGCTACCCACTTGACAATTTTTTGGATATATGGTAAAATATTTATAGACGACGCGGGTTGCAGGCCCTACGGCCTGTCACCCAGTCCAGCCCCCGGCCCGCTTTGAGCGATGACCGCTGTACCCTGCCGCAGACCGGGGCAGCCGGTCATCGGGACACCCTCCAACCGGCGGGAGGGCAGGCAGGAGAGCATAAGGAGGAATCAATGTATACCGCAACGAGTACATGTCCCATCTGCGGGGGAGAGATGGTCGTAACCGGCCTGGAGTGCCGCGCGTGCGCCTCGGAACTGCGGGGGCGGTTCACCCTGGGTCGGCTGTATCGTCTCAACCCGGAGCAGTTACGCTTTGTGGAGACGCTGATCAAGAACCGGGGCCAGGTCTCCAAGGCCGGCGATGAGTTGGGCTTGAGCTATGCCACCGCTCGCGGTCGCCTGGATGATGTGATCCGCGCCCTGGGCTATGAGGTGACCCCAGAAGAAGAATCGGGCGGCCCCTCGCCAGAGCTGCGGAAGCAGGTGTTGGAACAACTGGCCCGAGGTGAGATCACCTCGGAAGAGGCCATCGAGATGCTGCGTACCGGCCAGATCAAGAAAGTCAGGGTCAAAGCCGGCGAGGATGAGGCTCAGTAGATAGAATTTGTGCTCCTCGGCGGTCTGCCAGGCTCAGGCCTGAGGCTTCGCACTGACCGCCGAGCGCGAAGCGGCGGGTCGCAGACCCGCTTTGAGCAACTTTTCGCGGCGGCGACCGCAGGGAGTGCCACCCGCCGCTGGACGCGGGGGTCTCAGACCCCCGCTGAGCAAGGGGCAAGTGGACGCCGGGGTCTCAGACCCCCGCTGAGCAAGGGGCAAGTGGACGCCGGGGTCTCAGACCCCCGCTGAGCAAGGGGCAAGTGGACGCCGGGGTCTCAGACCCCCGCTGAGCAAGGGGCAAGTGGACGCCGGGGTCTCAGACCCCCGCTGAGCAAGGGGCAAGTGGACGCGGGGGTCTCAGACCCCCGCTGAGCAAGGGGCGAGTGGACGCGGGGGTCTCAGACCCCCGCTGAGCAAGGGGCGAGTGGACGCGGGGGTCTCAGACCCCCGGCTGAGCAAGGGGCGAGTGGACGCGGGGGTCTCAGACCCCCGCTGAGCAAGAGGCAAGTGGACGCGGGGGTCTCAGACCCCCGGCTGAGCAAGGGGCAAGTGGACGCGGGGGCGACCGCAGGGAGTGCCACCCGCCGCTGGACGCGGAGTCCCAAACCCCACATGAGCACATATTATACGAGGAGATAACGAGATGAAACAGCAATCCTATGCCCTGGCAGCCGGCGTCAAGTTGATCCTGACCTCATGCGGCGGTCAGGTCAGTGTGGTAGGGGTTGCGGCCGGCGACATGGTCATAAAAGGTTCGCCAGCCCCCCAGGTGCAAGAGTCCGAGGGGCGACTGGAGGTGGGACCTCTGCATGGCGCGTACAAGGTGCTGGTGCCAGAGCAGACGTCCGTGATCGTCCAGGAAGCCGCCGGTGATGTGACTATCAAGGGCCTGGCCGGCGACGTGACTGTGGAGGCCGCCCATGGCAACCTGGCCCTGCGTTATCTGCAAGGTGGCACTACCGTGCGACAGGCCCACGGTCAGTTGGAGGCTCGCGAATTGCAAACCTTGCGGCTGACCGGGGCCAGCCACGGCAACGTGTACTTGCGCCGGGTCGGCGAGCTGGATGTGCAAGAGTTGAACGGTGACCTGTACCTGTCTCGCGTGGGACAGGCCGCGCGCATCGTGCGGGTAAATGGCGATCTGCGGGCGAGCGACGTGGATGGCCCGCTATCCATTGACGAGGTAGATGGCGATCTGCGGGTACGTCATGTAGCCGGCCGGCTCTTTGTCAACCTGGTGAGCGGGGACTTGCGCGCTGCCGGGCTGACCGGCGGGGCCAGCGTGGAAGAGGTAGCCGGCGACATTGACGCCAGCCTGGACCCGGCGCCGGGACAGGAATACCGCCTGCGTGCCCACGGCGACATCGTGCTGCGGGTAGACCCCACGGCCCATGTCCGGCTGGAAGCCGTAGCCCCGGCCGGCCTCATCCGCAATGAACTGGCACTGACGGTGGAGGAGGAAGAAGCCCATCGGTTGGTGGGGGTGCTCGCGCCAGTGGAGCCCGAGGCCGCTGCGCCAGCCTCTCTGGTCCTGGTCAGTGCCCAGGGCGATATTAGCCTGCGCCCAGCCCGGAGCTGGGACCAGGAGTTGAGCCAGTGGGGCGAGCAGTTTGGCCGGGAGATGGGGCAGTGGGGTGAGCAATTCGGCCGGGAGATGGGCCGGCTGGGCGAAGAGATCGGCCAGGAGATCGCGGCCGCTTTTCGGGGCGTGGACACGGACCGCGCTGCCGGTCAGGCCGCCCGCGTCCAGATCAGACTGGAGCACCGCCTTCGCGAGATTGACGTGGATGATCTGGTGCGCAAGGCCGAGGCGGCGGCCATGGCGGGAGTCGCCCGGGCCAGGGAAGCCGTGAGCCGGGCCTTATCCCGCCTGGAGCAGGAAGGCCATGCCCGGCCCGAAACGACACGCCGGCCGGCCGAACCAACCAGTCCCGCATCCCGTTACGAGGAAAAACTCGCCATCCTCAAGATGATCGAGACCGGTCGCATCACCGCCGCCGAGGGCGAACTGCTGCTGGATGCGCTGGAAGGTTAGAGTTGGTAGATTGGAAACTGGTGCATGCACGATTTTCTTATCGAGATGCTCGAGTGTCCGGCCTGTCACGGCGTGCTGACCTGGGCGGTCAGCTCACGACGCTGGGATCGGCTGGAAGAGGCTGAGGCTTGCTGCCGGGCCTGCCAGGCCACCTACCCGGTTCGGGAGGGCATTGGCCTCTTTCTCACGCCGGATCTGCCGCGCAACGACCTGTGGGCGCAGATGGATAGCCACCTGGCTCAATACCTCCGCCAGCACCCGGAGATCGAGCACCGTTTGATGACTGGACCGGTGGAGACGTTGGCCCCGGCTGACCAGTTCTTCCGCGCCCTGATCCTGGAAGAGCGGGGCGAGTATGCGCAAGCCCGGGCCATCATAGACTCGGTGTGGCCCCGGTTATACACGCCGGAATCCCGGACCTGCTGCGAGAGCCAGATCAACCACGTCGTCGAATACCTGGCCGGGGCAGAAGGGCCGGTGGTGGATCTGGCCTCCGGACGCGGCCAGTTGGTGGAGGCTCTGGCGCGCCGGCTGGCACGGCCAGTTGTCGCCACCGATTTCAGCCCGCGCGTGTTGCGACGGGACCGGCGGTGGCTGGCGTTCCTGGGCCTGGATGACCGGGTGAGCCTGCTGGCGTTCGATGCCCGGCGCACGCCGTTTCGGGACGGGGCGGTGGAAACCCTCACCACCCTGCTGGGATTACCCAATATCGAGCAGCCCGGCGATCTCTTGACCGAACTACGGCGCATAGTATCAGGCACATTCCTGGCGATCTCACATTTTTATCCCGAAGAAGATAAGACCAACGCGGAGGTGATAAGCCAGGCGGGACTGGCAGCGCTGTTGTTCCGTCGTTCCGCGCTGGAGCACCTGGTTGCCGCTGGTTGGGAAGTGACAGTGGCTAACGCCTGTACCGGGCTGGCCCGGCCCACGCCGACTGGGGTGCTATTGGCGGGAGCCGGCATTGATAGCCTGCCGGTGGCCGAGACCACCCTGGAATGGTGCGTGCTGGTGGCACGCTGAGGAGCCAGGATGGTAGCCGTACCTCTGACCCGCGCCCAAACCGAAACGGGATTGCGCCCCTTTGACCCGCTGCGGGACCTGGGGCCGCTGGCTGATCTGCTGGAAGCCGCCTTTGGAGACCGGTTACACGCCGAGGGGCGGAGCATGATCGCCGATCTGCGGATGATGCGCTGGATGTCCCCCCTGGTCTGGGCACTGTTCCACTCCAGCGCGGTGTTCCGGGCCGGCCTGGAGGGCTACGTCTGGATGGAAGATGGCCGGCTGGTGGGCAACGTCAGCCTGGCCGCGGTCGGTGAGCGGCGTTGGTCCATCGGGAACGTGGCGGTGCACCCGGACTATCGGCGTCGGGGCATCGCCCGGCAACTGATGCAGGCCGCCATCGGGTACGTGCGTGACGCCGGCGGCACGACCGTGTTGCTGGAGGTCCATGCCGATAACGCCCCGGCCCTCCATCTGTACGAGAGCCTGGGCTTCCGACGACTGGACGCGGTGACAGACTTGCGTCGGCCAGCCGGGGCTGGAGCCGGAGCTTTAGCTGACCAGCGGGAGGCTCTAATCCAGGAGCAGATCCGGCCCATCCCCTGGCACCAGTGGCGCAAGGTCTACGAGCTGGCGTTGGCGGCCACCCCGCCGGGGGCCTGGCAGGCCCGGCCCCTCCGCGAGTCCGCGTTCCGGCGCAGCCCGCTGAGCGGGTTGCTCGAATCGTTGACCGGGCGGCGCGTCATGCGCTGGGCGGTCATCAACGAGGCCGGCGATTTCGACGCGGCTGGCATGTTGGAGATCAGCCCCTGGGCATCGCGCCCGCACCGGCTGACGCTCTGGGTCCGGCCGTCGCGCCTGGCCGGGCTGGCAGAACCACTGGCAGCCCATGCGACGCGCCAGATTGCGTCTTTACCCCCGGCCGAGGTGGTGGCCCGCATCCGGGCCGACCCGCCGCACCTGGTGGAGGCCCTGCAACACCACGGGTTTGTGGCCGGGCTGACCACGGTGCAGATGGCGTTGGACCTGCGCCAGCGCGTGCCGATCCAGATCGAGGGACGATATACATGAGCGAGCAGCGCGTATCGTACTTAAAAGTCCTGCGCAACCGCAACTTTGCCACCCTGTGGGGCGGCCAGATCGTCTCCCAGATGGGCCTGGGGGCCATCAACACCCTGTGGGTGCCGCTGATGTCCCGTTACCTGGGCATGGGACCAGAGGCCATCGGCGCGGTAGACGCAGCACAGGGGATCGGCATGATCGTCGGTGCGGCGATCCTGGGCCTGCTGGCGACGCACCTGCGCAAGACCTGGCTGGTGAACCTGGGCCTGATGGTCATTGGGCTGGGCATCGCGGCGATGGGCCTGATCCCGGCCGTGCCCGGGCAAGGGACGTCATTGATCGCCGGGACGGTGGGGTTCTGGCTGGTCTGGATCAGCACGCTGGTGCTGGGCGTGGCCGTGACGCCGGCCGTTTCCACTGTCAACACCATCATCCAGTTGGTGGTGCCGGATGCCATGATGGGCCGGGTCAATAGCACCGTAGGTACCCTGGGCAGCGTAGCCATGCTCGCGTCTATGGCCGGGGCAGCGATCCTGGGCGACCTCATCGGCATCCCCACGGTGTATGTGGTCTGCGGGCTGGTGGTCGTGGGAGCCGGCGTGGTGGGCGTAATCGCATTG
>Ga0209227_1000565_pt1 | contig 31736 bp, 30 predicted proteins | sample YNPBryantNP2012_FD_185815 | JGI IMG/M metagenome (GOLD analysis project Ga0209227, IMG submission 185815) | Anoxygenic and chlorotrophic microbial mat microbial communities from Yellowstone National Park, USA - YNP Bryant NP 2012 (SPAdes)... ...
ACTATTCGGGCAGCGACTCGGGGGAGCGAGGTGAACCTTAGTTGGGCAACTGCCTGCCCTGATTCGCGCCTGCGACCGGTGCCTTTTATGATGTGCCGTGCGCCTGGAATACAAATATCTTGTATCCGATGAACTCATGCCCGGGCTCCGTGCGCTGATCCTCCCATTTGTCGAGGTAGACCGGTATGCTGCCGGGACAAGAGGCGAGTATACCGTGCGCAGTATCTACTTCGATACCCCCCGCCTCGACTTTTATCATGACAAAGTGGATGGCCTGGAGGTACGTAAGAAGCTCCGTATCAGAGGATACAACGAGTACGGGAGGGATGACACGGTTTTCCTCGAGATCAAACGGAAGCATGGAGCGATTGTAACCAAGCACAGGGCACCGGTCCCATACTCGCACGTGTGCGACCTGCTGCTCTCCGGCGCTGTGGAGCAATATGCCCTGGCGAGCGAGGAGTTCCCGGACACGATTGAAAGTGCCGGGCGTTTCCTGTTTCACCTCTATAGCATGCCGTTGCTGCCGACTGTTCTGATAATTTATGAGCGGGAGGCCTATCACAGCAAAATCAACAATGACCTGCGCATTACGTTCGACAAGAATCTGCGCAGCTCGCTCTTCCCCTCGCTGGATGGCCTGTTTCTCGAGAGCCAGATCGCGCACGCGATGGCCGGCTACTTTACCCTGGAGATCAAGACTTGTGGCGGAATACCGGCCTGGCTGCGCGCGGCCATCGGCAAATTCAATTTGCGACCCATGGCTATCTCCAAATACGTGATTTGTCTGGACAGGCATGGCCTGCCCCAAAGGGTTTCGGAACACACAATGCTGGCGTTGTCTCATGGCCTGCCGGGTGGCGCGATGCGCGTCGGCGGGACGTTATGGTTGCCAGGACAGGCAACCCATCCGATATTTCAACCTGCGGTGCCGGGCTGGGGGACCCTTGCCGGGGCAGAGGAAACGATTCGTTTGCCCTCACCCGGCACCACGGGAATAGCGCGCGCTGGGGAGGGCTAGTGATGGCCGGTGTGCAGGAGATGTTAATTCACACTGCAGGTCAGCTCGTCGTCAACGTAGGGATCGCCGCGATATGCGGCCTGTTAATCTCGTTATTGTATCGCCATACTTATCGGGGACCGGGGTACTCTGCTACATTTTCCAATGCCCTGGTTTCCCTGGCTATGATCACCACGATCGTTATAATGGTGATCGGGAATAACCTGGCCCGTGCTTTCGGACTCGTCGGTGCACTCTCCATTATCCGCTTTCGCACCGCCGTAAAGGATGTTCAGGACATCGTGTTCATATTCTTCTCCCTGGCAATAGGGATGGCGGCAGGTGTGGGACTTTACCTGATCGCCATAATGGGCACAGTATTCATAGGTGTCGCCATCTTTGTCCTGTCGCGAATAAACTACGCTCTTCAGCGGCGGGAATTCGTCTTGCAGTTTGCTTTTTCATCACCCGAGGAGGAGGCAGCGTATCTCCCGGTACTGACGAAGTACTGCAAAAGACACGTGCTCATCAACCTGAAATCCTTCGGCGACGGAGAGGTGCTGGAACTCTCATATTACATTGATCTCAAGGACAGGAATCGGAGCCAGGAGTTCATCCGTGCCCTGGGACGGGTGCCGGGTGTCCGGCATATCAACGTCTTCTGCGACGAGGAACCACTGTAGCAGGAACGCCTTGCCTTCAAAACTGGCCTGTGGAATCCGGTTCCGACCGGTTGGAATCATCCCCCTCAGACACTCCGCGCCGGGTGTCGGCGCAGGCTGACCACTGGCATATCCTCCCGCAGGTGTATCTATTCAGCCTGTGCCCGCCGGACTCGAAGGCCATCTGAGCCATTTGCGGGCGTCTCAGTGTAGCCAGCGTTTGCAGTATCTGCCTTGTGCGGACTGTGGTCCGCACGGCACTGCATGGGCAGGCTGAGTAGTTACCCGCAGGTTAGAATTAAGTTGAGTTTAGCGCCATCCCGCGATTGCATGTTTGCCAGTTTGGCCTATAATATGGATGGGCTAAGATGAAATCGCTGGAAACCTACCGCATTCGCATGCCAGACCTCTCCCCTGGAGAGCCGCCTCCTTCCGCTGTGGAGGAGGATCGGCTGAAGACTCATCACGTCGCCACGCCAGCGGCCGGGCAGAGTGGCGGGGTTGAGGGGCGGCTGCCGGATGGCTACGTTCTTCAGGACCGCTACCGCATAATCAACCTGCATGCGGTCGGTGGCATGAGCACAGTATACAAGGCGCAGGATATGCGCTTTGCCAGAGTGGTAAGGCTGTGCATCGTCAAAGAAATGCTCAATGTGGCGACCGATCCCCAGGTACAGGCGATGATCAGGAGCAACTTTGAGCGCGAAGCGAATATCCTGGCCACACTCAGCCATCCCGGCATCGTTCAGGTGTATGACTTCTTCAGCGAAGGGCCACGTTGTTATCTGGTCCTTGAGTACGTGGATGGCAAGGACCTGGAGACGATCCTGGCCGAGACAGAAGGATTCCTGCCGGAACCTCAGGTCGTTCACTGGGCCATTCAGGTCTGCGATGTGTTGAGTTATCTCCACAGCCATGAGCCTCACCCCATCGTATTCAGGGACATCAAGCCTTCCAACATTATGCTTGATAAGCAGGGTCGTATCAAGCTGGTTGATTTCGGGATCGCCCGTATTTTCCAGAGTGGCCAGCGGGGGACGATGATCGGTACCGAGGGGTATACGCCGCCCGAGCAATATCGGGGTGTTGCGGAGCCTCGGGTGGACATCTACGCCTTAGGTGCCACAATGCACCACCTGCTCAGCAAACAGGACCCCCGACTGGAGGCGCCTTTCTCCTTCCATGACCGCCCCATCCACAAGACCAACCCCACAGTCTCGCATGAACTGGCGGAGATCATCAACCGGGCCCTGGAATACGATATCGAGAAGCGCTTCGGATCGGCAGAGGAGATGAAGCGCGCGTTGATGAGCCTCAGTTCAGTGCGTGGACTGGTCGGCACCGCTGCTTTGGGCACCGCGGCCTTTTTCAGCAGCGATATAAGGCCGCTGTGGCGTTTCCGCTGTGAGGATGAGGTGCGTTCCTCCGCGGCTTTTCACAATGGGGTGGTTTATATAGGCTCTTATGACCACAACCTTTACGCTCTTGATGCCGGGAGCGGCAAGTTCCTGTGGAAGTATCCTACTGAAGGAGGCGTTGCCTCCTCGCCCTGTGTGCACGAGGAGCAGGTGTTCTTCGGCTCTGCGGACCGGTTGCTCTATGCTCTCAATGCGGAGACAGGTCGTCTTGTCTGGACGTGCCCCACGCAGGGGAGCGTGTGGTCTTCGCCCAGAGTTGAGTTCGATCATGTCTTCTTCGGCTCGGACGATCAACACCTGTACGCTGCCAATATTTATAGCGGCCGTGTCGCCTGGAAGTTCGCAGCGGAAGGGAAGGTGCGCTCTTCTCCGGCCATAAGCGGCGATACCATTTACGTTGGCTGTGAAGGGGGCACGCTTCACGCAGTGGACATCAGTGGGCAGTTGAAGTGGCGTTTCCGCGCCAGACGTGGGATAACTTCATCACCCGCGCTGGGCAAGGGACTTGTTTACGTGGGGTCGCAGGATGGTTATGTCTACGCCCTGGATATGCGCTCCGGCTGGGTGGCCTGGCGCTATCGTACCGGTGGCCCGGTCGTCTCCTCTCCTGCTGTTAGAGAAGACCTGGTCTTTATAGGTTCGGCCGACGGTGATTTGTATGCGCTGGATGCTGAGTCTGGCCGGGTGGTGTGGCGCTTCACTACTGAAGGGCAGGTCTCTTCCAGCCCGGCCGTCGCGGGAGACGTGGTCTACTTTGGCTCTGTAGATGGCATGGTCTACAGCCTTGACGTTCGTACGGGTATGCTGCGCTGGCGCTTTCGTACAGATGGCCCGGTGCTCTCGTCCCCGCGTGTGTTTAATGATGTGGTATACATAGGTTCGGACGATCGTTACGTTTATGCGTTGCCGGCCTGACGGCACTGCGTTGGAGACATGAGTAATGCGCTTTTTGCATCGCTTATTTAAGCGCGGCAGGGAAACGGTTGCCGTGACCGTTCCGCTGGAGATGCCCGAGCGACAGCAACTTGTGGAGCAGGAGAGCGCTCCGCCGGTGAGTGCTCCCCCGGCACGCTCCCGGCTTAATGTCGGGTGGTCAAGCGATGTGGGAGGTGTACGGCGTCATAATGAGGACACGGCGCTGGTGATCGTCGCAGACTACGCAGGTGACGATGCTCTGCCTCCCTTTGGGTTGTTCATCCTGGCCGACGGGATGGGGGGCCATCAGGCCGGGGAGGTCGCCAGTTCTCTGGCTGTGCGTACTATGGCTTATCATATCATGCGCTACCTCTATTTGCCGGCTTTGGCCAGCTATGAGCATGATGCCGGTCAACTGGCGTTGAATGAGGCACTGGTTGAGGCCACCCGTGCAGCCAATGTCGCGGTGTCGTGTCATGTGCCTGGAGGTGGGACAACGCTGACGGGCGCTGTGGTGCTCGGCTCGCGGGCCTACGTGGCCCATGTCGGAGACAGCCGTGCCTATCTGGTTACAGAAGAGGGGCTGGAGCAGATCACCCATGATCACTCGTTGGTTGATCGGATGGTAGAGATGGGGCAACTGACGCGCGATGAGGCCGCCGTACACCCCCAGAAAAACATCCTGTACCGGGCCATTGGTCAGGGTGGTGTCATAGAGGTGGATACGTATATACGTACCATTCCCCCCAAGGGGCGGCTCCTCTTGTGCAGCGATGGATTGTGGAGTATGGTAAGTGATCGGGAAATAGCTGAGATCGTGCTCACGGCTTCGTCGCCCCAGGCCGCATGCGACAGTCTGGTCGCGGCCGCCAACCAGGCTGGTGGCCTCGACAACATTACGGTTATTTTGGTGGAACCGCCTTATGGTTCAGGCGTATGAAGCTGGACGCTCGTAAGGATTACTATAATGTACTGGGGGTTTCTCCTGATGCCACGGAGGAGGAGATCAAGCAGGCCTACCGGGCACTGGCACGCCGCTATCATCCCGATAGCCGCGCTGAGAGCGTCCCCACCACGCTGTTCCATGAGGTCCAGGCCGCCTATGCCGTTTTAGGCGATAAAGAGCTGCGGCGGGCATACGATCTGCAGCGGGCTGAACTGGGACTGGGTCGCACTGCTGCAATATCATGGAAGTTCTATCAGAGCCGTACCCACCTCTCTTCCATCTACCCCGACCAGTTGCTGTACCTGATGTGTGAGATACGACCGGCCGCGGTGGCAGGTAAGCGATTGCCGCTGAATCTGTGCCTGGTAATTGATCACAGCACATCCATGCAGGGAGCACGGCTGGAAAATGTCAAACGGGCTGCCTGCCAGATTATAGAGGAGCTGGGTCAGGAGGATGCACTGGCAATAGTGGCGTTCAGCGATCGGGCCGAAGTGGTGTTTCCCAGCACCCAGGGGGCGAACCTGGCCCAGGCCCGGGCAAAGATAACCTCGCTCCTTCCCTCAGGTGGCACCGAGATATTGCAGGGGCTTCAACTCGGCTTTGCGGAAATCGAGAAGCGGCATGGGAGCAATATGGTCAGCCACCTGATCCTTCTCACAGATGGACAGACTTATGGAGACGATGAGGAATGTGTGGCCTTCGCTCGCATGGCCGGGGAGCGCAACGTGGGGATCACCTCTCTGGGCATAGGTGAGGACTGGAACGATGTGCTGCTCGACAGAGTTGCTGCTCAAAGCGGAGGAGTTGTTGCATACATCTCATCGCCCGAGCAGGTCCAATCATTGTTGCGCAGGCGGGTGCTTGAGCTTGGTAAGGCGGTCGCGCAGAGGGTAAAGCTGGAGTTCAAATGCGTCGAAGGGGTGCTGATAGAGAGCCTTTACCGGGCCCTGCCTTCCATGGAGCGCCTCCCCATCTCTTCTGACCCGGTTGAACTCGGTTCCCTCAATGTAGACGAGCCGATTGTGGTCGTGGCGGAGGTAGGTGTCAGCACCATGCCTCCTGGCGAACACAGGCTGATGCGCCTTGAGCTAACTGCAGATGTGATGGAGAAGGAGCAGCGGCGAGAACGACTGCGTGGGGAGGTGTCATGTACCTTTCTCCCTGAGCCTCCTGAGGAACCCGCGCCGAGGGAATTGCTGCAAGTGCTGAGCAAGGTGACCATCTATCGTATACAAGAGCAGGCATGGGAGGCGCTGGAACGCGGAAGCGTCAGGGACGCGACCAGTAAACTTGAGATGTTGGCTACGCGTCTGTTAGATATGGGGGAGACGGGGCTGGCCCGGGCAGCGATGCTGGAGGCCGGACGCATTTCACGCGGCGAGCCCCCCAGCCCCAAAGGGCGCAAAGAGCTGAAATACGGTACCCGGGGTCTGATCACCTCTATTTGGAGAAAGCAAGATGATTGAATGTCCATCCTGTGGCCGGAAACACCGTCCCGGCACACTCTTTTGCAGTGAGTGCGGGGTCTACCTGCCCACAGGTGGCCCTTTACGAACTGAACCACTCCCAGAAGATGAGTTGCCAATCTCGCGGGCGAACCCGTGGCTAAGCGAGCCGATCGAGGTGAGCGCCGAATCCCCCCCAGTTCCTCTGGTGATTCGTGTGCTCTCCACCGGGCGCGAGATTCAACTTCCTTCCACACCTGAGGTCCATATCGGTCGCACCGATGCCGCTCATGGCATCTTTCCGGACCTCGATCTATCGGCCGATGGAGGACTGGAGGGGGGCGTTTCGCGCCATCATTGCAAAATACATCAGCGTGGCTCTTCTTACCTGGTCGAGGATGTGGGTAGTGCCAATGGCACCTTCTTGAACGGACAACGTCTGACGCCTTACCTCCCACATGTGCTCAAAAATGGAGATAAGCTACAGTTGGGTCGGCTGGCGCTGGAGGTGATTATGCAGGAGTAGATGGTGTCCTGCCCGTGCCCGCCGCTGGAAAGTCAGGTTATTTAGAGGCGTACTGAAGAGGAAAAACTATGCCCTACACTGTGCTGATCCATGTCCTAAATGAGGAGTCGGTGGTTGGGGAAATTGACAAACTCCCCGATCCTGTTGATCAGGTCTTGATCGTCAAAAATTTACGCTACCGGGATGGCCGCGAGGTTTCTTACATTCTGCCCGAGACCACCACGGTGATCTATCCGTGGACGCGCATCCACTGCGTGGAGGTGATGCCAGGGGAAGAAGAGGTGGAGCGTGTCATCACCTTCGTGCGCGAGTAGTTTTCTGTGCCGGTCGGTTAAGCATGTCCCATCGCCGTGAACTGATTCTGGTCGTGGATGACGAACCACGGATGACCAGGTTTATCCGTATGAACCTGGAACTTGAGGGATACCAGGTGATAGAGGCTCATAACGGGCTGGAGGCGCTCGAAAAGGCGCGTACCAACCTGCCGGACCTGGTTGTGCTCGATGTGATGATGCCGGAACTGGACGGCTTCGAGACGTTGGAGATGTTGCGCGAAGTCTCTAATGTGCCGGTGATTATGCTCACCGTGCGGGCCGACGAGGAGGATAAGGTACGGGGACTGGAGCTTGGAGCTGACGACTACATCACCAAACCGTTCGGAGCGCGTGAATTCGTCAGTCGCGTGAAAGCGGTGCTGCGCCGTACTCAAAGCCCGCTGACCGCGGGAGAAACCCTCCTTAAGATAGATGAGCGCCTTTCTATAGACTTTAATAACCGTGAGGTCATTGTAAACGGTGAGCATATCAAGTTGCGCCCGACGGAGTTCCGCCTCCTCTACCATCTGGTTGAAAACGCCGGGTGGGTGGTTCCGTATGAAACACTTCTGGCCAAGGTGTGGGGCTACGAGTACCGTGGCGAAATCCAGTACCTGCGCCTGTATATCACTTATCTGCGCCAGAAGATCGAACCCGATCCGTCCAATCCGATCTATATTCTGACCGAGCGGGGGGTGGGATACCGGTTTGTGGATTTTCGTAAGCGGCAAGAGAGTGACAGTCAGAATTAAGGAGGAATGATCGTGGGAGGGGTATTTAAAGTAGTGGTCACCGGACCTTTCAATGTGGGAAAAACGGAGTTTATCCGCACTATTTCCGACATCCCCATTGTGACGACCGAGAAGCGGATCACGGATCACCTGGCAGCCACCAAAGAGGAGACCACTGTGGCTATGGATTATGGTCATGTCAGGATCGGAGAGGATCTGTTCCATCTTTACGGCACGCCCGGCCAGCCCCGCTTCGATTTTATGTGGGAAATCCTGTCTAAGGAAATGCATGCATTCATTTTGTTGGTAGATAGCTCCGATATCTGCGGGCTGGTTGAGGCCAGGCAGTTAATCCGAATCTTCAGCCACAAGGGCGGGGTGCCTTATCTGATAGCGGCAAATAAGCAGGATAAGGAAAACGTGCTTTCAGTGGAAGAGATCGGCCGGCGTCTGGGGGTGGACGGCAAGATCCGCGTGGTACCATGTGTGGCAACAAACAGGGAGAGCGTCTACAACGTGCTGAGGGAGCTGCAGGCGCTGTTGCATTGAGTACCGGCTGAGCTTTCTGCGCCTGGAAGGGCCGAAAATCTCCGTGGGCTTCCACAAACCTGCGGGAGGGTGGCGGGCAGGTAGTTACCTCCTCTGGTACATACGCAGCAGGCCCGCGATCTGCTTCAGTTCGTCGGCCTGCAGTAACAAAGCCACAATACCATAGACCAGCATCCCTGCCAGCACCCCTCCGCATCCGACTATCAACGTGTGCGCATTGGGCAACGCATTGACCCACCCGCGCAGCACCGCTCCCATTACCAGTGAGGCGAGCAGGGCTTTGCTTGCGGCTCGGACGGTCTCTTTCCCCTCTATTCCACCTGCTCTTTTGCGCATCAGGACCAACAGTATGGCCAGCTCGAGTAGCGTGGCCACCGAGTTCGCCAGCGCCAGTCCCGCGTGAGGCGGCCATCCCGCTCGCCTGAAGAGTGGCGGCAGGATCAGGCTGAGGATTACGTTCAGTACCATTGCCTGCCCGCCAACCAGCACCGGGGTGGCTGTGTCATGCAGGGCGTAGAAGGCTCGCGCGACGATCTCAAGCCCGGCGTGTCCCACCAGTCCCAGAGCATAAAAGGCCAGCGCCCACGTCACCGCCTCGCTTGATGCCTCCTTGAATGCACCTCGCTCGAAGAGCAGTCCCACAAGTGGCCGCCCCAGTGTTATCAGCCCAATGGTGGCCGGCAGGCACAGGAAAATAGTCACCCGCAGGATCGCCGCCAGTGTGCTGCGCATACGATCCTTTTCGCCGCGTGCCGCCTGTACGGCGAAGGTGGGGAAAGCGGCCGTCCCCACTGCCTGGGCGAAAACTCCCTGTGGCAGGAGCATGATCAGAAAGGCATAGTTGATGGCTGAGACTGCTCCCTCTCCCATCATTGTCGCCAGACTGTTGTTCACGACAAAGTTCAGTTGGGTGATGGCCGTGCCGAGCATACGTGGCAGCATCAATCTGCCCACCTCACGCACGCCCGGGTCATTAAGGCCAAGTGTGGGAATGTAACGCGCTCTATAGCGTATCAGCCCGGGCAACTGAACCAGAAGGTGCAATACGGAGCCTGCAACCATGCCAAGCGCCACTCCGCGCACACCTGCGACGGGACCCAGGAACAGCACGCCGCCGATGATCGCAAGATTGTAGATCGAGGGGGCCAGCGCAGGCAGGAGAAAGTGCTGATGGGCGTTCAATATGCCCATCACGATGCCGCTCACGCCGAAAACAACAGGGGAGACCAGCATGAGCCGTAGCAGTTCGACGGTAAGGGCCTGTTGGGAGGCATCAAAGCCTGGTGCCAGCAGTATGCGCACCAGTGCGGGCGCAAACAGTGCCGTCACGCCCGAGGCCGCAATCAATACGATCAGCGTCAGATTAACCACCGCTGAGGCCAGCCGCCAGGCCCCATCTCTATCCTCTCTTACCAGGCAATCGGCGAAGGCTGGGATGAAGGCCGAACCCAGGGCGCCACCTGTGATGACCATGAAAATCATTTCCGGTATCCGGGCAGCGTTCAGGCAGGCGTCCAGATCCCGGCCGGTGCCGAACATGGCGCCTATCGCCATCTGGCGCAACAGTCCAAGTATGCGGCTCACCACGAACAGCGCCATGACCAGCGTCGCTGCCCTGGCGACCTGCCTGCTGCTCGTGTCGGCCTCGTATTTGTTTATCGGCATCGGCCTGTGCCCTGTGGTCAACAACGAGTGTCCCGGTTAAATCACGATACCTTATCAATAACGCTCGGGAATCGAGCCTTCAGGAGGAAAATCCGGCTGAAGCCTCTACTCCGGCGCCTTATGAGGTGTTTGGTCAAATCCGCCTCGCGTCCGGGCGTGTCCCAAAGTTGCGACCTGTGCAATTACCTGCCCCTTCTGAATTGCGACCCGTGCGGTTGGATTGAATTCACCGCAAAGATTTTCTGCATGAGAGCAAAAGTGACGTGGGGCAGGCTTTCCAGCCTGCCGTTGACAGCCTGGAAAGGCTGTCCCACCAATGTGGGGCAGGCTTTCTGGCCTGCCGGCAGCCGTGCGTCTTTTGGCGCGGCCTGGCCGGCCGACTCTGCGGTGAAGTTTGTGCGGAGAGCTACAGGGGGCGGATGGCGCGGTCAATTGCCTGGCTCACCAGCTCATAACTTGCCGGCAATTCCACAGGTGGATTGGCATGCCGGGCGATGACATCATCGAGCCTCCGCTCGTGGTAGCCGACCTTGAAATCGGTGAATTTGAGACCATGGGCAGTTGAGATCACGATCACCCGGTCGGACGATTTTATTTCACCGCGCGCAACGAGTTTGAACAGCACCGCCAGAGCGACGCCCGTGTGAGGGCAGCAATACATTCCCGTACGGTCGGCGCGGGCAGCAGCATCGGCCAGCTCATCCTCACTGGCCTGCTCGACGATGCCGTCGAAGAGGCGGAGGGTCTTCACCGCGCGCTCGTAGCTCACCGGGTCGCCGATCTGGATGGCGCTGGCAAGTGTCTTACGAGCCTGCACCGGATGATACTCTTTGAAACCGGTCAGGTAACTGAGATAAAGCGGATTTGCCCTCTCTGACTGGGCGCATACGATCCTGGGCAGTCTGTTGATCAGGCCCAGTTGCTTCATCATGAGCAGCCCTTTCCCCAGTGCGCTCACATTGCCAAGGTTGCCCACTGGGATGATAATCCAGTCCGGCACTTCCCAGTCGAACTGTTGGACGATCTCGATGCCGACAGTCTTCTGTCCTTCAATGCGCAGCGAATTCATCGAGTTGGCCAGATAGATGGTCGGGTCGCGGGTGATCTCCTGCACCACGCGCATACAGCCGTCGAAATCGGTGTCGAGGGCCAGCACAAGCGCGCCGTTAGCGATCGGCTGGATTAACTGAGCGGTGGAGACTTTTCCCCTGGGCAGGAGAACAACTGCAGGGATGCCGGCAGCAGCGGCATATGCGGCCAGTGCGGCGGAAGTGTCGCCGGTGGATGCACAGGCCACAGCCCGGATCGGTCTGCCGTCGGCGATCATCTGTTTGACCACTGAGATCAATACCGTCAACCCCAGGTCCTTGAAGGAGCCGGTATGGCTGTTGCCGCAAAGCTTAACCCACAGGTCGGGCACACCGATCTCTTTGCCCAACCGCTCGGCCCAGAAGCAGTTTGTGTGGCCCTCGTACATGGAGACAACGTTCTCGTTGTCCACCAGCGGCATAACCCATTCCTTCTTGCCCCACACGCCGCTTCCGTAAGGCCACTCGTTGGTGCGCGTGCGTTGATCGAACAGGGCTTTCCATTCCTCGGGGCTGCGTTCCTTCAGTGCCCCCAGGTCATGTTCGACGTCCAGCAGACCCCCGCAGTCCTCGCACTGGTAGACCACATCAAATACGGAATAGCGACGGCCACAGCCGCGCACACACTCGAACCAGCAGTTGTAGGCCATCCTTACCTCCTATTCCCCGACCGCATGCGTCTCCACCCGATGGACCGGCAGGTATCCCTGAGAAGCCAGCTCAGGCGCCGGTAGCGAGGCCTCATCCGGCTTGTCCGAGAGACCAAAAATGAGAGCGCCGTTTTCACGCCAGCTCAGCGCCATTTCTCGCACCTCCTGGGTAATCACAATCTCATCTCTCAGCAACTGCTCCACAGATGCATGATCGTCCAGCCAGCCCATCCGTCCGACGGTAGTGCGATACTCGTTGTAACGAAATGCTTTGAAAGGGGTCGGATCCCCCTGTTTGACCAGGGCATATATGTCGCTATGGATGGCGCGCAGGTTCACAGGCAGTTCCTGGAGACGACTGTCCACCCAGGTGATGAACTGCTCAAATCCTGTCATACGGCCGGAGTGCACATCATCTATCAGTGCCTCCAGTGCGTACATACCGCTGCCCAGGATCAGGCAGATGTAGCTGAGGTAATCCTGATTGTCTGCTGTGAAGGGGTGGAACTCAGGCTGATTAAGCCGGTCGTACGCGACCTGGAAGCTCTGGGGATCGAACGTATCCCCCAGCAGACCACCTATGGTACGGCGTACAGCCTCCACACGCGCCAGGTCAATGACGTGATCGTTGCGTCCGCGTGCTCCCAGTGCAGTCTTGTCCAGGTCCACGACTACAGCCGTGTTCTCGTCTATCGGGAAGCCTCGCTCACGGCAGAAACGGTCGAAATCGGCCAGTGCAGCCCAGCGATTGGTCTGGTAAACCAGCTCACTGCCAAGCTCACCGATCTCAATACTGGGAGGGACGTTCTTCTCGGCACATATGAAGAGCAGGCCCGGCCAGCCGCCGGCATGGCAGATGTTGACAAAGGCTGTGCCGTCGTTCATGCGGGTGTCACCCAGATAGATTAAACGTCTGATGGGAGCAGTGGGAGCGTCCAACACCCGCGCCTGCTTCAACAGATACGCGATGACAGAAGCATATGCCCGCTCACTCTTGCGTGGAATGACGCCGTGCGGCAGGTCAAGCTGCAGTGCTATCTCTGCCAGCGGCGGCAGGCGGGGATCGTATGGGATGAGTTTGCGATAGACGATGAAGTCCCCGAAGAACTCGTACACCGAAGTACGACCATATGTCCTCATAGTAATTACTCTCCCAGGTAACCCTTCGCTTTCAACAGCTCGGCGCTGAGAATCGCCCCCCCAGCCGCCCCGCGCACCGTGTTGTGCGAGAGCGCCACAAAGCGCACGTCCAGTACAGGGCACTCGCGCAGCCGCCCGATGGTGATCGCCATGCCATGCCCGGCGTCGCGGTCTTTCCGCGTCTGTGGCCGATCAGGCTCCTCGCGGTAGATGAGCACCGGATGAGGGGCAAACGGCAGGCCCAGTTCCTGCGGCTCGGCCGTGAATGTGCGCCAGAGATGCACAATCTCGTCCAGCGCCGGTTTCCGCGATCTGAACTTAAGACTGACGCAGGCAAGATGACCATCAAGCGCCGGAACACGGTTGCAGTGCGCCGAGATTTTCAGTGAATCATCCGGCACAATCCTGCCATCCCGCACAGTGCCCAGGATTTTGAGCGGCTCCTGCTCGCTCTTCTCCTCCTCGCCGGGGATGTAGGGGATGATATTGTCAATCATATCAATTGAAGCCGGCCCCGGGTACCCCGCACCGGAGACTGCCTGCATTGTGGTGACCAAAATGCTCTCGACTTCATAACCGGCTTTTAGTAATGCGTAGACCGGCGGCAGGTAGCTTTGCAGGCTGCAATTGGGTTTGACGACGATCAGGCCTCTCTCCCAGCCGCGGTTCTTACGCTGGAAGGGGATGATCTCAGTGTGGTGTGGGTTCACCTCCGGGATAAGCACCGGCACATCCTCGGTCCAGCGATGCGCTGAGTTATTGGAGACCACGGCGAGGCCGCCTGCAGCGTAGCGCTCCTCCAGCTCACGCACTGCATCCTTAGCCATCTCGACAGCCGAGAACACCAGATCGCACTGCCCGCGGGCTGCGTCCACGTCTCCGGCATCGCCGACGGTCAGGTGCGCGACCTCTGCCGGTATCTCCTCATCCATCAGCCAGCGCCCGGCCACAGCTTCCGCGTATTTTTTGCCTGCCGAGCGCGGGGAGGCCGCGACGTAGGTGACCTCGAACCAGGGGTGGTTACTCAACAACCGCACATAGTTCTGGCCGACCATGCCCGTCGCGCCGATGATGCCTGTACGCACCTTATCCGCCATTGAGGATCACCTCCTTGTGGATCTGTCGCACCGCGCTGGCAGCGTCCCCTGCCTCGACGACCAGTGAGATGCTGCATTCCGACGAACCCTGGGCAATGGCGATGACATTGATGTTCGCCTGTCCCAGCGCGCCGAAGAGTCGCGCAGCGACGCCGGGCGTGTTGCGCAGCCCGGCTCCGACCGCCGTGACAACGACCACATCGTCCCACGACCAGACACGCTCTATATCCATACGCGCCAGTTCGCGTGCCATCTCTTCTTCGATCGCTTTCACAACCCGAGGCACCGTCTCCGTCGGGATAACGAAGCAGATGGACTGCTCCGAAGAGGCCTGGGAGATCATCAACACGCTGGCCCCTTGCCTGGCAACAGCAGAGAAAGTGCGGGCAGCGATCCCCGGTACGCCCATCATCCCGCGCCCTTCGACGGTAACCATACTCATGCCCTTAATGGCGGTGACTGCCTTGATCCGGCCGCCTCCATGCTCCACCTCTCTGGTGATACATGTGCCCGGGCAGGCCGGGTTGAATGTGTTCTTGACCCACAACGGGATACCACGCTGGACGACCGGCAGGATAGTCTTGGGATGCAGAACCTTGGCCCCGAAGTAAGCCAGTTCACTGACCTCACTGTATGAGAGCGTGGGGATCACACGGGCTTCTGGCACAAGGCGCGGGTCTGCCGTCATCACGCCGTCAACGTCTGTCCATGTCCAGACCTCATCGGCATCAATGCAATCGCCCAATATGGCGGCGGTATAGTCGCTCCCGCCGCGTCCCAGTGTTGTGGTCACTCCCTTTTCCGTGGCTCCAATGAAACCGGTCACCACGGGGATGATTCCATCGGCCAGCAGTGGCGCAAGTTGCTCTGAAACTCTTGCGCGCGTCGTCTCCATCAACGGCGCGGCGTTTTGAAAGTTGTCGTCGGTGACAATCAGTTGGGTAGCGTCTATCGCTTCGCTGCGCAGGCCGCGCTGGCGTAACACGGCGGAGAAAGTGCGGGCATTGATACGCTCTCCCAGGGAGGAGATCGCATCGAGTGCGCGCGGTGTAAGCTCGCCCAGAATATGGACGCTGTAGCAGAAAGAGGAAAGCTCCTCCATCAGACGGTCCACTGTGGCAAGCAATTGGACCCGCTCGCCGCCCTGGGGCAGCAACTGGCATACCACATCGTGGTGACGACTGCGCAGTTCGTTGATAACAGCGCGATAAGTGGCGTCATCGCCCAGCTCGGCTGCCCGCGCACTCCTGATCAGCGCGTCGGTAACGCCGCTCATTGCCGAGACCACGACCACCATCCGTTTACATTGCGCAACGTGCTCCTGCACCAGGGTGGCTGCCTGATTGATCGCTTCCGCGCTACCCACCGAGGTGCCACCAAATTTCATCACCAAAGTATCCATGCGCGACCTCCTTACTTAATAAATTGTCTGCCGGCCTTCACAATGCCTTTCCCAACTCTATAATATCTCCAAGGACTCCGGCGGCTGTGACTTCCCGCCCGGCGCCCGGGCCGGCAATGGCCAGCGGGATTTCGTTGTAGCGCGCGGTATAGAAGGCGATATAATTACTCGGACCGCGTAGCATGCTTATGACGTTTTCGCGCGGCACGGGCATCAATCCGACCATCCCTGCCTGTGGCGTCACTCGCGCGGCGTAGCGCAGCACGCTACCCTCGCTCCATGCCCTGGCTCTGCGGGCGGCGTATTCCCCATCGAGGCCGCTGATGGCAACAAGAAACTCATCCACTGTCACAGAGGCCAGTTCTCTGGGGTACAGTGCCTCAACCGCCAGATTTTCCCGTTCCAGCGGCCAGCCGGCAGTGCGGGCCAGGATAAGTGCCTTGCGCATCACATCTGTGCCGCTCAGGTCATCGCGTGGATCGGGTTCGGTGTAACCGAGTTGCCGCGCCATGTTCACGGCAACCGAGTAAGGGGTCCCCCGCTCAAGCTCTGCGCACAGGTAGCCCAGCGTCCCGCTCATACAACCCTCGATGGCAGTTACCTGATCGCCTGTATCCAGCAGATAATTGAGCGTTGCGATGACGGGCAAACCTGCTCCAACGGTCACCTCATAGCGCACTTTAGGGTTTTCATAGAAGATGTGCGCCTCTTCCCATGGCGCAGCCAGTGGGATTTTATTGGCGAGCACGAGGCCGCAGCCGGCGTCCAGCGCCGCCCTGAGTATGGGGGCGGTGTGCGGAGAGGCGGTCAGATCGGCCAGAATGACGCCCGGGCGTAGCACGGACCTGACTTCATCGAGCGGGAGAATGCCCGGCAGTGAGTCGAGCATGCGACCGCTGGCATGTGCCTGCAACGCGGCACGCAGCCTCTCCTCAGAGAGGCCACCCTCTTCGTACAACATACCGCTGATGTCGGCCAGCGCGATCGTTGCGATATGTATTCCGGCGCGGCCGGCAAGCACCTCACGTGTTTCCAGAATCTGGCGCAGTAGTGTGCTGCCAACGTTACCAAAACCTAAAAATATTACCTCTAGCCTGCGCATTCTGTGCTCCTGTCTGCTATTTTGCTGGATATAAAAAACCCCGCGCCCCTGGGGCGCGGGGTATCCCACGCGGTTCCACCCAAGTTCCACATCGCAGGATGTGGCACTCTAGACGGCGTTAACGGGCCGGCCCGGACCCTCATACTCTCGCATGCGATTTCAGGGGGTCACTCACGGGTGGTTTTCCCATCCGTCCGACCGGGGAGGCTTTCAGCCAGTGACCTCCCCTCTCTGGGGCCTTGTCGGATGGTACTCGTCCCGATCAGCGCTTTTCCTGATTCGATTGTGTTCTGCTGCGACCTGCAGAACGGTTCACGTATACAACCTGTAACCAGGCGAGACAGGTACCGGTCTAACCTGCCTGATATTATATCAGCTTATCACGATTTGGCAAATAGCCGGGTTTATGGTAAGATGAGTACATCCGCCCGACCGTCGAACTGCACGGGGCACATGCCTCCTGCCACCATACCTTGGGATCGAATCTCCGCCAGCAAACCCCGGGGCGAGTTTCCATGTTGGCTTCTCACGGGAGGCGCGACAAGTGGATGTGCTACACTGGTACGATTACATCACCATCAATATCTATTGGTTGGGCCTGACGACAATCTCGCAGACCAATGGGCTGATCGTCCCTCTGCTGATACAACGCTTTGTCGGGCCTGAACAACAGGGGGAGGCTTTCGGACGGTTGCGCCTCTACACTCTGATGGTCGCCCTGTTGGTGCAGGCGCTGGCCGGCATGCTCTCGGACCGCAGCAGGCTGCGCTGGGGACGCCGCCGCCCGTTCATTCTGATCGGCACGCTGCTTAACATGGGTTGTATGATCGCCATCGGTGCTTCCCCGTCCTACTGGTTTCTCTTTGGAGCGGTGGTGTGTTCCCAGATCGCTTCGAACATCGCCCATGGCGCGGAGCAGGGTCTGATCCCCGATCTGGTGCCGGGCGAGCGCCGTGGTCGGTTCTCCGGGGTCAAGGCTGTGATGGAACTTATCCCGGTGGTGATCGTGGCGCTCACCGTGGGCAGGCTGGTCGCCAGAGGGGAGATGTGGGCCGGCGTTCTGGTGGCTATAGTTATCCTCTGTCTGAGCATGCTGATCACCTTGCTGGTAAGGGAAAGGCCGCTCAAGGAGCCACCTGGGCGGGCAGACTGGCGACCTTTCGGCAGGCTTGTGGCAATGACAGCGGTTTTCCTGGCAGTTATCCTGGGCATGGGATGGCTGGTCAAAGCAACAGGCAGACTCATAGCCGGCCTGAGCACTGCCTCACCGCTTCTCCCCCCTGTGCTTATGAGTATTGTCGGCCTGCTGGCCATCGCCGTTGCCGTTGTCGTCGGTGTATGGATCAGTGTGCACATCAGTGTGGGAAGGAGCGGAGTCCAAAAATGCCCCTCTTTCCCCTGGTGGGTGGTGAACCGGCTGGCTTTTCTCGTCGGTACCACCAACATCTCAGGCTTTGCCGTCTACTTTCTCCAGGCCAGGTTGGGCATCCCGGGAGATGCGGCAGCCGGGCCGGCTTCGCAGTTGATGATGGTGGTCGGTATCCTGATCCTGCTGTGCGCGCTGCCAGGCGGCTGGCTCGCCGACCGCTTCGGCTGTAAGAAGCTGATCGCCCTCAGTGGCATTGTGGCAGCACTGGGGACGTTTGTGCTTGTCGTGGCGCCTGGGATGGGCCTGCTCTACGCGGGAGGATGTCTGATCGGTGCTGCCACGGGTATCTTTTTTACCTCCAATTGGGCGTTGGGGACGGACCTGGCGCCGAAGGAGGAAGCCGGGCGTTATCTGGGCATTTCCAACCTGGCTGGGGCAGGAGCGGGTGCAGTGGGCAGTTATATCGGTGGCCCCATAGCTGATTATTTCACCGCCTGGATGCCTCAGACACCAGGCCTGGGGTACATTGTGATATTCATCATCTACGCTGGAATGTTTCTTATCTCGACGTTAGTGTTGAAGCGCATATATGAGGCGCACAGGACCAGTGCCCGCTCTGCGGAGTGCACAGGTTGAGATAATTCCACGGAGAAGAGGAGAAGATGCCGGCAATCATATTGGTTGGCACCCAGTGGGGAGATGAGGGCAAAGGTCGTGTGGTAGACTGGCTGGCCCACGAGAGCCAGCTCGTTGCTCGCTTTAATGGAGGAGATAACGCCGGTCACACGGTTGTGGCCCAGGGACACAGGCTCAAATTACACCTTCTGCCGTCGGGTGTTCTTCACCCTCACGTCGTGTGTCTGATCGGTGCGGGTGTGGTGGTCAATCCTCAACAACTGGTAGCGGAGATGGACGAGCTGACAGCCCTGGGCATAGATGTGGGGCCGGCACGTGTGAAGCTCAGTGCGGCTGCTCATATCATCCTGCCTACCCACCGTGCGCTGGATGGGGCGCGGGAGCTGGCCAGAGGAGGCGGAGCCCTGGGGACGACGAGACGCGGCATTGGGCCGGTATACGCCGACAAGGCTGCCCGTGTCAACCTGCGGGCCGGCGACATGGCCGACCCCGAGAGTTTCGCTGAGCGGGTGGCCAGTGCAGTGCAGGCGCATAACCGCCGCCTGCAGGAGGAGTACGGAGTTGCACCCTTACCACATGACCAGATTGCAGTGGAGTACTGCGCCTATGCGCGGCGTCTATCCTGTCACCTGGTGGACGGCTCAGCGTTGGTTGGGGAAGTACTGGCAGCCGGACAGACGGTCCTCTGTGAGGGGGCACAGGGCCTGCTGCTCGACCTGGACCACGGGACATATCCCTACGTCACCAGTTCCTCCACCACAGCCGGGGGCGCTCTGACCGGACTTGGCTTCGGACCGTGCCATGTCTCCCGGGTCATTGGCGTGACCAAAGCCTATACCACCCGTGTCGGTGCCGGCCCGTTTCCCACCGAACTGTTTGACGAAGTTGGTGAGCGCATCCGACAGCTCGGCGGCGAGTACGGCACCACGACAGGACGGCCCCGCCGCTGCGGCTGGCTCGATCTGGTTATTCTGCGTTATGCCGCCCGGGTCAACGGCCTCAGCGAGTTTGCGTTGACCAAACTGGATGTATTGAGCGGCCTGAAGCGGATTAGAGTGGCCGTAGCCTACGAACGGGCTGGAGCGCGCACCTCGTATTTCCCTGCCGAGTTCGGGGCAGAGGCGCTGGCCGGGTGGCACCCGGTGTACGAAGAACTGCCGGGCTGGGATGATGACATCAGCGGGGTGCGCAGCCGTGACGGGCTGCCTGCTGCAGCGCGCGATTACCTGGCCCTGATCGAGGAAGAGGTTGGGGTCCCGATAACCTTTATAGGGGTCGGGCCGGAGCGGGAACAAACCATAATATAAGTCACCTCTCCCTGGTAAACTCCCACAATATCTCGGCGATACGCTGGGCAGCATCCGGGCGGGCCAGCGCCCGTGCGCGGGCCGCCATGTGCTCCAATTTGTCACGCGCCGGCGAGAGCAGCTCGCGCACTGCTTTCACAACATCTCCCGGGGTGGGAGCCCATATCCCTGCTCCGCTGCGCACCACGTAATCCACGTTTGGCGCCTCCTGACCGGGCAATGCTCCGCTCAGGATGATTGGCAGCCCCATGACCAGCGCCTCACAGATAGTGCTGGGACCGGCTTTGGAGACGAGGATATCTGCTGCCCGCATCCACTCGTGCATATTTTGCACAAAGCCCTCAACTCGCACCGGAACAGGCCAGTCCTCGCCTGCCAGCCTGGCACGGAGGCGCTCATTGCGCCCCGTGATGACCACGATAGAGAACTGGAGCCCGCTGTTGGTCAGCGCGTGGCAAAGAGCATGCAACGGTCCCATCCCCTCGCCACCTCCGACCACCAAAACGACCGGCCGCCCGGTGTCCAGCCCGAGACGTTGACGCACTGCCAGCCTGTCCTCCTGTGCTGCGGCCACGAATTGAGGGCCAACCGGCAGTCCGGTAACGAGAACCCGCTCCGGAGGTATCCCGCTTGCCACGGCGCGCCTGCGTACCTCCTCGGTCGGCACCAGGTAGAGCTGGGCATGCGGCGTAAACCAGAAGGCATGGGCTGTGGCGAGATCTGTCACCAGGGCGATCAGCCTGGTACGTATCCTGCTCTGATGGAGGCCACGGGCAAGGACCTGGTTGAGGATGGGGTGGCAGCTCACTATTGCATCGGCCGGGTGGTCCTGGACAAGCGACAGCACAGGCCGGCGCACTCTCGGCCAGCACGCCTCTGTCACTGCCCTGACCCAGCCTGGCCTGTCGGAGAGGCGATACCCAACTGCCCAGGGTACACCCCCCAGCCGCACCATATATGGATAGAGAGTGTCTATCCGGTTGAAGGGCCATGGAGCGTAATGGTCCAGGGGGTCAAGCAGCCTGACAGAGACGCGATCTCCGTAGCGGTTGTGCAGAGCCTGGGCCACTGCGCAGGCCGAACTCCGATGTCCTCCTCCTGTATCTGAGAACAACATCAACAACGTTTTATGAGACGCCATCTTTTACTCCCGCTATGGCTTTGACCAGTCGCTCGAACCTGCTGCGCGGCAGCATCACACGTCGCCCGCAGGTCAGGCAGAGGATACCGATGTCCGCACCAACACGCGTGATCTCCCACTCATATCCGCCACAGGGATGTGGTTTGCGCATACGTACCCGGTCTCCAACTTTGATGTTGAGAGGCCCTCTCATAACTGCACCCTCCGGTGTCTGACCCGACAATGTTCAGCCCTGACGATCGCGAGCACATCGTCCACCGCCTGGTCAAGCTCACCTGCGCGGTTTACAACAACGTAGTCGAACTCGTCGAGCCGCTGTGCTTCCTCGCGGGCGGTGGCAAGCCGTTTGCGTAGCTGTTCCGGCGTATCCCCTCCCCGGGCGCGGAGACGACGCTCCAACTCTTCTTCTGAGTCAGTGGTGACGAAGATCAACACTGCCTCTGGGACCATCTGGCGCACCGTAGCCGCGCCCTGAACATCCAGGCGCATGATCACATCCATGCCGGAAGCCAGCGCCTGGCGTACCTGACTCCTGGGAATGCCCTTGTGCTGTCCGTAGACGATGGCGTGTTCCAGCAGTTCACCCTCCTGCTCCAGCCTCAGGAATTCTTCGGTGGAAAGAAAGAAATAGTCACGGCCGTGGACTTCGCCGGGGCGTGGGGGACGGTCAGTGGCGGTCACGACGAAGTAGAACGGATAGCCTCGTTCCTTCATACGCTGGACCAGGCTATCTTTACCGGCCCCGGCCTGGCCCGAGATGACCAGGAGCAGTGGTTGTGGTGTGTGCAGAATCCATCCACCCATAGGCGATCTTGCGAGATAAGAACAAGCTGATATACTTATAACGGCGGGAGGGCAGGCAGTTGCACCGGTCTGGACTGCCTGCTCCGTGCGGTGTGGATTCCATAACCTGCGCCGATGGACCGTGGTCCGGCGAGTTACGTTTGGGGAGGATAACGTGCCGATCTACGAGTACCGTTGTCACGACTGCAAACGCCGTGTCTCGATCTTCTGGCGCTCCTTCGCTGAGGCAGGAGCAAAGTTGCCAACCTGTCCTCGCTGTGGAGGAGCCAATCTCACCCGCCTGGTGTCCCGCGTCCGTATCGTTCGCTCCGAGGAAAGCCGCCTGGACGACCTGAGCGACTTGAGCGATTTCCCCGACCTGGACGAGAACGATCCCAGGAGTCTGGGGCGTTGGATGCGCAAGATGAGCGCCGAGATCGGGGAGGACCTGGGTCCCGAGTTCGACGAGGTTGTAGGGCGGTTGGAGGCTGGCGAAAGCCCGGAGGAGATCGAAAAATCCATGCCGGAGCTGATGGGCGAAGGTGGCGAGGAAGCGGGTGGGGAGATGGACGAGTTATGATTGGATAGCGCGTTTTTGGTCCAACATCGCCCCAACCACTTGCCTGATTTGTGCCTGTACCTCCTCCACTGGCCTGGCAGCGTCAACGATCACCCATCGCTGCGGGTCGCTGCTGGCCAGTTCCAGATATCCCGCCCGTACTCTGCGGTGGAAGTCAGACGCTTCCGCATCCAGGCGGTTCCACTCGCCCCCCTCTGCTCTGCGTCGTTGTAGACCTTCCTCTGGTGCGACGTCCAGATAAAGTGTCAGATCAGGCAGTACTCCCCTTGTCGCGAAGGCAGTGATAGCCCGCAAAACCTCAAGGTCTAATCCACGGCCGTAGCCCTGATAGGCCAGGGTACTGTCGGCGTATCTGTCGCTGACGACGATGTGCCCGGCTTCCAAAGCTGGCTGGATGCATTGAGCGACGAGCTGGGCACGAGAAGCGGAGTAGAGCAGAATCTCAGTTCGAGCGTCCATCTCCGTGTTGTGTGGGTCATGCAACACCAGGCGGATTTGCTCCCCGATGTCAGTACCCCCCGGCTCACGGGTCAGCACCACCGGATATCCCTGCTGACGCAGCCACTCCACCAGCAAACGGGCCTGTGTGGTTTTGCCGCTGCCATCCGGTCCTTCAAACGAGATAAACAGACTCACACCTGTTCCCGGTATATGCGCACTCGACGGTAAGGCTCTTCGCCCTGCGATTCGGAGGCCAGGTCGGCAGCGCGGGCCATCTCATGCTGCCGGCGGCGGATATAGGCATTCTGAGGGGAGAGGATCACCTCCGGAGCACCGTTCAGCACCTGTTCTATGGCCTCCTCCGCTTCCATTAAAGCGCGATGGAGTGGGTCAGATGGCCTGCCGTTCAATTCAAAGATGTCGCTCAGACAGGCTTCCATCTGAGCCATCGAATTGGCGCGCAGGACGTAGATGGGCAGGCCACGTCGTTCCGCGTCCACCACCAGTTGAGGACGTCTGCGGTAAAAACCCTTGGTGGTAATCAACACCTCGGTCTGGCCAAGGTCTTTCGCCAGAGAGATGGGAACTTGCATACGGCGGGCGGCCCGCTCCAGACGGTCGCGGGCGATGCCGTAAGGGAAGATACGCACCGGCTCCCTGTTTGCAGGGGCACTTTGCACCCGCTCCTGGGTTGAAGGTACCGGCTGTGACCGGGCAGTCGTCTGGCGGCCACTTTCCCTTTCTTCCAGGGACTGGGGCATGACGCGTTCCTTGCGTATCTCTCCACTGGTATCGCGATAGCGCAGCTCCGCCTGCAGTGGGCGTCCGCGCAGGAGAGCGTCCACAGACTCTGCCACACTATGGTGGATCAACAGTCGCTGTCGGTCTTGAATTTCGATCAGCAGGTCAAAAGTTGGGGGCGCTCGCCGCTCCAGGATCGTCTTCTGTGTTCCCCGGCGCCTGGCCTCTTCATCGGAAAGGGTGACGCTTTCGATACCTCCCACCAGGTCCGAGAGGGTAGGATTGAGAAGCAAGTTGTCCAGAGTGTTGCCGTGGGCGGTGGCGATGAGCTGGACGCCACGTTCGGCGATGGTGCGTGCGGCCAGGGCTTCCAGTTCGCGCCCGATCTCGTCAATCACGATGACTTCAGGGTTGTGGTTCTCCACCGCCTCGATCATTACCTCATGCTGAAGCGAGGGCATCTCCACCTGCATACGGCGAGCCCGCCCGACGGCAGGGTGGGGGATGTCACCATCACCACCGATCTCATTTGAGGTATCTACAATGATGACGCGCTTGGTTTCGGCCAGCACCCGGGCCGCCTCGCGCAGCATAGTCGTCTTCCCGACGCCTGGCTTACCCACGAGCAGGATGCTTTTGCCGCTCTCGATAATGTCCTGAATGATGGCAATGGTGCCGTAGACGGCCCGCCCTACCCGACAGGTAAGGCCCACAACATCGCCTTTGCGGTTGCGGATGGCAGCAATACGGTGAAGTGTGCGGGCAATACCGGCCCGGTTGTCGGCGTCAAATTCACCTACCCGGTCCACCACGTGCTGTATCTCTTCCCGGGTGACCTCGGCCCTGCGCAGGACTACTTCCCCGTCAGTGTAGCGGGCTGTCGGCACCCGCCCCAGGTCAAGGATAACCTCTAAAAGTTCATCCCGCCGGCCGACTTGCTGGATGGCCTCCCGGATATCCTCGGGTAAGACGGCCAGCAAAGCGTCCAGATCGTCTGTAATGTTGTTGTAATACGCTCTCGCTCCGGTTCTCTCGTTTGTTGCCATACTCCGGACGTTACTGTGTCCTCAATTATGCTGGCAGGCCTTTCGGCTGCGGTATTATTCTACCGCTATTTCGCCGAATCGTCAAAGCCCTGCCCGGCGGGTCAGGGATTTCGAAGCAAATTCCAATCCGGGGGGCGGAGTCGAGGCTTTAGCCGGCGCAAACATGGCGCAAACCGGCTGAAGCATCGACTCCGGGCAGGAAAAGCGACACCAGCGTAGCCCAAATCACTTCTGCTTTGAACACCCGCCATCCTCAAAAATTGACCTGCCAGTGACTACGTGGTACAATCTAATTGCCATGACCACTGCTATACCAGCGGACCTTGCTCAAAGATGCCAGCGGGCGATGGAGTTCGCCGCCCGACAGGTGCGGCATCTCGTTGAGACCCACCCCGACTACTTCCCGATGTACACGACAGGCGGTAAATGGAAACACGGCGGCGAGGCCTGGACCAACTGGTGTGAGGGATTCCTGGGTGGGCAGCTCTGGTTAATCTACCTGTATACGGGCGACCCCTGGTGGCGTGAGAAAGCCGAACATTACTCCAGGCTGATCGAACACCGCAAAACCGACAGAGAGGTGCACGACCTGGGCTTTCTCTTCTGGCCCACGTGGAAGCGGTGGTATGATCTCACCGGCGATCAGGCAATCAACCAGGTAGTCATTGAAGCCGGGCGCACGCTGGCCCTGCGTTTCAGGGAGAAGGGGCGCTATCTCTGCTCTTTTGTGGCCGGGGAAAGTCTGTTCATAGACATAATGATGAACGTCGGTATCATCTTCTATGCCGCCCAACAGACCGGCGATGAAAAGCTGGCATCCATCGCCCGCGAGCACTGCCTGACCACCCGCCGCTACCTGGTGCGTGGCGATGGCAGCACGGCTCACGAGGGTATTTTCGACACCGCAACGGGAGAGTTCCTGCGCCAGTCCACACACCAGGGCTGGCGCGGCGATTCCTGCTGGGCGCGCGGTCAGGCATGGGCACTCTATGGTTTTGGCACAGCCTGCTCCTTCACCGGAGACACTCGCTTTCTCAGGACGGCCGAAGCCTGCGCCGACTATTACATCGAACGCACGCCGCCCCACGGCGTACCACCCAACGACTGGGATGAGCCAGACCCTTCGCTCCCCTACGAAAGCTCAGCCGCCGCCATTGCTGCCAGTGGTCTCTGGAAACTCGCCGGGCTTACCGGCGACCCAGCGCGGGCACGCCTCTATCGCGATTACACTCTGCGCATACTCGATACTTTGACCACTCCGGAATTCCTGGCGGTAGCGACGCCGGGTTGGGAAGGGATACTCAGGCATGCCATTTACCATCAGCGGAAGGGCCTGGGGGTGGACGAAAGCGTGATGTGGGGCGACTATTTCTTCCTCGAGGCCATCTGTCAGGTGCTCGGTTATGAACACGGCGAGCAGTAGAGTGGCATTGATCACAGGTGCCGGTCGCGGCATCGGACGAGGTATAGCCGTCGCGCTGGCCGGCCGGGGATGGAGCGTGGTGATCAATTACCGGAGCGACGCCGAAGCTGCCGCTACAGCCGTCCGGCTCGCAGAAGATGCCGGTGGGCAGGCTGTGGCCATCCAGGCCGACGTCGCCAGCTCTGCAGACCGGGAGCGGCTGGTAGCGGAGACGTTGCAACAGTTCGGGCGCATTGACCTGCTCGTGAACAATGCCGGCATAGCACCCAGGCGGCGCGTTGACATCCTGGAGACCGATGAGGCCAGCTACGACGAGGTCATGACGGTCAACCTGAAGGGGCCTTTTTTCCTGACCCAATTGGTAGCCCGGACGATGATCGCGTTGCTTGAAGCGGGTGTTATCACACAGCCCCGGATCATCAACGTCAGTTCGGTCAGCGCCTATGCCAGCAGCACCAATCGAGCCGAGTATTGCCTTTCCAAGGCCGGCATGGCTATGATGACCGCGCTCTACGCCGACCGGCTGGCTGCTTACGGGATACACGTATACGAAATAAGGCCAGGTATTATCGAAACGGATATGACCGGGCCCATGAGAGAGAAGTATGACCGTCTCATAGCCGGGGGACTCACACCCATCCGCCGGTGGGGGCAACCTGAGGATGTGGCCCGGGCAGTGCTCGCTATTGCGGAAGGATACCTTCCCTTCTCTACCGGCGAGGTAATCAATGTGGACGGTGGGTTCCATCTGCGCAGGCTTTAGCGATCCGGCAGCTCCACAGGACCCGCAATGCCTGAATCACTGCAATGGAGGATGACATGAAAACTGTAGTGACCTTTGGCGAGATCATGATGCGCCTGGCACCACCTGGCTTTCAACGTTTCGTCCAGGCAGACCGCTTCGAGGTAACCTTTGGGGGGAGTGAGGCCAATGTGGCAGCGACACTGGCCGGTCTGGGTATGGATGTCGAGTACGTCACCCGGCTGCCCGCGCATGAAATCGGAGATGCCTGCCTGAATTACCTGCGCCGCTATGGGATCGGCACGCGCCACATCGTGCGCGGCGGTGATCGGCTGGGCATCTATTTCCTGGAGACCGGCGCCGCTCAGCGCGGCAGCAAGGTCATCTACGACCGGAACGGCTCCGCCATCGCCACCATCCGGCCAGGAATGATTGACTGGCGCGCCGTTTTCGCCGATGCCGATTGGTTTCACTGGACGGGCATTACGCCCGCCATCTCAGAGGGCGCAGCCCAGGTGTGTCTGGAGGCAGCACAGACGGCCAGGGAGATGGGGCTTACGGTCTCCTGCGATCTTAACTACCGGGCAAAGCTTTGGAAGTGGGGTAAGAGCGCTGCCGAGGTGATGCCAGAGCTTGTGCGGCTGAGCCAGGTAGCTATAGGCAACGAGGAGGACGCCGAAAAAGTTTTTGGCATCAAAGCGCCGGACACAGATGTTACGGCGGGCAGGGTTGAGGCAGCGGCATACGTCTATGTGTGCAATGAGCTGGTGCGGCGTTTCCCCAATCTCAGGACCGTCGCCATCACACTGCGTGGCTCGCGCTCCGCCAGCCACAATACCTGGAGCGCCATCCTCTGGCACGAGGGGACGATCTACACCGCCCCGGAGTACGACATATTCCCCATCGTGGACCGTGTCGGCGCGGGCGATAGCTTCTGCGGTGGCCTGATCTACGGCCTGCGCACCCGCCGCGATCCGCAGTGGGCACTGAACTTCGCCGTTGCCGCATCGTGTCTCAAGCACTCTATCCCCGGCGACTTCAATCTGGTCAGCCTGGCCGAGGTGGAAAAGCTGATGGAAGGCGACGTCTCCGGCCGCGTCAGCAGATAGGAGGAGTGAACGATGGCACGTTTTGACCGCTTGACTGTGCTCAACGCAATGGTGGATACCGGCCTGGTGCCCATTTTCTATCACGGTGACCGTGAAGTTGCCAGGCAGGTTGTGACCGCCTGTGCTGAGGGCGGCGCCCGTCTGGTCGAGTTCACCAACCGGGGTGACCGGGCCTGGAATGTCTTCGTAGACCTGATCGAGTGGGTGGATAAAAATTACCCCGGCCTCATCCTGGGCGCGGGATCGGTTGTGGATGCGCCGACAGCAGCCCTCTACATCTCCAGCGGCGCCAACTTCATCGTCGGCCCGAATCTGAACCGGGAAGTGGCACGGCTGTGCAACCGGCGCAAGGTGGCTTATCTGCCCGGTTGCGCCACCGTCAGCGAAATTTCGGAGGCGGAGGAGTCAGGGGCAGAGATCGTAAAAATTTTCCCGGGCGGGCTGATCGGTGGGCCAGAATTCATTAAAGCCATTCGCGGCCCGATGCCCTGGACACGGATCATGCCCACAGGCGGCGTGGATACCACGCCCGAGAGCGTGCAGGGGTGGATCAGAGCCGGTGCCGCGTGCCTGGGGATGGGCAGCAATCTCATACGTAAGGAATGGGTGGCCACAGGCAACTACGCAGCCATCCGCGACTCCGTGGCACAGGTGCTGGCGTGGATAAAGGAGGCCAGGGCCGGGTGAGGTACGCGCGTGTCGCTTCCCTGAAAAATGCTGCCATTTTCCGTGACTACCTGGCCAACGGTGGTATAGAACTCCCCTTTGACGAGGAGCTGGAGACAGGCCCGGGGTCACCCCTGGCCCGGCCATATCGGCTGCGCAACGGCTTCACACTGGCCAATCGCTTTTGTATCCTGCCGATGGAGGGATGGGATGGCACTACTGATGGCCGTCCAACTGAGCTGACCTTTCGCCGCTGGCGCCGTTTTGGTGCCAGCGGCGCCGCGCTGATCTGGGGCGGGGAAGCCGTGGCAGTGCGTCATGACGGCCGGGCAAACCCCAACCAGTTGCTCATCAGCAGACAAACAGTGGGAGAGCTGGCCGCACTCCGTCAGGCGCTGGTGGCCGGGCACGAAGCGCGCTTCGGCAGCAGTGAAGGCCTGTTTGTGGGATTACAACTGACCCATTCGGGCCGCTTTGCCCAACCCGGAGCACGCCGTGAACCGCGCATCCTCTACCATCACCCCATCCTTGACCGCAGGCTGGGGATCGCCCCACACACGGCCGTTCTGAGCGATGAGGAAATAGCACTGCTGGTCAATGATTTTGTTGAAGCTGCCAGGCTGGCACAACAGGCGGGCTTTCACTTCGTGGACATCAAGCATTGCCATGGCTACCTGGGGCATGAATTCCTCAGCGCGGTGGACCGCCCCGGGCGCTATGGCGGGAGTTTTGAGCACCGCACCCGCTTTCTACGCGAGATCGTGGCCGGCATCCGGGCGAAGGCCCCCGGCCTGGAGATAGGGGTGCGTGTCAGTGCCTTTGACTTCATCCCCTTCCGCCCCGCTAAAGACGGGGTGGGAGAACCGGAACCGTGGGAAGGGCCGTATCGCTATGCGTTCGGTGGCGATGGGAGTGGAGTCGGCATAGACCTCACCGAGCCGTGCGCCTTCCTCGATCTCCTGGCATCGCTTGGTGTGGAACTGGTGTGCATCACAGCCGGCAGCCCGTACTACTGCCCCCACATCCAGCGTCCGGCGCTCTTTCCGCCATCGGATGGCTATCTGCCACCGGAGGACCCGTTGCTGGGTGTGGCGCGGCAGATTCAGGTCACGGCCCGGCTCAAAGCGCACCGACCGGAGTTGCTCTTTGTCGGCTCGGCCTACTCCTATCTCCAGGAGTGGCTGCCCAATGTGGCCCAGTACGTCGTCCGCACACATATGGCCGATTTTGTCGGGCTGGGGCGTATGGCGCTTCCCTACCCGGACCTGGTCGCCGATGTCCTGGCGGGAAAACCGCTGGATCGCCGGCGTATCTGCCGTACCTTCAGCGATTGTACCACTGCGCCAAGGCATGGGTTGGTGTCTGGCTGCTATCCGCTGGATGAGTTCTACAGGCAGCGCCCGGAGGCCCAACAACTCGCCGCGATTAAAAGAGGCAAAGCGGTACAGACGTAGGTCTGTGTCCTGGACAGACTGTCTGACAAAGTTTATCGCGCAGTGCGCATGTTGTTCCCGGCCCTGTACGAGAGTGTAACTGGTTGCGGCTGGGCTTTTTCCTGCTGCTTTTGGTTTTTCTGCGATCCAGGAGGTGCACGATGTCTGATTTGCCCGTTCGACACCCTGCTGTTGCCGGCCAATTCTACCCCGGCGACCCGGAGCAGGTACGCAAAATGGTACAGCGATACATCAGCGAAGCCACTTTGCCACAGGATTTGGGAACGGTCCGTGCTGTCATTGCTCCCCACGCCGGCTACATCTATTCCGGTCCTACCGCTGGCTATGCTTTCAAGGCGCTCACTGAGTTACCTGAAAAGGAATGGACCGTCTTTTTACTCGGGCCGGCACATCGGGTCTACTTCAATGGTGTGGCTTTAGGGAACTACTCGGCTTTCCGCACCCCATTGGGCAGTGTCCCCGTTGCCACGGAGCGGATCGAGGAGATGTTGGCCCGTTCCACCCTTTACATACGCGCTCCAGAGGCCCATGCGCCTGAACACTGCCTGGAGGTCGAAATCCCATTTCTTCAGGTGGCGCTTCCGCGCTTCCGTCTGGTGCCGATGCTCTTCGGCGAGGTGGACCCCCGCCAGGTGGGGACGGAGCTGGCCGCTCACCTCGACGAGGATGATTTGATCGTGGTCTCCACCGATCTGAGCCATTATCATCCCTATGACAGGGCACGGCGCCTGGATAACACGCTTTTGGATGCTTTGATGGCCGGCGATGAGATGGGGGTGCTCTCCGGCGAAGCGTGTGGGCGTGCCCCGGTTGTAACTTTGATGAGCGTTGCACGTCACAAGGGGTGGAAACCCCGTCTACTCGATTACCGCACTTCCGGCGATACGGCGGGTGACAGGTGGCAGGTAGTGGGTTATGCCTCAGTGGCCTACACGGATTGAGGAGAGGTGCGACAATGGCTTTATCACCTGAAGAACAAGAGATACTCCTGAAGCTGGCACGAGAGGCCATTACCAGGGCTGCCCATCGGCAGGATGTGCCGGAGGTTGACCTCAGCGCGATGCCGGAGGCGTTGCGGCGCGATGGGGCCTGTTTCGTGACGCTGACCAAAAAAGGGGAACTGCGGGGCTGTATTGGCTCGCTGGAGGCGCGGCGTCCCCTGGTGCTCGATGTGCGCGGGAACGCCATTGCTGCCGCTTTTCATGACCCCCGTTTTCCCCCGGTGCGCCCTGAGGAGCTGGATGAGCTGCACATCGAGATTTCTGTACTGAGCCCCCCCCAGCCGTTGAGTTATGACGGCCCCGCCGATCTTGTTGCCAGATTGCGGCCGGGCATTGACGGCGTGGTCATCGAGCGGGGCTGGCACAGGGCGACCTTCTTGCCGCAGGTATGGGAAAAGCTGCCCGATCCCCATGTGTTTATGGAGCATTTGTGTGTGAAAGCCGGCCTGGCCCCGGATACTTACCGTAAACCCGGGCTGGACGTTTATACCTACCAGGTGGAAAAATTCGAGGAGGGCGAGGAGGACAGTTCATAATTAGTTAACACTTTGAGTTACGCGTCGGATGCTGCCTGATTGAAATCGGTCTGTTCAGGCGCTGCGCGCCGGGCGGCGGTAGGGGCGCAGCGCGCTGCGCCCCTACTG
>Ga0209227_1000567_pt1 | contig 31624 bp, 24 predicted proteins | sample YNPBryantNP2012_FD_185815 | JGI IMG/M metagenome (GOLD analysis project Ga0209227, IMG submission 185815) | Anoxygenic and chlorotrophic microbial mat microbial communities from Yellowstone National Park, USA - YNP Bryant NP 2012 (SPAdes)... ...
TATTTTTGCAGTAGAATAACACCTGCCAGCCAGCATCGCACCATCTGCTTCACCACCTCCACCCATCGAACGGAGAAGCGATCGATGTTCAGCGAACAAACGCCAATTCTGGGCAGACCTACCGCCGGTGTCGCCCAAATCGCCGCTTTCATTCTGGCGCGACCGCATGGCGCATACACCACCCACGATATTGAAGCAGTCATCGTGCCGGTCTACTGGCAACTCTGCACAGAAGTCGGGATCGATCCGACGCTGGCAGTGGCGCAGATGATCCACGAAACCGGCAACCTGACCAGTTTTTGGGCGGCGCGTCCACAGCGCAACCCGGCAGGCATCGGCGTCACCGGTCAAAAGCAGGCGACCCCGCCGCCAGACACGAACGGTTGGGCGTTCAATCCACAACGGCAACAGTGGGAAGCGGGCGTCAGCTTCGCCACCTGGGAGCACGACGCGATACCGGCGCATGTCGGGCGGTTGCTGGCGTATGCGCTGCCCATCGGCGCTGAGAATCCGGTGCAACGCGCCGCCATTGAACGCGCGTTGCGCTACCGGGCGCTGCCAGCGCGCATGCGCGGCTCGGCGCCGATCCTCAAACAACTCGGCAGGGTGCATAACCCCACCGGACAGGGATGGGCGAGTCCAGGCGTCGATTATGGCGCAAAAATCGCAGCAATCGCCGCCCGCATCGTCACCGGCAGGTAGTTACGGCGCACGCACACCCAGCACGACAGTTACATTCGGGTCGATCCATTCACCGGGCGCAGGCAGCGTGCTGACCACGGCATAGGGGGCATACTCATCGTACACATCAGGAATGCGGTCGCGCGTCTGATAATCGACGTAGACATTGAAAATGCCGAGCGCTGCCAGTTGCTCTTTTGCCTGATTTTCGCCAAAGCGCCGCAGATCCGGCATCCGTACCGCTCCGGGTGTCGGCGGTGTGTAGGGGATCAGCATATCTGCCGTGCAGGCAGGAATGGCTGCGGCGACAATCGGGACAACCGTTCGGTCGCCGAGGGTGCTGCTCATGCCTTCCCACGTGTAGACGATCCGCTCATCCGGGTCGGGTGGCGGTACATTCCACGCCAGGATCGTCGTCACCTGATCCGGCGCAATACTCTGATCTTCCCCAGGTGTGCAGTACCATTGCCCGGCAATCGCAGTGTCAGTGATCAGGGCGGTCGCCTCGATCGGGCTGTCGCTCAACTGCACCACCGGAACCCCGGTAAAAATGTTCTGGCAGAGTTGAGTCGTATCAGAGACAGGGATCGCGTTCGATGCGAGCATGTCTGGTGCGAACAGTTCTTCGCGGTAGGCATTGTACGGTCCCGGCAACGGACAGATTGGTCGGCGCACCAGCCACGAAGGTTTCGTGAAGTTGATCGGCAGCCGTCCATCAGGATACGGCTCGGCGAGCAACTGCTGGAACTTTGGATTGGCAAACAACTCCTCCATAATGTTGTGCCAGATGACCCCGCCACCGGTCAGGCTTTCGACTTTTTTCGTCGGTTCATTGTTGTTATTGCCGGTCCACACGCCGACGGTCACATATGGCGTGTAACCCACTGCCCAGGCGTCGCGCCAGTCGTTGGACGTTCCGGTCTTGACCGCAGCCGGACGCGAGAGTTTCAGTTTGCTGTTCAATCCCCAGACCGGCGCGCGCGCTGCGTCGTCACTCAGCATGTCGGTAATAATCGCCACATGATCCGGATTGAGCGTCTGCGGGCGGATCGTCGGGCGAAACTCCTGGAGCGTTCGCCCGTTTGCATCGATGACTTTGAGAATGGCGACCGGCGGATAGTACCGTCCACCACTCGCCAGCGTATTGTAGGCGGCGGTCAATTCCAGCGGCGTCACTTCACCGCCGCCCAGAGTCAGCGCCAACCCATAGAAGCCGCTGCCGCGACGCAGGGTGGTGACACCGGCGCGGCGCAACAATCCAATCGTCTGGTCGATGCCGGCAAACTTCAACGCCTTGACTGCTGGCATATTCAGCGAGTTGGCAAGCGCCGCGCGCATACGCACCGGTCCGTTCCAGCGACCATTGTAGTTCTGCGGCTCGTACCACTCATTCGCCCCCGCCAGTAGAGGAAACTTCGTCGGCACGTCCCAGATGACAGTTTCCGGGGTCATGCCGCGTTCCATTGCTGCCAGGTAGGTAAATGGCTTCAGCGCCGATCCCGGCTGGCGCTCACGCACGGCGACATTGACCTGCCCATCGAGCACATTGCCGGTTTCGCCGGGGGTTTTCGTTGGGATCGTGCGGTTGTAATCGATGCTGCCGACCATCGCCAGGATCTGGCCCGTGTTCGGTTGAAGAATAACGACCGCCGCATTGTGGATATTGCGCGCTTCGAGTTCCTGGATGCGTTCGGCGGCCTTCTCCTGCGCCATGCGTTGCAGATCCAGGTCAATCGTCGTGTAGATCGACAGGCCCATATTGGCGAACTGCGGTCCATACTCCTCTTCCAGCAGACGACGAACGTAGAAAACGAAGTGCGGAGCGTTGAGCGGCACTTCCTGGCTGGCAAAGCGCAGATCGACAGCCGCAGCACGACGCGCCACCTGATCGGTAATAATCCCCTCGTCCACCATCTGCCGCAGCACAGCAACCTGCCGCCACTTGGGCGGCGGCGTGCCGGTCGGCAGCCGATACGCCGGACTCAGCCAGCCATCCTCCAGGCGTACCCCCTTGAGTACGCCGCCATCGAGATAGTTGAACGGATCGTAGACACCGGGCAACTGCGGCAACCCCGCCAGCAACGCCGCCTGCGGCAGACTCAAATCTTTCGCCGGGATGCCGAAATAGACATTGGCAGCGGCTTCGATGCCATACGCCAGATTGCCGTAGTAGATTTCGTTCAGGTACAACTCAAGGATGTCGTTCTTTGAATACTGCTCCGAAAGTTCCTGCGCCAGAATAATCTCAATCAGTTTCCGTTGATACCGATTCTCGTACCGTCGCTCTTCATCACTGAGCACAACGTTTTTGATCAGTTGTTGCGTAATCGTCGAAGCGCCGCCGGTCTCTTCGCCAGCTTGCAGACTGGAGAGCAACGTGCGGGCAATGCCCAGATAATCCACGCCGCGATTCTCGAAAAAGGTGCGATCCTCGATGGCAACCGTCGCGCTGATCAGGTAGGTCGAAATCTGATCGAGCGGAACGCGGGTGCGCTTCCCGGCGCCGAAGAATTCGTAGAGGAGTTGACCGTTACGGTCATACAACCGTGTCGTCTCGAAACTTTCACGGTTTTCGATTGCTGCCAGTCGCGGCTTGAGCGACGCTGCAAGATCGCTGTAGGCGCTGTAGGCTGCTCCGGCGACCCCCAGCGCCACCACTCCTGCCAGCGCCAGGAATGCCAGCATAAGGCGCGCCAGCATTCCACCAAACCGCATCTCCGTTTCGACTGCGCGCCCGCGCCGCAACATGCCCGGCGTCAGTGGCGCGCGTCCCGGCAATCGCCTGCCAGCCGATAAACGCCCTCGCCGATTGCGTCGAATGTTGTCCATACCCCGATTGTACCACATTGCGCCCAACGGTTCAGATGCTACAGCATTTCTCAGATACATTGACCGTTGTTCCTATCCGCCGTGTCGCGCGAGGCGCCCGCCGCCAGCGGAGTGTAGACCGAAATTCATTTCGGTCACCGCATTGGGGGCGCGATTCCGGGAGTGCTCAACCTCGTCCATTGGGTTCAACCTCTGTGAAAACTGCTATATAATCGCGCCCATGCAAACGATCACTCCTGCGGTGCTGGATCAACAACGCAACCAAAACACAGTCTTCATCGGCGGGTCGCTGGTCGCCGTGATCGCAACGCTGGCGATCCTGCTCCTGATCACTACATTTCCCGTGCGTGTCGCATACGACATCGGGAGTCAACCGGCGCCGATCTCTCATCTCTTCGGCGCGGAGCGAAATGCATCGATGTCGTATGCCTATTCGCAGGGGGGGTCACTGATCCTTGAACCCATGATCGGTTTCGGCACATATGAGATTCGTGTGCGCATGGGTGGTCCAGGGGGCCGCGATCCGCTTCCCACGACGATCACAGTTGGCGGAGAAGAGATCGCAATTGGCGAAGTCGGTGCGATGCGTGTCTATCGCTTTCTCGCGCCCACTGATGCGCGTGGAGCGCTGGCAGTGATCGTGAAGAGCGCGACGATACAACCGCCTGGGGATACCCGGCGGTTGGGGGTGCTGTTCGATGATCTGGAGATTCGCTCGATCGGATGGACGCTCCCCTCTGTGCTGACGCTGGTCGTGGCGGTCGTTGCGTTCGGCAGCGGCTGGATGACGATTGCCCTGCTCAGCGATAGAAAAGCCTGGAGTGTCGCACTTCTGGCGCCTGTATCCATTATGACCAACGGCATTGCCTGGCTGTTGCGCAGTCAGAACGACTCGCTGGAACTCTGGTTTCTCGCCAGCATGGCGATGACGGCATTCGGCGCACTCGTGGTTCATCCGCCATCCTGGCTGGTGCGCCGGACGCTGCTCGCAACAGCGCTGCTGGTCGGTGTGTGGCGTGTGGCGCTCTGGATTGTCGCATGGGCCGCCCTGCATACAAGCGAGCAACTGTTCCCGCTGGCGCAACATATCGTCAGCTCAACCGATAGCAAGGTTCAGGCGCCTGTGACCTTCACGCAGGTCGTCAGCACTGCCTGGTCGCACTGGGATTCGCGACTGTACCTGAGTATCGTCACGCTGGGGTATCAGCATCCACCCGAAGAGTACGCAAATATGGCATTTCTGCCCTTCTATCCCTTGCTCATCCGCGCTCTTCTGCCATTAACCGGGGGTGATGCCGTTCTTGCGGGAATGATCGTTACGCACTGCGCGCTGATCGCTGCCGTTCTGCTGTTTGCCGATGTGGTTGCACGCGATTTTGGAGCGCAGGTCGCCTATCGCGCAGTTGCAACGCTGTTGTGCTTTCCCACGTCTTTCTTTCTGGGAGCGGTGTACGCCGAGTCGTTGGCGCTGGCATTGCTGGCGCTCACACTGTGGGGATTGCGTCGCCAGCGATGGATGCTGGCGGGTATCGCCGGTTTCTTCCTGAGTCTGACCCGTCTGCCGGGCGTGCTGATCGCGCCGGTTCTGGCGCTGGCGATAGTGGAACATGCCGGGTGGCGACTGCCGCCGCTGACGCGGGCGTATCTGGCGCCGCTGCTTCCGGCGCTGGGGATCGGTCTGTTCATGGCATATCAGTGGCAACAGTTCGGATCACCACTGATTTTCCTTCAAACTCAACGCGACATCTGGGATCAGCAATTGAGTCTGCCGTGGGTACAATTGTTCATGATGATCGACACGATTGCAACCGGCGCGACACACTGGAGCGGTCACTGGCCCACACGCGCCTTTCAACTGGCGGTCTGGCTGTCGTTCGCCGGACTCACCGCAATCGCGCTGCGCCGTCTGCCGCTGGCGTACAGTCTGACAGGAGTGATGATGCTTTTGCCCGCCTATCTGACAAATGTATCGCATTCACTCCCGCGCTACGTGCTGCTGGCGCTCCCGGCGTTTCTGATGATGGCGCTGCTTATCGAACGGCGCCCGGCGCTGCTGGCGGCGATACCGGCGGCGCTCGTCCTGCTGGGGTGGACGACGGCGCTCTTTGTCAATGGCTTTTTTGTTGGCTGACAGAACACCTGGATTGCCAGTTCGTGTTCGTACAGACGAGCGCAATATGGCGCTTTCAGCCTCCCTGCAAGCGCGTTAAGAGGGGGTGGAGTCAGGTCGTGCCTCCCCGCTGGCAGCAACTGAAGACTCACCGGTACGCCATTCGGTCGACAGACCCAAATCCAGGCGGCGTTCATCGGCTCCTCCTGACTGCGATGTTTGGTGTCGCAGCCGTGATGGCGCCAGGGGTGTTGCCGGGCGATGACTGGCAATCAAGGTAGAGTATAATCACGGTCAAACCATGTATACGCTGTTCTAGAGAACGCCTATGGTTGTCTCCTGGTCATCGATCGCGCGCACCAGAGCCATCGAACTTCTAGTGCCGCCGCTGCTCTGTGGCAGCCTGGTGATCATCATAACTATCATCATATATCGCGCGCCGTTTCGTGCTTTCTTTGACATTGGCAGCGGTCCTGCACCGATCTCTCGCCTTCACGACGCGGAACGCAACGAAGAAATAACATTTGCGTATTCGCAAGGTCGCTCAACTATCTGGCTGCCCGGAGTCGGTGGAGGGACATACAAAGTGTGCTTGAGGATGAGCGGACCTGGCGGAAGTTACCCGCTGCCGTCAACGCTCACGCTTGCTGGTCACGAGATCTCGATTGGCGCCATCGGCTCGATGCGCACCTATTGCGTACTTGCTCCCGCCGATGACCGTGGCACCCTGGGGATGCGCATCACCAGTCAGACCTATCAACCACCGAGAGATAGCCGTCGCCTGGGCGTTCTGTTTGATCAGTTGAGCGTTCGTTCGATAGCGCCAGCGTCGCCGCCGCTGATATTGATCACAGCGTTGACTATCGCTATCGGATTTTCGTGGATGGCGCTGGTATTGCTCGCCGGACGAATCACCCAATCCTTCGCAATGCTCAACATTATTGCCGCTGGTCTCCTGATTGCGGTCTGGCACTTTCGCGGGCAGAGTATGACGTTTGCGTTCAGTATGGCAGCGATCGCTGGACTTGCTGCATTCGGCGCCGCCATCGCTCGCCCGCCAACCTGGATCACTACGCACATACTGCGCGCGGCAGTTATGCTGTTCGTGCTATGGCGACTGGTCTTGTGGGTGGTCGGATGGGCTGCGCTCGAATCCAGTCACAGTCTCTTTTCGGTTGCGCGGTTGATTGCTACCCACGGCAGCGTAGTTAACGTGGGTCTCATAACACCCGAGTTCGTGTTGGGCTACGCCTGGGTGCGTTGGGATTCCTACTGGTATCTGAGCATTGTTGAACAAGGGTATCAGTATGAAGCCGGGAAAACACCGAACCTTGTGTTCTTCCCATTCTACCCAATGCTCATTCGTACACTTATGCCGATCACGTTCAACAATGCTGTACTGTCAGGTCTGATTATTGCGAATGTATCGTTGCTGGCAGGCATCATCTTGCTCACCGATCTGGTCGCGCGCGACTTCGGTGCGATGGTAGCCTACCGCACCGTGAGCGCATTGCTGCTCTTTCCAACGTCATTCTTTTTCGGCGCGCTCTATACCGAGTCATTGGCGCTGGCATTGCTGGCGCTAACTCTCTGGGCTGTGCGGCGTGAGCACTGGTGGTTGGCGGGAATCGCTAGTCTCTTTTTGAGTGCGACACGTGTTCCTGGCGTCTTGATTGCACCGGTGCTCGCACTGGCGCTCATCAGTCGCAATGGTTGGCGTTGGCCGCGTTTCCAACCAGTTCTGCTCACGCCACTATTGCCCGTGGCGGGATTAGGACTCTTTATGCTCTATCAGTGGCATCGATTTGGCTCGCCATTCGTTTTTCTCCAGGTACAGAAGAAAGGCTGGGATCAGCAATTGAGTCTGCCGTGGGTACAATTGTTCATGATGATCGACACGATTGCAACCGGCGCGACACACTGGAGCGGTCACTGGCCCACACGCGCCTTTCAACTGGCGGTCTGGCTGTCGTTCGCCGGACTCACCGCAATCGCGCTGCGCCGTCTGCCGCTGGCGTACAGTCTGACAGGAGTGATGATGCTTTTGCCCGCCTATCTGACAAATGTATCGCATTCACTCCCGCGCTACGTGCTGCTGGCGCTCCCGGCGTTTCTGATGATGGCGCTGCTTATCGAACGGCGCCCGGCGCTGCTGGCGGCGATACCGGCGGCGCTCGTCCTGCTGGGGTGGACGACGGCGCTCTTTGTCAATGGCTTTTTTGTTGGCTGACAGAACACCTGGATTGCCAGTTCGTGTTCGTACAGACGAGCGCAATATGGCGCTTTCAGCCTCCCTGCAAGCGCGTTAAGAGGGGGTGGAGTCAGGTCGTGCCTCCCCGCTGGCAGCAACTGAAGACTCACCGGTACGCCATTCGGTCGACAGACCCAAATCCAGGCGGCGTTCATCGGCTCCTCCTGACTGCGATGTTTGGTGTCGCAGCCGTGATGGCGCCAGGGGTGTTGCCGGGCGATGACTGGCAATCAAGGTAGAGTATAATCACGGTCAAACCATGTATACGCTGTTCTAGAGAACGCCTATGGTTGTCTCCTGGTCATCGATCGCGCGCACCAGAGCCATCGAACTTCTAGTGCCGCCGCTGCTCTGTGGCAGCCTGGTGATCATCATAACTATCATCATATATCGCGCGCCGTTTCGTGCTTTCTTTGACATTGGCAGCGGTCCTGCACCGATCTCTCGCCTTCACGACGCGGAACGCAACGAAGAAATAACATTTGCGTATTCGCAAGGTCGCTCAACTATCTGGCTGCCCGGAGTCGGTGGAGGGACATACAAAGTGTGCTTGAGGATGAGCGGACCTGGCGGAAGTTACCCGCTGCCGTCAACGCTCACGCTTGCTGGTCACGAGATCTCGATTGGCGCCATCGGCTCGATGCGCACCTATTGCGTACTTGCTCCCGCCGATGACCGTGGCACCCTGGGGATGCGCATCACCAGTCAGACCTATCAACCACCGAGAGATAGCCGTCGCCTGGGCGTTCTGTTTGATCAGTTGAGCGTTCGTTCGATAGCGCCAGCGTCGCCGCCGCTGATATTGATCACAGCGTTGACTATCGCTATCGGATTTTCGTGGATGGCGCTGGTATTGCTCGCCGGACGAATCACCCAATCCTTCGCAATGCTCAACATTATTGCCGCTGGTCTCCTGATTGCGGTCTGGCACTTTCGCGGGCAGAGTATGACGTTTGCGTTCAGTATGGCAGCGATCGCTGGACTTGCTGCATTCGGCGCCGCCATCGCTCGCCCGCCAACCTGGATCACTACGCACATACTGCGCGCGGCAGTTATGCTGTTCGTGCTATGGCGACTGGTCTTGTGGGTGGTCGGATGGGCTGCGCTCGAATCCAGTCACAGTCTCTTTTCGGTTGCGCGGTTGATTGCTACCCACGGCAGCGTAGTTAACGTGGGTCTCATAACACCCGAGTTCGTGTTGGGCTACGCCTGGGTGCGTTGGGATTCCTACTGGTATCTGAGCATTGTTGAACAAGGGTATCAGTATGAAGCCGGGAAAACACCGAACCTTGTGTTCTTCCCATTCTACCCAATGCTCATTCGTACACTTATGCCGATCACGTTCAACAATGCTGTACTGTCAGGTCTGATTATTGCGAATGTATCGTTGCTGGCAGGCATCATCTTGCTCACCGATCTGGTCGCGCGCGACTTCGGTGCGATGGTAGCCTACCGCACCGTGAGCGCATTGCTGCTCTTTCCAACGTCATTCTTTTTCGGCGCGCTCTATACCGAGTCATTGGCGCTGGCATTGCTGGCGCTAACTCTCTGGGCTGTGCGGCGTGAGCACTGGTGGTTGGCGGGAATCGCTAGTCTCTTTTTGAGTGCGACACGTGTTCCTGGCGTCTTGATTGCACCGGTGCTCGCACTGGCGCTCATCAGTCGCAATGGTTGGCGTTGGCCGCGTTTCCAACCAGTTCTGCTCACGCCACTATTGCCCGTGGCGGGATTAGGACTCTTTATGCTCTATCAGTGGCATCGATTTGGCTCGCCATTCGTTTTTCTCCAGATACAGGATGTCTGGGATCAGAATCTCAGCCCCCCCTGGGTTCAGCCGCTCAAGATGATTGAGTCGATTGTAACTCGTTCAGCGCAATGGAACGGACCCTGGCCAATGCGTGTTGTTCAACTAGGTGTCTGGGTGTCTTTTATCGTATTGACAGCGGCCGCGTTTCGTTATCTGCCGCTTGTCTATGGCATCACAGCGTGCATGATGCTGCTACCGGCCTTTTTAACCGATGAGTCATATTCACTGACGCGCTACGTTCTCATGGCAGTGCCTGCGTTTGTTGTTGTCGGACTACTCGTCGACCGCAGACCGTCATTACTCACTGTCATACCGATATCGCTGGTATTCCTTGCGGGCGCGACCGGGCTTTTTGTGAACAGCTTTTCGGTACCATAAGACTATGCGCCTTGAAGACATAGTGGGGCGGGCGATCGGTCGCTACCACGTTCTTGCGTTGCTCGGTCAGGGCGGGATGGCCGCAGTCTACCGCGCGCGTGATACGGTGCTGCAACGCGATGTGGCGCTCAAAGTGCTCTATCCGCAGTTTCTCAGCGACGCCACCCTGGTCGAACGCTTCCGGCGCGAAGCGGTGCTTGCAGCGCGTCTCGACCATCCCGGCATTGTACCGATCTACGACATTGGCGAGACTGATGGGACAGCGTTCATTGCGATGCGCCTGCTCGACGGTCCTTCGCTCGCCGATGTGCTGCGCGTGCGTCAGCGTCTGACCATCGATGAAACGATAGCGCTGCTCGATCAGCTTGCCGCAGCACTCGACTATGCGCACGCGAATGGCGTCATCCACCGCGATATCAAACCGGCGAACATTATTCTGGAGGGGCTGGGAACGCTGTGGAACCGGAGCAATCCCGATCTGCTGGAACAGGTGCGACTGACCGTTCCGACCATGCGGGCGATCCTGACCGACTTCGGGATTGCAAAGGCGCTGGATGCGCCGGGGACGACTACCACCGGCGTCCTGATCGGGACGCCGGAGTACATGGCGCCGGAACAGATCCGTGGCGACATGCGCATCGATGGGCGCGCTGATGTGTACGCGCTGGGAGTGTTGACGTTTCGCTGCCTCACCGGGCGCAATCCATTCGAGGGAACGACCCAGGAAGTGCTGCTTGGTCATCTCGAAGGCGCCATCGTTGATCCGTCGGCGCTCGACCCAACCATCCCGCAACCGATCGGCGCTGCCATCCGCCTGGCGCTGGCGCGCCGACCGGAGGATCGCTACCGCACCGCCGGGGAATTCGTCCGTGCACTGCGCTCGGCAGCCCGGATGGAAGCGCCGCTGCGCCCGATTGCCAGCACACCACGACCGGCGCCGGACATGGTGCGTGTCGCTGCTGATGCACCTACCGGCATCGGCGACGTGCGCCCGCCTTCGGCACGGCACGAAGCGCCACTGCCGCCGCCACCACCAACGACCGGCGCTGCTGTTCCACCGCGTCGTCCACTGCATCCCGCATTGATCGCACTCCTGGCGCTCGGTGCATTGATCCTTGGCGGCGGCGGAGCGGTCCTGGCGGGGAGATTGCTGTTCGCTCCGACGCCGACGCCCACAGCGTTGCCGGTGATCGACACAGCCACGCCAACGCCAACGTTCACCACAACACCGACAGCAACACCAACGCCAACTGCGTTTCCAGGCCCGACACCCGCGCCGACCGAAACGCCAACTGAAACGCCATCGCCTGCCGCCACCGCCACGCCGGTTCCGCCGACGCCAACGCCGCGCCCGACGAACACGCCATCCGCCACACCCACTTCAGCGCCGACCGAGACGCCAGCTGCGACACCATCGCCATCGCCATCGATCACGCCAACGCCGTCATCGACACCGACGGCAACGAATACTGCCACGCCAACTGCGACACTCACGCCAACTCCCTGCCCGATTGCGCCCATCCGCGGGTTCGGCGAGGTGTGGAACAAGAACCCAACTGTAGCGCGCCGTCTCGGTTGCCCGACCGACATCGAGCGCGGCGGCAGCAACACATTGATCGAGCAACGCTTCGAGAGCGGCAGCATGATCTCGTTCCTCCCAATTGGCGACATTTATGTGCTGATCGGCTTCACCCGCGGCGAGTGGCAACGCTTCCCGTACCCGGCGCCGCCGCCGCCCGACACACCGGCGACTCCCACACCTCCGGCGGGGTTGCAAACACCGGTGGACATTTTTGGAACCGTCTGGGCGACCAATCCGGGCGTGCGCCAGAACCTTGGCTTTGCGCTCCGTCCGCAGAGCGCGACAATCGAGGGGGCGTATCAACCGTTCACCGGAGGCGTGATGATCTACAGCAGTGAAGGACTGGGGCGCGGGAAAACAATCTATGTTCTGTACGATGATGGCACATTCGAGCGCTACGACGACACGTTTACCCTATAACCAGGCAAAGAGAGACGACGCATGGCTGGTTATTACGATGATGTCTACGCAATCGTCTGCCGTATTCCGCCGGGTCGGGTTTCGACGTATGGGCGCATTGCGGCAATGACCGCAGTGCCACGCGGTGCACGTGGCGTCGGATGGGCGTTGCATGCGCTTGGTCCGGCGCAGGCGCGCCACGTGCCCTGGTGGCGTGTGATCAACGCCGCAGGACGGATCAGCAACGAGTACCACGCCGACCTGCAACGCGCCCTCCTTGAAGCCGAAGGGGTTGTGTTCAACGAACACGGCTACGTCGACCTGGACAGATACCTGTGGGACGGAAAACCATCTTGACAATGACGTACACTATGGTATAGTGTGACCGATCACAAAGCATACTGAAATGTTCCGAGCGCAGGGTGGCATTATGCGGCGAAGCACCATCCGCGAAGTGGCGTTGCGCGCTGGCGTGTCGTATCAAACCGTCTCGCGCGTGATCAACAACAGCCCCGACGTGGCGGAGGCAACACGCGAACACGTCCTGCGGGTGATTGCCGAACTCGACTACCACCCCAATGCGCAGGCCGTCAGCCTCTCCCGCAATCGCACCGACATCGTCGGCATTATTGTCGATACGGTGACATCCACCTTTTTTGCCCAAACTATCGATGGCGTGGCGAAAGCGCTCCGTCGTCGCGGTCGTTTTATGCTGCTGGCGACTGTCGAAGATGCTACCCAATTCGATGTCATCGACACATTGCAGCGGAGTCGGCGCATCGATGGGTTGATCATCGTGCTGCCGCTGGCGAACAGCCTGAGTCTGAGCCGTCTGACGCCGAGCCGCGTGCCCATCGTGCATGTCGATCTGCAGTACGACATGGACGTCTATGGCATTACGGTGGATAACTATCACGGCGCCTATCTGGCAACCGAACATCTGATAAACCTGGGACATCGCCGCATCGGCATCATTACCGGACGCAGCGACATACCGGTCGGGCAACTCCGACTCGATGGCTACAAAGCCGCTTTACGCGACCATGGCATACCGTTCGACCCGGCGCTGGCAGCGCGCGGCGATTTCAGTTTTGCCAGCGGCATCGCTGGCGCAGAGCGATTGCTTGCGCTCGATCCGCGTCCGACGGCTATTTTTGCCTGCAATGATCTGATGGCAATCGGGACGCTGCATGTCGCCACACGCAACGGATTACGCATCCCGGCGGATCTGTCGGTTATCGGGTTCGACGACACCCCCGAAGCGGCGCTGGCGTGTCCGCCGCTGACAACGATGCGACAACCGCTGCACGCGATGGGCGAAATGGCTGCCGATCTGGTCTGCCGCCTGATCGACGGTGAACAACCGGAACGCATGCACATGACGGTCAAGACCGAACTGATCGTTCGTTCATCAACCGGGCGCGTTCCAAACGATTGACATGTACTGGTTGCCGGTTCTATAATGCCCAAACCGGCGCCGCAAGGAGCGAGTAGACGTACAGCGCGGTACATCATCGCTACGTGCGCGGTTCCTGCACCCTTCTCCGCACATTCGATGATCGCCGCCTGCTATCACGACGGAGCATGGCATGAGCGCCACCGGGCAACGCAGCGTGTGGATGGTCGCCGTTATCGCTCTCCTCGGAGCGATTGGCTATGTGGCATTGCGCCCGCCGTCGCAACCTTCCCCTGCGTCCACGCCATATGCTCCAACCACCGTATCGAATGTGAACGTCCCCGTGGTTCCTGATAATCCTTTCGCTCCCTCTAATGCTGCACGCATCACCCCTGACGGAGCGGGCGATTGGGCGATGGAGGGGTTGAACCCGGCACGCACCCGCGCCGTCGAAACACCCATCGCGCCACCGCTCGATCAGCAACGAGTGGTTGCCGCTGCCTCGTTTGAAGAGGGGGTCTCCCCGCCGGTCATTGCCCGTGGCTTGATACTGCTGGAGACGAAAGACACCCTGAGCGCCATCGACCTGCGCACCGGGCGACAACGTTGGGCGTACCGGCAGAAAGGCGCCTATATCTCGCCCGCCGTCGCTGGCGATATAGTGTACTTTCGCGCTGAACAGGCGAACCAGGGGCAACTGGTGGCGCTGGAGTTGAGCAGCGGTCGGCAGCGCTGGGTATTCACCCCCAAACGATTGAGTTCTTCCACCAATAGTTATTTCGGCGGTCACCTGACATCACCGGTTGTCGTTGATGGCATCGTATACGTCGGCGCTGGCAAAGAACTCTATGCACTGGACGCAGTGACCGGCAAAGTACGCTGGGAGTTCAGCGCGCAGGATTTTGTCACCTCATCGGCTGCTGTGGCTGACGGGCGCGTATTCGTCTCCGATTTTTCTTATTTCTATGCGATTGATCAGTACACCGGCGCTCTGATCTGGTCCTACCCGGCATACTCCGCCGTCTACTTCTCGTCGGTGGCGACAGGCGATATGGTGTTGATCAGCAGCGGTCAGAGCATGATCGCGCTCGATGCAGGCGATGGCACAAAACGCTGGGAAAAGAACATCCCTGGTGCGTCGCTCATCCCGGCTGGTGCGCAGGGCGACATCGTCTTCGTCAAAACGACGAACGAACTGTTTGCGCTGGATCGCACCAGCGGACGTGAGTTGTGGTCGTTCCGGGATGTCAACTATGTCTCGCTTCCCGCGCTGACACGGCAGTACGTCTTTGTCATCAACGGCATGGGCGCCAGTGCAACCGTTGAAGCAATCGACATTACCACCGGCGCCAGCATCTGGTCACAACCGGTGCCACGACTGGCGACAACTGCGCCGGTCATTGCAGGACGCGCAATCTACGTCCGCACCACCGATGGGCGGGTCATCGAACTGCTGGGTTGAGCGCCACACATATCACATACAGCGGTATGACGGTACAACGAGTTACAGGGGGTGCAGTATGGCGGTACAGACGGCACAGGTTCCAGCACAGCGTAAACGAAAGCCAGCATTGTTTGGCTTGATCCCGGCTGGAAAAATCGAGCGGCGTGAGGCGCTCTGGTTCTGGATCTTCATCTCCCCGTGGGTCATCGGGTTTCTGGCGTTTACCCTCTACCCGATTGTCATGTCCGCCTACTACAGTATGACCGTGTTCAATGTGGCAAGCCCGCCGGTCTGGGTAGGCTTCGACAATTACATCAATCTCTTCAATGATCGGGTGTACTGGAAATCGCTCCAGGTTACCGGCTACTACACGTTGCTGAGCGTCCCGCTGGGCATCTTCTTCGGCTTGATGCTGGCGGTGCTGCTCAATCAACGCGTTCCGGCGCTTGGCGTCTTCCGCACGCTCTACTATCTGCCCGCACTCCTTGGCGGCAGCGTCGCCGTTGCGTTGCTCTTCTCCTGGTTGCTCAATCCTCAGTTCGGCGCTATCAACCTGATCATCCGCACCCTGGTCGGTCCTAATGGTCTGATCCCGCTCGGCATCACCGGACCGCGCTGGTTGCAGGATCCGAACTGGGTCATTCCTTCGTTCACGCTGATGTCGCTCTGGGGCTTCGGCGGCACCATGCTGATCTATCTCTCCGCGCTTCAGGGCGTCCCTACCGCCCTGTACGAAGCAGCCGAAATCGACGGCGCCAACCGCATTCAGCAGTTCTTCAACGTCACCGTCCCGATGATCTCGCCGGTCATCCTGTTCACGTTCATCACCGGCGTTATCGGCGCAATGCAGCAGTTTACTGCGGCATACGTCATTTCGGGCGGCATGAACCTGGGTGCACCGGCGTATTCGTCGATGTTTTACAACCTCTACCTCTTCCTGAATGCGTTCCGTCGCTACCGGATGGGGCTGGCATCCGCACAGGCGTGGATCTTGCTGGTTGTGATCCTGCTGCTGACGCTGGCAATGTTCTGGGCGTCGCGCCGGTATGTTCACTATGAATCGGACGAAGAAGGAGCGATCTGACCGGGACGGCACGGTCTCGATGAACAGGAGGAATGAGCGATGGCAACACAAACCACATCACCCAACGTGCGCCCGGCGACTCCACTGGTCCGGCGCGGTCTCTGGTCGAGCAAGCGACGGCGCGAACAGTTCATTACGTTCCTCTCAACGACCATTGTGGCGCTGGGGTTGATCGTTATTCTGTTTCCGCTGGTGTGGATGTTTTCTACCTCGTTGAAAACCCGCGCGGAAGTGGCGAAATTCCCACCGGTCTGGATCCCGGCGATTCCGCAGTGGGACAATTATCGTATGGCATTGACCGGCGAAAACCGCTTTGATATCTACTTCAAGAACACGATGATCTATGCTGGCGGCGCAGCGCTCGGTGAGACGTTGTCGTGCGCAATGGTGGCGTATGGCTTTGCACGCCTGCGCGCTCCGGGCAAGAATGCGTTGTTTGTGCTGGTGCTTGCAACAATGATGTTGCCCTTCTGGGTGACGTTGATCCCGCAGTACATCATTTTTGCCCGCCTGGGATGGATCGACACCTATCTTCCACTCCTTGTGCCAAAATTCTTCGGCAGCGCCTATCTGATCTTCCTGCTGCGCCAGTTCTACAAGACGCTACCGAAAGATTATGAGGAAGCCGCGTTGATCGATGGCGCCGGATACTTTGGCATCTGGTGGCGCATTATCGTGCCACTGTCGCTCCCGGCGGTCGGTGCGGTTGCAATTATGAGTTTTATGTTTCACTACCAGGATTTCATGGGTCCGCTGCTCTATATCAATTCGCAGTACAACTACCCGGTGTCGATTGGCTTGCAGCAGTTTCGTGCACCGTTCGGCGGGACTGCGTTCCATCTGTTGATGGCGGCGTCGCTGGTCACGTTGATCCCGCCGATGGTGCTCTTCTTCCTGGCGCAACGCTATTTCATCCAGGGTATTGTGGTGACCGGCGTGAAAGGCTAATGCAACCGGGTCGTGTGGGACGAAACGCCATCATCCACGCCTGTCGCCTGCATCCAGGTGCGGCGGTGGCGCTGTTAGGGAAAGCAATTTGACGGGAGTGGCGTCGACGAGCGAGCGTTCCTGCCGTTTCGAGACAATGCATCCATCAAGGGCATTCCGGTCGCAGCACAGGAGCACGCCACCACGGATGCCTGCACCATTCCCGTCAATGAAAGAAACTGGAGAGGAGGTGGGCAAGACCGGAGATTTCTTTCGCTCGATGGATCCTTGCAACGATGAAGGAGATGTGAGCATGAAGTTCAGACACTATCCCTGGATTCTCCTGCTCGGTGCGTTGATGCTGGTGCTGGCTGCATGTGGCGGGCAACAGGCAGCATCGCCAACCTCAGCGCCTGGTGAAGCGCCAACTACTGCACCAGCCACCGACCTGCCGACTCCCACGCCAGTCCTTGAGTTTGCGCAACAACCACAACCCGGTCAGAAGGTGCTGGTATGGATGGTGCGCATCAACGCCACTGAGAACCGCTGGGAACGCGATGTTGTGCTTCCTGCCTACCAGCAGGTTGCACCGGACGTGTTCGTCAAAGTCCTCAATATCAACCAGGACGATATTGCGGTCAAGCGTGAGGCAATGATCGCCGCGAAGGAGCCGCTGCATGTCTGGTCGTCCAACTGGGGCGGCGATGGCTTCGCCAGCGACCGTTTCCGCGGGTTGCTGGCAGACCTGACCCCCTTGATCGAACGCGATAAGTGGGACACCAGCGACTTCATTCCTGAAGTGTTCGCCATCTACAATGTCGAAGGCAAGCAGTACGGCATTCCGTTCCTCACCACCGGCAGTTATGTGTACTACAACATGAAACTGTTCGACGAGGCTGGCGTACCCTATCCGCCGAGTGACTGGAACGATAAGTCCTGGACGTGGGATGCGTTCCTCGAGACCGCTAAAAAACTGACAAAGAACCCGGATGATCCGAGCACAGCCGTATATGGCGGCGTTAACGGACTGTGGCCCCCCTTTGATAGCATCCCCATGATCTGGGGGAAGGATCCGTTCACGAAGGAAGCGCTGGAGAGCGGTTTCTCCGATCCGATCAAACTCGACGAACAGACGGCGGCAGCCTTCCAGGCCATCCACGATCTGGTCTACGTCCATAAGGTCGCTCCCGACCAGGCCGCTTCCCAGGCGCTCGATCAACTCGGCGGCGCGTTCCTCTCCGGTCGCGTGGCGATGTTCATGACCGGCGGTTGGGGACACTGGAACTACAAGGAAATTATCGATGATCCGAATGGGTTCTGCTGGGGCGCGGCGCCAATCCCCTGGGGTACACCCGACGCGAACATCCGCGCAACGATCTTTACCGACCCATGGGTCATCACTGCCGGAATGGACGCTGAAAATACCGATCTTGCCTGGAACTTCGTGAAGTTCCTGGCATCGGCGGAACAGCAGCGCACCTACACGCTGGCAACCGGCACCCCGCCTGTGCGTCAGAGTCTGCTCAACGACTACTACAAGCAGTATGAGAAGTGTGTCCCGGCGGAAAAAACCAAAGAGTCCTTCCAGGGCGCCTTCTCTCACGGGCGCGAGTCATCGAACCACCTGCTGGTCAAGTTTGATGAACTCAGCCAGACGTGGGACAACCTGCTGAGTCCGTTCTGGAATGATCCGAATGCAAAAGCGACCGACCTCATGCCGACCCTTGAAGCGGATGTCAATGCCGCCCTGGAGCGCATCCGCAAAGAGGCGGGCAGGTAATTCGGATTGCGCACCGGGATAGGTTTGCCCATTCTGGTGCGTAACAACAAACGCAGGAGTCGTAACAGACGTTGTTGGACAGGGCGCTTTGTGTGACGCCTGTGCGTTGCGCGAAGCGCCTTATTCACAGTGTGGGACCTCATTACAGTTTTGTGTCGGGGGTGATATGTGAAACAGGCGCAGCAGACAGGGCTGGTACTTGCTATCTTTTTTGTGAGTGGCGCGAGCGGTCTGATCTACGAAGTCGCCTGGTTCCGTCTGCTCAGCCTCAGTTTCGGCGTCAGCGTCTACGCCGCCAGTGCAGTGTTGACTGCGTTCATGGGCGGGCTGGCATTGGGGAGTTGGATTTTTGGAAAAATCACAGCGCACTGGCAGCAGAACAAGCCTTCGGAACAACGCTCGATTGCGGCATCACTCCTGCGTCTCTTCGCGCTGATCGAGATCGGTGTTGCACTCTTCGCGTTCGCTACACCGCCTCTTTTCGCCGGATTGACCAGCCTCTATGTCTGGTTCGCGCGCGAGGCGCGTCCTGACCCATTTATCTTCAACGCTGTGCGTACCGCGCTGGCAACACTGGCGCTTGTGCCGCCGACCTTTCTGATGGGTGGCACATTGCCGGTGCTGGCGCATCTCCTGGCAGCGCACGAGCGGGATCGCGGTCAACGGCTCGGTCTGCTCTATGCCATCAATACGTTCGGCGGCGTTTTGGGCGCCCTTGCCGCCGGTCTGCTCCTGATCCCGTCACTTGGCGTGAACGGGGCGCTCTACCTTGGCGGCGGGCTGGACCTGGCGGTTGCCGGTCTATCGTTCTGGCTGGCGCATTACTGGCAGGCGGAACGTGATGTTCCTGCACCGATAGCGCCTCCCGCTCCATCGCAACCTGCGCCGCAGTCGCGTCGGGCAACGCGCACGACGTCGGCGCGCATATCGGGCGGGCGAACCATCGTGACGACGAATATCAGCATGCGCCTTGCGCACAATGGCGCCGTTCCTGGGCTTCAGATTCAATCTGCTGTGAATCGCTCCGCCTCCATCCTGAAACCGACGCAACTGGCACTGATCGGGTATGCGCTGTCTGGATTCGCAGCGCTCGGTTACCAGGTGGTGTGGACGCGCACCCTGGCGATTTTCAGCCTGAATGCGGTGTATTCGTTCACTATCATGCTGGTGACGTTTCTGATCGGTCTGGCGGCAGGCAGCGCCTGGATGGGACGCAGGATCGATCGCCATCCGCAACCACTCGCGCTCTTTGGCTGGTTGCAGATCGGGATCGGGATGTGCGCCGTGATTGCGCTCTACGCCTTTGCGCGTATGCCGACCCTGCTGGATATGTTCACTGCCCGCACCAGTTTCCTCGCCAGCCTGTGGGCGGAGTTCTTCGCTGCCGCCGTGATCATGATCGTCCCGACTCTCCTCATGGGTGCGGTCTTCCCGGTTGTAGCGCGACTGTATACCGCACCCTCTCCAACGGACGCCTCCGTGGCGACTGTGCCGGATCAGAAAGGAGTGGGGTCACGCATCGGACGGCTCTATGCGCTCAATACGGTTGGCGCGACGCTTGGCGCATGTATGGCAGGCTTTGTCTTCATTCCGCTGATCGGGCTGCAACGCTCCTCTCTCCTGCTTGTGGCGCTTAACCTGATCATTGGCGCAGTGGCCGTGCTGATGGCTTCGCCAGCATCAGGGGAACGGCTGCGTCTGGCGGGGGTGGCAGGGGCGACGATGCTGGCAGTGGCATTGCTGCCCCCTGGCGTCTACCTGGGTTTCCGCGAAGGTGTCATCCCGGAACTGGTGTACTACCGTGAAGGGGTGGATGCGACCGTTGCAGTGTTCGAGGTCAAATATCCACCACTCAAAATGTCGTTCGTCAATGGACGCAACGAGGTTCCAACCGACAGGCACAGCATGCGCGCATTCCATCTGCTTGGGCATCTGCCAGCCCTGATCCGACCCGATGCACACAATGCGCTGATGATCAGTTTTGGCAATGGAATCGCTTCTGGTGCAATGGCAACCCATCCGATCCCGCGCATCCACGCAGTTGAACTGGTCGCCGAACAGATCGAGGCGGCACGTCTCTACGAAGCCGAAAATCGTGGGGTGCTGGATCGTTCTGGCTTCCAGATCACCATCGAAGATGGGCGCAATTACCTGCTCCGCAGCACAGAACGCTACGACATCATCACTGCTGACGCCACTCATCCGATCAACAGCAGCAGTTGGGCGTTGTTCACTCACGAGTTCTACACGATGGTTCGAGATCATCTCGCCGAAGATGGTGTATTTATCCAGTGGTTGCCGTTTCACGATCTGTCGGAGCGCGATTACCGCGATATTATTCATACCTTCCAGAGCGTTTTTCCACATACGACGCTCTGGTACACCGGCGCCACGCATAGTTTTCTGGTCGCCACACCCTATCCGTTGACGCGCGATCAGATCCTGGCGCTCGATGCACGACTACGGGGATCGGCAGCCGGTGCGGATCTCGGCGACAGCCGGTTGCTGGCAGCAGACCTGATTATGCACGCAGATGAGGTTGCCGCATTCGCTGCACATGGGCGGATCGTGCACGACGACCGCGCGTTCTTCATTCCAGCAATGGACCGTGATCGCATTCTTGCGGCGCTGGAACCGTATGCACGGGCGGCTGCACGCGAAGCAGGGGGATCGTAGCGGAACGCAGGCGGGCTTCGCCCTGGATAGCCGGGGGCTTATGGTCGCCGATAGGCGATAGCCGATAGCCGATGGTCGAGAGGGTCACCGTTGGAGTTCGCGTTCCGCGCATGCAGGCTTCGCCTCACCTGGTCGAGGGCTTATGGTCTTTGAAAAATAATCCGGTATAGCCCGCGCATGCGGGCTTCGCCGCGCCTGTCCGAGGGCTTCAGCCCCACGGCTAGCGCGGTATAGCGGAACATAGCAGTTCTCACAAAGGTTGAACCTATGGACAAGGTTGAACACTCCTGGGAATTGCGCGCCCCGCGCGGTGACCGAAATACATTTCGGTCTACACTCCGCTGGACGCGGACGTCTTGCGTGACACGACAGACCCGGACAAGGGTCAACGTATCTGAGAATTGCGATAAACACGCGTGGAATCGCCCCTCCCTGCGGCGACCGAAATGAATGTCGGTCTACGCTCCGCCAGCGGCAGGCGTCTCGCGCGACACGGCAGACCTGGACAGGGGTCAACGTATCTGAGAACTGCGATAAACACGCGTGGAATCGCCCCTCCCTGCGGCGACCGAAATAAATTTCGGTCTACGCTCCGCCAGCGGCAGGCGTCTCGCGCGACACGGCAGACCTGGACAGGGGTCAACGTATCTGAGAACTGCGATAAACACGCGTGGAATCGCCCCTCCCTGCGGTGACCGAAATAAATTTCGGTCTACGCTCTGCCGGAAACGGGCGCCTCGCACGACACGGCAGACCCGGACAGGGGTCAACGTATCTGAGAACTGCGATAAACACGCGTGGAATCGCCCCTCCCTGCGGTGACCGAAATAAATTTCGGTCTACACTCCGCCGGAAGCGGGCGCCTCGCGCAACACGGCGGACAGGAACAATGGTCAATATATCTGAGAAATGCCGTAAATTCTCAATCTTCATCATCCTGTGCTACACTCCCCACATACGCTGTGACAGCAGATAGAGACAGGCTTGCAACGGAAGGAGCACCATTCCATGGCGGACAAATTGCGGGTCGGCGTACTGGGGTTGACGCACGACCACGTGTGGAAGGAACTGCGCGATCTGGCAACCTGTGACGCAGGTGTGCTGGTTGCCGCAGCGGACCCCAACCCCGCCCTGCGGGAACACATCCGATCATTCGGATGCGAGCAGGTCTTCGATGACTACAGCAATATGCTGGACGCAGTTGAACTCGACGCGGTGTATGTGTTCAGCGATAACCTGCGCGGCGCGGAGTTGACCGAAATGGCTGCGGCGCGCGGTTTGCACGTCATGGTCGAAAAGCCAATGGCGGCGACCTATGCCGACGCGGCGCGGATGCGTGGCGCTGCATACACCGCAGGAGTGCAGTTGATGATCAACTGGCCCATCATGTGGTGGCCCACAGTGCAGCACGCCCTGAACCTGATCGCAGCCGGACGCATCGGTTCGGTCTGGCAGGTCAACTATCGCGCGGCGCACGCCGGACCGCGCGAACTCGGCTGTTCGCCCTTCTTCTGCGAATGGCTGTACGACCCCCGACGCAACGGCGCCGGCGCGTTGATGGATTACTGCTGCTACGGCGCAGCGCTGACCTGCGCGCTCCTGGGGTTGCCTTCCCGCGTTACGGCGCTGACAGGACGCCTGTGGAAGCCCGACCTGCTGGCGGAAGATAATGCGGTCATCGTTATGCAGCATGCGCGCGCTCTCAGCACTGCCACTGCATCGTGGACCCAGATCGGCGATATGACCAGTTATGAGCCGATGATCTACGGCAGCGAAGGAACCATTCACATTCGTGAACATGGCAGGGAATTGTGGCTTGCCGATCGTGAACACCGCGACGGCATTCGTCTCGACGTTCCTGAGCCGCCAGTCGGGATGCGCAACAGCGCTGAGTATTTTCTCGGGCATATTCGCTCCGGCGAACCGATCACCGGACTGTGTAGCGCCGAGGTTGGCGTGATGGCGCAGGAGGTGCTGGAGGCTGCTATCATCTCAGCCGCTGAGGGACGTGTCGTATCGTTGCCGCTACCGATGACACTGATCGCCTGACATCCCGTATGCCTCGCTCCACCAACCCGATGGATTGAGGAGCGAGGCGCAATATCCACAGGAGCCTCGTGCATGGATCATCTCTCGCTTCTCCCGATGCCGCAGTCGTTGAACTTCTTACCCGGCGCCTATGTTGCCAGTTCGGCGCGCCGCATCCTGTTGCAGGGAACAGCGCCGGGGGCGCTCCTCTTCGCAGCGCGGCGTTTGCAGAGCGCGTTACGCGCCCACGCTGGCGTCGAGTGGGAACTGACCGCCACACCCGAAGGACCGCCGGGCGAAATCGGCGCCACGCTGCGGGTGATCGCTGATAGCGCCAGCCATCCGCAGGGGTACGTGCTTACGATCAAGGACGGCGGCATCATTATCGAAGCGTCAGCCCCCGTTGGCATCTTCTATGGCGTCTGCACGCTGATCCAGATCGTCGAGCAGACCGGTCGCACCCTTCCCTGCCTGCACATCAGCGACTATCCCGATTTTGCCGCACGCGGAGTGATGATCGATATCAGCCGCGATAAAGTCCCAACAATGGAAACCCTGTTCATGCTGGTCGATATGCTGGCAGGGTGGAAGATCAACCAGGTGCAACTCTACACCGAGCATACGTTCGCCTATCGCAATCACCCCGATGTGTGGGCGCGCGCATCGCCGATGACCGGCGAGGAAATCCTGACGCTCGATGCGTACTGCAAAGAACGCCATATCGACCTGGTTCCCAACCAGAACTCGTTTGGGCATATGCACCGCTGGTTGATCCATCCGCGCTATGCCGCGCTCGCCGAGACCCACGACGCATTCCAGGCGCCCTGGGGAGTGATGCAGGGACCGTTCAGCCTGGCGCCGGACGATCCCGGCAGCCTGGAACTGGTGCGCAGCCTGTATGATGAACTGCTGCCGCACTTTTCGAGCCGGTTGTTCAACGTCGGCTGCGATGAGACGGTCGATCTTGGACAGGGACGCAGTAAAGACATCTGCACACAGCGTGGCGTCGGTCGGGTCTACCTCGATTTTCTGCTCAAACTCTACGATGCTGTGAAGCAGCACGGGCGCACGATGATGTTCTGGGGCGACATCGTCAACAATCACCCGGAATTGATCGGCGAACTGCCACGCGATGTAATTGCGCTCGAATGGGGATATGAAGCCGATCACCCCTTTGATCGCAATTGCGCGCGCTATGCCGAAGCAGGGATCCCCTTCTATGTCTGCCCCGGCACGTCGTCGTGGCAGAGCATCGCCGGGCGCACCGACAATGCGCTGGGCAATCTGCACAATGCAGCCGAGCACGGGTTGAAGCACGGCGCTATCGGCTATCTGATCACCGATTGGGGCGACATGGGGCACTGGCAGGCGCTGCCGATCAGTTTTCCGGGATTCGCGGTCGGCGCGGCGTTTGCCTGGGCATACGCTGCAAACCGCACCATCAATGTTCCGGCAGCGGTCAGCCGCCATGCGTTTACCGACCCGACCGGCGCGATGGGACAGGTTGCATACGACCTGGGGAATGTGTATCGCGCCGTCGGCTACGAGCCGCCCAACTCGTCGGTGCTGTTCTGGGTGTTGCAGGCGCCGGACACCGATGCGCGCAACCTGCCGCCGCTCGACTTCGACCGCGCGCTCGATGCGATCGATGCTGCAATCCAGCCGATTGCCACAGAACGCATGACGCGCGCCGATGCCCCGCTCATCCTGCAAGAGTTCGATAACACGGTGCGATTACTGCGCCACGCCTGCCGTCTGGGACAGTTGCTGGTTCAACCCGATGGACCCGGCGCGTTGCCGCGCCGTCGCCTGCTGAACGACGACATGCGCGAAATCATTCGCGAGTACGAGCGTCTCTGGCTGGCACGCAACCGCCTCGGCGGGCTGTCCGATAGCGTCGCCCGGCTGGAACGGGTGCGCGCCCGCTATACCTCACAGGAGCAGCACTCATGATCCGTATCGGTATCGTTGGTTGCGGTCGCATTTTGAACGCCCATCTGCAAGGATACCTGCAACTCCGTCGGTTGGGCATCGACACCTTTCGCATTACGGCGCTCTGCGCGCGCAGGGTTGAAGATGCGCTCATGTTTCGCAAACGCGGCGAAGGACCGCCGCCCCGCCCGCCGGTGCTCGACCCGGCAACCGGCGATCCCCTGGCGGCGCCGCATACCTGGGTCTCCGACATCCACGATGATGTTGACGTCGCCATCTACACCGACTACCGCGACCTGATCGCTTCGGGCAGGGTGGATGCCATCAACGACCTGACAACCCTGGCGATGCACCATCAGGTGGGGCTGGCAGCCATCGACGCCGGGTTGCATCTGTTGACGCAGAAGCCACTGGCGATCTCGGTTCGCGCGGCGAAGCGCATGGTGGCCGCCGCCAGAGCGCGCGGCGTCACCTTTGGCGTCTTCGAGAATGTGCGTCAGGCGCGCAGCGTGCGCGCCATGGCGTGGGCTGTGCGGCAGGGGTTGATCGGAGAACCGCAGATCTCGGTCATGGGGTTCCTCGGCGGTCTCTGGTCGCCGGATCGTGTCGTTGCCGAAACGCCGTGGCGTCACCAGAAATTGCTCGGCGGCGGAGGCGGCAGCATCGATATCGGTGTGCACCAGATGCACGTCCAGCGCTATGTCATCGGTGAGATCGCCGCCATCAGCGCCGTTGCGCGCACGTTCGCACCGGTGCGTTATCTGCGCGATACCCAGGGTAATGTCGTTGATCAGGTGAAGGCGGACGTTGATGACACCTATATGGCGACGCTCCAGTTCGAGCGCGGCGCCATCGGGCAGTTGTGGTGGAGTTGGGCCGGGTCGCCGGAAGAACTGACGATCAGTGGCGCACCGGCGATCATCGGCAGCCACGGGGTTATTCGCGATGGGCGCATCATCACGGCAAACGGCGAGCGCCTGCCGCTGGACGAGACCTTCGAGCAACAGATGACGCCATCCGAACGCGAACAGTTCTTTCCACTCGGACTGACCGACCCCTGCGCCATCCAGAACCTCGACTGGTTGCGCGCCATTGAGCGCGGCGCAGACCCGGAGACCAGCGGCGAGGAAGGACTGCGCGACCTGGCATGCGCCTTCGCCATCCTCGAATCGTCGGTTCTGGGACGTACTGTGACCCTGCACGAGGTGCTCGATGGCGCGATCGATGCCTATCAGCGCGACATTGACGAGCATTACGGGCTTCTTCCCTGACAGCGCGCCGTCTGAAGATGACGCTTCAGACCCGCAAAGGAACACATCATGGCAACGCGACATTTTCCGCATGGTTTTCTGTGGGGTTCCGCAACGGCCGCTTTTCAAATCGAAGGCGCGACACGCAAAGATGGACGGGGCGAATCGATCTGGGATCGCTTCTGCGCAACGCCGGGCAAAGTGCTCAATGGCGACACCGGCGACCCGGTATGCGACCATTACCACCGCTGGCGCGACGACATCACCCTGATGAAGTCGATTGGCTTGCAGGCGTACCGCTTTTCAATCGCCTGGCCCCGCATCATTCCCCAGGGCAGGGGACAGGTCAATCCCGCCGGTCTCGATTTTTACGACCGCCTTGTGGATGGTTTGCTGGACGCTGGCATTCGTCCATTTGTGACACTGTACCACTGGGATCTGCCGCAGGCGCTCGAAGACGCTGGCGGATGGCCCGCACGCGACACCGCTTCTGCATTCGCCGACTACGCCGATGTCGTCGTGCGTCGCCTGGGGGACCGCGTCAAACACTGGATCACGCTCAACGAACCGTGGTGCTCCGCGTTTCTCGGATACTGGACCGGTGATCACGCACCAGGGATCAGGGAAGGACCGGTACTCGCAGCAGCGCATCATCTGCTGCTGGGGCACGGGCTGGCGCTCGCCGCTCTTCGTGCTGCATATCCCGACGTTCAGGCAGGCATCACCCTCAACTTCTCACCCGCCGACCCGGCGAGCGATAGCGACGCGGATCGCGCAGCCGCATGGCGGTACGACGGCTTCTTCAACCGCTGGTACCTCGACCCCCTCTACCGCGGTGCATACCCTGAAGATATGCTGGAACTTTACGCCCGTCTGGGGCAAACGCCACCGGTGCAACCGGACGATGTGCGGATTATCGCAGCGCCGATGGACTTTCTGGGGGTGAACTACTACTCACGCGCCGTCATTCGTGACGACCCGCAGGCTGGCGGTCTCCGGTACGCCCACGAACGACCCGAAGGCGAGTACACCCACATGGACTGGGAAGTCCACCCCGACTCGCTGCGCCGTCTGCTCGAACGACTCCATGCGGAATACGCCCCCGGCGTTCTGTACATCACCGAAAACGGCGCCGCCTACCCCGATGACATCGCTCCCGACGGCAGCGTCCACGACCCGGATCGCATCCGCTACATTGCGCGCCATCTTGTCGCCTGTCACGACGCGATCACCGCCGGGGTCCCGCTGCGCGGATACTTTGTCTGGTCGCTGATGGACAACTTCGAGTGGGCATTCGGGTACAGCCGCAGGTTTGGCATTATCTACGTCGATTACGCAACACAGCGCCGTATCCTGAAGGACTCGGCGCTATTCATGCGCCAGGTGATCGCTGCGAATGCCGTCGAGGAAGGGTGACGGTAAACCACAGACGCCTGGCAACACGACGAGAAGGCGCGCCATCCAGCGCTGAACCGGGATGCGTTTTGTCTTATACTTTGGGCGTATTATTGATTCGCATCAGGATACATTCCTCTCTCCTTGAGCGTGTACGGGTTCATCGTGCGAGGTTTAGTGGTATACTGGACACTAAACCATACAATGCGCGCAGGTGTCTATGATCCGCAACGAAGCCCAGACTGGCGGTGAATTGATCGACCCCAAACTGCTTCGATGTTCCGGCAGTGCAGGCCAGCGGCTTTAACGCCTTGCTGCGCCTGCCCTTATCGCCGGAGCAGTTGATCCAGGAGACCAAAGCCAGGTTGCTGGCGCCATGAACGGCAGCCCGGGTCGCAGACCCCCCTGCAAGCACATAGGATACGAGGAGAGGTCAAGATGGAGGCAATCAGACGTGAGGAAGTGATTGTCAAGGATGGACAGATCCATCTCACCGGTTTACCTTACAGGCGCGGCGATAGGGTTGAAATCATCGTCCTGCCCCAGGCTGACAAGACTAGAACGCACATCCGTCTCACCGTGCGTCAGTTGCGTCAATCCGGGCTGATCGGCCTGTGGAGAGACCGGAGTGACATTGAAGATAGCAGCGCCTATGCCCGGCGCTTACGCGAGCAGGCTCAACAACGCGGGGAGGTCCAATGATCTTGCTGGATACCGACGTGATGATTGACCTCCTGCGCCAGTATCCTCCTGCGGTGACGTGGTTTGACACTTCAGCCATATGCCAGGTCCCAGGGACATAGACGCGCAGCCGTTGAGTCTTCCCAATAAATTGGAAAAACGAACACCTGTTTATCATGCCGTTGAAACCTGCCCGTCACGACCGTCCTGCAGGAGTGCGGACACCTTGCCGACCAGCATCTCGAAATCGATCGGCTTTGCCACATAATCGACGCATCCTGCGTCGATTGCACGCTGAATTTCGTGCGGAGTCACGTGACCGGTGACCGCCAGCACCGGCACGTGGCGCAATTCATCGAGCGCCTTGATGCGGGATGTCGCCTCCCAGCCATCCATCACCGGCATCGACAGATCCATCAGAATAATATCGGGGCGATGAGCCAGCGCCAGCTGGATCGCTTCTTCCCCATTCGCCGCGCTGACCGTTTGATACCCGATCAGTTGCAGCATCCGGCACAAAATATCCCGATTCTCGAGAAAGTCATCCGCAACCAGCACGGTAGCCATGTATTCCTCCACACTACGCGCTTATTGACGTGGTCGTATGCAATGATGACGTCGTAGTGAGCCGGTGTTCATCAGGGATGCCATAGTGCGCACTGTGCGCAAAATCGAGGCGCACATCAGCGGTATGCGCCGCATCGATGAATGCTGGCAGGCGCACAGTAAAGACCGATCCTCTCCCAACTTCGCTCGTCACACGAATATCGCCGCCGAGCAACCGACATAACTGCCGGCTCAGCGCCAGCCCAAGACCAGTACCGCCATAATTGCGCGATCTATTCTGGTGAACCTGATAAAATGGTTGAAAGAGATGCGCCATCTGTTCCGGCGCAATGCCGATTCCGGTATCGGCAACACTGAATTGCACCCAATCGCCATCCGGGTGGCGTTCACGTTCCACAGTCAGTGTGACCGTTCCTTCTTCGGTGAATTTGACCGCGTTGCTCAGCAGGTTGAAGAGAATCTGACGCACTTTGCCAGCGTCGGACTGCATCGTACCAGCATCCGGCGGACAAACGAGGTTCAGCGTATTCTTTCGATTGCGCGCCAGCGGCTCGATGATCCCGATCACTTCACGGGCAACCGTATCTACACTGAAGGGGTTGATCTCGACATTCATCTTCCCCTGCTCGATCTTGGAGAAATCCAGAATGTTGCTGATAATCGTCAGCAAGTGCTTACCGGCTGAGCGGATGCGTTCCAGGTCGGGAAGCATCTCAGATCGACCGCGCATGTGCGCTTCAAGATGCAATAATTGCACATATCCCAGGATGGCGTTGAGCGGTGTGCGCAGTTCGTGGCTCATGGTTGCCAGGAACATACTTTTCGCGTGACTGGCCGCCTCTGCCGCCGCCTGTGCGCGATGCGCCGCCTCTTCCGCCTGCTTCCGCTGCACCAGATCGTCCATCAGTTTGCGCTGCGCATCGAGGCTCGCCGAAAGTTCGGCGTTGCGCTCCTCCAGCAAAACGCGCTGCTGACGCAAACTGGCAACCATCAGGTTGAAGTTGTTCGCCAGCAAGACCAGTTCGTCACTGCCGCGCAGCGCCACCCGTTGATCCAGGTCTCCCTGCGCAACCGCAACGGTCGCATCGCGCAAGGTGCGAATGCGGCGCGCAATGTTGCCCGAAAGGGTCAACCCGATCACGGCAGAAACCACCAGCGTCAGGAAGGTCTCACTGACGATTACGAAACGCGACGTGGCATATGCCGTTTCGACACTGACGCGCGCCGCCTCAGCACGCGCCTGACTCTGTTCCCGCACCTTCTGAATGTTGGTTTGCAGGCTGCCGTACAACGGCGACAGGCGACCGAATGAGGGATGGACATTACCGGTGTTACTGTTACGGTTCGCGGGAATAAACTGGGTATGCGTCAGATGCACATACCGCTCCCAATCCTTTTGCACCTGCTCAAACACCGTTCGTTCCGTCTGATCCGGCTGGTAACTGGCATTGTACCGCCGGAATATATCATCCATGCGCTGTTCGAGGTCCAGCAACTCTTTTTCGATCCGCTGCTTGTCGGCTGGGGCAGCGTTGAGGATATACTCCATCTGGCGCGTGCGATAATTCAGAATAATGTCGTTCATCGCGTTGACCAGATCGATCGACAGGATCGTCTGATTAACGACGAAATCCGCTTTCTGGTTCATGATGCTCATCTGATGCAGAGCAAAACTTCCCAGAACCAGCATCAGGAGTAGGTCGACGCCCAGAGCCGCCAGAAGCTTGGTGCGAATCGATAGTTTCACTTGTCCTCCAGCATCAGCAATGTTTCAATCGAAACGCCTACCTGAATTCCTTCGCTAAACACCGAACCGGTTGTTCGTTTGGCGACTCGCTGCTCGACCAGTTCATAGACGCGTGGCGGTAATGGAATATACCGCGCCGCCTGAACCAGATCGGCGGCATTGTCGAGATAAAATGTAACAAACGCCTCCACCTCCGGTCGGTCGAGCCGATCATTGCGCACATAGATGAAAAGCGGGCGCGCAAGCGGGGTGTATGTTCCATTCGTAATTGTTTCAATGGAGGGCGAGACGCACCCATTTCCCCCATCAACAGCGACGACGCCTACTTTGTCGGTATACTCCTGATAGTAGGCAAAACCTACATACGCAATACCGTTCTTCTCCTCGATTACCCGTTGCATCAGAACATAGTCGTCTTCGCTGCCAACGTAATCGTTGCGGCTGGCGTCTTCTTTACCGACAATCGCAGCAGTAAAATAATCATGCGTGCCGGAGTCGATGCCAGGTGCGTAGAGTTTAAACGGTTGATCGGGCCAATCCGCGCGTATCTGCTTCCAGGTGACAATCTTCCCTTCCGAATCCGGCGCCCACATCTGCTTCAGTTCATCGACGGTCATGCACTGCGTCCACTGATTTTCCGGATTGACAATCACCGAGATACCGTCAAACGCCACCGGTAT